>ERZ795049.272-NODE-272-length-80856-cov-29.267967_pt1 | contig 80856 bp, 61 predicted proteins | sample MGYA00375133_ERZ795049 | MGnify/ENA primary metagenome ERZ795049 (study PRJEB30178, sample SAMN05720147) | activated sludge metagenome | isolation source: anaerobic digester from wastewater treatment plant | place: Japan | collected 2015-04-20 ...
GTACTGCACGGGCAACTGTGTGGAAGAGTAGGTCGCCGCCATCGCTGACGCCTTTCTGTATCTACAAACTTGCATGAGGATGAGTAATTAAGCTGATTATCTATAAAAAATCATCCCGGGCTTGTTTTACGTAAATAACCATATTATCGGCTGGCTCTTATTGCTGGTTGATACTTTGACTCGCCATTTGCCCTTTCCGGTGTGCCTCCTTTTCGCCTCCCGCTGAGTTCCCGTTTGGAAGGCGGGAAGTCAACGGGAAGTGAATGGGGTGTGAATTGGAAGGGGCAAACGGCCTGTCGGGTTTCTACAGCAATACATATTATGAGGCTCTCTTTCGAACCTATGGGGTAACACTGAGGTTTTTAGCCAGGAGGGCAAAGGAAAAGATTGACAAAAGGAGGCTGATGCCAGAGCTTGCAAGAAAACAAAAAACAGAGGACAGGAGGATAAATGTCCCAGCTAATCCTTGCCATCAATCCCGGCTCCACATCCACGAAAATCGCTGTTTATGACGGCGACAGGCCGGTCTTTGAGAAAACGCTGCGCCACGATCCGGCTGAGCTTGAGCCCTATCCCAACATAATCGACCAGTATGAGTTTCGCAAGAAACTGGTGCTGGAGGCGATGCAGGAAAACCAGATTGATCCGCATGACCTGGCGGCCGTGGTAGGCCGTGGCGGACTGGTGAAACCCGTTCCGGGCGGAACTTTCAAGATCAACGACGCGATGAAAAGGGACCTGCGCGACCCTTCACTCTGGGGCCGCACCCACGCTTCGGCGCTGGGCGCTTTCATTGCCGACGCCATCTCCCAGGAATTGGACATACCCGGTTTCATCGTGGACCCGGTTGTGGTGGACGAATTTGACGATCTGGCGCGCGTTTCCGGCATTCCGGAAATCGAGCGCAAATCCCTGCTGCACGCCCTCAACATTCGCTACATCGCGCGTTTGATGGCGGCGGAACTGGGCAAAAAACTGGATGAGGTGAACCTTATCGGCGTGCACATGGGCGGCGGGATTTCCATCGCGGCGATCAAAAACGGCCGTGTTGCTGACGTGAACAACGCCCTGCTTGGTATGGGGCCTTTTTCTCCTCAGCGGGCTGGCGCCCTGCCCATCGGCGATTTGCTGGAACTGGCTTACAGCGGCAAATACACGCATTCCCAACTGATCAAATACCTTACCAAGACCGCGGGCTGGATGGCCTATCTGGGCACGGACAGCGGCATCGAGGTGAACGAACGCATCCAGGCCGGTGACGCCAAAGCGAAACTGATCACGGACGCCATGTGCTACCAGGTGGCCAAGGAAGTGGGGGCCTGCGCGACCGTATTGAAAGGCAAGGTGGACGCCATTTTCTTTAGCGGCGGACTGGTCTATAACGAATACATAGTGCAGCAGATACGCTCCCGGGTTGAATTCATCGCGCCGATCAAGCTCTATCCCGGTGAACGGGAGATGGAAGCCCTCTGCCAGGGCGGTTTGAGGGTTCTGAACGGCCTGGAAGAGGCAATGGATTACAACTATTGAGTGAAAGGACGCGGGGTGAAACTGTGAAACGCTTGCTGCTGCTGGCACTGTGGTCCGTTTTGCTGTTTCCCCTCAGCGCCGCGGACTGGACCGTGCTGGTCTATATGGCTGCGGACAACAACCTCTGGCAAAACGCAGTGGCAGATGTCAATTCGATGGAATCAGTGTCCCTGCCGGCGAACCTCAATCTGATCGTTCAGACAGACATGCCCGCGGATTCAGGCTATCCTGGTGGCCAGCGCAGAAAGATCCGTCCGGACAATTCGCCGAGCATCACCTCTCCGCTGCTGGAAAGCCTCGGCACCATCGACAGCGGCGACCCTCAAACCCTGGCCAGCTTTGCCAACTGGGGTTTTCAGAAGTATCCCTCCCAGCGCAGGATGCTGGTGATTTGGGGGCACGGGGACAACTGGTTCAAAGCCGACGAGGGAAAATGGATTTGCCCTGATGAGGGTGCCCAATCGCTTATCAGCGTGTCTGATGGGGAACTGAAAGAAGCCCTGAGCGGCCTTCCGCGTCTGGATATCCTACTCTTCGACGCCTGCAGCATGCAGAGTTTGGAGGTATTGGCGGAGGTGGGGCAAGCGGCAGACATTGTGATCGCTTCCGAAGAACTGGTGCCGGCGGCTGGATTTCCCTATCAGACTATTGTTCCTCTGTTCGCGGACGGAGGGGTGGAAGAAATCGCCGGCCAGATAGTCGAAGAATATCTGGAATCCTACCTCCCGGGCGGAATCCAAAACCCGTATGGCTTCACCAATCCCATCACCTGTTCGGCGGTCAGGACCTCCTCTCTTGGCGTCTTTTTCAGCGGCTTCCGGGATTTCTTCCTGAGCAAATCCCATTACTGGCCGACATCCATGCTGCCAATCCGGGCCAAATGCTGGGAAATGGGAACCGGCTACAACGACATCGATGTGGGCGAACTACTTTTCAGGATGGACGAGGCCTGGGACGATTTATTGGAGCCAGGTTTGGCCCCGCTGAAGGATAAATGGAAAGCCTGTGTGGTGGCTTCCGGCAGCCTCAACATCCTTCACGATGTAGGTTCTGCCGCGATCTGGTTTCCGCGCACCCAGCAGTATTACGACGGTTTGTGGCGCCGCTATGCCAAGCTGGAATTCGCCCGGTACCGCTGGTTCCAAATCTTGCACCGGGTTTTTGGGCCACACGGAAAACCGCCCTCTCCGGAGCTGGTGAGCCAGGGCATGGTGCTATCCAACCTGCGGCTGGAGCTGAAACAGCCGGACTACCCTGATTCGCTTTGGTATATTGTGAAGCCCCGACCCTGGGTGGAAGGCAGCCAGGCCATCTTCGCTGAACCGGAGTTCGGGCAAAAAACCTTCTTCGTCTATGTTCCGGTCAGCGGTCCGGGCTGGCTGGAGATCGAAGCCGTGAATCCCTGGGGCGCGATATCCGATTCACTGTATGTGGCTTATGATTACGAGGAACCAGGCCTGGAACTGCTGGTGGCGCCAAACCCCGTGCGGAGCAGGTCTCTGGCCTCCGCGAAGTGGTATCTGCCGGAGGGGAGCACCGTAATGGTGGAGCTGAAGCTTTTCAACTCACGCGGACAAAAGGTTTTGAGCCGGAGTTTCGAGCAAACGGAACCCGGAGAAGGAATCTGGCTGCTCTCGGCGGAACCTGATTTCCGCAAACTGGGCAGGGGGATCTTCATCCTCAGCTTAAAAGTTGGTAAAAGGTCATGTCTCGTGAAACTCGCAATCCTATAAGAAATGCCGTTTTGCGCGCTTTGTGGATAAACTGTGGATAACTTTGTGGACGGACGGCGACAGCTTGATAACAGGTTGCCTGACAATAAGATAGAAAATGTGGATAATCCACTCCTTTTGTGGATAAGTGCGTAGCTAACTGAGAATGAGGAGATTGGAGATTTGAATACGACAGCGCCGGAAATCAGTAAAAACAGAATTCGGGAACTGAGCAAATTGCAGCAAAAGAAACAGCGCCTGAGCAAGGGCAAAGTGGTGGTGGAGGGGCTGCGCACGCTCAAGCAGTTACGGGATTGGGGCATCAAGCCGCTGGAGCAGTATTGTCTGGCGGATTCCAGCCCCGTCTGGACAGACGTTCCGAGCTTTGTGCTGCGTGACTGGGAACTTGGCAAGATCTGTGACAGCGAGCATCCGCAGGATGTGGCGGCGCTTTTTGACCTGCCGCGGGAGCGTAAGATTGAATTCAAGCTGGCCTTTTACCTCGACGGAATCAAGGACCCGGGCAACCTGGGCACCATCTTCAGGCTCTGCGTCGCTTTCGGGATAGACGCTTTGCTGCTGTCGCCAGATTGCGTGGAAGTGTCCTCGCCAAAAGTGGTCAGGGCCTCCCTAGGCAGCGTGTTCAAAGTTCCGTTCCAAATCCTGGACGCGGAGCAACTGTGTTCTATCCAAGCGGAACTGGTGCTCACCGACGCTTCTTCCGGCGAGGCTTTGCGTTCTTTTGTCCCCAATGCCGACAGGGCGACCATGATCGCGCTCGGTTCCGAGGCACACGGCCTCTCAGAAGAGCTCAGGGCTTTGGCGGACAGGACCTTGCGCATCGAGATGGGAGAGTGGATGGAGTCGCTGAACGTGGCGGTGTCCGCGGGAATCATAGCGCACCATCTTTTCGGAACCTGAGACACTTTAGAGATTGACAAAAACCCGGCTCCGGCATTACTGACATCTTCGTCAATTTATGTATTTAAGGAGTCATGGTGAACATCATTAATCAGAAGACCGGCTGGATCGAAGTTATCTGCGGAAGCATGTTCAGCGGAAAAACGGAGGAACTGATCCGCCGCATCCGCCGGGCCGAATACGCGCGGCAGGGCATATTGGTGTTCAAGCCCACCATAGACAACCGCTATGACGCCACCAGCATCGTTTCCCATTCCCAGATGCAGGCGCCCTCCGTGCCTATCAGCCAGCCGGAGGAAATTCACCAGTATCTGAAGGAAGAGATAAAGATTGTGGCCATCGACGAAGCCCAGTTTTTCGACGAATCTATCGTGGATGTTTGCAATGATCTGGCGGACAAGGGTTACCGGGTGATCGTGGCTGGACTGGACCAGGATTACAAAGGCCAGCCCTTCGGCAGCATGCCGCAACTTATGGCGGTGGCGGAATACGTGACCAAAATTCTGGCTATCTGCGTTAAATGCGGCAATCCGGCCAACCGCACCCAACGCACGGTGCAAAAAGGGGAACAGATACTGGTAGGCAGCACCGAGGCTTACGAAGCGCGCTGTCGCAACTGCCACGAGGTGCTGGAATGAGAATCGCCTCCAGTTTCGCTGGCGTGATCGCGGCTCTGCTTGACCTCTACTCGCTTTTGATCATCATCCGCGCCCTGATGAGCTGGTTCATGCAAGACCAGAGCAGCGGCATCTACAGGTGGCTGGTGAAGATCACGGAACCTGTTCTGTCTCCCATCCGCAAGGTGCTGCCCCGCATGAGAGTGGACCTTTCGCCGGTGGTGGCTGTCATCCTGATCGGCATCGTGATCCGCATCATAAAATAGAATTTCAATCCTGGGAGGATTCATGTCATTGTTTCCCACAGACATACGCCATCAGGAGTTTTCGAGCTCCCTGTTCGGCTATAGCAAGAAAGAAGTTAAGGAATACCTGGAGGAACTGGCTGCGGAAGTGGAGGAATACCAGAACCGGCAGGAAAAGGAATTGCAGCGCCGCGAACTGGCTCAGCTTGAGGTGAGGCAGGAAGCCGTCCAGGCCGGAAACGCGGTTGAAGAGCTGAAACGGCGCGAAGAGCTGATCAGCCGCACTCTGGTCTTCGCAGAGAAAACCAAAGCTGACATCATCTCCAACGCCCGCAAGGAAGCCGAAAACATCATCCACGAGGCCGAACTCAGGGCCAAGCGCGCCATCCAGGAAGCGAAGCAGTATCTAGGCATGCTGGAACAGCAATACATCCAGCTCAAGGAGCAGAAACGCCAGTTCCTGATGCAGTTCAGGAGCGAGCTCAAAACCTTTCAGGACCGCATAGACAAGGACCCGCTGCTCAGCAAGCCGCCGGAACACATTCTGGATTCGGATTTCAAGCAGATCAAGGAAGAAATCGCGCCCAACGCCAAAGCGCCGGTTGAGGATAACCAGTTATCATGAGCGCGGCATACCGGCAAACCGCTGAATGGCTGAGGCAGCGCCTTCCAGAGGTCCCGAAAGTGGCCATGATCCTGGGCACCGGGCTGAACGGCATCGCCGAAAAGGGAAGAATCCTGGTTCAGATTCCCTATACCGAAATACCCGGATTCGCCAGCAGCACCGCCCCTTCGCACAAGGGAAACCTGATCCTAGGCGAACTCGGCGGACAAAAAGTGCTCTATCTGCAAGGCCGTTTCCATCATTACGAAGGCCATCCGTTTTCCACAGTGGTCTTTCCCACGCGGGTGCTGGCCTGCCTGGGAATCGAAACCCTGATCGTCACCAACGCCTCCGGCAGCCTGCGGGAAGAACTCAGCCCCGGCTCGATCGTAATGCTGAAGGACCACATCAACTTCATGGGCGGCAACCCCATTATCGGAGAAAATGACGAAAGCCTGGGCGAACGCTTTCCCAGCCTCAACCATCCTTACGATCCAGAATACAGGGAAGCCTGTGCCGCCATCGCCGCCCGCGCCGGAATCCCCATGCGCGAAGGGGTTTACATCGCTGTGACCGGTCCCAGCCTGGAAACCAGGGCGGAATGCGCGGCTTTCGCCAGTTGGGGAGCGGATCTGGTGGGCATGTCCACCGTTCCGGAAGTGATCGCGGCCCGGCACGCCGGAATGAAGGTGCTGGCCTTTTCCGTCGTGACCAACTACAGCAATCTGCTGCACGACCAGGCTCATTCCCAGGAAGAAATCCGCGCCAACGCGGACAAAGCCTCCGCATGGCTCATCAGCATCATCACAGAATTCGTAACTGGCCTGAAATGACGGCGCTGGATATTTTCATTGACACCTGGGGCAGGGTCAGATATGAGGGTAAACTAACGAAAATGCAAGGTTCACAGGAGTGACAGATGGCCGCTAAACCAATGTCAGAAAAGAAACTGAAGAAATTTGAAGAGCTCATTCAGAAGGAACTTAAAGAAAGCGTTGCCTACATTGAAGACGTAACCAAACACCAGAGCATTGGCGCCCGCGAGAGCAGCGGCGACCTCTCTTCCTATGCCTATCATCAGGCGGACCAGGCCTCGGACACGAACCTGATGGAACAGAACGTGATGATGATGGAAAAGGAGCGCGAAAAGATCCGCCTGCTTAACGACGCCCTGCGCAAAATCTACGAGGGTTTTTTTGGGATTTGCGAAATGTGTGGCGAAAACATCAAGGAAAGCCGGCTGGAAATCATCCCCTACGCCAAATTCTGCATCGACTGCATGGAAAAAATGGAAGACAAGAAGCGGCGGCAGAAAAGATAGAGCATGGAACGGCCGAAAAGATACCCTGCCTTCATCATCATGGCCGCCGTGATCCTATTGGACCAGGTGAGCAAGATGCTTGTGCGGAAATACATTCCGAAGGGCAGATGGATCACGGTGGGGGAAAAGCTGTGGGGCGATTTTCTGCAGATATGCCATCTGGAAAACACCGGGGCGGCGTTCAGCCTGTCGCTGCCCAATCCGCTTTGGAACAAGGCTTTTTTCATCGGCACCTCGGTGCTGGCGGTGATCTTCATCCTCTGGCTGTTAAGCCGTGCCACCAACAAGGTCCAGGTGGTCGCTTTCGGCCTGGTGCTGGGTGGGGCGGTCGGAAACAACCTCATCGACCGGCCGATCCTCGGCGCGGTCACCGATTTTATCAGTTTCGACATCCCGAACGTGATCAGGGGCATGGAGCGCTTTCCGGTTTTCAACGTCGCCGACAGCGCGATTTTCATTGCCATGTGTCTGCTGATCGTGGACATAATCTTTATTAGCGGGAAGAAGGCACCCCAGCCGGAGACGCTTCCCGATCCTGAGATAAATCTACCAGACAAGGAGCAATAGATGAGATACGTTTTGCTTTGCGTGATGGCGCTGGCCTTAACCGGACTGATGTTCGCGGAGGTGCTAAGCTGCTATGACGTTCAATACACCACCAATCCCAGCGGCGCCTCTCCCTACGCGGGCAGCGTGGTGACGGTGGAAGGAATTGTGGTGGCCGAGATTTTTTACACCGGTACCAACACCAACAACAGGGGCTTTATGATCTCAGACCCTGAGGGCGGCCCCTGGAGCGGACTTTTGATCTTTACGAACCAATATTCCCCCCAGCGCGGAGACAAGGTCCAGGTGACAGGCACCATCACCGAGTATTACGACTTCACCGAAATGTCGCCAACCACAGGGTTTCAGGTGATCAGCCAGGGCAATCCCCTGCCCCTGCCGACCCTGATTACCACCGGCAGCCTCAGCGGCTCGTCTGCCGAGCAGTGGGAAAGCGTGTTCGTGAAGGTGGAAAACGTGAATGTGACCTCCACCCCGAACAACTATGGCGAATTCAACGTCAATGACGGCAGCGGCGCCTGCCAGATCGACGACCAGTGCTTTCCCCGGAGCGGTTTTTCCTGGCCACAGATGAACGTGGGGCAAAACTGGGCCCGCATCCAGGGCGTGGTGGATTATTCCTTCAGCAGTTACGGCATAAATCCCCGCGAAATGACCGACCTTGTGCAGATCGACGACGTTTCCAACGCCACCGTGCGCGTCCAGACCACCAACGCCGAGATCGACACCCCCGTGGACGTGAACATCATCAGCTCCCGTATCAAGCCAGAATGGGGCGTTTCCTCATACAGCGCCTATATCCGGTTCGACCCTGACAAAGTTCGGTTCAACGGTTTGAAGGTTGACGAAACCATGACGGCTTTCGAGCCAGAATACTGGATTTCGGATGCCGGCGATTCGCTCTACGTGCTCTACCAGTCTCAGGAACCTATCACCTCCGGCGCCGACGACCAGACGCTCTTCAAGCTCGACCTCACGCCCACCAGTTACGGCGAATCCTTTATCCAACTGGTTTCCTTTGCCTATGACAATACCCCCATCCAATCCATAAACAGCGGCAAACTGCTGGTCCCCATCCGCTCCAGCATCGCCTGGCTGAATGTGACCAATCCCAAAAACTCCCGCAACATCTTCAACCCCGAACTGAACGAGGAACTCACCATCGAATATGGCTGCAAGACCTCCGCCGCGGGCATCAATGTCAAGGCGATCGTGCGCATCTACGACGCGCAGGGACGCTTGGTTTACACTCCCGTAAACACCAACATCAGCAACGCCCTCGGCATTGAAAGCTTTAAGTGGGACGGCCGCGACCAGATGAGGAACCGCCTCCCCATCGGCGTTTACTATTGCCATCTGGAAGTGATCGAACGCAGCACCGGCCACAAGGAAACAACGGTGCAGCCGCTGGTGATCAAATCTATCCTTAAATAAGCTCCGGGAGAAAGAATCATGAAAAAACTGATATTCATCGCCCTCATTCTGATCCAGACGGCTTTGCTGCTGGCTGTATTCGATGACTACATTCCCTCGGCCCGGGCCCGTGGCATGGGTGGAGCTTACACCGGTGTGGCGGACGACGTGAACTCTCTCTATTTCAATCCCGCCGGCCTGACGAACGTGAAGCTGGAAGCCCAGGTTGGCTTCAGCCGCCTCTACGGCAATGCCTTTTCGGAATACAAGACAGCCGCTTTGGGCGTGAAGCTGCCCAAGAAACTGGGCACCCTGGCTTTCGGCGCCCGCCTCTTCGATGTCGCTTTTGAAGAGGAAACCCTGATGAGTGAACAGGTCTGGACCGCCGGCCACGCCTTTGACCTGCAGAGTGACATCCATTCCCAGATCAGCGTGGGCTACAGCGTGAACTACCATCGCCTGCAATTCATCGAGGAAGATTCCGACGGCGCCATCGGGGTCGATTTCGGTGCTACCGCCTTCCTGCATGGACGCACCAAGCTGGGCTTCAGCGTGTGCAACCTCAACCAGGCTGTGATGGGCGACGCGAACCAGCATCCCCTGCCCAGCAAACTGGCCCTGGGGATTTCCTACATTCCCTATGAAAACGTTATCACCACTCTTGAAGTGAAGAAAGATTTCGCCAAGGAAACCGAATTCATGGGCGGAGTGGAAGTGCGGCCGTTCGAGCCTCTGGCTGTCCGTTTCGGCGTGCACTCCAACCCCGCCACCTGGAACGCCGGCATTGGCTTGAACGTCAAGGGAATCGAGCTTGACCTCGCCTACACCAACCATGCCGTGCTGCCGGGAACCCTTTACGGCAACCTTGGCTACAAATTCTGATAAGGAGCCTTCCATGTCCGGATCGATCCTGAAAAAACTGCTCCCCGCTTTCATTCCCATGGCTTGGGAAGTTGTGAGACACTTCAAGCGGGACCTGAACCACGACATAAACATCAAAAAGATCAACGAAACGGAAGAAAAACTGGCCACCATCGAAAACCTGATCGTGAGAATGGAAAAGAAGACCCAACTGAACCGTGAGGAAATCAGAACCTTCAAAAACCACTTCTACATCTGGGCGGCGATCAATTCCGCCCTGCTGATCGCGGTTTTCGTGAAGCTTTTCTTCTTCTGAACCACAGCCAGAGCTTGACTATTACGGCTCAGCCGCCCTCCGGAGCGGTTGGGCCTTATTATCTTTTTAGGCTATCATTCTGCCGCCCTTCGGAATAACCACCCGGTTTGAAAGGGAGCCTTAATAAGGAGAGTCGTAAGCTATTTGCCCATAATGACCTCCTGCCAGTCGCACCCTTAGCGCCTGCCTTCATCGCCCTCCCATACCTCCCGCCAGATACCCGCATCAAATGCGGGCATTATGCGGGAGGCGTTTCTGGGACATAGGAAAAGGCCTTAACGGCCAAAGGGCATCGCAAGGCTAAACGCTGGCGTCGAGCGAGGGACGAGCATCGACGACAGCAACGTGTGATTTCTACAATATCCTGCCGTCCATGCTCACTGTGTTCGCTGTACGCCAGGACACCGGCTTGAAAAGGAACCTTGTATCACATCCTGTCAATCAGGCCTGGAGTTCTTCGCCGGGTTTGAGGATCTGGCATTTATAACCCATGGCCTGCACTTTGGCGGTGAAGTCCTCCGGGTCCGCGTTTATCACGGGCCAGGTATTGTAGTGCATGGGGATTACCATCCCGGGGTTGACGAATTCCACCGCTTTCAGGGCGTCTTCCGGCCCCATCGTGAAGTTGTCGCCGATGGGCACCAGGAAGTAGTCCACCCGGTTCATTTCGCCGATCAGCTTCATATCGTAAAAGAGCCCGGTGTCGCCGGGGTGATACACGCATTTGCCGTCGATCCAGAGCAGGACTCCAGCCGCTTGCCCGCCATAACGTCCGTCCGGGGTCGTGCTGCTGTGCCAGGCCGGGGTCAGTTTCACGCGGCCAAAGGGAAAGGGGTGGCTGCCGCCGATTTGGATCTGGTGGGTTTTAAAGCCTTCTTCGGCAAGGTATTTCGCCAGTTCCACCATGCAGATGAAGAGCGGGTCGCAGCGCTTGCCGATTTTGATGGCGTCGCCGAAGTGGTCTTCGTGGGCGTGTGTGAGGATGATGAAATCCGGGCTAACCGCATCGGATTTGAGCGCAGCCTGCGGATTATTGTCCAGAAAGGGGTCGATAAGCACTTTGTGTCCGGCTTCGCTGACAAAATCGAAGGTGCCGTGTCCTAAAAATCTCATTTTCATCTTGGGCCTCCATGAACGGTTTTTGCAATTATTCCAAATCCACGTCCTGAAGTCAAGCAAAATATTCCGTTTCCCACCGCCGGATATTGTTCTTGACAGAAACCCAAGCCCGCGAATGTTTGTTCTATTCTGCGCCCTTGGCTCAATTGGATAGAGCATCTGACTACGGATCAGAAGGTTGGGGGTTCGAATCCCTCAGGGCGTGCCATCTTTTTCTTGCCAGCATTCGCTGGCTTTTTTTTATGGCCTGACTATGGACAAAGCGACACCGAGCAAAACCAGGGCCTGGCCAAACCTGCGCCAGATTTACGCCATCATGTTCCGATACTGGCCCCTGTTGGTATCCGGGCTGCTGGCGACGCTGCTCTACGCCATCTTCAGCGGTGTCAGCGTCACCCTGGTTATTCCTTTGTTCGATTACGTTTTCAGGCCCGGGGGCGGAAACCCGGTTTACACCGATCTCGGCGGCTTCCTGGGGGCGGTCGGTTCAGCTTGGGGCTCTTTCTGGGCTGGTGCCGGCGGCCTTTTCTCCCTGAGGGGCCTGAAAAGCCTGGCTCCGCTTTGGGAAGAGCTGCAAAAAGTGATGCTGGACACGGAACCCCTGGTTCTGCTTTACGCACTCTGCCTCTTCGTGGTGGCCGTTATCCTGCTCAAAAACATCTTTTTCTACCTCCAGCGGGTGCTTTTTATCAAGCTGCGCGGAAACACCCTCCGCGACCTGCGTGAGGCCATGTTTTCCCGCTACATGGGCCAATCCCTGGAATTCTTCAACCAAAGCCGGATCGGCGACGCCATGGTGCGCATGGTGAACGACGCGGAAATCGTGAGCGAAAGCTTCATCAAATCCTTGCTGGAAGGCATCCTGGATATCTTCACCATCCTGGTTTTCACGCGCGTGGCCCTGCTGCTCAGTCCCCGGCTTTTCCTCTACGGGCTTTTGGTGGTGCCCTTTTTCACCCTCTTCGTGGGCTGGCTGGGCAAACAGGTCAAAAGGAACTCCCAGCGCATCCAGGCCCACCTTTCCACCATGTTTTCCGCGGTGGAGGAGGCTTTGAACAGCATGAAGGTCGTGAAAGCCTTTCGCCGAGAGGAAAGTGAACACCGCGCCTTCAGCCGGGTCAATTCCGCATACGTGCGTTTCTGGAAGCGCGCCCAATACTATTCCTCGCTCAGCGTGCCGCTTTCGGAGCTGAACACCGTGTTCACCGCCGTCATAGTCATCATCCTGGGCGGCAAGATGATCCTGGCCCCCGGTTCCGGCTTTACCCTGGGCGATTTCACCGCCTTCCTCTTCGCCATCTTTTCCCTGCTCCACCCCATGAAAAACCTTACCCAACTCTATTCCGACGTGAAAAAAGCCCTGGTCTCGCTCAACCGCGTTTTCCATGTTCTGGATAGCGAAACGGAGATAAAGGACGCCCCGGAGGCCTTTGCCAAGGAAAGTTTTACGAGCCATATAGAGTTTGACCGCGTGAGCTTTGCCTATAGCGAAGACCGCCCCGTGCTCAGCGACGTCAGCCTGATCATCAGCAAAGGCGAAAAGGTCGCCATCGTGGGCGCCAGCGGCGGCGGCAAGACCACTTTGGCCAATCTCTTCAACCGCATGTACGACGTCAGCTCCGGCGCCATCCTCCTGGACGGAACGGACATCCGCCAAATCAGGCTGGCCGACCTCCGCCGCCTCTTCGGGGTGGTAACTCAGGACAGCGTCCTCTTCACCCGCTCCATCCGGGAAAACATCGCCTTCGGTTCACTGGAGGAGCTTGGCGACGAGCGGATTCGCGCCGCGGCCAGGATCGCCCACGCGGAAGATTTCATCCTCCAGTTTCCCCGCCAGTACGACGAGGTGCTGCAAACCAAGGGCGCCAACCTCTCCGGCGGCCAGAAACAGCGCCTCTGCATCGCCCGCGCCATCGTTGGCGATCCCCCCATCCTGATCCTCGACGAAGCCACCAGCGCCCTCGACACCGAAAGCGAACAGCTTGTGCGGCAGGCAATTGACGCCGCCACCCAAAACCGCACCGTGATTATGATCGCCCACCGCCTCTCCACGGTGCTCCAGGCTGATAGGATCGTGGTTCTCGAACAAGGCCAGATAGTCGGCCAAGGCAGCCACGAGGAGCTTTTGCGCTCCTGCCCCCGTTATCAGAAACTCTACGCCGCCCAATATCAGGAATGAGCCCGCAAACCTTTCCGACCCAGACCCTTGTTGACGGCCATTGCCACCTGGCCAACCTTAGCCTGCTGATGCCCCTGGAACCCCTTTTGGAAGAGGCCGCGCGCAGGGGCGTCACGCGCTGGCTGTCTTCCGCCCTCACCCGGGAGGAGATTCACTATTATCTGGACCATCCGCGCCCGGAAATCAGCTTCAGCGCCGGTATCCATCCCAATTATGAAGGCTGCGACCTTGTCCTGGAAGACATCGCCTCCCTCTGCTCCGAAAACCGGATTTGGGCGGTGGGGGAAATTGGCCTGGACCGCAACGGCCCCCCTCTGCCGGAACAGGAGAAGATTCTCACCCGACAGTTGGAACTCGCTTCCGACCACGCCCTGCCCGTGGTGCTGCATATCGTGGGACACCAACAACGGGCTTACGACATCCTGCGAGGGTTTAAGCTGCGCTATCTGGTGCACGGCTACGCCGGAAGCCTTGAAGGATTCAGGCTGCTGGCCCGGCTGGATAGCTGGTTCACCGTTAGCGAAAGGATACTGCGGCTGGACAAACACGCCCTGCTGTGCGAAATGGTCACCCACCGGCACTGCCTCGCGGAGACCGACATCACCCGCCATTACGTGAAGGAAAACGAGCCCAACCCCCTGCTTAGGCTTTCGGACGTGGTCGAGCGTGCCTGCGGGCTGGCCGGCATTTCCCGGGAGGACTTTGTCAAGGTGCAGGATGAGAGCCTTGCGGCTCTGATGGAGCACTCACATGGCTGATTCCGTCCTCAGACGCAGCGCGCTGCTCCTGGGCGAAGAAGCCATTGCCAGGTTGAAAGGGGCGAGCGTCTGCGTTATCGGTCTCGGCGGAGTGGGTTCCTACGCCGTGGAAGCCCTCGCCCGGGCCGGCATCGGGCGTTTCACCCTCATCGATTTTGATATAGTGGGGGAAACCAACCTCAACCGCCAGCTCTTCGCCCTGCGCGAAACCATCGGACAAGCCAAGGTGGATTTGGCCCAACGGCGTATCCTGGCCATCAACCCGGAGGCGAAAGTCATCTGCCACCAGGAGTTTCTGGATGCCGATAACCGTGTGGAACTGCTGGCGGAAGTCGATTCCTTCATCGACGCCATCGACAGCCTCGGCCCTAAGATCGGCCTGCTTGAATACGCCGTGCGCCGGGAACTGGAGTTCGTCTCCGTGATGGGCGCGGGAAACCGGCTCGACCCCGCCCAGGTCCAGCTCACCTCCATAAAAAAGAGCCACAACTGCCCCCTCGCCCGCCGGGTGCGCAAATATCTAGGACGCAGAGGCATAAAGGCCGATTTCCCCTGCGTCTGGTCCTCCGAGCTCCCCCTGCGCCCGGATGAGGACACCGACATCCCCGACGAGATCATCCTCCAGCGCGGCCGCCAACGCCAAACGGTCGGCTCCGTCAGCTATCTGCCTGCCATCATGGGCATGGTCGCAGCCAGTTGGGTGATTCGCCAGATCGCCTGTCGGTGAGCCTCTTTCGTATGACTAAGCAAAATGAAAAGTAGGGAGCAAATAGGGAGCATACCCTTACTCCCTCACGCTAAAGGGATTGAGGCCTATTGTTAAGCAATAAGCACCCCTCTGTTGTCTGAAGCCAGACAAGTAGGGTATGCAGATAAGATTTTCAATTCATCAATTCCATCAATTCATCAATTCCCTTTCCACGGCCCCTTTTCAACCTCCCCCTCCAGGACCTGGAAGGATGATAGCTATCATATTGATATATATACTAGATAGATATAATATATACTAATATAGTAGGTATTAGTAGTTATATAGGTATTTATATGGTATATATGTAGATACTCGGTAGTATTATCCTGATAGACCTATTCCTCCCATTATGGGGGGCCGTGGAAAGGGAATTGATGAATTGATGGAATTGATCAAATCGATAGACCGTCTCTCCGGCAGATAGGAAAAAGACGGCTCTCTTTCAAACCGAGTGGATAGCCCGGACACACACTCGAAATGAAAAAGAGCCCATTCAATAGCATTCAACCCCATCAGGCTGTCACATTACATCATGCCAGGCCTCGACCCAGTAGTCTCTTTTCAGATTGCGGATTCTGAAGCGGATACCGGGAATCGCGGTGAATATCCTGACGACATCTGCATAAGAATAGAGGTAAAGCGGGCATTTCCTCCGATAGCGGAGCTTTCTCTGCCAGGCAAGGAACCCGCCGGATACGGGGAAACTGAAGAAAGCCTTTTCTTTGAAAAGTCCCATGCTGTGCCGCACGCAGGCTTCGGCATCGGCGATATAATCCATGAAGCCCATCAGGATGAGATAATTATAGCTGCTGCCCGTGACGCTGAAAAAGTCCCTGACCTCAAACTTGCAAACTTCTTGCAAATGCTTTTCCGCCGCCTTTGCCCGGGCCAGTTCGACCATCCCCGGGGCAAAATCTATCCCCGTGACCTCTTTCGCGCCCAGCATCGCGAGGCCGACGGAGTAATGCCCAGGACCGCAGCCCACGTCCAGAACTGTCTTTCCTTCCACAGGCGAACAGGCTTCCAGGGTCAGCTTGAATCTTTCACGGACGCTGCCGCGCAGATAGCGGTTCACCAGACGATGCGGAAGCCCCTTCCAGCTTCCATAGATAGAATCGAACTCATTTGCGTAGGAATCGAAATATCCCGCCGTGACATTCCCCGCTTTTTCTTTATTTGGACGCGTCATAATAATCCCCCATCCTGAGGAATCGGGTGGAACCCATCAGCATTTCGAGCTTGGCCGGGACGCTGGCAAGATTGATGTAGCTTTTGAACTTTCTGTAAGCGTTCATCTCGATGCGCGGATGCCCGGGATCGATCTCGCGCGGATGAATATAGATCGTAAGGGGATACTCGTGTAGCACCTTCCGCGCCATCATGGAGATGAGCCATTGGGGGAAAAAGCGCAGATATCCGCCCCCGAACATGTTGACCCTGAGGCCAAGCAGCCTGGCCACGGTGATCGGGAATTCGAAAATCCTTCCTCCAGAACAGACAACATAGCCCGGGGCGAGCGACCCGCCAGAGATGCCCCTTCTATCCCGGCGGATGGGCAGGGCAGAAGAGTCATACTCATAACCCGCCTCCAAGAGCCTGTCAAAAAACCACGGAGTGGCTCCCCCGATGGAGAATCCCGGACTGCGCATGCCGCGCACCTTCACTCCGGAGATATCCTCGAGCAAAAGCCGGGACTCGCGCGCGTCCCGGTAAAACTCGTCAGAATCCATCTTGCTGACCTCCCGGTGATACATCCCGTGCGAGGCCACTTCATGCTCCAGTTCTATCGCCCGACGCACCAAGCCCGGATGCCGGCGCGCGATATAGCCCAGAAAGAACATGGTCGCCTTCACCTCTTTGGCTGCCAACAGCTCAAAGTAGCGTTCCAACCCGATCTCCACCCGGGACGGGAGCCGGTCCCAAGCCTCGACCGGCGGAGTTCCCCTCACTCCGATGATGTGATAGAAATCCTCGACATCGATGGTCAAAAACCCGGGGTGTTTCTCTCTTACTGTTTTTCTCATGTAAGCAGTCACTCTTATTCTGCCGTGGGTGTCAAGAAAATAATGGTTCTCTTTCAATTCGAGTGGGTAATCAGGTTTATCGAGCCCGAAGGGTGACAGAACGATAGCGATGGTGCGTAAACCATTCGTACAAAGACCAGAACGAACTGGTGGGCGACAGAAGTCAATTCCCACAATTCTATCGCCCGCAAGGGGCTTAGAAGGTGGTTTGGGTCCATTGTTGAGGTGTTCTGTTCGCTGGGGCTCACTGCACACCCTCGCTATGATCTGCCGCCTTCTGGGATATCCAATCGGTTTGCAAGAGAGTCTATAGACAAAGCGGAGACTCAAAATTCATCTTGACACCAAAACAGCCGCCCAGAAAATGACCGTCAGTTTATAAAGCGGTGCAAAGGCCGCTGGCTTTGATCATAGAATTGCCTTTGTAAGGACGAATAGCTACGGAAGTTAGCTATTTTTTTTGACACAAAAAGAGTGTGTAAAGGAAGCAAGATGGAGTATTACCGTCCGCAAGTTGAAGAAATTGCCCGCCGGATTTGCCTGGAGCAGCATCTGGCGCTGTACGACCTGGATGAAAAGATGTCCGGCAAGGGCCGCATCATCACGGTTTACCTCACCAAGATCGGCGGGGTGACCCTGGACGAGTGCGCCCGGTTCAGCCGCGCCTTGGGTGCGGAACTGGAGGAATTTGACCTGATTCCGGACCGCTATTTTCTGGAAGTGTCGTCACCCGGGCTGGAGCGTCCCCTGAAGCTGAAAAGCCACTGGGTGAGCGCCATCAACGAAAAGGTGGCGGTGCAATGGACCGAGGGAGAGCAGAAGAGATCTGCCTTGGGCACGCTGGTCGAGGTAAATCAGGACAACGTGGTCCTGGACGACCGGGGCAGCCGGGTGGAAATCGAGCTGAAAGCGATTTCCCGGGCCAAAACAGTCTATCTAGCCTCACCGAAGAGGGAGGAGCAATAATGAACGCTAACATACTTGACGCGGTGGTGAAGCTTGCCGCCATCAAGCAACTGGACAAGGAAGTCATCCAGGAAATGATAATGGAGGCGATCCACACTACGCTGAGCAAGAAGCTGGAGCCGGAAAACGAACTGGAAATCTTTGTTGAAGAAAGCAGCAACACCATCAAGGCCCACTATCTTTGCCAGGTGGTAGAAACCGAGAGCAGGCTGGGAGAAATCTCGCTGGAGGAAGCAAGGAAGCAGTTCGGCAGGGCCACCCAACTGGGGGATTTCGTTCCGCAGGTGATGGCCATGCACGAATTTGAGCCCAAACTGATCAAGACCGCCCAGAAAGCGATCCAAGACAAGATACGCCAGCTCGAGGAAGAAAAGATCCAGAACGACTTCAACAAGCAGAAGCACACCATTGCGAGCGGCAAGATCAAGACCATCGACGACACCGGCGGCTACCGCATAGATATCAGCTACACGGACGCCCTGCTGCCGGCCGACGAGCAGGTGGAAAACGAGTATTACCGTGTGGGCGACAACATCAAGGCCTACGTGACAAACATCCGCAACCACCATTCAAACGTGACGATAATCCTCTCACGCACGAACCCGGAATTCGTGAAAAAACTCTTCGAGACGGAAATCCCCGAAGTTTACGACGGCACGATAAAGATATTGAAAATCGTGCGGGAACCAGGCATCCGCACCAAGGTGGAACTGATGAGCACAGACCCGAAGCTGGACCCCGTGGCTGTTTGCATCGGCCCGCGTGGAGCCCGCATCGACAGCATCCGCAAAGAACTGCGCGGAGAACAGATCGACATCGTGGTGCATGATGAAGACCCCGAAAAGATGATAGAACGGGCCCTGGGCGTGGAAAAGGTGAAGCGCGTGATAATCGAACGCAACCGCTCCGCAAGCGTTATCGTGGAAGAGCCGGACAAGGTGGTCGCCATCGGCAAGGGCGGCAAAAACGTGAAACTAGCCGCCAAACTCACCGGAATGAAAATCGACATCTACACTCAAGAAGAATTTGAGGAAAAGATGGCCAAGGAACGCCGCACCGTCAGCCACGTCACCGACCTGGACGGCGTGACCCCTAAAATCGCCGAGGTCCTGCGCCAATCTGGCTACACCTCCGTTCAGGATATATACGCCGCCTCGGTGGATGAGCTTTGCAACCTGGAAGGGGTGGGACAGAAAACCGCCGAACGGCTCAAGGAAGCCGCCAAATTTTTCTGATGCCGAACAAGAACAGCCACGCGGAACACGTGCCACAGCGGACCTGTGTGGTCTGCCGCGCCAAAAGGGAGGCGAAGGAACTGCTCAGTTTCTTCGTGCTGCCCCAGGGCATCGTGTTCGATCCACGGCGCCGGGTGCAGAGACGCAAACATTACGTCTGCCAGGGTCCGGATTGCCTGCGCGGGCTGGACAAATGGAAACGGAACCATCTGAAACGCAGATTCAAACTGCGCACGGAAGCCATATTCGCTTCCGCGGGGAAAAACTGATGGAAGCCGAACTCACCCGCAAAATCATCAACCTGATGCAGTTTGCCAGGAAAGCTGGGAAACTGATCGCTGGAACGGACGCCTGCCTGCGGGAGCTTAATTCCCGGGGCCTGAGGCTGATAGTCATCGCCTCGGACACCGCGGAACGCTCCGTCGCCCAGATGGAAGCCGCAGCGCGGCTGGCCCTGGGGAACACCGGCGTCATACGCATTAGCAGCCAGCTGGAGCTGAGCGCCGCCCTGGGCGTGCCCATCACAGGGATTTACGGAATAACTGACAAACAATTTGCCACCCGGATGCTGGAATATCACAGCGGCATCGCCAAAGTGGAGGAACCAAGTGCAAATAAGAGTACATGAACTGGCCAAAGAACTGAAGATCAGCACCATGGCGCTGAGGAAACACCTTACCGACCTGAACGTGATCGTGAAAAGCCACATGAGCCTCGTGGACGAGGAAGTGGCGGACCTGATCCGCAGGAAATACAACGAGCAGATGGACGCGGAAAAGAGAGCGGAAAAGGAAAGGAAACGTGTCATGGAAATGCGCCAGGCGGCCAAGACCGCCAAGGCAGAACCTGCCCCGGAAGCGCCGGAGGAGGTCGCAGAGGAAGCCCCGGCCAAGCCAGCGAAAGAAAAGAAAAGCCGCAAGAAAGCCGAGAAAAAACCGGAACCCCTGCCAGAAACTCCAGAGACGACAGAGCCAGAACAGGAAAAAGAAGCGCTGGAAGCCCCCATTCAGCCGGAAAAGTATGTTCCGCCCACCCGGGAGGCACCCAAGCACCGCGTTATCGTTCCTTACACCCAAGCCACCCCGGTTCAGCCCCGGAGCAAGCCGGCGCGCGCCAAATCCTCCCAGGTCGGACATGAAGAAAAAAGCGAAACCCGGTCCCGGGTGGAATCCAGAAAGCGGGCTGAAGAACCACGCAGGAAGCAGGAACCTGTGGAGCCTATCCCTCCAGTCGGCCCTATGAAGGAGTCCGAAGGGAAGAAGTTCGGCAAGAGCAAGGTCAGCCATGAAGATCTGGGCGAAAAGAGCCGCCACAAAAGGGCCATCATGGGCACCTCCAAAAAGTCCAAGCATAAGGATGTCCAGCTCGTGGAAGCCGACGAAGCCGAAATTTCCCGCAATATCAAGAAAGTTTTGCAGAAGACCGGAAAGAAGAAAAAATACCATCGCGAAGCCCAACAGGTGGAAGACGGCAGCGACAGCCCGGCCGTCATCCGCGAATTCACCTCCGTGAGCGAACTGGCCAAGATCCTGAATGTTTCAGCGGCCGAGATCATCAGCAAGTTTTTCGCCATGGGCCAGTTGGTCACGATAAACCAGCGTCTGGACCGCGATTCGCTGGAAATGGTCTGCGATGAGTTCAAAGTACCATTCAGCTTTGAAGATGAGTACGGCACGGACGTTCTGGAAGGGAACAAAGATTTGTACGCTGAAGTGGAAGAAGAACCCCGGCCGCCCGTGGTGACCATTATGGGACACGTTGACCACGGCAAGACCTCGATTCTGGACTACATCCGCAACACAAACATCGTGGCGGGGGAATCCGGAGGCATCACCCAGCACATCGGCGCCTATCAGATCGAGATCAACAAGAACAAGATCACCTTCCTGGACACGCCCGGCCACGAAGCCTTCACCGCCATGCGGGCCAGGGGGGCGAACATTACCGACATCGCCGTGATCGTGGTGGCGGCCAACGAAGGCTTGAAACCCCAGACCCGCGAGGCCATCGACCACGCCAAAGCCGCCGGGGTGAACCTGATCATCGCCATCAACAAGATCGACCTGCCGGACGCCAACGTGGACCGCGTTGTCGCGCAGTTGCTGGAATACGGCGTTTTGCTGGAGCAGTACGGGGGAGAGGTGCCCTGGTGCAAAACCTCTGTGGTTACCGGGGAAGGCATCCTGAACCTGATCGAACTTATCCTGCTCACTTCGGAACTGATGGAACTCAAAGCCCGCCGGAAAATGCCGGGCCTGGCTGTGGTTATCGAAGCCGCCAAAGACACCCGCATGGGTTCAGTGGCCACCATCCTCGTACAGGAAGGCACCCTGAGCAAGGGGGACATCATCGTTTGCGGCGCCACCCATGGCAGAATCCGCAAAATTGAGAACGAACGCGGCCAGGACATAAAAATCCTTAATCCCTCAGATGTTGGCAGGATTTACGGTCTTAACGAGGCTCCGAAGGCCGGCGACTTCCTCAATCAGGTGGACAACGAAAAAACCGCCCGCAGCATCAGCTCCGAACGGAACCAGATCCGCCTTGAACGCGAGAAATTCCAAAACAAATCCTCGCTGCAGAATATCTTCGCCCGCATCAAGGAAGAAGCTATCAACGAGCTCAATATCATCCTGAAAACTGATACCGACGGCTCCGCCGAAGCCCTGGCTGATTCGCTGGAGAAGCTTTCCAACGAAGAAGTGCAGGTGAACATCATCCACAAGAGCGTGGGCGGCATCAATGAGGCGGACGTTAGCTTGGCCTCGGCCTCCAACGCAGTCATTTTGGGCTTCCACGTCAGGGCCAGCCATCTCGCCCGCAAACTGGCGGAGGAAGAAGGGGTGGAAATCAAACTGTATCAGGTGATCTACGATACCATCGAAGACGTACGCCATTCGCTCGAGGGAATGCTCAAACCCACAATCGAAGAGTCCGTAATCGGCTCCGCCACCGTTCGCCAAGTCTTCAAGATCAAGAAAGTGGGCACCGTCGCCGGCTGCCAGGTGGATCGTGGAGTGATCAAAAGGGGCTGCAAAGTGCGCCTTTTCCGCAACGACGTGCAGGTGACGGAAGACGACCTGTCCTCGCTGAAACACTACGCCGACGACGTGGCTGAAGTGAAGGCGGGAACGGAGTGTGGCCTTTCCCTGGCCAATTTCTCCGATATCAAGGAAGGCGACGTTTTGGAATGTTATGTGCTTGAAGAGGTGGCCAAGAAACTCTGATGAAATCACACCGAATACCCCGTTTGCAGGAAGAGCTGAAAAAGCTTTTCAACATCGCCATCAGCCAGAAAATGCGGGACCCCGCGCTGGACTGGGTGACTATTACGGATGTGGTCTTGTCCAAAGACCTCAGGTATGCCAAGATATACTTTTCTCATTACAACAACCCCGCTACTCACGACAGCATCAGGGAACAACTGATCAAGACGTCGGGGTTCCTAAAAAAACAGATCGCAGGAGCACAGATCATGAGAACGATTCCCGAGCTGACCTTCTTCTATGACGAGACAGAGGACAGGGCCGAGGCGGTAGAAGTTTTGCTGGCCTCACTCAAGCAGAGATACGACGACGATGATGATGCTTATGACCCAGATATAGACTTGGAAGACTATCTGGACGATGATGACATTTACGACGTGGACGAAGACGAGGAACTCTACAACGAGTTCATCCAGGAAGAAGAGGAAGAGGAAGAGGAAAAGGAAAAGGACCAATAAACCCGCCGGCCCCTGAACCCAGAGCGGTCCCCGCGGAAGCGCGCTCCGGATGGGGCTGTGGGACAAGAGTGGGGCTGATGTGGGGAACATCAAAATGAAAAATTCCCAGAAATTGCACGATAAACTGCTAGCCCAACTGATACCAGGCCGGAAAGTGGGCATCATGTCCCACGTTGAACCGGACGGTGACGGCTTCGCGGCCAGTCTGGCCTTGCAACTGATCCTAAAGGACAGGGGCCTTGAAAGCGAAATCATCGTGGATCAGGATTCGCATCTGGAACGCTTCGCTTTCCTGATGGAGGGAGCTTCGGTCCTCACTTACCATGAGGGCATGAGCTACGATCTGCTGATTGTGCTGGATTGCAACAGCTACAGTCGGGTGGGCGAACGCACAAGCCTCATCCGGGATGCCGGCCACGTGATCCTTATTGACCATCACGTTCCGGAAAACGGCATTATCAAAACCGATTACAGCTTTGTGGATATCTCCGCGGCTTCTGCCGGGGCGATAGTTTTCAGGGCTCTGCAAAGCGAAATAGCCGCCCTGCCGGAGGCTTTGAGGATCGCGGTGGCCAACTGCATCTATGTAACGATCATCAACGACACCAACAACTTTATCAATGCCAACACAAATGCCGAGGTTTTCCGCATCGCGGCGGAACTCTGTGAATTGGGCATCTCTCCCGCACAGCTTTACAAGGAATATTTCCTCAATCACGGAGCCCTGGAGATGCGCTACATCGGCGAAGTTCTTTCCACCATCGAGCTGCACAATGATGGTCGCGTCCTCTATATGTATTCCACTCTGGAAATGCAGGCCCGCAACAAGCTCACCGCCGACTCGATCATGAACATCACCCGCTGGGTGCAGGGTGTTCGCGATATCGACATCATTGCCTACCTGAGGGAAGAGAAGCCCGGCGAATACAGGCTCAGCCTGCGTTCCCCCAGATTCGACGTTAACTCCGTTGCCGTCGCCTATGGAGGCGGAGGTCACGTGAGCGCTTCCGGGGCCAACTTGCGCGGTGATCTGGACTCGCTCAAGGCCGAATTGCTGGGCAATTTGGACCGGACTTTGCGCAATCTACCTGCGAATGCCTGAACCGAGAGGATTCCTGCTGATCGACAAACCGTCCGGCTGCAGCTCCTTCGACGTGGTACGCGGACTGCGAAAGCTGACCGGGATCAGGAGGATAGGACATACCGGTACCCTTGATCCTTTTGCTACCGGGCTGCTGATCTGCGCGCTTGGCTCCGCCACCCGGCTTTGCGGATACCTTGAGGCGGAGGATAAAACCTATTCAGCCACTCTGAGACTGGGCAGCCAGACCAACACCGGCGATACAGAGGGAGATTTCCTGCGTGAAGATGGCCCCATCCCGGACAAGCTGGACGAAGCTTTTCTGCGTGAACGGGTGTTTGAACTGAAGGAACTGAGCCCTCCGCAGCATTCGGCGCTGAAAGTGAATGGCCGGCCGGCTTATGACTACGCCCGCAAGGGTGAAAAGCTGGACCTTGCCCCGCGGCCCGTCCGAATCAGTAAATTCGGCGTCTTGAACTACGATCCCCCCGATTTGACCTATGTTTGCCGTGTTTCCAAGGGGACCTATATCCGCAGCTTGAGTGAATATATCGCCGGCTGTATAGGCACAGTGGGACACACGGTCGCCTTGCGGAGAGAGGCCATCGGAGCGGTTGATCTGTCAGAGGCCTGGCAACTGGACGAGCTCACGCCGGAGAATTATCAGGCTGCTTTCCACCCGCCCCGAAATCTGTTCACGGGCTTTGAATTCTACCAACCGCGGGATGCCGAACTTGCCGCGCTGAGGAACGGACAGGGTATTGGCAGCGAAGGCAAGGACACGGACCGCATCCTACTGCTGGACGGCAATGACACATTGCTTGGTGTGGCCAAACGAAGCTCAGGCTTTGTCCAGCCCGTCATAAACCTCAGGTGACTTTATGAAAGGCAGCGTTTTAAGCATCGGAAATTTCGACGGACTGCATCTGGGCCACCGCAAGCTGCTGGGCGAGCTGACCGCACTGGCTCGCCGGCTCAAGCTCAGAAGCGTGGTGATCACCTATGACAACCATCCCTCCCAGGTGCTTGATCGTGACCTGCATTCCCTCCTGTTGCTGCCTCCGCAGCAGAAAGCCAGAATGCTGAAAGAACTGGGGGTGGATGAGGTGACGCTGCTCCATTTTGATGAAGAACTTTCCCGGGTATCCGCGGAAGACTTTCTTCGCGACCAGATCGTCGGCCTTTTTGAGCCCACAGCTCTGGTGCTGGGTTATGATTCCCATTTTGGCCATCAGCGGAGGGGCGACTACGCTTTTTTACAGGAACAGCAAACCCTCTACGGCTATCAGTTGCATTACGTGGAGCCGCTTCAAAACGGCGACCGGGTGGTTAGCAGCACCCTGATCCGGGAAATACTCATCCAGGGCAATCTGGTCGGGGCAAACCGATTGCTCGGAGCCCCCTACACCATTTATGGCAAGGTGGTAGGCGGTTCCGCCCTGGGGCGCGACCTGGGCTTTCCCACAGCCAACCTGCGTTTGGAGGAAGCCCGGCAGATTCTGCCAAAGAACGGGGTCTATCTCAGCCGGGTGCGTCTGGGCGGGGAAAGTTTTTTTGGATTGACAAATATTGGCTCCAGCCCAACTTTGAAACACAGCGAAATTGTGGCGGTGGAGACCCATATTCTGGATTTTGACCGTCAGATCTACGGTGTTCCGCTTAAAGTGGAATTGCTGCGCTATTTCAGGGAGGAAAAGATGTTCACAGGAACCAACGCCTTGCGGGAGGCCATGCTTCAGGATCTGGCCCGGGCCAGGGAACTGGTCGCGGAGGGGAAGCTGTGAAATACGGTCTGATCCTCGCCCTGAGTGTCCTCTACAGCGTGTCCTTCGCCCTGGGGATCCTTCACGGCAGCGGACAGGACGTTTGGCCTGCCGCCGACAGGGAATACAACTTTGCCTATCACCAAGGCAGCGACGACTATCATTTTTACGGCTCCAACATCTGGGCGGTCCGCTTCAATTTCACGGAGGCCTATCCAGCCAACTACAACAGCGAATTCCAAGTTACCAAGGCGCTGCTTTGGCTGCCTCAAACGGGGGATTCGGTGCGGGTGGAATTGTTTTCGGACTATTATGGAGGCCCGGGAGCCAGCCTGGCTTGGGCTAAGGTGCCCGTGAACTCAAATCAGGTAGAGGTTCCTTTCTCGAATCCCGTGCAGGGTGATTCCCTGTGGCTGGTGGTAACCTATGCCACCAATTTCGCCAACCGCTTTGTGGCAGCTTCCGCCGGAGGGGGCGAGCACAGCTATTACTGGAACACAAACAGCATCAACCCCTATTTCCAAAGCCTGGCCACGGCAGGCTTCAACGCGGAACTGCTCTTTGGCCTGGCGGGGGATTTTGTGCTCAGCAACTTTGATCTGGAACTCGTGGATTTCGACCTGGAGGGCGATCTCCAACCCCGGCAGCAAACCGGCCCGGGATTCACGCTCTACAACCATTCCGACCTCACCGTGAGCGGCGCGACCGTAACCGTAACGGTCAATTCGCCAGGAAACACCTTCACCCGGGCAGACACCATCGCCATCAGCGAACCGATTCCGCCCCGCTCAGAATATGTGTTCGGCCCTCAAAGCCCCGGATACTCCGAACACCAGTTTAGCCTTCCTGACCAGCCGATGCAGCTTAAGGTCCGCGCTGTGGCACGCGCTTTGGCGGATACCCTGGCGGCAGGCAACAACCTGATCTTGCTGAACCGCTTCAGCTTCGCTGACCCTTATCCCATCTGGCTGGCGGAGAATTTCCTGCGCGAGGGCGGTTCGGCCCAGATCACCACCAACCAGGATCCTTTTTCTTTTCCAGACATCCATATATTGAACTATTTCCCCATCCTCAGCGACTCCCTGGCCAACGTGGCCGCGCAAATCAGGTTCAACTGGTACAGCTTCAACACCCTGCCCCGCACTGCGGTAAACGGGGATTTGCGCCTGAACGGGTTTTCGTCGGGTTACGGCACTCAGTATGAACAGCACTGCCTGGCCGCGCGGGACCTTAAATCATTCGTGTCGGCCTCGGAATGCCGGTTTGAGCACATTGCACAGAATGACCTGCTCAGCGGGGAACTGACCCTTGCCAACGACAATACCCTGCTCTACAACATCGCCACCGAGTATAACCTGATCAATTCCACCCGCCTGAGCGTGGGGCTCTTCAAAAAAGTCATCTTTGACGGCGCCGAGCGCTTCGTGATCGACCGCTGGATAACCCACGGAGCCCCTCTGAGCGGCCCTCTGGGCCAGGGCGAAGAATTAAGGCTGAACTTCAACCTGTCACTCAGCGACCTTTCCCTGGACGAACTGGCCCAAAACTACCGCCTCTACTACTGGCTGCAGCTTTCCGGCGGCGGCAGGATTCTCTATTCCGCCTATAGTGATTTCACCAATGTGGTTGCCGTCCAGGACGAGGTCCAGCCGGTCCCTGTGCTGAGAGTGAGCCCCAATCCGCTCAGAGGCGACGGCTGGCTGAAAATCAGCCTGGACAAGGGACAGAAACTGGGCCGGGTGAGAATCTACAACCTGCGCGGACAGAAGATTCTGGACCTGGAAGGCAACAAAGCGGAACTGACTTTGGCTGGAAGCGAATTTCCCGCCTCGGGGATTTACCTGCTCCGGGTTCAGGTCCCCCTGCCAGAGGGCGGAACTGCCACCGTTAATAAAAGGATAAACATTATAAAGTGAGCCCAAATGACTGATCATATCGACATCTCAGAATTAAAGGAATATCTCGGCAAAGAGATCCAAGGCTTCTATCTGGTGGCTGAAAAGGAACTGCGCGACGGCAGGAACGACCAGTATCTGCGCCTGCGTTTGCAGGACCGCAGCGGCACCATCGCCGGCAACGTCTGGAAAGATGCCAAAAACATCAGCGAATCTTTCTCCGTGGGCGATGTGGTGCACGTTAAGGCATTGGTGAACAGCTACAAGGAGCAAATCCAGCTAAACGTTTCCCAAATCCGTTTTGCCGACCACTCCGAATACCGGCTCGAGGATTTCGTAACCCGCAGCAAAAAGGATCCGGACACTTTGGCGGAGCAGTTCTTCGCTTTTGTGGACAAAGTGGAGAACATATGGCTGCACAAACTGCTGCAAGCCGTCTTTGGCGACAAGGAAATCTTCTCTCGGTTTCTGGAAGCCCCCGCGGCCAAAAGCTGGCATCACAACTATATGCATGGACTCATCGAACACACGGTGTCCGTGGCCACCCTCTGCGATTTTGTTTCGGTGATGTATCCCGTGAACCGCGACCTTTTGCTCACGGGGGCTTTGCTGCACGACTTTGGCAAGATTTTCGAATACAACACCATGCCAGCGATAGATTTCACAGAAGTGGGACGCCTGATCGGACACCTCAGCCTCAGCGACCAGTATATCTGCGAACAAGCCAGGATGATAGCCGGTTTCCCGGATGAAATCCTGCTCAATTTGCGCCACATGATCCTGGCCCATCACGGGGAATACGAAAAAGCCTCCGTGCGCCTGCCCCAGACCATTGAAGCGCTGGTTCTGCATCTCTGCGACAATCTGGACGCCCAGAGCGTGGGCGTGGCCCAGATGCTGGAAGCTGCCCCGGAAAACGCTGTCTGGAGCGAATACGACAAGCTGAACAACCGCTATTACCACCTCACCAAGATCTGAGGATGTTTCAAACCTCGGTATTGGTGAGCGGTTCCAAGGGCAACGCCATCCTTGTGCGGACAGGCGAAGCGGCGTTGTTGCTGGATTCCGGCGTTGCCGCCAGGAACATCCTTGCGGCTCTTGATTCTCTGGGCGTTGGACACAACGAGCTTCAGGGCGTGATTGTGAGCCATGAGCATTCTGACCACACCCGCGGAGTGGGGGCCCTGGCCCGCAAGCTGAGAATCCCGCTCTACATCAATGAAGGCACTCTGGACCAATGCAAAAGCCGCCTCGGAGATATTCCCGCCGGGGTCATACAATTCGAAACCGGCAGCAGCTTCAGCGTCCGCGATCTGGTTATCCATCCTTTCTCCTCACCCCACGACGCCGCGGACAGCTGCAACTTCACCTTTACCCGGGCTGGCGACGAGGAGCGCAAACTGGGCGTGGCCACCGATCTGGGATTTCCTTCCACGCTGACCCTGAACAAGCTGAAACGCTGCACCACCCTTGTTTTAGAGAGCAACCACGATGAGCGGATGCTGATGGACGGGCCTTATGACTGGGCTTTGAAACAGCGCATCAAAAGCAACATCGGACATCTTTCCAACCTCCAGGCCGTCGGCATGGTGAGCCAGGTGATGCATCACGGGCTCCAAAACCTTGTCCTGGCCCACCTCAGCGAGACCAACAACGATCCTCAGCTTGCCCTGGAGACCATGCGCAACTATCTGGAAACCGTTCGCAGCGACATCCGGCTGCTGGTAGCTGGGCAGAACGGACACACCCCCCTGCTGGATATTTAACCGATAAATTAACTTTCCAAGTCCTTGATAGCGCGTGGGCAACAATGTTGTTTAGCGCACCAGGATTTTCGCCAGCACAACCTCCAGGTCCGCGTTCTTCAGATTCTTTCTCCAATGCGCCCTCAGCCGCAACTGAGGCACCAGCCTGCTGTCGCCGCAGAGGAGGTAGGACTCGCTGTCCGAGCACTTTTGCTTGAGGAAATCCCCGAGGTCGTTATAGAGCCGCTCCGCTCTGCTCCTGTCTTCCAGCCTTACCCCGTAAGGCGGGTTGGAGATCACGCAGCGGCCTCTTTCCCGTTCGAGATCCTGAAAACGTAAGGTTCGCAGTTCAACTTTGTCCCCACCCGGCAGCAAGGCCAGGTTTTCCTTCGCGGTCTGAATGTTCCGGGCGTTCATGTCCGAGCCTTTTAACAATCCTTCAGGCAGGGGGCGAATCTCCGAGTCAGCTTCATTTTTGACCTTCTTCATCAATTCCGGATGGTGGTCCGGCAAAAACTGGTATCCGCTGTCCAGCCTGAGAAACGCCGCCGGAATCCTGCAAAAGCTCATCAAAGCCTCAGCCAGGATGGTCCCGCTGCCGCACATGGGGTCCAGCAATTTTCTGCCACCATCCCAGCCTGACAATCTGACCATCGCCGCGGCCAGGGTTTCCTGCAATGGCGCAGCCCCGGCGGCTTTGCGGTAGCCGCGTTTGTGCATGCTCACGCCGGTGAGGTCAAGCGAAATGGCGGCCCGGTCTGCGTGAATGTGGAGGTTAAAATTCACCGGAGCCAGCCTGGTGCTGAAATCCGGCCGCCGCCCTGTTTTATCTCTGAAGCTGTCGCAGATGGCGTCTTTGAGCACTTGCCCCGCGTAGAGCGAGTGCCTGATCTTGCTGGAACTCACGTTGGCCTGGATCCCAAAACTGGTGTCCACAGGGAACAGAGCGGCCCAATCAATCAGGTCCCGCGCTTTGCGGTAAAGCAGCTTTTCGTCGGGACAGGCAAAGGATGTCAGCGGCGCCAGCACCCTCTGAACCAGCCTGGAAGTGTACAGCACGCGGTAAAGGGTTTCCTGATCACAACAGAAATATAGCCCTCGGGGCACATCCCGGCTCACGTCGGCCCCCAGTTCGCCCAATTCCGCAGCCGCGTGGCGTTCCAAACTTCCCGCTACAATGGCGAAATAGCTTCCCTTGTCCTGATATGTGAATCTTTTCATCAGGCCAGTGGGACGGACAGAGCCAGGCTGTCAATCAAAATCGTTTGGTTTCTGAAAATCACTGGCCGGAAATCCCGCTGAAGAGCGCAGCGAAGCTGTCTGGCCGTTAAGGCCCTTTCACAAATTCCGGATGTGCCTCCCGCACGATGCCCGCATTTAGTGCGAGGATTTGGCGGGAGGCGGGGGAGAGGGATGGGCAAGAGGGCTAAGGGTGTGGCAGACAGGACATGGCGGTTGGAAAACATATCTGGCTCTTTTACGAAGCAAGTAGCGGCGAAAATCCAATCTGATAGCGGTCAGGAAGGCTTTATCCATCCTGATTGAAATGAGCAGGAAACTATCGGATTTGTTGCCGATATCCAGCTTTGCAGACCAAGGGACGGCAGAATCCATCGGCGGATGAGGCTGGAATTATTTCTACAAGAGGAAGCGGGGCGGAAGAAAAATTCATTGACAGCATTAAAAGGGGCGATAAAATGACATTATGAGTAAAAGTCCGTATTCGCACCGCTTGTTTTCAGGACCCAACACTCTGGTGTTTCGCCCGGCGCAACGGAGCGCATACTTTGTCAAAACACAGCCAAGCGCAATTCTTGGAAGGAGATAGAGAATGAATAGATTTTTGTTGGTTTTGGCCGTGATGTTGAGCGCAATCGCTCTCTTCGCGCAGACCGGGATTCCGGTTGACCAGGGAACCCCGGAGCTTTCACCGGAGATTCTGGAGCTTATTGCCAGAAACAATTCCCAGACGAGGAGCTTTTCTTTCAATTTCGACTCGTCGCCATATAACCTTCCGGACGCCATTGACATCGACGATCCGGACACAGGTTTGTTTTTGGAGGATGTGGCCTGGACCAAGGATTTCACCAGGCACATAGATAATCCGGAAAGCATAGCCCTGACGCTTTCATTTTTATACCCTTCCACTCGCTTCACGATAATCCAGCCGGACCCGGGCAATCCGCTCAAGCTGCAGTTTGTTCCGATAACAGCCAACTGGTATGGTTCGGAATCCCTGGTTTTGGTGGCAACCGACCCGATCAGCAGCACAGAAGTGATGGCGGTGATCCGCGTAAACGTTACACCAGTTCCTGATCCTCCCGTCTGGAGCGGTTTGCCGGATGGCAACATCTTCGTGACCAACGAAGAAACGGCGTTGCAGATAGAGTTTCAGGACTATGTGAGCTGCATCGACTCGGCCGATCCCACCAACTTTGACCTCAGCGTTCTGTTTGCCGATTTTCCCATAACCGTGACCCAGGAACCGCCCGGCACGGGTTCTTTGGTCACTTTCACGCCCCATCTGGACTACAACGGCATGGCGACCTACGAAATCACAGCCGTGGACAGGCTTTCGAACGCCTACAGCAGCCAGACCATATATATCAACGTGTTGGGGGTAAACGACCCGCCGGAGATAGACTCCTGGCAACCTGTAGAACTTACCCAGAATATCGACCAGGGCGCTTTGCTGGCCTTTTCCGTGACCGCGTCAGACGTTGAAAACGACGAACTGACCTACACCTGGACCCACAGCGGCATCCACAACGGCGTGCCTTTCTCCGATGTGGTTTCCACCACATCCAGTCTGGACTGGCAGTTTAACATCCCTGGCACACAGAGCATTAGCTGTGAGGTTTCTGACGGCCAAGCCACAGACAGCGTTGTCTGGAGCGTGATCGTGCGCCCAAACGGACCGTTGTTCAATCCCCCGGGCGGCACCTACACCAGCGGGATCAGCGTTACGCTCGCTCCCCCGGCAGGTTTTGAAGGGGCCGTGATCTATTTCACAACGGATGGCAACGATCCAACGGAACCATCTGAGGTATATACTGCTCCAATCGCAGTTGACGCCCTTCCGAACGCGGAAAACGAAGTGGCCATCAAGGCTTTCTTCACTTATCCGGGTTTTCCGCCTTCACAGATAGAGAGTGAAAGCTACCGGATCACCGGAACCCTTCCCGAGCCGGGATTCATGCCACTGGGCGGGCTTTTCTATGCTCCGGTGGAAGTTACTCTGAGCAACGCCAACCCGGCTGCCGTGATCTACTACACGCTTAACGGCAACGATCCCAGCCCCGGAATGCCGGGCACCCTGGAATACGAACTGCCGATCCAGGTTGGAGCGGAAACAACCGTTACCATCAAAGCTTTGGCCACAAGGGAAGGCTGGATGAACAGCACGGTGGCTTCACAAACCTATATCGTGACAGGCACGGTGCAGATTGATAGCCACACCATGACGCCTCCGCCGCTTCCGGAAGGGGAGTTTTATCTCATCGACCAGGGCCAGTATCTGGCAGTTGAGATTGGCGGACTGAGCGTTACCCCGGCCAGCGCGACAGTTTATTACACCCTTGACAACAGCCTGCCCGCCCCGGGCAACCCCAGCGCGCAAGTCTATACAAGCGGACAACAGATCCAACTCACAAACCCCACTTGGATCACCTTCAAGGCCTACCTCGATGACTGGCAGGCCAGCGATACTTACAGCTATTACTACGATGTGCGCGCCAAAACGGTTTTACTTGACTATGCCAACGGCACGGTGTTCGATCCCGCACCGGGATACAGCACCACGCCGGTTTCCATGAGCATCAGCTCTTCCACCCTGCCCTCCGGCGCGGCTGTTTACTACACGCTTGACGGCAGCGATCCTGACCCCGCTACCTCGCAGCTTTACTCCGGACCCATCCTGATCGAGGAAACCACCACCATCAAGGCGCTGGCCCAATATCCAGGCCTCTATCCCAGCGACATCCAAACCGGTTTGTTCACTATCACAGGCACCGTTGCCGCTCCTGTTTTCGATCCCCTGCCGGGAAGCTTTTCCTCCGCGATCCAGCTAAACATGAGCTCCAGCACGCCCGACGCGGCGATCTATTACAGCCTGGACGGCAGCGAACCGGCTCCGAATGCCACAGGGTCCTTCCTCTATGAAGACCCGGTCGATTTGGGCAACGGACTGCACCAGGTGCGGGCCCGCGCTTTCAAGGAATTCTGGGACCCCAGCACAATCACAGAAGGAACCTACAGCATAGGCATCCTGCCCGCTCCCGAATTTGACCTTGCTGAAGGCCTGTACTGGGATCCGATCGTTGTGCATCTCAGCGTTCCCGGCGCGCCAGCCGCTTCCATACATTATACAACCGACGGCTCGAACCCTACTGAGTTTTCCACCTTGTACAATCCAGGCACAGGAATCCCCATAGGGCTTCAAACCAGTTACATTATCAAGGCCATCGCCGTACAGGCTGGCTGGATCAACAGCGCTGTTACCCAGCGAGCTTATCAGGTTACCGGAACCGTGACCACGCCGGCTTTCACACCCGATGGCGGCACCTATTCCGTTTCCACTACTGTCGCCATCACTTCCTACCCCGCGGATGCCGTGATCAGGTACACCCTGGATGGCGGTGAACCCAGCTTGGAAAACTGAACCACTTATGAAGGGCCGATCCTGATCAACAGCAGCGCCACACTCAAGGCCAGGGCTTTCCGCGATGATTGGAGGCCCTCGGAAATCTATGGAGCCATCTACACTATCATCGGCAACATCGCCAACCCAGTGTTCACGCCTGGCGCCGGAACCTATACCAGCCCTGTGGATGTTTACATTTCAGTCAATCCGCCAGACGCCACCATCTATTACACAACCGACGGCTCGGAGCCCAGCCAGAGCAACGGAACCGCTTATGTGACCGGTAATCCAGTGCACGTGGCGCAGGATATGTTGCTGCGGGCCAAGGCCTATAAAAGCGGCTGGAATCCCAGCGAGATCACGAACGCGCAGTACTACATCACCGGAACGGTGAGCGCGCCGGTTTTTGATCCGCCCTCCGGCCAGTATGCTTCAGCTCAAGCCGTATCCCTGACAGCAGTTCCGGCAACCGCGCAGATCATCTACACCCTCGACGGCACCACGCCTTCCCTTGGCAACGGGACGGTTTATGAAAACCCGATAAACGTTTCAGCCAATACCATCATCCGCGCTTTCGCCTGGCTGGAAGGCTGGGAACCCTCAGCAGTCTCCACAGCTTCTTATGTGATCAACGGCCCAGTTGGCCTGCCCATCATCAACCCGGCCGCCGGATATTACAATACGCCTCAAACCGTGAGCATCAGCGTGATCCCGGCCGCGGCTACCATCCGTTACACACTGGATGGCAGCGAACCCACATTGGACAACGGCTTCACCTACAGTGCGCCATTCCCGATCCAGGGTCACACGGTGGTGAAAGCCTACGCTTATCTTGAAAACTGGCTTGATTCAGATGTGGCTACAGCGGAGTACTTTTTCGTGGTGAGCAATCCTGTGATCACACCTCCCGGCGGCAGCTTCGCCTCGGCGCAAACGATCTCGATGAGCGTGGGCACAGCAGGAGCAAGCATCCGCTACACCTTGGACGGCACAAATCCTACTCCGGAATACGGTGACTTGTATGTGGGACAATTTGAGCTGACTTCCAGCGCCACTATCAAAGCAATCGCCTACCGCAGCAACTGGATAAGTTCAAACATCGTTTCCCAAAGCTATGTGATTAACGGGCCAGTCTCAGACCCCCTGTTCTCTGTGGCATCCGGTGATTTCAGCGCTCCCTTCAGTGTGAGCATCACCACCCTGCCTGCCGGTTCCACCATCTATTACACCACCGACGGCACCGAACCCAGCGAAACGAACGGACTGGTTTATGGCAGCCCCCTCCAAATCCAGCAAAACACGGTCCTGAAAGCCCGGGCCTACCGCGCGAACTGGCTCCCCTCCAATGTAAGCAACGCAGAGTACAATTTCTTCGTAAGCCCGGTGAGCATAGTTCCCAACGGCGGAACCTTCACTTCAAGTCAAAACGTGACACTGAACACCGTCACTCCTGACGCGCAAATCCACTACACCCTGGACGGCAGTAATCCCGTACCGGGAAGCAGTCCGGTTTACGACCCCTTGATCCCTATCCTGGTGGATCACGACCTGGTGCTCAAAACTATAGCAACCAAAACCAACTGGTATTCTTCCGCCATCACTAGCGCGACCTTCGATATCAACCTCCCGCTGCCTGATGTGGCTACGCCTGTGATCCAGCCCCCAAGTGGAGTTTACAACACCGCCCAGACGGTGACCATCACAACCGCCACACCTGAGGCGACTTTGGTTTACACCACTAACGGCACCGACCCCACCCTGGATAACGGAACCCATTACACCGGTAGCTTCACCGTTTCAAACAACGTGACCATCAAAGCCCGCGGCTTCAAGGACGGTTATGACCCATCGCCGATCGCCACCGTCCAGTATGTGATCGTAATCCCGATCGAGACGGTCGAAACCCCCGTTTTCAGCCCTCCCGCCGGTATTTACAACGAACCGGTGCAGGTGACGATCAGCACCCAAACCCCGGAGGCCAGCATCCGCTATACCTTGGACGGCACTGAGCCCTCAGAAACTGTGGGCAACCTCTATATGGGCCCAGTGAACATTTCCCAGACCACCACGATCAAGGCCATCGCCTTTAAAACGGGTATGAACACTTCGCTGATCTCCAATGCCAGCTATGTGATCAATATCATCATTCCGGAAGTGGCGGCGCCGATGTTCTCCCATCCCTCCGGAACCTATTACCAGCCTATTAACCTGAGCATATCCACGACCACAGAGAACGCTCAGATCCGCTATACAACAGACGGCACGCTGCCTTCCCCCACTCATGGGACAGTTTATCAGAGCCCGATCCACATTTCCTCTGACACCAACCTCTTCATTCAGGCCATTGCCTACCGAGACGGCTGGAACTCCAGCCCTGTGGTCTCTGCGAGTTACACTGTCACCGGCACTGTGGCAGATGTGAGCTTCGCTCCCGGCGGTGGCATCTACACCCAGGCCACACCGGTGGTCCTAACTACCTCAACAGCAGGAGCGACCATTCATTATACCACCAATGGCAGCGAACCGAATGAAGGCTCGGCTGTTTACACAACGGCGATTGTGGTGCAGTTGAACAGCACGGTAACTATCAAGGCCAAAGCTTACAAAGCTGGCTGGCAACCGAGCGCCACCACTCAGGAAACCTATACGGTCACAGGCCAGGTTATCATCACGCCTCCCATCTTCAGCCTTAGCGCCGGAGTTTACACCACTCCACAGACCGTCTCGATCAACAATCCCATACCCACTGACGCCACCATCCGCTACACCACCGACGGCAGCGATCCCACCACTACATCTGAGATTTACAACGGCCCGATCAATCTGGGTTTGAATCAGACAGTCACGCTGAAAGCCAGGGCCTTTAGAGAAAACTGGATCCCCAGCCCGCTCTACAGCACCACCTATGTGATGACCGGACAGGTGACCCTGCCCGCGGCGCTCTTCACTCCACCTGCTGGCACCTATCAAACAGCCCAGACCGTGACCATCAATCCGCCTCTGCTGCCAACGGACGCCACTCTGCGCTATACCCTGGACGGCAGCGAGCCCAGCCAGTTCTCGCCAGCTTACACCACTCCGATCCAGTTGGGTCTGAACAGCACCACAACCATCAAGGTGAAAGGCTTTCGTGACAACTGGATTCCAAGCGCCACAGCGACCGCCACTTATATGATAACAGGTCAGGCGACCTTCCAAACCCCGGTGTTCTCACCCGCGCCAGGGGTTTACACCACTGCCCAGCAGATCACGGTCAACGGCACTGTTCCATCCGACGCGGTGATCCGCTATACCATCGACGGCAATGATCCCACAGAACTTTCCCCTCAGTACACCGCTCCGATCAACCTGCCTCTGGGAACCTCGCTAACCTTGAAAGTGAGGGCTTTCAAGGCCAACTGGATGCCCAGCGAGATACACACCGGAAACTACACCACAACAGGTGCCGTGACCATCACTCTGCCTGTCTTTACTCCCAACCCTGGGCTGTATACATCGCCGCAGGCTGTGGTGATCAACACCACCACCATCCCATCTGGCGCGACCCTGCGCTACACCCTGGACGGCAGCGACCCGAACGAAAGTTCGCCGGTTTACAGCAATCCCATACAGGTGGGCAATGGCCAAAGTGTGACAATCAGGGTGCGTGCTTACGCCGCGAACTGGCAACCCAGCCAGATCCACACCGGCGTCTTCACTGTCACCGGTCAGGTCTCGATTTCCGAACCGGTCTTTACTCCGCCTGCTGGAACCTACCAAACAGCCCAAATTGTTACACTGAACACAATCACGACACCGGCCGGAGCTACACTGCGCTACACTCTGGATGGAACTGAGCCCACGTCGAGTTCGCAGATCTACACTACGGCCATCCAACTGGCTCTGGGATCGATGACCACGATCAAGGTAAAGGCCTATCTTAATAATTGGCTGCCCAGTCCAACCTATACAGCCATATACAACATTACCGGCGCGTTGAATATCGCCGAACCGGTTTTCACACCCGCGGCTGGAATATATCAAACTGCCCAGTCTGTGGTGATCAACACCACCACCAGCCCGGCGGGAGGAACGGTACGTTACACCACCGACGGCAGCACTCCTACGGCATCTTCGCCAATCTACACTACTCCGATTGTTGTTCCTCTCAATACCACCACGACGGTGAAAGCCATGGCCTTTCTCACCGGCTGGGCCCCAAGCCAGGTTTACACAGCCGTCTATACCGTAACTGGCCAGGTGCAATTGCCAGCCCAGGTCTTCACTCCGGCTGCCGGAACTTACCAGACGGCACAGAGCATCACCCTGAACACGAACACAACCCCTGCCGGGGCAACACTCCGCTACACTTTGGATGGTTCTGTGCCCACAGAGAACTCGCCTGCCTACACTGCGCCGATAAATCTGCCTTTGAACAGCACCACCACCATTAGTGTGAAAGCGTTCAAGGCCAACTGGACGCCAAGCACAACAGCGACCGCGACCTATGTTATCACCGGACAGGTGGTGTTCCAAACCCCAATATTCACTCCACCCGAAGGGATTTATCAAACTGCCCAAAACATAGCGGTTGCTGCCACGATCCCATCTGACGCGACCATCCGCTACACCATGGACGGCACTGAACCCACCAGTTCTTCCAGTATTTACACAGGCCCGATCAACCTGCCTCTGAACAGCACAACCACCCTGAAAGTGAAAGCCTTCAAGACAAACTGGACCGCCAGTGCAACCCAAACAGCCACCTATACCATCACGGGCCAGGCGAGCATCCAGACGCCGGTGTTCAGTCCCTCGCCCGGCACATATCAGACGGCACAAAGCGTGAGCATCAACAATATAACTATACCAACCGGGGCGCAGATCCGCTACACTCTGGACGGCAGCGAGCCGACTGAGACATCCCAAATCTATACCCAACCCATTCAACTGGCAATGAACAACAGCTACGAAATCCGTGCCAGGGCGTTTGCGGTCAACTGGGTCCCCAGCCAGACCTATGTTGGCTATTATACCATCACAGGCGCTGTCACTATCCCGGACCCGGTGTTCACTCCCGCTGCAGGAACCTATACATCGAATATCGCGGTTGTCCTGAATACCCAGACAAACCCTGCCGGAGCGACTCTCCGCTATAGCCTGGATGGCAGTGAACCCACTGAATCAAGCCCGGCTTACACGCAACCGATAGAGCTGACAGCCCCGGCTAATGTAACCATTAAAGTAAAGGCTTACAAGAATGACTGGCTTCCCAGCCAAACATATTCTGCCCAATACTTCCTCACCGGTCAGATGCAATTGATGCCTCCCTATCTAAGTCCCGCGCCGGGTGTTTTCACCGAAACCATCAGCGTCACGTCTGTGGGAGGAACCAATCCCAGCGGAGGAACGATTCGCTTCACGACGGACGGTTCCACCCCGACAGAATCCTCTCCGGTCTTTGACGAGCCTGTAAGCATTGGACTGAACTCAATCGATTTCACGATCACGATCCGCGCCTTCAAGGAAGGCTGGATCCCCAGCGAACCCTGGACGGGAGTCTATAGCGTAACTGGACATGTGCAACTGCCGCAAGTGATGTTCAGTCCGGAGCCCGGAACCTACCAGTCGGCTCAGAGCGTCACCCTGGCTGCGGCAACCCTGCCTGCGAATGCCACCATCCGCTACACCACCGACGGAACCGAGCCCACAGAGAATTCCGCGGCTTACACAGCTCCGATCACCCTGCCGCAAAATGCCACCTCCACCCTCAAAGCCAGGGGATTTGCCGACGGCTGGATTCCCTCCGAAACCCAAACAGCGGTTTACACCATCACCGGAACCGTTTCCCCGCCGGTGTTTTCACCTCCGGGAGGAACTTTCGGTGCGCCGGTCTTTGTGGTGATCTCATCTCCCACCGAGGATTCCGAGATCCACTACACCACCGACGGTAGCGAACCCACGGCTGAATCAGCCCTCTACACCGAACCTGTGATAGTGCCCAACTTCGCGCAGAACATGGTGATCTCGGCCCGGGCATTCAAAGCCGACTGGACCCCTAGCCCTGTGGCCAGCGCCACTTACTCCATCTTCTCGGCGCCGATCGATGTGCGCGGATTCACCTACGCTGGTTACATCAGGGTGCTGTGGAACCTACCCGATGCTGGCAAAGGCCTGGATGGTTTCAACGTTTACCGCCGCAAACTGACGGAATCAGACTTCACTAAAATCAATACTTCTCTGGTGAATACTCAAGTGGATGGAAACTATTATTACGATGACTACAGCATCGAAATGGAAGTTTCCTACGAATATTACGTGACCGCTGTGTATGGCGGGACTGAAAGCCCGGCCAGCGCTTCCACGGTGGAATACTATCAGTCTCAGGACCTGGATATCAGCGACGCCTCATACGCCTGGCCAAATCCAGCAACCGAGCAGACCGAAATCGTGGTTATCCTCAACCGCAACAACAATGTGACCCTCACCGTCTCGATCTACGATTTTGCCGGAAAGAAGGTCCAAACTATCACTGAACCGTCCCAGAACTCAAATCAGATCAGGATTCCCTGGAATCTCAAGAACAGCTCCGGCGCAAAAGTCGGCCGGGGAACCTATTTTGCCCGCGTTGTAGCTAATGACGGCGTGAACAGGTCTGAACACGTGATCAAGATCGCGGTCAAATAAGGAGGCAAAGATGAAAACGATAAAGATAATGAACTACATCCTGCCCGTTGTGCTGCTCGTGCTTGCGGCCACACCCATCGCGGCCCAGGAGATGAACAATTCACTTTTGGCCTATTCCCGCATGGGAGTCGGAGCCCGCGTTATAGCCATGGGCGAAGCCGGATCGACCGTAACCAACGATATCGTGTCTGGCTACTGGAACCCGGCCGGGCTAACGCGGATGAAGGATTTCGAGCTGGGCACCATGGTCAATTTGGACATGGGCTACAACCGCAGCCACAACTACGCTTCCTTCGGAAACCGCTTCAGATTCGGCGCTCTGGCGCTGTCCTGGGTGAACGCCAACGTTCTGGACATTGACGGCTACGATGAAAACGAAAATCCCACCGGCACCTTCTCAGACAGCGAAAACAACTTCACCCTCAGCTATGCCAACAGCATTGGTGATTTCAGCTTTGGCTTTGGCCCCAAGTTCTATCTGAGCACCCTGGAGGGCGAATCGATCTACGGATACGGAGTGGACTTCGGCGCGAAGTATGACATCAACCAGTATCTGGAAATCGGGGCAATGGCCCGCGACCTGTATGGCGAATTCGATGGCGCCACAGTGCCTTACCAGATTTCGGCCGGCCTGGCGGCTTATCCCCTGAAGGGCTTAACCCTGGCAGCCGATGCCAAAATGGAAAAGGACGAAGACCCCTACTTCTGTTTCGGAGCCGAGTATTGGACCTCGATCGGCAGAGATCCGGAGGCGGATTCCAAGCTGTCTGTCGTCTCCGTGAGCGAGCAAAGTTCATGGGAGGAAACGCTTTCCACCCTGCAAACCGGATTACGGCTGGGCTACAACCGCGGCCGGCTTTCCGCCGGGACTGGGATAAAGCTGCGCAACTTCCAGCTGGACTATGTGTTCCGCTACAATAACCACGAGGTTTTCGGCAATGACCACATTCTGTCCCTCATCCTGAGGTTCTGACCAAATGGGAGCGGTGATGAAAAAAACAGCGATCATTCTGCTGCTGGTCGGCATGGCAGCCCTGGCTTTCGGCCAGATCAGGTCTCCGGGCTCGCGCTACGCGCAGGAGGGCCTGGAATATTATCAGCGTGGCGAATACAACCGGGCCATCCGTGAATTCCTAAGCGCGGACCGCTCCGCTGACGGCAGGGTCCCGGAATACCATTACTGGCTGGGAAGACTGCACATTGCCGTTGCGGATACCGCCAGCGCGATGCGGTGGTTCGACAAATACCTTGATTCCGGAGATAAGCAGTATCAATCCCAGGTTGACAATTATCTACGGATAGTGCAGCGCCAGAAAAAGATATTCAGCAAGGTGAACATCCGTCCTCTGCCGGATTATGTGAACAGCCGCAATTCAGATTACGGCGCCATCCTGGACCCCGAGGGAAAGTACCTCTATTTCACTTCCCTCCGTCCGGCTAAAAAAGGCAAGGAAAACATCTGGCGTTCGGAGATTTTCAGCTCCGGATTTGGCCAGCCGGAGCTGGTGGATGAACTTTCCACCGACAAAAACGAAGCTTTCGGCTGCTTCTCCGCCGATCCACAGGGCGCTTGGATATTTGGCAACTATGAAACCAACAAACGCGACGGCGACATCTATTTCGTGCCCCGCACCGATAAATGGTTCCAGCCCCAAAACATCTCCCAACTTAACTCCTCGCAGGTGGAAACCCATCCCATGGTTTTCCGCGACCGGCTGCTCTTTTTCGCCTCCTCCCGGGAAGGCGGATACGGCGGCACGGATATCTATGTAAGTGAAAAGATCGGCGGCATCTGGACCCAACCTCAAAACCTGGGGCCGATGATCAACACACCGGAAAACGAACAAACGCCTTTCCTGGATTGGGACGGAAGAACACTGTATTTCTCGTCCCGCGGCCATCCCGGCTTCGGCGGTTATGACCTCTTCAAGGCTTACCGGATCGGCACCACCTGGCAGGAATGGTCTTTGCCAGAAAATCTGGGCCTGCCGGTGAATTCCACCCGCAACGACCGCTATTTCTACCATGTCCGCGGCAGCAACGAAGGCTATATAAGCTCCGACCGCCAGGTAAGCGGTTTTGAAAAGATCTACCAGATCAATTTCTCGCTCGCCAGGCCCACCAGCTATCTCGTTCGTGAAGCCGACGGCTCTGTCCGCAGCGTGGATGTCGAATATGTGGCCCCCGCCCTGAGGAAGCCAGCTGACGAGGAAACCATCTTTGCTCGGATCGACGAGAGCTTGGAAACCATCAGGCAGGGCCTGCCCAAACCGGGTTTCGTGCCTGCTCCCCTGGGACGCGAACCTCAACCCACAGAAGCCTTGGCGGAAGACGTTGAACCCATCATTATCCGGGTTGAAGGCTCTGTGCATGACCAGTTTGGCGAGGCTGTGCTGACCGAGGTCCAGATCAGCGGCGAAACGAATGGGCAGAGGACAGTTGAAGTGTTCAACACCAATTCCCTGGGCAATTTCCTCGGCACCCTGCCCTTGGCGGATACCTATACCGCGGTTATAAACACCCCCGGATACCTTGTTCACCAGCAAATCATCCAGGACCCGAGGTCATTGGCCAGGGTCAAGCTGGACATCGAGCTGCAGAAACTGGAGAAAAAAGCCAGCCTCAGCCTGCCTGACATCCTTTTCGAAAACGGCAGTTTTGAGCTTGGAAGCGGGGCCACCGCGGAATTGGACCTGCTGGTGATGAGCCTGCTCACCAACCAGGGCCTGAAGGTCAAACTTTCCGGGCATGCCTGGGAATCTGGTTCCGCGGCCGAGAACAAGGACCTCTCTGAGCGTCGCGCCCGTGCCGTGGCAGACTATCTCATCAGCAAAGGCATCGCCAAAAAACGCGTATCGTGGAAAGCCTATGGCAAGACCCGCACCCTGGATCCCCAAACCGAACCTTCCGCCCTCGGCAAGAGCCGCAGGGTGGAGATTATGCTGCAACTGTAACACCTATATTTAAATAACCTGATAATGCCGCCCTTTCGAGGCGCGGCATTTCTTTTTTAAGCCTTTCGACCCTCTCTGGCCGTTAAGGCCCTTTCATGTGTCACAGTCGCGCCTCCCGCATGATACCCGCATTTGATGCGAGGATTGGGCGGAAGGCGTTGGAGTGCGATTGAAACGAGCGCTAAGGGTGTGACCAGCAGGACATGGCAGTAGATAAGCCTGAAATAAAGCCTTGACCAATCCGGTGCTGATAGCAAACTGGCCGCGTGAACAAGATCATCCACATCGACATGGACGCTTATTTCGCGGCGATTGAGATTCGCGAGGACCCCTCGCTGAGGGGAAAATGTGTGATCGTTGGCGGCAACCCCAATGGCCGGGGTGTGGTTTCCACCTGTTCATACGAAGCGCGCAAATTTGGCGTTCACAGCGGCATGAGTTCGCATCAGGCCTGGAAACTCTGCCCTCAGGGAATCTTTTTGCGCTGCCGTTTCAAGCTGTATAAAGAGGTCTCGGAGCAGATTCGGGCCGTCTTTTTCAGCTATACCGATCTTGTGGAAACGATGTCCCTGGATGAGGCATATCTGGACGTTACCACAAACAAAGCGGGGCTGGATGATCCCGTGGAGATCGCAAGGCGCATCAAAGCCGACATTCTGGCCGCCACCCAACTCACTTGTTCGGCCGGGGTTTCCTTCAACAAATTCCTGGCCAAGATCGGCTCCGAATTGGAGAAACCGGACGGCCTGAGCGTGATCACGCCTGAAAAAGCACAGGAAATCCTGTTCAATCTGCCCATCGGGAAATTCTATGGCGTTGGCCGGGTCACCGCTGCCAGGATGAAGAAAATGGGCATCCACACCGGAGAGGACCTGCACCGCCAGGAACTGCGCGATCTGACACGCGTCTTTGGCAAAATGGGACTCTATTTCTATCAGGTGGTGCGGGGTATCGACAACCGCGCCGTGATCACCGAGTCCGACCCCAAATCCATCAGCTGCGAAAACACTTTCCACACCGATCTAAGCTCTATCGAAGAACTGCTGGAGGAACTGAACGACTTGGTGGACAGATTGGTTAACCGTCTGGCTTTTCGCAACATTCAGGCCCGAAACCTGATCCTCAAGATAAAATACGATAACTTCGAGTGCGTCACCCGCAGCTGCCCGCTGCCCGAAGTGAGTTCCGAAAAAGCTCTGCTTTTCGAATACGCCCAGAAACTGCTGGTGACAAACTGGGATAGAGGCCGCAAAATCCGCCTCCTGGGAGTGGGGGTGGGCAAACTGGACTTGGGCGAATCGGACGGCTCTGAGCAGCTCGAACTGCCGGTTTAACCCTGATTCCAATCCAGGGAGGCAGTGGCATGGTTCGTAGGAAACAGGTTTCAGCCTTTATCCAGTCCGGATTTTCGCTTGGAACCGCCTTTCTGCCAGAAATTGCTGCCGATTATCACCAACAAGCCGATGAAGGTGGCGGGATGGATGCTTTCTTTCAGGATAAGGGCGATGAAGATCAGCGACAGGAAGGGGGTCAGGAAGATCAGGTTGGAGATGGAGGCCGTGTTTTCGCTGGTTTCAAGCGCTTTCTGCCAGAGGATGAAGGTGAACCCCATCTCAAAAATGCCCACATACAGCGCGCCCAGCAAACCCCAAAGCATTACGCCGTCCGCAGTGAAGAGCCCGGGCAGGTTCATTTTTCCGCGGAGCAGGGCGTAGAGCGCTGTGGCCAGGGTGCCCACCAGGAAATTTAGCAGCAGCTTTCCTTTGGCGTCGCGGGTGTCCTTTAGGTTCAGAATCCAGTAAGAGGCCCAGACCAGCGAAGTGGAAACCGCCAGTAAAGATCCCAGGGGATCATCGAACTGAAGCTGGAAAATCCGTCCCCGGGTGGAAATGACCACCACTCCCAGAAAACTTAACAGCAGCGCCAGCAGGTCTTTGAGGCGGAACCGCTCTTTGAGCAGCCAAACCGAAAGCAGGGAAAGCAATATCGCCCAGGTGTAATTGAGCACCTGCGCTTCCTGGGCACGGAGGCGATCATAAGCCACGAACAGCATCAGATAATAGATGAAGGGATTCAGCAATCCCGCCGGTAGTGAACGCCACCAGGAATTGAAGAGCTCCCGTGGCTTCCGGCCTGAGCCAAAAAACGTTCCCGCCAGAAAGAGGGTGGCAGCGACGGAAGAGAAAAGCAGCAATCCCAGCGGAGTAAGATGCCGAAGGCTGAGTTTGAAGGCAGTGGACACTGTGGACCAGGCCAGCACGGCGCCCAGGGCGTAAAGATAAGCGATTTTGACTTTCATTCTGGCAAAGAAAAAGCCTGCCCGGATTGCGGACAGGCTTACTTCCATCCGGGAAAGGCTTATTTCATCTTTTTAAGGATGTTGTTGAATTCAGTCTCGAGGGCCTTGTTACTGGTCTTTTGGGCGCCGAGGATCACAAGACGCACGGCGTCTTTGTTCATGCCGTCATATTCATGCCATTTACGGGCATAGGTGATCATTTCTTGATAATCTTCCATCTTGTTGAGCAGAAAGCTGATATCCTGATAGTCTCTATCGTCGTCACGGATCTCCAATAGCCTTTTCAGAAAACCCACCGCGGCAGCGTCGTCTTCCAGTTTGAAGGCGATGTATTTGGCGTCGGCGAGGGCGTCTTCGTTGTTGGGCTCGATGTTCAGCACCATCTGGTTGTTAAGCTTGGCAGCCTCATATTGTTCCAGTTCGAATTGGCAGTAGGAAAGGTTCATCAAGTTGTTCACGTTCAACGGTTCGGTCTGCTTCACTTTCTCGAAGAAGGGTATGGCAGCGGCGTATTCTTTTTTGTTCAGGTAAAAGATTCCCATCGATTCCTGCACTGTGTTGTCTTCGGGATTCACCTCATAGATTTTGAGCAGGATGGCCTCGGCTTTGGCTTCGTCTTTAACGTCTTTCTGGTAGATGGTGGCCAGCTTGTAGAGGGGCTCAGTGCGGGATGGGTCCATTGCGGCTACTGTCTCAAAGATTTCAATGGCGCTGGCGGTGTTTCCATCGGCCAGTTGGGTGTCGGCGGCGTTGAACATTCTCGTCCAGGCGCTGGTGCGGCGTTTTTTCATGTCGCGGATGGCGGCCAGTTCTTTCTCCGTGGGCTTTTCATACTTTTCCATGATGGAGATGGATTTGTTGTAGTTCTCAAACGCCTTTTTATTGAATTCCACTGCCCTTTCGGCAATGGTTTCGCCATAGTAGAGGTTGATGTCCGCCACCCTTCTCAGGGCGTGGGCGTGGTTGGGATTGCCTTCTTTTTCATCCAGCACTTTGTTGTAAAGGGCGAGGGCTTCTTCCACATTCTGTTGGTTGTAGGCCACGTCGGCGGATTTCAGGTCAACAGTGGCGCGGGGGCTGAGTTTCTCCCTGTTCGCGGCGCAGGCTGAAAGAAAGAGCAACGCAGCCAGAGCCAGGATCATGAGACGTTTCATAATTATATCTCCTGTGAGTTTTTTCCTTTAAAAGATACCAAAAATCCTAAGGGGAATATCAGTCAAGACTTTTTCCAACCCGTTTCGCCAATATGCACTTGCGTGATGGGTGATTCCCGCTTGAGAGCATTTCCATGATGGGATGGCAAAAAATAACTTGACCGAATGCCCAAGCGCGCCAAAAAGGAGCAAATTAACACCTTTAATCCGTGCCAGTGAGCCGGAAAGGAGCCAAAATGGAATCTAAGCCCCAATTCGTCGGCCGCAGCCTCTTCGACCTGGAAGACTATTCCGCCGATGAGATCATGTACATCCTCTCAGCCGCCCAAGGCATGAAAGAGATTAACCTCCGCGAGTACAAAAAAATCCCCACCCTGCGCGGCAAAACCGTCTGCACCCTTTTTGTTGAAGACAGCACCCGTACCAGAATGAGTTTCGAGCTCGCCGCCAACCGCCTCAGCGCAGACGTCGTAAGCTTTCAGGCCTCGGTTTCCTCACTCCAGAAAGGCGAAAGCCTGCAAGACACCATCTATACCCTCGACGCCATGGGCATAGACCTCTACTGCGTCCGCCACAGCAGTCCCGGCAGCCCCCAACTGGTGAACAAATACTCCGGAAAGCCCGTCATCAACGGCGGTGACGGACGCCATGCCCATCCCACCCAGGCCTTGCTGGACATCTTTTCCATCTGGGAACACGTGGGCGATCTCAAAGGCCTTAAGATCACCATCGTGGGCGACATCCTGAACAGCAGGGTGGTGCGTTCCAACCTCATCGGCATGAAAAAACTGGGTATGGAGGTGACCGTCTGCGGCCCCCGGACCCTGATGCCTGGCTGGCTGGAGGACATTTTCGGATGCCGTGTGGAATATGACCTGCGCGAAGCTCTGAGCGACGCCGACGTCGTGATGGGCCTGCGCATGCAACTGGAGAGGATGGAGGAGGGCTTGTTTCCAAGTTTGGAGGAATATAGCAAGCACTACGTGCTCTCCAAAGATACCATCCAGTATGCCAAAAAGGACGCCCTGATAATGCATCCCGGGCCGATGAACCGCGGGGTGGAAATCCTGCCTGAAATCGCGGATAGCAGCCATAGCATAATTGTGGAACAGGTAGCCAACGGCGTGGCTGTGCGCATGGCACTAATGTTCCTCATCCTCGGCGGAAAACTATAAGGGAGGGAAAAAGTGACCACACTCATCATCAATGGCACCGCCTACATCAACGGAAAGTTTCAGACCCGTGACATCCTGATCCGCAACGGCAGGATCGCCAGAATCGCCAAAAGTCTGCCGGCCAAGGCGGACAAAATCGTCAACGCCTCCGGAAAACACATCTTTCCCGGTTTTGTGGACATCCACGTTCATCTGCGTGACCCCGGCCAAACCTATAAGGAAGACATCGTTTCCGGAACCCGCGCTGCGGCCCGGGGCGGATTCACCAGCCTCTGCGCAATGCCGAACACCGATCCCGTGGTTGACAACATCGCCACGGTTGACTACATCCAGCGTCGCGCCAAGGACCTGGGTTCGGCCAGGGTCCACGTGATCGGTGCCATGACCAAAAAGAGCGAGGGCAAGGAAATCAGCGAAATGGCCACCATGCAGTCCGGCGGGATTGTCGCGGTTTCGGATGATGGAAATTGCGTTCAGAACGCCAAGTTGATGCTCAACTGCATCCGCTACGCCACCAATTTCGGACTGCCACTGGTTATCCATGCCGAGGACTACAATCTGGCTGGTAAAGGCCAGATCCATGGCGGACGTGTCGCCTCCAGGCTGGGGCTTGCCGGTCTTCCCGGTCTGGCCGAGGAGGTTATCGTCTCGCGTGACATCATGCTGGCGGAAAGCACCGGCGCCAGGCTGCACATCGCCCATATCAGCACCGCCCGTTCCATTGAACTGGTGCGCGAAGCCAAGGAACGCGGTGGAAAAGTCACCTGCGAGGTCACTCCCCACCATCTCATTCTCACCGAAGAAGCCTGCCGGGGCTTCAATACCAACACCAAGATGAAACCCCCGCTGCGAACTGAAAAGGACCGACAGGCCTGTTTGGACGCGCTTAAGGACGGGACCATAGACTGCATCGCCACCGATCACGCTCCCCATGCCGATTTTGAAAAAGTGCGCGAATTCGACCACGCCCCCTTTGGCATCATAGGCCTGGAAACAGCTTTTTGCGCGCTCTACCACCATCTGGTGAAGCCCGGCCATCTCTCCCTGGCCCGCTTGGCTGAAGCCTTGACCAGTGCTCCAGCCAAAATCCTGGACTTGCCGCCGGCTGAACTCAAAACCGGCCATCCCGCTGACCTCAACATCATCGATCTGGAAGCCAGCACCACTTTCACCGCGGAATCCATGCTCTCCAAGAGCAAAAACACCCCCTGGCTGGACCAAACGCTCTCTGGACGTGTAGTCTGCACCTTCCTGGAAGGCCGCGTAACCTGGCAGGAGTGAGTGTGATCACCCATCTTGAACTGCCGCTACTCAGCACCGAACGGATCAACCGGGTTTACCTGCGGATCAGCGTTTCGGCGCCTGATCTGGCTCCGCGTTGCCGTCCGGGGATGTTCTTTGAAATCAAAGCGGGATCGCCTTCCCAAGCCAGGCGCCTCTTCAAGCCGGTGAGCGTGTTTGAAGCTCATGATGGTGAAATCGCTTTCCTGATCAAGGTTGTAGGTCCTGGCACCCAGGCTTTGGCTGATTTGAAGAGGGGCGATCCGTTGCTGTTGACTGGGCCGCTGGGCAACTCTTTTCTGGAACTTCAAGGCAAAAAGGTCCTGCTTGTGAGTGGTGGTATCGGTTATCCGCCCCTGGCCTGGCTGAAGCAGGTTCTGGAGCCTGAGAACAAGGTCATCCACATCCACGGCGGAGCCTGCGTGACGGACGTCTTTCCCTGTGACCGGGCTTACACCCTGGACGGCAGTTTCGGAATTCAAGGCTTGGTCACACGCGACGTGCGAGAAATCATCAAAGCCGAGAATATCGACACGGTCTGCAGTTGCGGGCCCATGCCCATGCTGAAGGCGCTTCAGGCCTGCGTTAGCGGTCTGCTGCACTATGCCTCTCTGGAAGCCTACATGGCCTGCGGGCTGGGCGCCTGTCACGGCTGCGCAGTCCCGGTGGGGGAGGGCTGGCAGCGTGTCTGCAAGGAAGGGCCTGTGTTTGAGGCATCCTCCATTCGCTGGGAGGAGTTGTGAAAAGCCTTGCCACCTCGCTGGGGCGCCTGCGGCTGAAAAGCCCGGTAACAGTTGCTTCCGGCACTTTCGACCCCGATTATTTCGAGCTCTTCGACCAGGATGTCCTCGGCGCCTATACCACCAAAACCATCACCCTGGCTCCGAAAGCGGGCAATCCACCTCCCCGTCTCTATGAAACCGAGGCCGGGCTGCTCAATTCCATCGGCCTCCAGAATCCTGGCCTCAAAGCCTGGCTGAATGAGGATTTGCCGTCGCTGATGGACCTACTCAGGATTCCGTTGATAGTCAGTTTCTCCGGTTCTTCGGAAGACGAGTTTCTGCGGATTCTTGAAGGACTGGAGGTTCAGGACGGAATCGCCGGCTATGAGGTGAACGTCTCCTGCCCCAACGTTGCCAGAGAGGGAATCGCCTTCGGAGCCGATCCGGACGTTGTTTTTTCCCTGGCTTCCAGGCTGTCCGCCATCACGCAACGCGAACTGATTTTCAAACTCAGCCCCAATGTAACAAACATAGCCTGCATCGCCCAAGCTGCCGAGTCTGGCGGAGCTTCCTCACTGGCGCTGATAAACACACTCTACGGCTCAGCGATCGACTGGAAAACCGGCAGGTTCAGGATATCCAGTCCGGTTTGCGGCTACAGCGGCATCGGGATCAAACCAGTCGCCCTGGCCCTCTGCCACAAGGTTGCCCAGGTGGTAACAATCCCCATTCTGGCCCTGGGCGGCATCCACAGTTGGCGGGACGCCCTTGAATTTTTCTGGGCCGGCGCTTCCGCAATCGCCCTCGGCACCGCTTTTTACAGCGATCCCCTGGCCGCTGTCAAGCTACGCGACGGTCTGGAAAAGCACCTGCGGGAAAATGACCTCTCGCTGTCCGATATCATAGGCAAGGCGCTTTGAGCATAGAGCCTTAACCCTCTCAGCTTCGCCCCCGTCCTGCCACTCGTATAACACTCCCACGAAATGCGGGGATAAGGCGGGAGGCTCTGTTGATACGGACCAGCAGGGGTTCAGGACCAGCAAGCCGGCAACAATCTTGAAAGCTTCCGGCAATGTGCCAGGTTATGCCCGGACGAAGCTAAGTGCTGATTTACCGCTTGACAGCAATCCCGCCTTGAATATATTGTCTTTAAGTTCTTTACAAGCTTATAGGGGGTGACATGGTTTCGACAGGGAACCAGGGTGTGAGAGATGCATGCCGGAGACGCTGTCCGCTCCGTTATCAAGCAGCAAATAAATCTAACTGCAAACAACAACTACTCCTTAGCCGCATAAGCGGCTAACGTTCAGCCCTTCCGCGCCGCCGGGGAGGGATTGGGCGTCGAAACAGTGTGGCTGCTCCGGGTTCGAGAGCTCATAAACCCGGCTAAGACAATGAGCAGTGGCTTCGGCGGGTCTGATTGTCTTTCACCGCCCCAGCCGAGAACACAGACAACTAAGCATGTAGATTCACTCATGACCGGTTTTTTGGACGCGGGTTCGATACCCGCCACCTCCACCACTATAATAAAAAGGCTCCCGACGGGAGCCTTTTTTTGTGCTGGGTCAGCAGCGAATCAATGGTATCAGGATATCGTGTTGAAACCTTTCCCTAGTTAGTTGATAGTCACCACCTATTCAGAAACAGGGACCAACTCCGCTGAATTAGTGGCTATTACGTTGTTGCCATCATATAATTTCACACACGCAACAGGATTGACACCTGAATCCAAGACAGCAACTTCCAAAGTAACCCTTACGCTCTGCGGATACAGGTTAAATATCGCTCCTGTAAGATAATCCACAGCCCAACCGAATACACTACCTAAATTCAATATGCTTATCATATTGAAATCTTGTGAAATAGCCATTGTTTTCGATTTGTAGCCGTCCAACGAGATTTCAATAGTATAATGTGTTTTTCTTTTTAACTCGACAGTAGTTGGTGTGGTACCTTCAGCAACTATAGCACCGTATGCATTCCTTACAACAAACGACGCGTTGGGTGTGCTTTCGATCGTCACTGGATCCGTTGTTCCGGTAAATATTGTCGCGCAGCCGGAAAGCAGCAAGACAGCTACCAAAATCAGTACATAGCCGATATTCTTCATTTGTACTCCTTTCATTAAATTCGGGAATGATCCCTTTTTTTGTTATGAGTCACCAATGTTGGAAAAATCCAACTTATCGGACCTCCATTTGTTTGAGGGCATCTTGATCCCTCGTTACGCACGATCTATGTAAGGCCAGGCGGCCATGTATGCCAGTTTATAAGGTGTCGGCGACTTCTTCCTCATGGCCTTGGGCAAGATAGTTGTTCAGGTCCTGCATGTTGTACGTGAGCCTGTTTTCGGCTATCAGGGAGTCGAGAGTGCTCTGCACCTGGGGAATCAGGTCGTAGTTGTAGCCGTAATAGAGGGCCAGTTGGGCGAGGTCGATTTCGTTGGGGAAGGCCAGTAGCAGTTTTCTCATGTAACGGGGAAAATAGCGCGGATATTCCGTGGCCATGGTGTTCAGCACATAACTGTTGTAGATGCGAATGGCGTCCTGGTGGGGCAGGATGTTTTTATCTACAAATTCGTCCAGCTTGGCGATCTGGCCGGTGCCGGCATAGTAGTGCACCCAAAACTCCGTGAGGCGGAGTTCGCCGTCGATGAATCTTTTGGCTTTGTCGGCATAGGCAAGGGCTTTCTCAAACTTACCGGCTCGTGAAAATTCCAAAGCGGCGCGGGCAAAACCGGAACCGTAGTTGGTGATGAGGCGCGTCATGTTTTCGTCTTTGAAAACTCGTTCGTCGTCGATGGAGCGGTACTGGTAAACCTTGTCGATGTTGGTGAGCAGACGGGGCAGGTCCACGGCCTCCCTTCTTGTTTTGGAGCGGATGTGGGTCACACGTGAGACCATCCCTTCGCTGCGCAGGTATTCATCGAAGCCCACGTTGGATTCACAGGTGACGGCAAAATAGATGGGACGCTTGCCGAAATTGTCCTGCACGATCTGGAGAACGGAGAAATCGGAGGCGCGGATGGGCATGAAATCTCCGGTTTGATTGCTTTCCTCGCGGCTTTGGGCGTATTTCATGGTGAACTTCTGCTCTCCCTGGGGATCACCGGCGTCAAAGGTGACGTATTTCCTGGCCAGATAGGGTATGTAGCCTCCGGCCCTGTCGTCCAGGGAATTGATCTCTTCCTCGCTCCAACTGATGTTCACGCCTTCCTGGTCACGCAGTTGGCGCACATACCAGGATGTGTTAAGCAGGGAGAGGTTGGCAATGGTGACGTCTTTGCGGATGCCCTTCAGGCGGGTTCTTTTGTACTCCGCCGCTTTGGCAATGGCGGCCCGGGAAGCTTCGGTGGGGAAGATGTCACGGGTTTGGTGATGGTATTCCTTGGCATAAGGGTCCTTCACGGTCTGGGCATACCAAAGGGGATAGGTGTCGTTGTCGCCGTTGGTGAAGATGATGGCGTTGTCCTCAACTGAATTGAGGAAGTTCACGCCGTAATCAAGGGCAATAAATTCGCGGGAACGGTCATGTTCCCTGTACTGCACGGCCATGTTGAGCAGGGGCAGGAGCAACATCAAAGCCACCACTGCCGTTCGGAGCGCCTTGTTCTTGAAAAGGCTGAGCAGGGCCAGCGCGCCGATGCCCATCCAAATCGCCCACATATTGTAAGCCATCACGAAAAAGTAGTCGCGGTCACGCACCTCTTCGTCGGAAAGGTTCATCACAAAGACCATCAGCAGCGTTACGCAGAAGATAATGGCCAAAAGGTAGAAGAAGCTGTGTTTGTTTTTCCGGTAGTGGAAAACGGCGCCGAAGAGACCCAGGAAAGCCACGTACAGGCCGGCAAAGATGTTCACAACGATGTCGGGCAGCTTGGTGGTGCGCATCACGGCGTCCTGTTTGAACCACTGCCAACCGAAGTAGCGCAGGAAATGGAAGCCCATCTGGTGCTTCACGAAAGCGCCGCGTCGGTCGAACATCGAGGTTTCGGTTTCCGCTTTGTACTGCTTGCGCTGGATGTATTCCTGAAAGCGCTGGGTGGTGCTGGGATCGCCGAGGTTGATGAAAGGCTTATCGGCAGCGCGGATTGGTATGTAGATGTGGGAGGAAATCCCCACCACCGCCAGCAGGATGCTCAGTATCCAGATGCGGCGGTCAAAGACTTTGCGCAGTTCCACCACCATCAGCACTATGATGCAGAGCATCAAGCCGATCTGGTCCATAGAATCCATGCCTACGCTTTTTCCTATTGCGCCGAAAACGAGGTAACTGAGAATCAGAGCAAAGCCGTAACCGAAGAATTTATACCAGAAGGAGCTTGATTTGGTTCCCTGCGCCAAAAGTGGATAGACCACGATGAAAAGGATGGCTGGCGCTATCTGTAGCGCTGTCTGGTGCACGCCAAATCCCAGGAAGAAGAGGTAAACGATCAGCAGCAGCACATTCTGATGGCGGAACTCCCTCGAGTGCTGAACCCACCAGAGCGTAAGCCAGATGATGATGGTGACGAAGAAGGCCAGCCCGGAATAGACCTCGGCTTCCACAGCGTTCATCCAGAAGGTAAAGGAAAAGGCGGTGAGCAGGGCTGCCACCACGCCGGCAAACATGGCTTCCCAATCCTTGATCCGGAACATACTGGTGAGCTGCACCGTGATCAAATAGGTGAACATCACGGCAAAAGCACTGTATAGGCCGGAGATGAAAGCCGCGATCCAGGCGTGGGAGAAAATTCCACCAAGCAGTATTGCCATGGCCCGCCCGAATATTATGTAGAAAGGGTTTCCAGGAGGATGGGGCACACCCAGGCTGCTGATGCAGGTGGCGTATTCGCCGCTGTCCCAAAAGGAGGTGGTGCGGGCCTGGGTGAGCAGATAGACGATGAGGGCGATGGCAAAAACCGCCCAGGCTACGATGAGGTTGGTTTTGGGATTTTGCAGGGGCTGCGGACGGAACTGGAAGTCATCCATCACCACCGCTTTAGTGGGAACCTGATATTCAGGCTTTTCTTTTTTGGATGCTTCGCTTTTCTGAATCTGCCGCTTGATATGGCGGACGTCAACTTTTCTTTTATTCATGGGTGTAAACTCCGTGTCAGTCTTTGAGGCCGGCCTTGGCGTAGCTGGCGATGATCTGCTTTTGCGCGATGAAGAAGATTATCAGTATGGGGAGGATGCTGAAGGTGGAGGCTGCCATCAGCAGGGTCGTCTGGGTGGATGCCTCCTGGTTGAAGTAGCTCAATCCCACCTGCAAGACCCGCAGTTCTGGCCGGTCCGTCATCACCAAAGGCCACATGAAGCTGTTCCAGCTGCCGATCAGGGAAAAGACGGCAGCAGTGGCGATTACGCCCTTGGAGAGAGGCAGGATGATGCGCGTGAGCATCCCGAAGGTGCTGCAGCCATCAATGGAAGCGGCGTCGAAGAGTTCCTGGGGTAGCGATTTGAAGTGCTGGCGGAAGAGAAAGATGGTGAAGATGTTTACGCACCAGGGAATGATCAGGGCGTTGTAGGTATCCAGCCAGTTGAACTTATCCAGCATGATGTAGGAAGAGATGATATAGATCGGCTCCGGCACCATCATCATGCTCAGGAAAAGGTAAAAGATAAAATCCTTGCCCTTGAAATCCAGGCGGGCAAAGGCGTAGGCAGCCAGCACAGAAGTGACCAGCACCCCCGCCAGGGTGATGATGGATACGAAGATGGTGTTCGCGAAATAGGTGGCGAAAGGCACTTTATTAAAGGCCTTCACGTAGTTTTCGAAGTGGAAGCTGGGTTTCTTGCGTATCAGCTTCACCTCTTTGGCAGGAACCTCTTTATATTCTTCATATTCTTTGGATATCTGGCCTTCGGCATCCAGAACGTGGATCACGGCTTTTTGGCCTTTGGTTTCCACCAGGACCACCTTGTGCTCGGTGCCTCCATCTTTCCAAACGTGGTATTCTTCCTTGGGGATGAAGATGGAGTCGTTTTTGTTGAATTCGTTCTGGGTCATCAGCGAAGTGGAAAGCATCCAGATGAAGGGCACGATCATCGTGAAACCGAAGATGATCAGAAACAGGTAGATCAGGGTAGTGGTCAGGGTGTTTCTCATCTTGGTCTCCTCAGTAATTAACCTTCGATTCCAGACGGCGCTGCAATAGGGTAAGGCCCAGGATCACAATGAAAAGGATAATGGCGGCAGCGCTGGCATAGCCCATGTCAAGCTTGTCGAAGCCCTTTTCGTAGATGTAATAAACGATGAGCTTGGTGGTGCCCAGAGGACCGCCTTTATCCGTCATCATGTAGATCTGGGCGAAGGTCTGGAAGCTTACGATGGTGGTCATCAACAGCACGTAGAAGGTGGTTGGCGAGATCAGGGGAACGGTGATTTTGAAGAACTGGCGCAGCTTTCCTGCTCCGTCGATGGAGGCAGCTTCGTAATAGGCCTTGGAGATATTTTGCAAGCCGGAAAGGTAGATGATGGTGTTGTAGCCAAGGCCTTTCCACACAGTCATGATGATGATGGAGAAAAGCGCCAGCGAAGGGCCGCCCATCCAGGCAGGGATGGTTACCCCCATGCTTTCGAAGAGCAGGGTGAAGATGCCCCGTGGTTCCGCCAGCCAAAGCTGCGGCTTCATTCCCAGCCATTGCAGGATGGTGTTGGCCAGTCCGGCCTGCTCCGAGAAGATGATTTTCCAAACGATTGAAACCGCCACCAGGGAGGTGACGAAAGGCATGAAATAGATCGTGCGGAAAAACCCGCTCAGCCACTTGATTTGGTTGAGAAGCTGGGCGAAGATCAGCGGCAGCACAATGCTGGCAGGAACCGCGATCAGCACCAGCCAGAGGGTGTTCATCATCGATTGCCAGAACTCCTTGTCGGCAAAGAGACGGCTGTAGTTGGCAAAACCCTGGAACTCGCCGAAATCCGTGACGCCGAACTTGAAGAAGCTGATCACAAAGGACATGATGATGGGAATGAAGCGAAACAGCAACAAAAGCAGCAACGCGGGCAGAAGATAGAGGTAAGGCTCGATCTTGCGCTTGGTTTTCATTTCACCGCCTTGTGGTTAATGTGGTTTCAGGCTTTCAGTTTTTTGTATTCCTCAAAGCCTCGGGAGAAGATGTGCATCGCTTTGCACAGCTCGGCTTCGTTGAGCACGTAGGCGAGGCGCATTTCGTTGCGTCCCAGTCCCGGAGTGGCATAAAAACCTTCGCCGGGAGCACCCATCACGGTTTCGCCATCGATCTGGAATTCATCCAGCATCCAGACGATGAACTTTTCACAGTCATCGACGGGCAGCTTCACCAGAATGTAAAATGCGCCCTGGGGCTTGACGCAGACCACGCCGGGAATTTCCATCAGCGCGTTGTAAACGATTTCGCGCCGGGCCTGGTATTCGGCGATGAGGGGGCGGAAAAATTCGTCGCCCAGAGGCACACAGGCCAGAGCGGCCAACTGGTCCACGGTGGGAGGGCAGAGCCTGGCCTGGGCGAATTTGAGGGTGGCGTCCATCAGGGCCTGGTTGCGTGAAACGATACAGCCGATGCGCGCTCCGCAAGCGCTGTAGCGTTTGGAAACACTGTCCACCATCACAGCATGCTCTTCCAGGCCGGGCACGTGCAGGATGCTGGTGTGCTGGCGGCCTTCGTAGATGAATTCGCGGTAAACCTCGTCCGAGATCACGAAAAGGCCGTGCTTCTTGGCCAGCCCGCCCAGGCGGAATATATCTTCGCGCGAATAGACAGTTCCGGTGGGATTGCCGGGATTGCAGATCATGATCGCTTTGGTTTTGGGAGTGATAAGGGCTTCGATGGCTTCATCGCCGGGGAGTTGGAAACCGGTCTCCGCCAAAGTTAGCAGCGGGCGGATGGTGATCCCCGCCATGGTGGCGAAACCGTTGTAATTCGTGTAAAAAGGTTCTGGCACGATTATCTCGTCACCAGCCTCAGCCACCACCATCATGGCAAAGGTAACGGCTTCCGAGCCGGCCGTGGTCACGATGATCTGGTTGTCTTTGAGGGGAATATTCTGTCTGGCATAGTAGTCCACCAGTCCCTTCCGATAGGGATCCAGCCCTTGGGAAGGCCCATAGGCCAGCACCTTTTCCGAGAATGAGTGGTAGGCGTCCAGCATCGGCTGGGGGGTGGGAATATCCGGCTGGCCGATATTGAGTTGATAAACCTTCAGGCCGCGCTGTCTGGCGGCAACAGCGTGCGGCATCAGTTTGCGAATGGGTGAGGCCTGGATGTCCAGCGCCCGTTGCGATAGCTTCATTATCAGTTCCTTTTAGGCTTTTTTCCCATTATTTAGGCACGAGGTCATTTGACAAGGAAAATCTTGTGCCCACTGTCTGGAGGTCCGCCGGGTGGTCAGGCTTTGTTTTTGCTCATTCCGTGGGCGATGATGTCCCTGAACTTGTTCCAAGCCCCTTCCAAGTCAAATTCCCGGCCGCTGATAAGCCATTGGGTGAGAAGGAGATCGACTGTGCCCAAAATGCCCAGGGCGGCAATATCCGGATCCACGTCGCGAATCTTGCCCTGGGCCACGCCCTCTGAAAAGATGCCGCTGATATAATTCAGATAATACTGCATTGGATTGTAGGAGGGATTGCGTTTGTAAAAGCCTTCGCTCTGGCGCAATTCAATGATCAGGAAACGGGCGATGTAGGGCTTGTTTTCCACAAGCAGCCTGTGTTCGTGCAGAAAATACCGCAGTTTCTCAAATGGATCGGTTATTTTTTCACTGGCGATCCTGATCAGCTCGATTTCGTCATTTATCGTTTTCTTCATGCACTGAAGCAGCAGGTCATCCTTGTTCTGAAAATAGTTGTACAATGTGCCCACTCCGACTTTGGCACGGTTAGCCACATCGGACATGGTTGTTTTGGCGAAGCCTTTCTGGGAAAAAACCTTGATGGCGGAAACCAGGATTTTGAGACGGTAATCCACCGGAGATACAGTTTTTTTACGGGTTTTGGGATAAAGTTGGAGCATGTTTATACCTCATAGTAATTTCTATGAACAAGGTTCGGACACTGTCATTTCTTGTCAAGGCAAATATTCATTGCAGGGATGTATCATCTTTCCAAGCATAAAGATATAGATTGTATCCCTCTTTTGAATCGGGCGGGTCAAGCTGAGCGCAGGAACTTGTTCAGGCGGTCGCCGTACCGCCCTTATTCTTGCTCGACGCCAGCCTGTGGCAGTGGAGTAGCTGTATCCTCTGGCCGTTAAGGCCCTTTTCCTGATTCCTGTTGCGCCTCCCGTATGATACCCGCATTTGATGCGAGGATTGGACGGGAGGCATAAGGGAGGGATGGACGTGACCGCTAAGGGTGTAGCAGACAGGACTCCGTGAAGGGTAAGCAGTTACGGCTATATTTTAAGGCTCTCTTTCAAACCGGGATCGGGGCAGCCTTATATCCGCAGGCTAAACTTCCTGTCTTTGGTGCCCGTTATCTTGCTTAGATGTCCAATGGGGCGAGGCCCAGCTCGCGCTGCATGGTCTCGATGGCCTTTTGCAGGTTGGGGATTATGGGCACGCCTAGCTGGCGGATCTCGAGTTCCTTTTCATATTCCTTTTCTCCTGCAACCCAGATGCGTTCGTGGCCTGGGCGGCGGAGGGAATTCTGCAGCTCGCGGCAGATGGCGCCGCTGGTCTTTTTGAATTCGTCCAGGTCGGTGAAGAAATCTATGTTGACCGCCAGGAAGAAGTGTCCAAGCTTGTATGGAGCTGGTTTGCCGTCTTCGGTTTTCCCCAGCAGTTGATTCAGGAAACTGCCGTTTTGCAGGGCGGCGCACAGTATCTCCACCATGGTGGAAAGCCCGTAGCCTTTGTGGCTGCCGGCCAGTTCTTCAGTTCCGCCAATGGGCAGCAGGGAGGCGGTTTGTTTCACCAGGTCCACCAGCAGCTTGTTGGTCTCGGTGTGGGAATTTCCCTCCAAGTCGATGGCCCAGCCTGAGGGAGTGGGTTTTTCTTCGCGGGCGAACTGCTCGATTTTGCCGCGCTGGCTGATGGAGGTGGCGGCGTCGTAGATGAAGGGAAAATCCAGGTCGGTGGGGGCCCCGAAGCAGATGGGGTTGGTGCCCAGCAGCGGCTGCACGCCGTGGGTGGGGCAAACGGAGGGACGCGCGTTGGTGAAATTGAGGCCGATCATGTCAGCTTCGCAGGCCATTTTGGCATAGTATCCGCAAATTCCGAAGTGGGTGCTGTTCCGCACCGCGACGGCTCCGAGACCGAACTGGCGGGCTTTGGAAATCGCGGTTTCCATGGCGCGGAAAGCGATCACGTGGCCCATGCCGTGATTGCCGTCCCAGACGGCGGTCGCGGCCTTGTCGCGCAAAACTTCGATTTTGGTGAGGGGGTTCTGAATCCCGGAGCGGATGCGGTCATAATACATTTTGAGCCGGCCGATCCCGTGCGATTCGATGCCGCGCAGGTCGCTGGCGATGAGGATGTCGGAGCAAATCCTGGCGTCTTCGGCTGGAACTCCGATGCGGATGAAAACCTCTTCCATAAAGGCTTTCAGGGTTTCAACAGGCAGGCGTTTCATGTTGTTTTCTCCTATTTGACTGGCGGCAGCGTCACCGCTTTGAGTGGCGGGAAGCCGTTGAAATTCACAGAGGAATAGCTCTGGGTGTAGGCGCCGGTGGTGAAGATATAGACGCGGTCGCCGGGCTGTGTGGTTTCCGGCATATGGTATTTGTAATGTTCATACATGATGTCCATGCTGTCGCAGGTGGGGCCGGCCATGATGATTTCGTTGGCCAGGCCTTCGCGTTCGAAGAAGATAGGGAACCTGATCGATTCGTCGATGGTCTCGATCAGGCCGCCGAATTTGCCCACATCCAGAAACACCCATTTGTAAAGGTTGTTCTTCGCTTTGGTGGCTATATTCACCACTTCGGCGACCATCACTCCGGAATCGGCAACCAGCGAACGCCCCGGTTCCATCACCAGTTGCGGGATGTGTTCGCCAAAGTCCTCTTCGATGAAGCGCTTGATCTCGGAGCTGTATTCCTCTATGGAGTAGGTCGGGTCAACATAGCTGGCCGGATAGCCGCCGCCGAGGTTTATCATCTGGAGCTCGATGCCCTCTTCCAGCACGGCGTCAAAGATGTATTTGGCCCGCGCGATGGCGTCGTCCCACTGCCCGATGTCACGCTGCTGCGAACCCACGTGGAAAGATACTCCCCAGGGGACGAGGCCCAGTTCCGGGGCTTTGAGGATGAGGTTGTAGATAACGTCCGGATGGGCGCCAAACTTCCTGGAAAGCGGCCAGTCGGCTCCCGTGCCTTCAGTCAGCAGGCGGAAATAGACCTTGGCGCCGGGCGCGTTTTCCGCTATGCGCTGCAAGTCCAGTTCGCTGTCAGTTACGAACATGGGGACGCCATGCTCGTGGAAATAGCGGATGTCCCTGGCCTTTTTTATGGTGTTGCCATAGCTCATTTTTTTGGGGTCGATGCCCAACTGGAGAAGCTGGTCCAGCTCATTCACGGAGGCGACGTCGAAGTTTGAGCCCAGGCCATCCAGCAGGCGGATCACTTCGTTCATCGGATTGGCTTTCACGGCGTAGTAGATTTGCAGGTTGGGAATGCTTTGCTGAAGCTCCAGATATTTGGCTTTGATGATGTCCAGGTCCACGATCAGCACAGGTGTCTCCTGGGTGCCGGCAAATTCGCGGAAACGGGCAAAGCGTTCCGGCTCCATGTAGCGGGCAATATTGAAGCTATACGGCTCTTTGTACATTGGGAAGTCCTCTGTTCAGTTGATGGTGCTCAAAAATCCAGTGGCTTAAAATGTGTCAACCTTTCTTGCCCGGCACAGATGGACCCAGCTCTCGTGGCGGTCAGAAGTCTGGACGGCTGTAGCCGGTGCGGGCAAGGCTCATGCGGAATTTTGGGGCGAAGATGCTGCCGGGATTGGCGGTGAGGAAGTCTCTGGCAAATCGCTGCGCTTCATCTTCCGCCTTGCTGAGCTTCAGGCGCAGCAAGGCCGCGTATTCGGCGCTCACGGGGTCCTGCCAGTCATGTTCCAGCAGGTTCAGGGCCTTGTCCGGCTCGGCCAGCAGAATGGCCCATTCCACCGCCAGGATGAGCAGTTCCTCATCGTCCGTGGAGGCAAAAACCGCAGCCAGGGTATCCACGGCGGCGGGATCGCCCAGCAGCATCATCCGGTTAGCGAGATGGAAGCTGTCCAGGTCTTTTCCGCTTAGTTCCAGCACGAACATCATTTGGTAGATGGCGTCGTTCACGTAAACCCCACCGGGCCAGCGGATAACGTATTCGTTCATCAAGCTGTCCGCGACGTCTGTATTGCCTCGCAGCAGTTCCACGCTGAAGCGCAGGTAGTCGCGGGTTTCCAGGTGTTTGGGCTCGTTCACGCCGTTCAGGATGGCCAGGGCGGTTTCGAAATCCTGATCAATCGCCAGCAGGCGCACCAGGGCCAGGTCTATATTTTGGCGGTCATAGACGCTGCCGCAGAATCTGCGCGCCTCTTCATACCAGGTTTTGGCGGTGGCGGTGCTTTTGGTCAGGGCGAGGCTGTTTTCCGCCATCAGCTTGCGGGCGTTCAGGTTCACGCCCCTGCGCTGGTAGTTTTTCCGCTCCAGCATCAGCGAATCGGCGATCACGGCCCGCAGCAGGCTGTCCGTTTCCACGTGGCGCCCGGAACGGAAGTGGATGAAAGCCTGACGCAGGCGGTAGTCGTTCCTTTCTAGGGTTTCCGTGCTGATTCCGGCCAGATGCTCAAAAGCGGGCAGCGCCACCTCGTCGTTCAAGGCGGCGTATTGCTGTTCGGCAAAGCTTAACAGGCGTTCTGGGGGCAGGTTTTTGTACACCTCCAAAGCCTCCGGAGCGCGGTTTTGCGAAAGCAGGGCATTGGCGTAAAGCTCTTTGATGATGGGATTGGCGCTGGTTTCGGCGAATTCACCGATGGTGGCGATGAGTTCGGGGTCCTCTCTGAGGATGGTTTTGCACTGGTTGTTCACGAAAAAGATATTGGAGGGGTTTTTCTCCAGAAAAGAGAGGTATTCCCTCAGCGCTTGCTCGAACCGGCGATAGTTGAGCGCGGCGTTGGCGATTTCCAGCCGGAAAAGGTCAGGATTGCCGCGGCGGGCCCTGGCCTCTTCGTAAAGCCGCAAAACATGGTCATAAAAACCCCGACGCTCGAAATAGGATGCCAGCAGCCGATAGGTGCTTTCCGAATGGTTCATGCGGGAAAGCTGCGTCTGACCAAGGTTCCAGGCATCGTCCGGCCTTCCCTGCATCACCAGCAGCAGGATTTCCTGTTCCGTGGCCTGGTTGGCTGGCAAAATGCGTCGGTGTTGTCGAAGCAGGTTTTCCGCTTTGTCCAGTTGCGAGGTTTGGAAATAGATGTTCAGCAGTTGCAGCACGCTGTTGGCGTCGTCGGGGTATTTTTCCAGCACTTGCAGGAAGATCTTTTCCGCCTCCGCGAACTGGCGCTGTCCCAACATCTGGTAGGCCTGCTGGTTGAGGATGTCACGCTCGTTGTACTGTCCCCAAAGCGGTATCAGCACCAGCAGGAAGGCAAGCGGTAGCAGGAAACGCTTCATTCGTTGAGCAGCTTGAGGTATTTGATGATCACCTGCTGGTAGGAAGCCGGGAAGAGGCGGTATGAATCCTCCAGCATTGCTTTGCGGCGCAGGGTGTCATAATCCGTGTTCACGTCCGCGCCCCGGATGGTGGGATCGGCGCTCTGGGCCTGGCGGCGTTCGCTCTGGTCGCGTTTGTTGATGCTGCGCTGGGCGTTCAGCAGCCGCGAAATGATGTTTTCCTGACGGTTCAGAATGTCCTGGGAAAGCTGGTTGTTGCGCAGTTGGCGAGAAACAGCCTCCGCTTCCTCGATGATCTTTTTAATGGCGTTGCCCTGTTTCTGGGCTTCGGGATTGTTTTGCAGGGCCCGTTTCAGGTTTTCGGCCAGGCGTTCCTGGTCCGAAGCCAGTTTCTGGATTTGCTGCTGCATCCCGGCATCCATGCGTCCGCCCTGTTGCTGAAGCTGCATCATAAGCTGCTCCGAAAGCATGTTCAAAGCCATCTGTTCCTCACCCATTTGCCCCAGCATCTGCATCAGCGATTGCATCCCGCCTCCGCCTCCTCCGCCGGAAGGGTTGTTCAGGGTCTGCATCAGGTCGTATATCATAAGGTTCAGCCCTTTCTGGATGATTTCCATCTGGGCGGGTATCTGCGCGTACTGCATTTCGTTAACGTTAATGAAGACATCGCGGTAGCCGCGGTTGGTGTCGTTGAGGTCGATATAGAATTTCGGCGGCAGGAACATTGTCACCTGGGGAACGCTGAACAGCCGGTTCAGAGAGACCTGCACGCCTTCATACTGGGCGATGAGGTCGTTCACGATGGGGTAGGGGTCGTTTGCATAGCGGCCCCGCAGTTCCTCATGCTGTTTGGAAAAGATAAGCAGTTCGCGGATGGCCTTTTGCATGGCGGAGGTCACTTCCTGCATGCTGCCGCCGCCCATGGATTCTTTCATTTCGCTCAGCCGCCGCGTGTATTGGCGCATCTTTTCCAGGGCCTGGGATTGTGATTGGCCGGACTGGGAGCGCTGGTTCTGCTGAAGCTGTAGCTGGCTCTGCCGCATGTTTTTCTGGAGCTGGCCGCTCTTCATGTCCTGCTTGAGGTCTTTCATTTCCTGCTTCAGTTGTTTGTCTTTGGCGGGGTCCAGCAGTTTGTCAGCTTCATCTAGGGCCTTTTGCAGGTTGTCTAATTTGTCGCTGATGTTTTCCTGTTCCTGGGCCAGGCGGTCCGTGTTCTGTTTAGGATCGCCGGTCTTGTCCTTCAGGGCGCTTTGCATCTGTTCCATCTCTTTGGATATCTGCAAAGCCTTGTCCAGCGCCTGTTCTTTCTTGATGCTTTCCAGCAGGGCGAGGGTTTGGTCGATTTTCTTGCTGAAATCCTCCATCGAGAATTTCATGTTTTCCATCGCCTTGCGCAGGTCCTCCGGTTTCACGTTCATCAGCGCCTGCTCGAATTTGCTCATCGCCTCACGCAGTTCGTCTGTGCTGATCTCTTCCATCAGTTCCTGGATTTTCTGCATTTTCTGCAGGGTTTCGGAGGAAACCGCGTCGTTGCGCTGCATCTGGTCTATCAAGCGCTGAAAGTCCTGCGCCACGTTCTCCACCTGCTCGGTGAGCTGCTGCTGCGTATCCAGCATATGTTCCAGCTGTTTTTTGTCCTCCCAATCCAGTTTGTCATTCTTCATCAGTTCGCGGCGTTTCTGCTCAAAGTCCTTTTGCAGGTCCTTGGCTTCCTTCAGCGTGCTCTGGAGGTCCTGAGTGCTTGACTGGGCCTGGCGTTCGATTTCGCGGTAGATCTCCTCTATGGAGGGGAAACGGGCCTTGAATTTGACGGATTGCGCGCTCTGACGGTCGGGCGAATTGTCCCAAACCTGCGCCCAGTAGGTAACTGTGTCGCCAGGGAGTAGGCCGAAGCCTTTCAGGTCGAGGGTGTGGTCCAGCGTGAAGAGCTTGGAGCCGATGAGGGAACGCAGCGTCGTCTGCTGTGCGGGGCGGTCGTTTATTTGATAGTGGAGGCTCAGCTCACGCAGGCCGAAATCGTCGCTGGAGGTGATTATCAGCGGCAGCAGCAGGCTCTGGTCCAGAAGCGCGTCCTCGCCGGGATAGATGATGCGGATTTCCGGAGCGTTGTCCGGTATCACGCTGATGGTTTTTTCTTCAGGCCGGGATTTGCGGCCCAGGGCGTCGGTGAGTTCCAGATACCAGGTTTTGGGTGCAGTAACGGTGATTCTGCCGCTGAAGGAAGTTTCCTCCACCCGCTGCAAGGCCTGGGAAGTTCCGTCGGAAAAGCGCATCACGGCTTTTTCCACGGGGATGTTGGTGCCCAGGGAGATGATGACCTCGCTGTGCTTGTAAGCCTCGATGTTGCCGTAGCTGAGGCTGTCGGAACGGCTGCCGAGGCCCGTGTAGGCGGGATATTTATAGTAAAGCGACCAGCTCCGTGCAAAGGGCTCATCCAGGCAAACGACCTTGTAAACGGGGCTGGAGGCCACTTCGTTTTTCACGTAGTATTCGATGCTGTATTCCAGCGCAGGAAAGCTGTAGCTGTTGTCCGTCATTCCCAGTTCGCGCCATTGTTTGTCCCAGCGGTAAAAGAGACGGTGCTTCAGCCGGGTGTCCGGCTCCAAAACCCTGATCAAGAGCTGCTGGCCTTTGCCGATGGTCACGTTGCCAGGGCTGAGTTCGACGGTTTTTTTATACTCTATGGCGTCCGCTTTCACCGCCCGGAACTGGTTCAGAGCATAGCGAAACTCGTTCCAGCCGAGGGCCCAAACGCTGCCGATGCCCGCCAGCACAAAGAGGATAAGCCACCACTGGCTGGGCTGGAAAAGCCTGGGGAGGCGGTAGGATGAAGCTTTGAGCCGGCTCTGCGCCTGTCTGGCCAGGGCGTCCAGAACCGGTTCGCTTTCCTTTTGCTGCTTCAGTTCCCAGAGGTTTTGGTAAAGGTCGTCCTCGTGCTCGGTCTGGCGGTCCAGCCAGCGGGCGGCGGAGCGGTTGTCATAAAAACCCCGGATGCCTTTGTAGATGAGGAAAAGGACCAAACCCACCATCAGCGCCCTGAGCGCGTAATTCAGGTAAACCAGCGTCGGCGACTGCGCGGGGGTGTTCAACCACACCAGAAAGTAGGCGTGCAAACCCACAACGAGGCAGAGCAGCGAAATCACCAGCGCCCGCGCCAGTATCCGCAGGTTCAAGCCCCGCTTGAAGTTGTGCAGTTTGCTCAAGAATTCGTTCATTCGACCTTATCCATAACAGAGATCAAATCTGCAGGCGCCGGTTTTCGTCAATCACAATTTGGCCTGGGGGCGTGTTTCATCTCCGCGAAGAAAGGGATTCGCCGTTGGGGCGTTTTTGATTTTTGGCTTGACCGGTAGCGGATTTGTTACCCTCTATAAATGGATGCGGCAGGGAAGGAAGCCGGAAGATTTGGGGGTTGAAGGAGGTTTTTTGATAGATTCAGCTTGGTTTCGCCCTTTGCCCCTTTCCATGCGCCTCCTTTTCGCCTCCCGCTGACTTCCCGTTTGGAAGGCGGGAACTCTACGGGAAATGAATGGGATGTGGATGGGACAGGGCAAAGGAGGAAAGGCTGGCGCTGGCAGAACCGGCGGGGTTAGTTTCCAAAGGGGAAGGGGGTTTTCAGCAAATCCTCAAAATCCGTCAGCCGCCACTGCCAGTTGCCCAGGGCGGTTCCGGGCACGTTCATGCGGGCTGAGGAATCCAGACCCAGAATGTCCTGCACGGGGATGATGACGTTGGCGCAGCTTGAGAATTCGGCAATGAGGCAGGCTATCTTGTGGATGGAAGCCTCGATGTCGGAATCATTTTCCAAACCGAGGCCGGCGAAAAGCGAAGCGTTTTCACTGATGAATTGGAAGAGGTTGGCCCGGCTGGGGGAATCCCCGGGCAGGCTGTCAAACCATTCGCGGATGGTGGGATTGTCGTGAGTGCCGGTATAGATAAAGCGTTCGGGCGGAAAATCGCGCACCCAGGGCACGCTTTCCTCAAAGCAAAACTGGAGCACGATCATGCCGGGGAGGCCATATTTGTCGCGATAGGCGCAAACCTCGCCGTTGAGGATGCCCAGGTCCTCCGCGATGAAGCGCTCCATGGGAAAAAGCGACTGGAGCAGAGGGAAGAAATCCTCCGGCAGCGCCTTTTCCCAACTGCCTTCCAGGGCTGTTTCCGGCAGCTCAGGCTGCCCGTCGGCACCAACTGACTTGGGGGCAACGGCCCAGTAGTTCACATAGCCGATGAAGTGGTCGAGGCGGAGCTTGTCCAGATAGGCAAGCGCGTCGCGGATGCGGTGGGTGAAAAGCTGAAATCCGTCCTCACGCATCACGTCCCAGCGGTAAAGAGGGTTTCCCCAAAGCTGGCCGGTTTCGCTGAAGGCGTCCGGCGGCACCCCGGCGACACGAAGACGGTTACCAGCGGCGTCCAGTTCGAACAAATGCTGGTTCGCCCAAACTTCCGAGCTTTGATAGGAAAGGTAAAGCGGCATGTCGCCAATCAGTTGAAGGCCCTGGCCGTTGATGTATTCCTTGAGGCGGGTTAGCTGGTCTTTCACAATCAACTGGGCGCAGGCGGCGCACAGCATCTGGCGTCCGTAGCTCTTGAACAGGCTGTCGTAAAGCTCCGGAGTGTATTGCCGGTGTTCAGGGCGGAAGAGTTGCCAGTTGTCGTCTCCATAGAGATTGCTCAGTGTGATATAGGCAAGATAGGGCTTCATATACAAAGCATCGCTTTCAATAAAGTCAGATATCACGCTGTCTGTAAGATAGTTATCCGCGGCTTTGGCGATGAGGGCGTCTTTAAGGCGATAAACCGCGTTGTAGGGAACGTGGTCGGTCACGGGCAATTTGGCGGCTTCGAGGTCGGGCAGGTCTATCAGGCCGTCCTCATAGAGGAGGTCAGGGCTGATCAGATAGGGATTGAGGGCGAAAGCGGAGAGGGGATTGTAAGGCGAATTGCCGTATCCGGTTTGATAGAGGGGCAGGATTTGCCAGTATTTGATGCCCCGCTCCACCAGGATGTCGGCAAACTGATAGGCCCCAGGGCCAAGGTCGCCGATGCCGTATTCCGAGGGCAGGGAACTGATATGCAGCAACACGCCGAAGTTTTTCATACAGTATCAATGATTTTAAGGATGCAGGTGGTGAGCAGCACGGCGTCGCTGGCGTGGGTGGATTTGAGCTTGGAATCCGTATCGAGCAGGATGGCGAGGATTTTTTCCAACTGGGGAAGCGTGTATTTCTGCGCGAAACCCATGTAGTGCTTGCGTTGGTCGGCAAAAATATCCATAAGGTGCTTTCCGCTGATTTCGGAGGGGCTGAGATGGGCCTCCTTCATCAGCAGGATGTGGTAGATAGTAAGAAAGGTCCGGTTTATCTGGCTGGTGATCTGCAGGGCTTTTTGGTCGGAAGCCAACAGGCGGTCCAGCAGCTCCAAAGCTTCCTTGAGCTGTCTATTGCCGAGGGCTTTGGCAAAGGCGATCTGGGTTCCCACCCGGGATGAACCGATGGCCCGCATCACATCAGCTTCCGTGATTACTTTGCGGTCGCCCACCAGCAGGGACAGCTTTTGCAGCTCGTTGTTGGCGCTGGAATAATCCAGCTCCACCCTTTCCGTGAAAGCGGAGCGGGCGGAATCGGACATGGATTTGCCCATGCGTGCCAAAGCCTTGTGCAGCCAGGCGGCGAACATACCGCTGTAGCGGGGAGGATCGCAGGCGACGATCTGGCAGGCCTGCCTGATCTTTTTCCAGCCGGAAAGGCGGGCGTCTGTCTTTTCGGCGGTGATAACCAGGCTCTGCTGCGGGGAGGGATTCGTGAAATAATCCGCCAGGCAATCCAATTCAGCCTTTTTCATCATATCCGCGTTGCGAAAGAGAATCAGCTTGGTGCTGGAAAAGATGGAGTAGGTATCCAGCAAATCGTTGATTTGGGCGCTGTTAACCTCGTCCCCGTAAACAATCACCAGGTCCACGTTGTCTCTTTGCTTCAGTTCAAGGCGCACCCTGTCGGTTACCGTGTCCATCAGGAACGCGTCTCCGCCGGTGAGGAGGAAGTTGTCTCCCAGGCTCAGTCTGACCTTGTCAAATTCCAGGGCGTCCAGGGGCATCAGGGTTTCCAGATGAGCAGCGCGACGCAGAGCAAGCCGACCGCCCAGCAATAATAGGCGAAATATTTTAACTTGGCTCTGGAGATCAGTTCCAGCATGAAGCCTATCACCAGATAAGCCACCCCGAAAGCGGCCACAAAACCTCCGAAGTAAGCGGCAAACACTTTCCAGGAAAGCTGTTTGAAGAGGTCGAGATTGACAAGATTGGCAGCCAGGATGGCCGGAATGCTTAGCAGGAAGGAAAATTCCGCCGCGTCACGGCGCTTGAGGCCGGCCAGCAGGGAACCCGCGATGGTGGCGCCGGAACGCGAAATCCCTGGAATGATGGCAATTCCCTGGATCAGACCGATGAAGATTCCGCGCGGAACGCCCATGTTCGAAGCGGGGATGTCGCCAGAACGGAGGCGGTCGGAAACAAAGATGACAATTCCGGTGACCAGCAGCATGAACGCCACCACCAGGGGCCGGGAATACAGCGCTTCAAACAGGTCCCCGAAAAGCAGATAGACAAGTCCGGTGGCAAGAGAGGCGCAAACAAGGTATAAAATCACATTGCGGTTGCGCCGGTGGGCTTCGTGCCGCAATGTCCTTTTCCAACTGAAAAGTGAGACCAGCAGGACCTGGATGCGGCGGCGGAAAAAGACCAGAACGGCCAGCAAAGTGCCCAGATGCATGAAAACCTCAAACAGGGTGTCGCCGCTGGACTCTACCCCAAAGAAGTGCTGGGCCAGCACCAGATGGCCGGAACTGCTTACAGGCAAAAACTCCGTTAAACCCTGTAAGATGCCAAGCAGGACCGCGCTGATGAAACTCACATTATCCTCACAAAATCTGGGGCACGTCGGTTTTGCCCACCCTGGAGAGCGGGATCAGGGTAAAGCCCAATGTCTTGACCCGGCTGATGAACTTTTTCAGGTATTCCAGCTTTTCAGCGTTGTGGCAATGCGAAATCACTACAACGGTGTTTTTGCGCTGGCCAAGTTCCTGAACCAGGCCCAGCCTCGTTTCCAGGTTGGCGTCGGAGATGTTGGGCGAATCCAGGAAGAGGTCGTTGCGGTAAGCCGGCACGCGTGCTTTCTGGGCTTCCTGATAGGCGATGGAGACGGTGGAGGTGCGGCTGTCGAGGAAGGATTTGCCTTTCTTTTTAAGGACTCCCATCACCCAGCCCATAATGTCGCTGTCTGTTGTCGCTAGGCTGCCCATGTGGTTGTTTATCCCCATGCAGAGCGGGAGAGAATTGATGTGGCGCAGCAGGGTTTTTTCCACCCGGGCCTGGTCCATTTGCACCAGGATGGGATCCTGGCCGGGATTCTGGCGCGGATAGTCAATTGGCTCCATGGGCACGTGGACCAGCGTTTCACGCCCCTGGGCGTTGGCGAGGTTCATGGTTTCCTCGCTGTGCTTGAGGCGGGAAATGATGGCAAAACACACCTCAGTGGGCAATTCCAGCCATTGCTGAAGCATTTCGCCCGACACCGAGCCAAAGTCATCCACCACTATGGCGATGTATTTTGGGGAGGATGCTTTCCTGGCAGCGGGAGCGGCATAAACCAGATTGACCAAGAATTCATCCTCACCCCTGGAAAAGCTGAGGACCTGTTTGCCTCCTTCAACGCGTCCGGAGCTGAGATTTGCCCCATGTGTTTCAAACACGCCTTTCACGATGAAATTAGCATAGCTGAGGTCCATTTTCCCGCGGTCCACGGGAAGGGTGAGTTGCTCCACCCCACGGGATTTCTTGCGGCTTATCCCACCCTCGGGCAGAGAAAACTTGGTTTCCAGGGACGCAATAACCTTGTTAAGATCGAATTCCGCGACTCGAGCGACAGGTTCCTTCACCGGTTCTTCGATCGCGTCATCCGGCAAGGTTATCATCCATACTATCCCCGCGCAGAGCAGAAGAATCAGCAGATAGAGCCAAAGCGACCTATCCCGGGCCTTGGTTTTGGGCGCAACGCGTTTCTTAGTCCGCTTCGCCACCAGGGGCCTCCTCCATTGGCTGATTGCGGAGGGGATGCAGCCTTTCGGACAGGTCCACCCCCAGCTTCACCAGCGGGGAAAAAAGCAGGTTGGAAAGCATCAGCGCCACACAAATCACCATAATGTCATAGAACAATGCCGGGAAACCGCTGGTGACAGCGAGATAGAGGTTGGGCGAAACACCGACGATGCTGAAAATCAGATAGAACACATTCAACACGATAAGGTTGTAAAATGCCGAAAAGATAAAGGCCAGCAGCGCATAAACCACTGCGTGAAGCAGATAGCGGCCCCGGCGCTCTCGAAAATCCTTGCGGACCAGAGCTGATGCCCTCGTGATATCCAGCCCCTTTTCGCGGTGGGGGCGTGTCCAGCTATTGCGGATGGCGTAGCCGAGGATCATAAGCACGCAGACGATCCTGGCCAGCATCAGGTAAATAACCCTAAGGGGGAGCGCAATCCCATAGAAATAATTCAGAAATGCTGACACCAGATAGATCATCCCAACGGCAAAAAGAATGATCAGCAGCAGCTTGTGCAAACCGATCACCGTGAGGTTGAAAGACCTTTTCTCCGCTGGAGGATGCGGCCAGACATCGCTGTAGAGCGCGCAGTGGTTCTTCATCACCAGAAAGGCCATAAATATGAATGCCAGCAGGAAAACAACCAGGGGGAAAAAGTATCTCTGCGAGGAGAAAAGACCGGTGGAAGCCCACAAGAAGCTTTCCGTATCTATCCAATAGAACAGGGTCATTGGATAGATGAATATCTGCACTCCGTTAAAATCACCGAAGAGCAGGCTGAATATACGGATCAGGATCTTGTGCATTGTTTTTTTAGATGGTCCTTTATAACGCTGGGCACGAGCCAAATCCTGCGGATGCCATATTTGTCAATGCCAATCTTGGGGTCCTGTGCGCCATCATCTTCACCTTCAGAGGGTCTTGGTGCCTTTGGCGGAAAAAGCGTTGACGTCGAGGGAGGAAAACTTCCCCTCTTTCAGCTTGGGAAGGGCAGCCGCGCCAACCATGGCGGCGTTGTCCACGCAGAATTGTTGAGCGGGGATGTAAACACACGCACCCTGGGCCTCAGCGGCTTCTCTGATCTGTTTCCGCAGGGCCGAGTTGGCGGCAACCCCTCCGGCGAGGAGGATTGTTTCCAAGCCTTGCTGCCTGGCGTATTTGAGAGTTTTGCCGATGAGCGGGTCAATTATGGCTTGCTGGATGGAGGCTGCCAGGTCATGCAGGTGCGCGTCTATGAAGTCCCGGTCTTTTCGGGCCAGATACTCAAGCACTGCTGTTTTCAATCCGCTGTAGCTGAAATTCAGGTCGTCCCTGTTTTTCAGGGCACGGGGAAAATGGTGGAAGGCCGGGTCTCCGCCCTGGGCGGCCTTGTCGAGTTCCGGTCCGCCGGGGAAGCCCAGTCCCAGCAGCTTGGCGGTCTTGTCGAAAGTCTCTCCGGCAGCGTCATCCAGGGTTTTGCCCACCACCTTGAAATCAGTCAGGGTGCTGAAGTGCACCAATTCGGTATGTCCGCCGGAAACCACCAGGGCCAGGAAGGGAGGCTGGAGCCACGGATGCTCGATGAAATTGGCAAAGATGTGCGAAAGCATGTGATTGACCGTGATCAGCGGTTTCTGCCAGCTCCAGGCAAGGCTTTTGGCGAAAGACAAGCCCACGAGCAGCGAACCGATCAAACCGGGGTTGATAGAAACCGCCAGAGCTGAAATGTCCTCTTTCTTCAGCCCGCTTTTGCGCAGGGCCGCTTCCGTGAGGTGGAGTATGTTCTGCAAATGCAGGCGGGAAGCGAGTTCCGGCAACACGCCGCCGAAATCGGCATGGTCGGCTTGGGTGGAGACAAGGTTGCAGATAACTTCATAGCCATCGTCCACGATCGCCACTGAGGTGTCGTCGCAGGAAGATTCGAAGGCCAGAATTGGGTTCATCGCGAGGCACGCACCTGTTTGGGGGTGATGTCCAGCACGGTGATGCCTTCCGGAACCTCGTATCTCAGCTTGTATTGGCCCCCAGCGTCGGGTTGGCTGGCAGCAAAAACACGCACACCGCTTGGAAGGCCGGCCAGAAGGGAGGCATTGCCTTTCACTTTCAGGGTGGCCTGGGGTGGGAATGTTTTAACTCCCTGCGGCGGAGTTATCACGAGGTCTGTAAGGATTTTGGTTTGAAGCTGTCCTTCTTCAGAATCGGATTGGGATGGTTCCGTTCCCGCGGCAGAGGGGGCTTTTTTCCCGTTTTTGGCTGCTGAATGCGCGTTTTCAGCCCGCGCCTGGCCTGCTTCGCTGAGATGCTCCGCCAGGGTGGGAGGCATCACTCCCAGAACCTTCACATTCAGCTTTTCGGGGACATCCAGGGCCAGATAGTCCGCCGCGTTTCCAGCCCAAAAATCCGCCGCATTCATCTGGATGTGGGCCTGCGAATATCTGAGGCGCAGGATGTCGAGTCCCCGTCCATAGACAGAGGTGGCTATCCTGCGGGGCGGCTGGCGCAGCGAATCTTCCCCGGTAGCGTTCACCAGTTTCAGCGGAAGGCTGGTTTTGCTCTCGTGCTGCGAAAGCAACGTGATTTGCAGCCAGAAGAATACAGCCATCACCAGCGCCACGATTTTTAGGCCAAGGTTGTTTTTCATCATCAGTGGTTTTCCAGCATACTGGCAAGGCCCAGTTGTTTAATCTTTTTGTAGAGTGTGGTGCGCTCGAGTCCGATCATCTGGGCGGTTTTACTCACCATCCAATCGTTTTCCTTCAGGAAATGCAGGATGTAATCGCGCTCGAATGCCGCGCTGCTGTCCTTGATGTTTTTGATCTTGAAATAGCGGTCCATGCCCACGGCGCTGTCTTCATGGCTATGCAGGATCTTGTTGTGCAGGTGCTTTAGGATGGTTTTGTTGTTGATTTCGCGCTCATTGATGCTGATATAGCGGCAGAAGTTCTTGAGTTCGCGCACGTTCCCCGGCCATTTGTAGGCCAGTAGCTCGTCTTTCAGCGCCTGCAGGTCCAGTTGCTCGGAAATGTGGTAGCTGTTGGCATAACTGGTGATGAAATAGCTCATCAGCAGGAGGATATCGTCGCCCCGTTCCCTCAGCGGCGGGATGCGGATGACGTTGCCTTCGATGCGGTAGAAGAAATCGCGGCGGATGCGGGTGGAATCAGCCAGAGTCTTTAATTCGGCATTGGATGTGTAAATCAGGCGTGTGTTCACCTGTTTTATCGCTCCGCCCACCACTTGGATTTCCTTGTTCTCCACGGCGCGCAGGATTTTGGCTTGTGACTGGAGGCTCAGGTTGGTCACCTCGTCAAGGAAGAGGATACCTTCCGAGCACCGTTCAAACAAGCCCACCGTGCCCCGGTCATGCACGCTTTCCGTGCCCCGTTCCCGGCCGAAAAGTTCCCTTTCAATCAGGGCTTCGTTCAGGGAACTGCATAAAATCGTATGGAAGGGCATGCCGAAGCGTTTGGAATTCACATAGTAGTAGTTGGCGGCGACTTCCTTGCCTGTGCCGTTTTCGCCAAGGATGAGAATGTCTTCATCCACCTCGGCGAATTTCATCAACTGGCTGCGAACGTTGTTGATGCCCTCGCTTTCGCCGATGAAGGGAAAGGTGCGCGTGAACTGCTTTTTCAGGTTCAGATACTCGATTTGCAGGTCCAGGTTATATTCTTCCTGGCGCTTGAGGGTCACCGCGTTTTCGATGTGCAGCAAGAGTTGGTTGATGCTGAAATTGGCGCCTTTTTCAATGAAGTGGTAAGCGCCGATGGAACGGATTTCGCGCACCAGTTCGTTGGTCACTTCCCCGGAAATCACGATGACCTTGTAGTTGAAATCCAGGTTCTCCTTCAGGTATTTCAGCACCTGGATGCCGTTCAGCCGGCTGCCCACCAGAAATACGTCCAGCAGGATCACATCCGGTCTATAGCCCCTCAACTCTTCGAAAAAGGAATCCGAGTTTTTGGAATGAAGCACGGAGTATTCATGCACTTTCAGCAGTTTGGCGATCCGGCCTGCCAGCAGCAGGTCGTCCTCGAGGATCATCACTTTGCCTTTCATGCTAAGGTCCTCAGATCAGCCTTTCCTCGAGGTCGGCCATGGCATTCATGTAATAGATGTAAGCCTGGTCGGGAGAGTCGTAGGGTGAGAAATACTTGTGCACGTCGCCATCCGTGAAGTATTTGGTGCAAATATAATAGAAATGGTCGGAGGTGCTCAGTTTGCGGACTGTTTCGAGCAACCGCTGGTCGCCTTTTCTCTTCACCAGTGACAGTAGCCTGTAGAGGGTTTCAATGGCGTTGCGCTGCATGTCGTTTGAAAGCCAGGCGGAAAGGTCGCGTTCAGCGTCGGCCCAGGAAACAGGGGTGGGGAAGGACAGGGCTTCCTGCTGGTAGTTTGCCAGCCCGAAGGTTTCTTTGGGGGTGGCAAAGCCCAGATGCTGGCGCTTGAGCACTTCGCCGGGGAATTGTTGCATGAAGTCGAAGATTCCGGAATCGGCCCACTGGTGCTCGCCGAAGGTCTCATAGTCCATGAAGAGGTTCAGGAATTGGTTGCGCCCCTCGGTTTCAGCCAGGGTGAGGTGGTCGATCCAGTTCACGAATTTATCCACCGTAAGCGGATATTCGGGCCAGTCACGGTTCGAGAAGCGGAAGGCGATGTCATCTGAAAGCTGGTAGTATTTCAGCAGCAGGTTGATGTTTTTGGAATAGTTTTTATAGGCGTAGAGCGGGGTTCGCCATTCCAGGATGCGGTCTGCGCCTTCAGTGATGATGGTCTTGAAACCCTCGATTTCATAAATCAGGTCGGAAAGGCTGTCCTGATAGATAAGCTCCGTATTGCGGAAGGTTTCGCAGTAATAACCGAACTCCCGCTGCATCAGCTCCCTGTGCAGGGCGATCTGGTCCAGAAACTCGTTGGTGTCATAGAGGAAAGCCAGGGAATGGTAGTAGGTTTCGCCCAGAAGCTCCACGCAGCCGGTATCAACCAGGGCTTTGAACGAATCCAGCGTCTCCGGGCTCCAGGCCTTGAATTGCTCAATCGCCGTTCCCGTGATGGAATAGGCCACCTTGAAGCGTCCCTCCAGCTTTTGGATCAGTTCCAGCAGGAGTTTGTTGGTGGGCAGGTAGCATTTTTCCGCCACTTTGCGCATCACCTGGGCGTTCAGGCGGTCGTCGAAATAATCCGTGTTCTTGCCGATGTCCAGCACGTTCAGATGTTTGAGCCGGTAGGGCTGGTGCACTTGAAAGTAAAAAACCACGTTTAGCATATTGTCACACCTGTCAGGAATTGCTTTTGATGTATTCAGCGAGGGTGGAGGAATAGACCAGGCGGATCTTTTCCGCCGCTTCCTTCCAGTGGATCTGGTTGACCTCGCGCATGCCGTCCATCCCCATTTTACTGCATTTATCGGGATTCTCGATAAGATGGTTCACCGTGTTCGCCATCAGTTCCACGTCCCAGTAGTCTATCTTGAAGGCGTGGTTCACCACTTCCGCCACGCCGCTTTGCTTGGAGATGATGGAGGTGAGGCCGAAGGCCATTGCCTCCAGAGGCGAAATCCCGAAGGGTTCGGAAATCGAGGGCATCATATAGATGTCGGAAGCCCGGAGGATGTCCTCGACCTGGGCGCGGTTCAGGAAGCCGGTGAAAAGGAACCTGTTCTGCAGTTTACGGGAGGCGGAATCGCGCAGCAGTTTGCGTCCCATGTCTCCGCTTCCGGCCATGATGAAACGTGCCTCGGGATGGACTTTCAGAACCCGCGCGGCCACTTCCAGGAAGTAATCCGGCCCTTTCTGCAGGGTTATCCGGCCCAGGAAGAGCACCGTGGGGCCTTTGAAGATGCGCTTCTTGGAGGTCACCGATTCCTCGGAAAGCGTAAAGGCGTTGTGCACGATGCGGATCTTGGCTGTGTCGATGCGGTAGCGCGACATGATCATCTGCGCTGTGTATTGCGAAACGGCTATCACCTTGTCCGCATACATCATCCCCGCGTGTTCGATCTTGTGGACGCGCTCGTCGCCGGGTCCTCCGGCGCGGTCGAATTCCGTGGCGTGGATGTGCACCACCAGCGGTTTTTTGGAGATTTTTTTGGCCAGTATTCCGGAGGGGTAGGTGAGCCAGTCGTGGGCGTGGATGAGGTTGTAGTCCAGGCTGCGTGCGAATTTCTCCGCCCTCATGGTGAATTCCTGCACCTTTCTGATCAGGTCTTCGTCGCCGGTCAGGTTGGTGGCAAGGTCGGAGAAGATTTCGCGTTCCCGCACGCTCTGGAATTGCGTTTGCCAGCGCTCCAGGCTCACGGTGGGGTCGAATTTGGCCAGCTCGTCAAGGCGGTAATAGGATTCCGGGCGGCCGCTGATGCCGATGTATTCCAGCCGTTCCTGCAGCGTTTCAAAGCTGTGCCGCAGGTATTCCTTTTGCAGGACGGGGTCCACGAACACGGCCGGAAGGGTGTTCACGTCTTCTACCTTCCGCAGCGGGAAATAGACCATTTCCTTGGTGGGCAGCACCAGGTCGATTTTGATGCCCAAAGCCAGCAGCGAGCGCACCATGCCGTAACAGGCCATGCCCAGGCCTCCGGAGATCAGGGGCGGGAATTCCCAGGTGAACATCAGTATTTTCATCGCGTTTTCCTCTTGGCCGGTTTTCTGGGGAGTTTCTTTGAAGCCCTGTCCGCCTGGGCGTTGGTGATGCTGTTGATAAAGGTCTCGATGTTGTAGAGCGCGGCCACGCTGATCGCCTGGGCCGGGGCGCCTTTGGGGAAATGGGGATGGTCGCCGTCCCAAACCTCGGCCAGGGAGGCGATGTGTCCGCGCATGAAGCTGCGCCGGAAGGTGGAGACCAGTTCGCTGAGTTTTTCCGCCAGTTCCTCAGGGGGCAGCTTGTCGCGGTTTAGCTTCAGGAACAGCCCGCAGAAAGGCCCCAGCAACCAGGCCCAAACGCTGCCGTTGTGGTAGGAGAGGTCGCGTTCGCGCTGGGTGCCGTAGTATTTTTTGCGGAAGCGGAAGTTGTTCGGACTCAGGCTCCGCAGGCCGTAGGGCGTGTAAAGCTCTTCGCGGGCGCGGTTCCAAACCTGCTGCATCTTGTCGCGGTCAATGATTTCCCAGGGCAGGGAAAGCGCGATCACGGCGTTCGGCCTCATCTCGTCCACGGGATTGTCACCCAGCAGGCGGTCCGCCAGATAGCCCTGGGACCAGAATTTCTGGAAGGAGGCGCGGATCAGGTCCTTCATGTCGGTGATTTGCTCGATCGGCAGGTAGCGGACCTTGGCCAGGCGGCGGTATTCGTCGCACATGGCCTGGTAACAGCAGACGGCGTTGTACCAGAGGGCGTTGATCTCGACGGGGGCTCCGTTCCTCGGCGTCACGGGCTTTCCGTCGATCCGAACGTCCATCCAGGTGGCGTGGGCGAATTCCTCTTTCAGTTCGATCAGGCCGTCTGGGCGCACAAAGAAGGGATATTGGCTGTTGTTGAGGATGCCTGTCAGAACTTCCTCGATGAGCTTGATGCTTCCGCGCCAGAAGGCCTTGTCCTGTTTGTAGCGGCCCAGTTTCCACATCAGGATGACGAACCACAGGGTGGCGTCCACGGTGTCGTAATTCGCTTCCCTTCCTGATTCGGCTCTCATGTTCGGTATCAGGCCGTCCTTCATTTCGCGTCTGTAGCGCATCAGCACCTTTTCCGCCAGCTTCAGGTTGCCAGGGGTGTGCATCAGGGCGTTGAGCACGATCATGGTGTCGCGTCCCCAGGCGCCGTAAAATGGATAGCCTGCCACGATGTCGTTGTTGGAGACGAAATCCCTGAGCGCGAATTCCAGCAGCCGCAGGTATTCTTCATAGCTGTAGAGGAAGTTGTCGTTCAGGTCCAGGCTTTCGATCAGGGTGTCGTCGCTGTCCGGTTCCCGCGGGAAGTCTTTGGGCTTGGGCAAATTGGCGTAGCGCTTTTCGATCCTGGCGATTGTCTTGTCCGGCGCCTGGATGGGCTGGTCAGCGAAGAGCAGGATTTTGCTTTCGCCGATGTCCAGGGCGAAGTTCAGCTCAAAGAGGCTGATCTGGTCGCCGATTCCGGCATACCCGCTCATCACTTCCCAGGGGTAGAAAACGTTGTTATAGGTAAACCGGTTTGGCGTTAGCTCCGCCCCTTTCATCATCCCCCAGACCCGCAGGCCGTTGGCGGCGCGGGTGGCACTGAAGGAACAGCCTTCCCCGCTGTTTTCAAATTCCGTGTCGAACCGCTCGTGGTCCAGGCTGCCCGGGTGGTTCAGCTCGTGGTGTGGCACCATGGTGAATTTGGGATGCAGGGTGAAATGCAGCTTGTGATGCCCCAGGTTCGTGTATTTCACGATAACGGCGTTGGTATCGGCATCCATCTTGATCTCTTTGCGGATCAGGATGGCGTTCTGATGCGGCAGGGCGGAATAGAGAAAGGTGGGGAAGGGCCGTAGCCAGGGTTTCACCAGATACAAAAATCCCTCGGGATAGATGCAGTTGCTGTAGTTGTTGCTGTCCAGATGCAGGATCTGGCCGCGCCACTCCACCCTTTCCTCCATCCCCGCGACCAGGTGGAATCGCGAAAAATTCCTGTCGCTGGCGATTAGCAGCCCGTGGTATTTGCGCTGGTTTATCAGGTTTCCGGTACCCAAAGCGTAGGACCCCAGCTTGTTGGTCAGGATCCACTCGTGGTGATGGGTCTCCATGAAATAGTTGTTCACTGAACCCCCTTGGTCAGTTGTATTATTCTTGATTGTTGAATTATTTCAACCCCCCTGATTCCGTCAAGTCTTTTGTTGACTTTTTTCCATTGCAACCCCGCACCAACTTTTTTCTTCTTTCCCTTCATCTAATTTTGCCCTTTCCCCCTGGTTTTTGCTTCAAGGAGTGTAGCTGCATGCTATATGTAGAATCCTTGATATCCGCTGAATCCGCGTGAACCTCTTCCTTGCCGTTCGTTAACACACTCTATTTGCTGTCTGATGCGCCTCCCGAAA
>ERZ795049.273-NODE-273-length-80447-cov-19.125361_pt1 | contig 80447 bp, 69 predicted proteins | sample MGYA00375133_ERZ795049 | MGnify/ENA primary metagenome ERZ795049 (study PRJEB30178, sample SAMN05720147) | activated sludge metagenome | isolation source: anaerobic digester from wastewater treatment plant | place: Japan | collected 2015-04-20 ...
AAACGAAAAATTCAGGATAAATTAGCCCCAATCGTATGTGTGCTATCACCTGTTATTTGCTTTATTTTAAGTCAAAATTCTCTCAAATGGTTCAATTACTCTTTCGATTTTGAACTGCTTCTTTTAAACGGACTACTCACATTTGTGGGATTATTGTTCATTAGTAAAAAAAATAATAGTGTATCTTTGCACGTATAAAAATTTAAACACTATGAGTAAATATAAAAAAATCATCTTTGGGTTCATTGTATTGGGAATATTCACTGCTTGTCATCAAAAGAACAAAAAAGAAGAAAACCCTTATAATAATCTGACTGAAAAAACATTACCTTTAGTAATAAACTGTGAAGAAGTGTACGGCGATTCACATCCTGTCTTGAGCAATGAGTTGCTTACACAAATATTCTCTTTATTAAAAAAACAAGAAGGATATCCGCCTACAATTGCTACTACCCTGCCTAGCGAATGGCTTGTTGAATATCAAATAGAAAATCTATCTTCCAATTTCGATATTTGGGTAATTTCGAACACAAATGAAATTACACATAAAGTATTGTTAACCGTAGAAAAAACAGAAACTTCTTATCGTATAATTGCTGCTTTAACTGTTGCGTATTCCGTAGCCATGGAAAAAAAAGACAGTTTAGCAAGCGAAGAATGGACTTGCAGCATCGAAAAGGACTATACAATCAAAGTGAAGAAAAAATACGAAAAAATCTATTCTTCTATTGTTGACAGTATTATTCCTGTTAATCAATTGATAGAAAAGGAGGACATTTATCATATTTCTTTAAACGGAATGATTACCTACGAACAGCCTGTTAAATTTGACACGGATTATATGGCTATTATACAATTTGCCGACACTTCGGAAGTGGGAGTTGAAATTGACGAGGATTGGTTATGGAACCGCATACGTATGCAAGAAACATTGGAAGAATACAACATATTATTTGTTGAAACAAGTAAAAATTTCGACAAAATACCTATCTTGAATTATTATGGAGAAGAAGTTGACATAGTAAGTATTACGTCTTTTTTAACTACTCATTCAAAAGGCTACATTTTTTTAAAAAAAGGGTCAAAACCTTATTATTACAGATATTGTCCTGCCGAAGAATGTATAAAAAAAGCATTACCTTATTTTAATATTACACAAGATAGCTCGGAAGTTGTAATGGAAAACGATTAAGCTGTAATTTACTGTTAATTAATAGTTTATTTTAAACGATTGTTTTCCGGAATAACAACAACAGGTTGAAATGTTTTTGCTTCTTCTTGTGTCATCATGGCATAAGAAAGAATAATAACAGTATCACCGACAACGGCTTTACGAGCCGCCGCACCATTTAAACATATTATTCCACTATTACGTTCACCTTTTATTACATAGGTTTCTATTCTCTCACCATTATTAATATTAAGCACTTGCACCATTTCAAACTCTATTAGGTTGGCGGCATCCATTAATGCTTCATCAATTGTAATACTTCCTTTGTAGTGAATATTAGCTTCTGTTATTATCGCACCATGAATTTTTGATTTTAACAGATTTATTTGCATCGCTTTACTTTTTTATAATTCTAAATTATCAATTAATCGTACGTTATCTATATAAGCTGCTATACATAGCACACTTTTTTTTGTTTCATTAAAATGAGTAAACGGCATTAAGGTTTCAGCATCTACAATGCTTGCATATTCTAACTGTAAAAAAGATTGTTGTAGAAACTGTTTAACAATCCATTGTTCAACTTCTTTAGGAGATAATTCTGTTTTTAGCGCTTTAGCTTCAAGCATTGTTTTGTAAATAAAAGCAGCTTTTTCTCTCTTATCTTCCGACAACAACATATTGCGAGAGCTGAAAGCTAAACCATTATCTTCCCTAACCGTATCAACCAAAACAAGTTGTATTGGAAATGCATACATATTAATCAATTTTTTCACAATCACCGCTTGTTGGTAATCTTTTTTTCCAAAAAAAACTTTATCAGGAGTTGTAATTTCAAACAAACGTTTTACAACTTGAGCAACTCCATTAAAATGTCCTTGACGATATTTGCCTTCCATCACCTTGTCTATTTGCCCAAAATCATAAGTATCAGTAGGAGGCGTTGGGTATATTTCATCAATTGTAGGACAAAAAACAATATCACAAACATCTTGAATAAAAGCAATATCTTGCTCTATATTGCGAGGGTATTTTCTTAAATCATCAGCATTATTAAATTGTGTGGGATTTACAAAAATACTTCCTACTACCACATTTACATTTTGTTTCGCTTTTTGAAATAAAGCATAATGCCCTTTATGCAAAGCTCCCATTGTAGGCACAAAACCTATCGTTTTGTTTTGTGCTTTCAACTCAGCTATCGCCGTTTTTATATCTTTAACTTTATACAGGATTTTCATCTTTTTCTTTTTTTGAGGCAGTAATGTTTTTGCTACTATTACTTGCCCCAACTTTCATATCATAAAACATAAACAGCAAAGATGTTATAAAAAACACAAACAATGAAACAATAATTGCAATTTTCACAGAAGAAGGAAATGCCTTTATTTTACTTGGATAAGGTTTTTGAACAATACTTAAAAATTCGTAATCTTTTACTACGTTTATATTTACAGCATCATATCTTGCTTGTAAATCATTGCGTTGAGATATTAACGCATACAATTCTTGCTGAGTAGCTATTGCCAAAGGTCCTCTTTCCTCGATATTCTTTTTCATTTTCATCAAAGCTTCTTTATTCACTATATGCGAACCTTCATTCGTTCCTAAATACCCTTTTGTTACCTCCACTCCTTGTGCAGTTTGAATCACTAATTCATAATCAATTCCAAAAGAAACCAACTTTTCAATCGTTGAATCTATTTCGGCATTTTTATCATCAATAGCATCTTTTAATGCTTTAAGACTTAACATATAGGATAATTTTACATCATTTTCTATCTTTTTATTCAGTAAAACAGGAATTTCGTTCGCTATCTCACATGCTATCAAAGGATCTTTATCTAAAACTTCTATGACTATATTACCATAATATTTATTTAAAAAAACTTTAATATTTGCATCATATTTATTAGATACGGAAGTAATATCATTTGAAAGCCCATATCTTTCGATATAATTGTACTTTTTCACTATTGAATCTTTTATATCATTTGCTTCGCACCAAAACATTAATTGTTTAGCAGGAGTTTCATCCGATTTGGGCAAAACATTATTAGGATAAAATGCTACTGTAGATTTATATAATGGCGTTATAAACAAAGGCGATGTAAAAAACATACTTGCAATAAAAAAAATAGCAACAATTCCTAATATCCAATACTTTCGTTTCCAAATTATAGAAATACATTTAATGATATCTATTAAATAAATATCCTTATCTTTTGATTTTCCTTCTTCCATTTATTATTTAATTTACATGAATACAAACTCTTAAAATAAATCAGCAACATTTTAATGTTAGTTGCAAAAGTACGTATTTATTTCATATCTTTTGTCGTTTTTCCTATTTTTAACCATAAAAAACATTATTTTATGAATAATTAATATTTTTACAGCTTATCATTTGCTTAATTATGGTATCTTTGCAATATAAAAATTAGGTTCTATGAGCAAAAAGTCAATAACAATTGGAATTACCCACGGAGATGTAAATAGCATTAGTTATGAAATTATTATGAAAACTTTTAATGATCCTCGTATAATGGAGTCTTGTACTCCTATCGTATACGGCTCTTCAAAAGTAACTTCTTTTTATAAAAAAATACTACCAGCTATTATATCTCCCAATTTTCGATTTAATATTATTAAAGATGTAAAACAAGCTGTATTAAAAAAAGCAAATTTAATCAATATTGTCGAAGACGAAATTAAAATAGATATAGGACAAATTACTCCTATTGCCGGCGATATGGCTCGCTTATCTCTTGAGATGGCAACCAAAGACTTAATTGAAGGGAATTTAGATGTATTAGTTACTTGTCCTATCAACAAGCAAAACGTTTTTTCGTCAACTTTCAACTATAGTGGACAAACAGAATATTTAGCAAATGCCACAAAAACTAAAAACTTTATCATGTTAATGGTAGCTAACGATATCCGCATCGGAACTGTAACCACACATTGCGCACTTGCCGATGTATCAAAAAAAATTAGCAAAAAATTAATTATTGATAAGATTAACGTACTTAATCAAAGTTTAATCAATGATTTTGGCATTACCAAACCTCGTATAGCAGTACTTGCTCTTAATCCCCATGCCGGCGACAATCAATTGTTTGGGACAGAAGAACAAGAGAAAATAATTCCTGCTATTCAAGAGTCTTTTGATAAAAAGATATATGCATTTGGACCTTTTGCAGCCGATGGCTTTTTTGGTTCCGGAGAATTTAATAAATATGATGCCATTTTAGCTATGTATCACGACCAAGCTATGATTCCTTTTAAATTACTATCTTTTGATGAGGGAGTAAATTACACCGCCGGACTTCCTTTTATTAGGACATCTCCGGCACATGGTAGCGCTATGAGCATTGCAGGACAAGACATAGCTTCTTTTAATTCCTTCCAAAATGCAGTTTACCTAGCTTGCGATATTTATAGAAACAGAAATAATATTATCAATTCCGACTAACACCAAATTATACTATGCCTTTATATACTATTTCTACCATCGCTAAAATTGTTAATGGTGTCTTAACCTGTAACAACAAAGAAGACAGCATAATTAAAGAATTAGGCTACGACAGCCGCAAAATACAACTCGAATCCAATGTGTTGTTTTTTGCTTTGGTATCTTCTAAAAATGACGGACACAAATACATAGGAGAACTTTATACTAAAAATATTAGAAATTTTGTTGTCAACAAAAACTTTAAAGACCTCCAGTTGTATCCGGAAGCAAATTTTATTCAAGTCAACGACACGCTAATGGCTTTGCAAACCTTAGCAAAGCAACATCGAAAATCTTTCTCTATTCCTGTCATCGGAATTACCGGCAGCAATGGAAAAACAACAGTCAAAGAGTGGCTTTATCAATTGTTATGCGATGACCATAAAATAGCTTATACCCCCAATAGCTTCAACTCTCAAATAGGAGTTCCTCTATCTGTATGGAGTATCAATAAAGAAACACAATTAGGAATTTTCGAAGCCGGTATTTCTGCTCCTAACGAAATGAATAATTTAAAAGAAATTATTAACCCTACTATCGGCATACTTACTAATATCGGAACAGCTCACGATGAGTATTTCATGGATGTAAAACAAAAAATAGGAGAAAAACTCAATCTGTTTCGTAATGTTGAAACTCTTATTTATGGCATTGACAATGGAATTATTACGGAAGTCTTAATGCGAACCGAATTAACTAAAAAAATAAAACTTTTTACTTGGAGTCGCAAAAAAGAAGAAGCTAATTTATTTATTAACAATATTACCAAACATTTTAAAGCAACAGAAATAACAGCCGTTTATAAAAAACAAAAAATAAAAATAAAAATACCTTTTATCGATGATGCTGCTATAGAAAACACCATTACTTGCTGGGCTTGTCTCTTATTATTAGGTTATTCTAATGATATTATTGCTGAAAAAATCAGCAAGCTGACTCCTATCGCTATGCGTTTAGAACTAAAACAAGGAATTAATCGCTGCATGATTATTAACGACACCTATAATTCCGATATTAATTCTTTACAAATAGCTCTCAATTTAATGGCTAATCAACAACAATTCAAAAAACGAACACTTATTCTTTCCGACATCTTACAAAGTGGTAGTTCCGAGTACGAATTATACGAAAAAATTGCCGATTTATTAATAGCAAAAAATGTCCATCGCATAATTGGTATTGGGAAAGCCATCTCTCGACAAGCTAATAGTTTTACTATTAAAAAAGAATTTTATAAAACAACCGGCGATTTTTTTGAAGAATTTGATTATTCAAAACTTGAAGACGAAATCATTCTTATCAAAGGAGCAAGAGAGTTCAATTTTGAACGCATATCCAATTACTTAGAATTAAAAACTCACGAAACAGTATTAGAGGTAAGTTTAACTTCGCTGATAGCTAACTTAAACTATTTTCGTTCTCTCATCCAGCCTAATACAAAAGTTATGGCAATGGTAAAAGCCTTCGGTTATGGCATTGGCGACATCGACATTGCCAATGAACTGCAATATCATAAAATTGATTATTTAACTGTTGCTTATGTAGATGAAGGCATTGCATTAAAAAATAAAAACATTCATTTGCCTATTATGGTAATGAATCCCGATGAACGAAGCATAGAATCTATACTCAAACAACAATTACAACCCGAAATTTACAGTTTTCGCATATTGCATTTATTGGAACAAGCATTGGAACACAACCCTCAAATTCCTAACATACATATTCATTTAAAAATAGATACGGGAATGCATCGCTTAGGATTTGAAAAACAAAACCTAACCGACTTATTAAATCTTTTAAAAAACAATCCGAAAATCATAGTCGAAAGTATATTCTCTCATTTTGCTGCTGCCGACGACACCTACGAAGATGATTTCACAAAACAACAAGCTGACTTATTAACAGAGTGTCATAGCATTATAAGTGAGAGCTTAGGCTATACGCCTATTAAACATATCTGCAATTCCATTGCTACGGTACGTTTTCCGCAATACCACTTCGATATGGTTCGGCTTGGAATCGGATTGTTCGGCATCAATCCATTTGCCAATCAAAACAAACTTGAAAATGTAGCTACATTAAAAACTATTATTTCACAAATCAAACTCATTAAAAAAGGAGATACCGTAGGATATAATCGAAAATGGACTGCTCCTAAAGACACTACATTAGCAATAATCCCAATTGGTTATGCCGACGGATTTCCTCGCACCTTAGAAAATGAAAACGGAGTTATTTTAATTAATAATCAAATGGCTAAAATTGTAGGAAATATTTGCATGGATATGTGTATGGCAGATATTTCTGATATTTCAGCTAAAGAAGGCGATAGCGTTATTATTTTTGGAAAAGATTTACCCATTACTCAATTTGCTAAAAAAGCAAATCGCACTGAATATGAAGTGCTAACAGGAATTTCGCAAAGAGTAAAGCGAATTTTTGTTCAAAAATAATGATAATTATCTTTTGTAATAATTTTTAAAATGCGTATTTTTGTTCGCAAATAAAAAAATAAGAATAAATAAATACTATGTCACTAATAAAATCAATATCGGGAATTAGAGGAACAATAGGAGGAAAAATAGGAGAAAATTTAACACCCTATGACATCGTTAAATTCACCCTTGCTTATAGTGTTTTTTTAAAAGAAAAGAACCTTTCCAACAACAACTTAAATGTCGTTATAGGAAGAGATGCACGCACCTCGGGCGAAATGGTCAATCATATTGTTTGTGGAACTTTATTGAGTATGGGCATTAATCCCATTGACATAGGACTAACGACCACCCCTACAGTAGAAATGAAAGTTTTACATTCCGATGCTATCGGAGGAATCATTATCACAGCAAGTCATAACCCATTCAATTGGAATGCATTAAAATTACTAAACGAAAAAGGAGAGTTTTTATCTGCCGAAGAAGGAGAAAAAATAATTACTCTCTCTGAAAATCAAAACATATTATTTTCAGAGGCTTCTCAATTGGGAAAATGCATTCAACAAAATGATGCTATTGATTTTCATATAAAAAAAATACTTGAACTTCCCCTCGTTGATGTAGATGCCATTCGCAAAAGAAATTTTAACATAGCCATTGATTGCATCAACTCTTCGGGAGGAATTGTTTTGCCTATTCTATTGAAAGCATTGGGCGTAAACAATATTCAAATAATTAATGGAGAACCTACAGGTGTTTTTGCTCACAATCCGGAACCGCTTCCCGAACATTTGGAAGAACTCTGTCATACGGTAAAAAACACTCGTGCAGATGTAGGATTTGCTGTTGACCCTGACGTTGACAGACTTGCCATTGTTCAAGAAAATGGAAAAGTTTTTGGTGAAGAATACACCTTAGTTGCTGTTGCCGACTATGTTTTACAAAATAAAAAAGGCAATACCGTTTCCAATTTATCTTCAACCAAAGCACTTCAAATTGTTACCGAAAAATACGGTGGTACTTATAGTGCCTCTGCTGTCGGCGAAGTCAATGTTGTCAAAAAAATGAAAACAACAAATGCCATTATCGGAGGCGAAGGAAATGGCGGAGTCATTTATCCCGAATTACACTATGGTAGAGACGCTTTGGTAGGAATTGCTTTGTTTTTGTCGTATTTAGCTAAAACAAAAAAAACATGTTCGGAATTAAGAAAAACTTATCCTGATTTTTTTATTTCTAAAAATAAAATTCTCTTAGAGAATAATATTAATGTAGATGAACTTTTACTTTATTTTAAAAACAAATACAAAGAACAACCTGTTATTGATATAGATGGAGTTAGAATTGATTTTCACAAAGAATGGGTGCATTTACGCAAATCAAACACCGAACCGATTATACGCATTTATGCTGAAAGTCAAACAGAAAAAGAAGCCAATCAATTAGCACAAAAAATAATAGACGAAATTAATACTTATATAAAAAAACAACTCTAAAACAATGAACGTATGAAAATATTTGCATGGATAGGAAAGTATAAATATCTAATACTTATATTGTTATTAATTAGCTACTTATCGTTAAGCGAAAACAATCTCTTTTTAAGTATTAAATTAAAAAAAGAAATTAAAAAATTAGAAAAAGAGAACCAACAACTTCTCAATAAAAACGAACAAATGAAAAAAATCAATCAAGAAATCAATAAGAACAAAGATGCTATGGAGCTTTACATGAGAGAATATTATTTCTTGAAAAAAGAGAATGAGGAAATTTTCAGAATTATTTATGTAGATGATAATGAAAAATAAAAACACACGCTTATTAATCTTAAACGGTCCTAATCTCAATTTAATAGGAAAAAGAGAAACCGCCATTTACGGAAACGTTTCTTTGAATGATTATTTAAACCAATTAAAAACCAACTATTCTTCTATACTAATAGATTACCAACAATTTAACTTAGAAGGAGAACTAATACAGGCTATTCATCAAGCCAACAACACATACGATGGAATTATCTTAAATCCGGGAGCTTACGCACACACATCCATCGCACTAAGAGATGCTATCAAAGCTATTGACATTCCGACTGTTGAAGTACATATTAGCAATGTTTTTCAGAGAGAATCTTTCCGCAAACACTCTTATATTTCCGATGTATGCAAAGGCTGTATAATCGGATTCGGATTGCAAGGCTATCGGTTAGCCGTTGAAAGTTTTATTTATGATAAAGATTGCTTTTTCTGAAGCAATGCCACATTTTCCACGTGTTGAGTGTGAGGAAACATATCAACAGGCTGAACTTTAACAACTTCATATTTTTCAATCAGTAAAGCTATATCTCTGGCTTGGGTCGCAGGATTACAACTTACATAAACAATTTTTTCCGGAGCCATTTTTATTATTTGTCGTATAACATCCGAATGCATACCCGAACGAGGCGGATCCGTAATAATAATTTTCGGTTTGCCGTGTTTTTCCACTAACTCATCTGTAAGTACTTTTGCCATATCGCCAACCTCAAAACTAACATTGGAAACAGCATTAATTTCAGCATTATGTTTAGCAGTTTTAATCGACTCTGCTACGTATTCTATCCCTACTATTTTTTTTGCTTCTTTTGACAAGAAAACAGCAATGGTTCCTGTACCTGTATATAAATCATAAACAATATCTTCCGACTGTATATTGGCAAACTCTTTAATAACATTGTACAAGTTCAATGCTTGTTCCGAATTTGTTTGATAAAAAACATGAGGACGTATTTGAAAAACAAATTCGTTCATATTTTCAGTAATATACTCTTTTTTCGAAAAAACATGAACCGGCAAGTCCGTTATCACATCATTATCTTTCTGATTGATAACATAAAGTAAAGATGTTAATTCCGGAAATTTTTCATCCAAATAACGCATTAATTTTTCGGATTCCTCATTATAAGTATAAAAAATAACTATCAACATCAAATCGCCGGTAGATGCAAAACGCATCATCAAATTACGCAAAAACCCTTTTTTCTCGCGTGCATCCCAAAATTCCAACTCATTTTCAATTGCATATTGTTTAATTGCATTGCGAATTTTATTTCCTATATCGCGATGTAAATGACAGGATTCGATATCCAATATTCTATCAAACATCCCTTGTATATGAAAGCCTAAAGCTCTATTATCGATATTTTTACCACTTGCTATTTCTGCATCCGTCAACCAACGACGTGGCGAAAAAGCATATTCTATCTTATTGCGATATTCATATATATTAGCAGAGGGAATAATCGGCTGTAGTTTTGGAAATGGAAATTTTCCTATACGAATAAAGTTGTCAACCACTTGTTTTTGTTTATAATACAACTGTGTTGCATAATTCATGTGCTGCCATTTACAACCTCCGCATTCTCCAAAATGCCGACATAAAGGTTCGACACGATTAATAGAAGAAGTTTTAATATTCACTATTTTAGCATGGTAATAACTTCTTTTTTTTATCGCCTTCACATCTACCTTATCTCCGGGAACAGCATAAGGAACAAAAACAACCATATTTTCATGTTTTCCAATAGCTACTCCTTCAGTCCCTGCATCTATAATTTCAAGATCTTCGATTAATACTTCTTTCTTTTTCTTTGCCATCTCTTTGCTTTAAGGAATACGCATATACTTATGACTTTGTAATGATATTTTCCACTTCGGGTGTAATAAAATATAATTGACAATAAGTGGAAGTATCGTTTCTCGCTGACTCCATTCCGGTTGTAAAAACAATTCGCATTTTTTGTTAATTTTTTCAGCATTTTCTTCCGCCCATAGCAAATCTATGGATTCTTCTACAATAACTTTTAACTCATTGGCTTTTTGATAAAATTCAGGTTGAATAATTGTTTTTCTTTTAGGCGAAAAACAAATCCAATTCCAATTTCCGCTTAATTTTTCCGAGCCGGAAGTTTCGAGATGTAAAGCAATTTTGTGTTTGGCAACTTCTTGACATAAATACGATAAATTATACAAACAAGGCTCACCTCCTGTAATTACAACCGTAGTCGCCGAAGATTGTAATATATTATTAATCACATTATCAACAAGCACCAAAGGATGTCGGTTTGCATCCCATGATTCTTTTGTATCACAAAAACTACATCCTACATCACAGCCTCCGATACGTAAAAAATAAGCCGCTTTGCCCGTATGAAACCCCTCACCTTGTAAGGAATAAAACTCCTCCATAATAGGAAGTGCAATTCCTTGTTCCAATAAATTATTCGTTGTCAAATTACGTTAAATTTTAAACCCAAAAGTGAAGATAAAATGTTGATTAACGATTATATGATCTATCAGGTTATTATTTTTTGTATTATAAAAAACACTCTTATTATAATAGAGTTTATGCATATAAGCAAAGTCAGCAAAAAAATGATTGGTTCGTATACCTAATCCCCCTGTTATCAAATGATAACTTCCATCCATCAAGACTGCTGATTTATAAGGATTTGTGTTATAAGCATAACCCAAACGTATAGCTACAGGAGTAAGATTTACTTCTGCTCCGATTCCGAGAGTATGAACTGCTTGAAAATAATTACGTATATTTTCATTTTCATTATCAAAATCATAATAACGTGAATGCATTTGCATTGTCGAATAATCGGTAAAACTATAATGTAAATTAATAAAGCCGTGCTTTTTAATAATAAAAGCTAAATCGCCTATCACTCTTAAAGGAGTTGTTAATGAATAATCGAACTTCCCATTTGAAGTGTATTTTTTATCATATCCTTCTGTTTCATAATGTGATGTGTATCTTTCTCTTATTGTATTATAAAACGTAGGGGTATGGCAAGCAAATCCAAAACGCATAAACTTAACAGGCTGATACAGTATGCCTAATTTGAAATTAACCCCTGTTGCTTCCGATGAAAAAGTTTCATCTACATGAAATGATTTAAATTTGGTAGAAGTATCGTTAGGATCTGCAAGTCTTTCAAAGTAGGTAGAACTTTGAGTATAAGAGAAAAACGGGAATCCTACTGTTGCTCCTATATACAACATATCTTTATAGTTAGCGCCTGAAGAAAAAACATATTCATTGGCTGAACCTGTTGTTTGTATCACTTTACGTTGCTCTAAATTAACTCCGCTTATGTGACTTACATATTGGTTAGGTTTAGTACTTGCATAAGGGTCTATAAGCCATGTTTGATAAGCCCAATCGCCTATTCCCGTAAGATTTGAATCGGCGATTCCATTAGCCAATAAAGAAAAATAATCCGTCATTGAAGTAGTTGTATTAGCCCGAACACCTGTATTGGGTCCTTTGATAATATAACGATTATGATAATTATTCATTCTGTTAAAACCTGTTCCAAATTGAATATACCAATTTTTTTTATACGGAATGACAAATACGGCTCCAAGATTTCCTACATTAAAATTATATTTAAAATCATAAGCATCAGTATTATTATAAAAGGAAGTAGCTTTACTATAATACAAAGCCGGAGAAAATGTAAACTCCGAACGCTTATACACTCCAATACTTGCCGGATTGGAACTTAAACAAGAAAAATCGGCACCAAAAGCTCCCATTGAACCGGCTAAGGAGGAAAATCGAGCGGTTCCGGTCGGTGTTAACTGTGAATATCGAAAAGCGTCTATTTCATCTTGACTAAACACATTCAAAACACTTACTATAATAATGCTTAGTAATGTTATATTTAATTTTTTCATTTTTATTGTTTTAAATAATTAAAATTATTGTTTATTTAAAATTATCTTCTTTGAATATTACTACCTCCCGATGAATGATTACTTCTACCCGAACTACTTGGAGTTCTACTGCTTGACGAAGGTGCAGAATTACTATTCCTGTTAGAAGGAGAACTATAAGTGTTTCTGCTATTATTATTGGAAGGAGCGTTATTGTAGTTTCTATTCGAATTATCATTTCTTTCCTGTCTTACCGAGCGAGAAGGTGTGGTATTACGCTGTTCTTGCCTATTAGGTTGTGAAAATGAATTATTAGACCGTGTATTATTGTAATTTGAATTATTATCTCTCGTATCTCTCGCAGGAGATGTCGATTGAGTAGGTGCTGTGTTACGCTCTATATTTTGTCGCGTATTCGGATTAACAGGGTCATTATTCCTTGAATTATTGTAATTTGAATTATTATCTCTTGTATCTCTCGTAGGAGATGTCGGTTGAGTAGGTGTTGTATTACGCTCTATATTTTGTCGCGTATTCGGATTGACAGGGTCATTATTCCTTGAATTATTGTCAGATGGAGTAATGCTTTGATTGTCAATAGCATTACTTCTATTATTGACAGGTTCCATATTTCTATTTTCATTAGAAATGCTTCGATTTTGATCCCTTAAAGAATTATCTTCTTGCTGCGATGGAGTAACTTTCCCCGGAATTCCGGGACGTTGTTCCGTTGCATTTACTTTATTATTAGGATCTACATACATTCTATTGGATTCAGTGGGTTTTACTTCGTTAGTAGGTCGTACTTGTTGTGTTGACGTACTTTGATTGACTGGAGTTGTTGGAGTTGAGACATTGCTGCTACGCGATGTAGCTTCTCCCCTATAAACCGCGTTTGAATTCACTGCATTTTCATACATTTCTCCGAAAGTAATGGGAGTTGTTCTCGTATTTTCTTTTCTATTCGGATTGTCATTTGTTGATTTTCTCACATCTCCACCACCTGCATTCACAACTCCTGCCATCCCTCCTTGAGCCGACCTCCTATGTCCATAGGTATAACTATAGGTTCTATTTTTATCATAGCTATTATAATAGTAATCGCCCGGCTTATAATAGTCATGGTATCCATAATAAGGTTTACAGTAGTGATGATAATAATAAGGATTATAATAAGGATTGTAATAAGGGTTATAATAGGGATTATAATAGGGGTTGTAATACGGATTATAATAATAGGGATTGTGATAGTAAGGATTGTAATAATAAGGACGATAATAAGGGTGGTCCCACCAAAAATTATATCCTAAATAAACACTTACTCCCCAATGTGACGGATTACGGCTATACCAATACATATTGGTATAATACGGGTCATAATAACTCCAACTACTATAATAAGGACTATAAAATCGGCGAAGACGAGCAGCATATTCATAATCGTAATAATTATCATAATCGTAATAATAATTGTGGGTGATATATGTATTGCCACCTTCACTGTAAGATTCCGAATAATCCGACTGCCGGTTATTATAGTACTGATTATTTTGCTTTTGTTGTTGATTATAATTTTGTTGATTGTAGTTTTGTTGATTGTAGTTTTGTTGAGTCTGATTTTGTTGCTGATTATAAGATTGCTGACTTTCATACTCTTTTTGCCCTTTTGAGGCTTTTTCTTTGTCTAATTTTTGCTGTCTTTCTGCGGCAGTATAATATCCATCGTCTATTATGGTAGAAGTTGTAGTACACGATAAGAAAAACACACTTGCTATTAGTAAGCTGACTTTTAATATTTTTTTCATGACTTGATCCTCCTTTATTTTATATTGTTATTTTTTATATTTTTGCACGTCTATTTCTTTTTGCAAAGTTATACTTTTTATTAATATAAATTCAAAAACTATACCAAAAAAATGTCAGAACAATTAATTACAAAGGAAGAGAATTACTCTCAGTGGTATAACGACTTAGTAATCAAGTCCGGATTAGCTGAAAATTCGGCTGTGCGAGGCTGTATGGTTATTAAACCTTATGGCTATACTTTATGGGAAAATATGCGAGATGTACTTGACCGTATGTTTAAAAAAAGCGGACATGTGAATGCTTATTTCCCTCTTTTTATTCCTAAGTCGTATTTAAGTCAAGAAGCAAGCCACGTGGAAGGGTTTGCAAAAGAATGTGCTGTTGTTACGCATTATCGCTTAAAACAAAGCGATGATAACAAAGGCGTTGTTGTTGACCCCGATTCTAAACTTGAAGAAGAATTAATTATACGTCCTACTTCGGAAACAATTATTTGGAGTACTTATAAAAATTGGATTCAATCTTACCGCGATTTACCATTACTTATTAACCAATGGGCTAATGTTGTACGTTGGGAAATGAGAACCCGCTTGTTTTTACGTACCGCCGAATTTCTATGGCAAGAAGGACATACCGCTCACCAATCGGAAGCGGAAGCTATAGAAGAAGCTGAAAAAATGATACATATCTATGCCGATTTTACAGAGAATTATATGGCAGTTCCCGTTGTTATTGGCACTAAATCTTTATCGGAACGTTTTGCAGGAGCTGTTGACACCTACTGTATTGAAGCCTTAATGCAAGATGGAAAAGCCTTACAAGCAGGAACTTCTCATTTCTTAGGTCAAAATTTCGCTAAAGCTTTTGATGTTCAGTTTCTCAATAAAGAAAACAAACTTGAATATGTTTGGGCAACTTCTTGGGGCGTTTCTACTCGCTTAATAGGTGCATTGGTCATGGCTCATTCCGACAATAAAGGATTGATATTGCCTCCGAAAATTGCTCCTTTACAAGTGGTTATCATCCCTATTTATCGTAACGAAGAACAATTATCGCAAGTAAATAAAGTCGCCGAAAATATTGTTGAAGCACTACAAGCCCATAATATAAGTGTAAAATATGACAACCGAGACGAATACCGTTCGGGATGGAAGTTTAATGAATACGAATTGCAAGGAGTACCTGTTCGCATAACAATAGGTCCGAGAGATTTAGAAAACAATAAAGTAGAACTTTTTCGCAGAGATACATTCGAGAAAACACTTATTGATAAAGACAATATAATCGATAAAGTAAAATCTCTCTTGGAAGATATACACAACAACTTATTTAACAGAGCTTTAAAATTTAGAGAAGATAACACAACTAAAGTCGACACGTGGGATGAGTTTGTTGATGTTATTGAAAACAAAGGCGGGTTTGTTTCTGCTCATTGGGATAAAACAGCTGAAACCGAAGCTATCATAAAAGAAAAGACAAAGGCTACCATTCGTTGTATTCCTTTCAATAATCCACAAGAAGACGGAGTGTGTATTTATTCGGGTAAACCTTCTAATGAAAGAGTATTATTTGCAAAAGCATATTAAAACTTGCAAGTTTATAAATTAAGATAAATATTTTTCAATACTTTTTCTTCGTTTTCCCAAGTCAATTCGGTAGCAGCTTGCTTACAATTTTCTTTTAACCGGTTATATAATTTTTCATCATCCATTAAATGCCGTACGGCATTAGCTATAGCTACCGGAGTAATTTCGTCCAATACAATTCCAACTTCATATTTTTCAGTTATATACTTCCTTTCCGGCAAATTACTACATAAATAAGGAGTTGTTGCTTTTATATAATCGAATATTTTATTCGGAAGACTAAAATAATGATTGAGACTCACATTTTTATCAAAAGCTATTCCAATATCTGCGAAATAGGTATAATGAAACAATTTTTCAGGACTTTGTCTATCAATAAAAACAATTTTATCTTGCAGGGATAATTCCATTGTTCTTTGTTTTAGAAAAGGGATAATATCTCCGCTACCAACGACAATCAGCACTGCATTCTCAATCAACGGCATTGCTTCTATTAGTTCTTCGCCCCCTCTATTCCGATGAATTGCATTTCCTTGTAAAATGATAATTGTTTTATCTTCCGGCAATTGCAAAGATTGTTTGGTTTCTTTTAATACGGGCAGATGCGATATAGGAATATTTCTCACTACATTTACTTTCAGTCCGTATTCTTTTTCATACTGATTTGCAATAAATTGAGAAACCGTAATCACATGTTTTAATTTAGGAAAACAATATTTTTCGATTATCGTCCACGTTTTTTTTACGAAAGGTCTATCGGCTATTGAGTCCAATCCTAAAAAATACTCATGGCTGTCGTACACTATTTTTTTTCGACGTATTTTACTCACCAAAACATTAGGAAGTAATGTATCTAAATCGTTCGCTACAAATACATCACAACGAGTAAATAAAAGAAAAAAGAATAAACGAATATTCATTTCCGCATAAAACAATGCTCCTTTTCTAAAAAACAAATGCAGTCGTTTCGTCAGATATATTCTAGGGGTTAAAGCAGGTGAATTACGGTACTTTCGTCCTACCAACAGCACTTCATAACCTATTGAATCTAAAGTATGACATACTTTATCTACTCTTGGGTCGGTATATAAATCATTGCTTACTGAAAGAACCGCTTTTTTTTTCATACGTTCATAATTTTTTTAATTGAAAATCGTATGGAAAATTCTTTATAATCATTTACTTATATTTAATTTGGCATGTTCGTTTTATAGAGCATTAAACTCTTCCATGACAATTTTTATATTTTTTTCCACTTCCGCAAGGACATGGCTCATTTCTTCCCACTTTCTTTTCCACTTTAACGGGTTGCGTTACTTGAGGTTGCGAAGTACTTTGAGCAGAAACTTCTTCTCTTCCTGTTTTTAATTTAGCCTGATCGCTTACCGGAAGTCGGGCTTCTTGCACATTTTGAGATTCTAAAATAGGAATTCTTCCATTATTTAAGAAAGAAACGATATCTTTATATACTCCCGTCAGCATGCGTGAGAACAACTCATAAGATTCAAATTTATAAATTAAAAGCGGATCTTTTTGCTCATAAGAAGCGGTTTGCACCGACTGTTTTAAGTCGTCCATTTCACGTAAGTGTTCTTTCCATGCATCGTCAATAATAGCAAGTGTCAAGTTTTTTTCTATCGTTAATGCTAATTCGCGTGCTCCATTATCTACACATCGCTGTAAATTAGCTATTATCTGCATTGTTTTTTTTCCGTCTGTAATAGGAATTGCAATGTTTTCGTAACGATGTCCTTCTCTTTCGAACACCGACTGTACAATGGGCATTGCTTTTTCCGACATCTTAAGGATGCGGTCTTTGTAGCTAAAATACGCACTATCATAAAGTTGTGTTGCTATATCTTCTGTTTTCTCTTGATAAAACTGCTTCTCATCCACAGGACTTTCACATCCTAAAACAGAAATTACGGCATATTGAAATCCTTCAAAATCTCTATCTTCTTGATAGTTAGACGCTATAAAAGAGCAAATATTGTTAAACATTTCCGATATATCCAATTCCAAGCGATCGCCATAAAGAGCATTTCTTCTTTTTTTATAAATGCTTTCTCTTTGTTTGTTCATTACGTCATCATATTCCAACAAACGCTTACGAATGCCGAAGTTATTTTCTTCGACTTTCTTTTGAGCGCGTTCGATAGAATTTGTAATCATATTATGCTGAATGACTTCTCCTTCTTTAAATCCGAGACGATCCATTACTTTGGCAATGCGGTCGGAAGCAAACAAACGCATCAAATCATCTTCCAATGAAACGAAAAATTGGGAACTTCCGACATCTCCTTGACGTCCGGCTCGTCCACGCAACTGCCTGTCTACACGACGAGAATCGTGTCGTTCGGTACCGATAATCGCCAATCCGCCCAATTCTTTTACTTCAGGCGTTAATTTTATGTCCGTTCCACGTCCGGCCATATTGGTTGCTATGGTTACTGCCCTCAATTGCCCTGCTTCAGCAACGATATCGGCTTCTTTTTTATGCAGCTTCGCATTTAAGACATTGTGTTTTATTCTTCTCGTTGTTAATATTTTAGATAAAAGTTCCGATATTTCGACAGAAGTAGTCCCCACCAATACGGGTCTACCTTGTTCGTTTAAATCCAATATTTCATTGACAATAGCGGAATATTTTTCTCTTTTGGTTCTATAAACAAGGTCTTCTCTATCTTCTCTGATTACCGGTCGATTGGTTGGAATGGTAACAACGTCTAATTTGTAAATATTCCAAAACTCGCCGGCTTCCGTTTCAGCGGTTCCCGTCATCCCTGCCAATTTACGATACATACGAAAATAATTCTGTAAAGTAATGGTAGCATACGTTTGCGTAGCAGCTTCTACTTTTACGTTCTCTTTTGCTTCTATTGCTTGGTGCAGTCCATCGCTATAGCGACGCCCTTCCATAATACGTCCCGTTTGCTCGTCAACAATTTTAATTTTATTATCCAACACCACGTATTCGACATCTTTTTCGAACATAGTGTATGCTTTCAATAATTGTTGAATGGTATGAATACGTTCCGATGCAATGGAAAAATTGCGGTATATTTCATTTTTTTTCTCTATTTTTTCTTCCGAAGAAAGATTCGATTTTTCCAATTCCGCTATTTCGCTTCCAACATCAGGAATAATAAAAAACTTGGCTTCTTCTGCATTACTTGCCACCAAATCAATCCCTTTATCTTTGATATCAACCGAATTTAGTTTTTCTTCTATGACAAAATACAATTCATCGTCAATAATGGGCATGTTTTTATTTTGTTCTGCCATATAAAAACTTTCCGTTTTTAAAAGCAATTGCTTCATGCCGGGTTCGCTTAACATCTTAATAAGTGCCTTGTTTTTAGGCATTCCTCTATGTGCACGCAGTAATAATTTTGCTCCTTCTTCTTCGTTTTTAGGATTTGTACTATCGTTGAGCAAACGTCTTGCTTCCGAAAGCAAATTTGTTACTAACTGTCGTTGTGCATTGTACAACTTTTCTACTATGGGCTTATATTTATCAAAATCTTGTTGTTCTCCTCGCGGTGTTGGTCCTGAAATAATTAACGGCGTTCGAGCATCGTCAATCAATACGGAGTCTACCTCGTCGACAATGGCATAATTATGCCTTCGTTGAACTAACTCTGTAACATTGCGTGCCATATTGTCTCTTAAATAGTCGAATCCGAATTCGTTGTTGGTACCGAAAGTAATATCGGCTAAATAAGCATCGCGTCTCTCATTTGAGTTAGGTTCGTGTTTATCAATACAGTCTACTTTTAAGCCATGAAACTGATAGAGCATTCCCATCCATTCGGAGTCACGTTTTGCCAAATAATCGTTAACGGTAACCACATGTACTCCTTCGCCCGTTAAAGCATTTAAGTAAACAGGTAAGGTAGCCACTAAAGTTTTTCCTTCTCCCGTAGCCATTTCAGCAATTTTTCCTTGATGCAATACAATACCTCCTATCAATTGCACATCGTAATGACACATATCCCAAACAATTTCAGTGCCTCCTGCCATCCAAGTGTTTTGATAAACAGCTTTATCGCCTTTAATATTAATGCTGTCGAAAGTAGTTGCCAAATCGCGGTCGAAATCGGAAGCTGTAACTTCCACCTCTTTGTTTTCTTTGAACCGACGCGCCGTTTCTTTTATAACCGAAAAGGCTTCCGGAAGAATTTCGAGTAAAACTTCACTTGTTTGCTGATAAATAGCATCTTCCAAACTTTCTATTTCGGCATAAAGTTTCTCTTTTTCTTGTATCGCCATATCGAACCGGCGTTCTAAACTATCTTTAATCTCTTGTATGCGTTCTTTATCCTCTTTTATTGCCTCATGAATTTGCTGTTTGAATTGATGTGTTTTTGCTCTCAACTCATCGTTGGACAATTTTTCTATTTCAGGGTAGACTTCTTGTATCTTATTAATATAAGGGGTTAATTGTTTGATGTCTTTTTCGGATTTTGTTCCAAATAATTTTTGCAGCCACTTTGCCATGTTATTTTATTTCAACGATTTACAAATATATAATCTTATTTTATGTTCATCAACAAAAATAATCATTTTTTAAGCACTATTTTCATTTTTTTTACACTATTAACCGAATCAACCCGAAATTAGTCCGTTTGGTTTTATTAACCAACTGATATTCATACGTATGTTTTGATTGTATATTTTTACTCACACCACCACCCTTCAATGTTATATTGCAAGTTGATTGCGTTGTTCACTTATCTACCCCACCCCAGCCCTCCCCAAGTGGGGAGGGAGTGTGTTTTAGTTTTATTTTCAGTATATTACAAGTTAATTGCGTTGTATGTTGCAATTAAATTTTATTGATTTAGAAAAATGGTTTTTTATCGTAATTATCTCACTTTTAAACACTTTAAAAAGTCTCCCCATTTATTCGTAAAGCTGTTTGAATTTTACATTAAGGTACTCATGCTTTTCGCTTCGCTCCAAGTGGGGAGATTTAGAGGGGGTTAATTAAGGACGCAATGCTCCATTCGTAATTTTTAATTGTTAATTCGTAATTGTCAATTTGTAATTGTTTATTCTAATTTTTTAACCGCAAAGGAAGCAAAGATTCTACGCAAAGAACGCAAAGAAACTCTACGGTAAAAAAATAAAAGTGGGGTAAATATTTATTTTTTCAGCTGAAGGAAAAAAGTAAAGAAATAAAAGTATACCTTTGCAAAACGAAATAACATAAAAAAATGCACTTAACCTACAACGCAATAAACTCGCAATACGCTGTAAAACAAAGTCTCCCCCTTGGGGGAGATTTAGAGGGGTTTTACGCCTTTAACGCCAAAGAATTAGACGAAGAAAACAACAAAGTCCTCCTGATAAACATATCAAAGCAGAAACAAAATGGGAAAAATTTTTAGTTTTTTTTGGTTTATTGTAATAAAAATAAGAAAGTTTTATTTATTTAATATAATAATGTTTTTTATAGTAGAAGGGTGCAATATAATATCTTCAGACCAAGATATTACTACATATCCTGATGTTATTTCTCCTATATATTATATTGATACTTTTCAAATAAAATCTCCACGCATAGCTTTTATAGATTCAGTGGCATACATATTTTCATTGGATAAATTAGAGCCATTTAAAAGCAAAGAAGATTTTATTAATCAAAAAGGCGTAATACAATATCTTACAATGGATATACACGTTGATAGATACATAGGATATTTAGGTGCTTTTCATAAAAGAGAAAAAGGATGTAATTCTTTTTCCGATTTAGCACAAGAAAACGATTTCTACTGGGATGAGCTTTTTTCTCCTTGTGAAAACATAGAAGGTATATCTGTTTATAGGTTTGTATTTGAGCCAAAGACATTTCTTCTTACAATTATAAGTGATGATTTTAATGTAGAATTAGACATACTACCGCTAGAAGAAAGCCCAGATAGTTGTTATTCTGTACCTGCAGTATTTTCTATGAATTACAGTTTAGCAATCATGCCAATTTATAATAAGAATGATTTGAAGAAAATAAAAGCACTTTATTATCGTTACGTTTATGGTAAAAATTGTAAGGAATAAATGGTAGTGTACCACCTTATGCTTTTTAATTTCCTCAAATTTATTATAAAAAAGAGCAAGAAAACAAATAAAAGTATACTTTTGTAACGTTAAAAAAATAAAAATATTAATAAAAAAACTGTCCTACTATAGGGGGACAGTTTAAAATGTTTGATATATATAAAAAAGATAATTTTAATAATTTTCCTGGATACATGGATTTTGTTGTATCACGTTCACAAGATGGAGGTCGTCATAATCAAATGGAATTGTTTAATAGACAAACTTTAATAAGCGAGATGAAAGAGTTTGATATTCAAATGAGTACGACGCATTCAAATAATTGGTATGAAGCAATGTCATGGTATGGGCTTTATGATTCAAAAGCATGGAGAAATTTTGAAAAAAGGAATCCAGATACAGCAAAAGCATATAGGGAAATGTGGTCAGAAGAAGTCAGAAAATTAGGAGGTGAATAATGAAAAATAAGCACAATATATTGTTGTTTTGCATGTATGCTCTTTTGTTTACTTCTTGCAAAAACAGGAGCAATCAAGAAAATTTTAAAGGCAATAATATAAATTTTAATACTACCGAAAATATTAATTGTAACGAAATCAATGATTCATCAGCATTAAAAGGAAATATTGACACTATTACAATACCGACTTATTATGATTTTATAGGAGATAGAGAAATAAAAGAAATGATTAGAATAGATAAGAAAAATAAAATAATGGATTTAGATAGTGCTAAAATATTCTATGGAAATGCATTTCCCTATGCAAAAGATAGTATTGAAATATGGTGGAATAATTCTAAATAAATATAAAGAGTGCAAATAACTGGTACTGTACGATTTGGTGCTTTTTGGAAAGGGAAAGATATATTGTGTTGGTAGTGTACCACCTTATGCTTTTAAAAAAAAACGAGAATAAATGATAAAAAAAAGAAAGAAAACAAATAAAAGTATACTTTTGCAACATTAAAAAAATAAAAATATTAACAAATAAAAAAACTGCCTTAATATAGGGGGACACTTAATTCATTTTATAAAAAATAGTTATGAAAGGAATATATTTACTATTCTTCTTATTATTAATAAACATTAATTGCCTATTGATCAGAGCTCAAGAAATTGAAAATGCGACTTTGCTTACAGTTTCTCAATTGGAAACGACATACAGGATTAAAGATTATCCAATAGTTTATTATTTAGCGTCGAGAGATTATAAAACTGTGGAATATTTTGAATTAAAAGATACTTTGTTTAGAGATACATTGCTCTTTTTTTATCAAAAATACACCATTGACTCTATTTTCTTTAAAGAAACTAATTATTCTGGTAGTTTTAATTTATTTGAAGCTTATTCTTACAAATGGGGAAAAAAAGAGTTCATCATTCTCTCCTTTGTCAACATGTATCAGATGGGAACCGACCAACAGACTTACTACGTTATATTTCAAATAAAAAATAATCGGGGAATAATTAAATCGAAATTTACTAGAGATAGTTATTTATCTAAAATTTCTGTTGTAAAAAGGTGTAATACAATAAAATTAAAGTGTAAAAGTTGGAATAAAGATTAGTTTTTTTGTATCTGGTAGTATCTCACCTTATTCTTTTTAACCGCAAAGAACGCAAAGATTCTACGCAAAGAACGCAAAGAAACTCTGCGACTATCCCCAAAAAGTGTGTAGTTTTTTCAAACAATATTTTTATTTCCCCTTTTATTTTATATAATAATAACTTAAATTTTTTGTTAATATAAATACATTAAAATTTTAACAAAATGCGAAAAATCATTATTTTTCTTGTTATCTCTTTTTTTTCCGTCTCATCGTTGTCGGCTAAAGATGTAAAAGCTACGATTAATTATTTATTATTTTCCATTCCAAAGGAAACAAATTACATTGAATTTCAATGTTTATTAATAGGAAGCAGCATAGAATATGCACCCATCAACGATAGTTCTTACCAAGGACGTGTGAATTTAACGGTAATTTTAAGTCCGATAGATACGGGAGGTCAAACCATTACGAGAAAATATTCATTTATTACGGACACTTATCCCGATTCTGTTTCCGCTACTAAAGATAATCTTTACAACCTATTGCGTATTCCTATTGCCAATGGAGAATACCTAATGAAAATAATAATAAACGATTCCAACAATAAAGCATCTACACCTTTGACCTATGAGCAAAAACTTATCATGGATTATCAACCCAATAGTGTAAGCATATCCGACGTTCAGCTCATCAGCAACCTTACAATCGCCGACAACGGTAGTGCATTTACAAAACATAATATTGATTTTATTCCTTATTTTTCGTTTTTCTATCCCGAAAACATCACCCAACTTATCTTTATGACCGAAATTTATAACACCGATAAAATCCAACAAGACTCATTTGTTTATCGTTGTTATTTATCGAGCAATGGTAGCGATTATCCTTTAGACAACAAATATTTACGTCAAAAAAAATGTAAAAAAACCGATATGCACGTCATATTGCACTCTTTCGATATCGACAGTTTGCCTTCGGGAAATTACCATTTGACCATTGAAATCTTTTCTGTCGATGATTCGCTGTTGACTTCAAAAAATCTTTTTTTCCAACGCAGCAATCCCGATATGAGTAAAAAAACAGATGATATAATGTCAAATATAGAAAAAGTCTCTCTTGATACACTGCTATTGTATTTGGATTATATTTACGTAATAGCCGACAGTAAAGAGAAAGAATTTATACGCCAAGCAAAAAAACACACTTACGAAGAGTTGGATGCTTTTTTTGCAACTTTTTGGACAAAACGCTATTACGAAAATCCTCTTCAAGCATGGTATAGCTACTATAGAAATGTAATGATAGTCAATAATTCTTATTCTACTAACACAATAAAAGGCTATCGTACCGACAGAGGATATGTCTTTCTTAAATACGGTCCCCCAAATGAAATAGAAAAACATCCTTTTACACAAGAATACTATCCATACGAAATTTGGTATTATTACAATACTGCTAATCAGAATAATGTATATTTCATATTTTACAGTCGCGATTTAGTAACCAGCCTCTACGAACTGATACACTCAACAGCGAGAGACGAAATATACGACCCCAGATGGAAATTGACACTCAAAGCCAAAGACGCAAGACCGGCAAGTATTGAAGATACGGAATAAGATATTTTTATAAAAGAAAGTTTTCATATCCATATTTTTATTACCTTTGCATTTTGAAAAATCATTCCATTTAAAATAAAAAAAATGATGACTGACAATACTTTAAACTATAAAATTGCCGATATTACCCTCGCAGATTGGGGACGTAAAGAAATTGATATAGCAGAAAAAGAAATGCCCGGCTTAATGGCTGTACGCGAAAAATACAGCCATTCGAAACCTTTAAAGGATGTACGTATCACAGGTTCATTGCACATGACCATACAAACCGCTGTCCTTATCGAAACATTGGTCGAATTGGGAGCAGACGTACGTTGGGCAAGTTGCAATATTTTTTCCACCCAAGACCATGCAGCAGCAGCCATTGCCGCTAAAGGCATTCCGGTATTTGCATGGAAAGGCGAAACTTTAGAGGAATATTGGTGGTGTACCAATCAAGCATTGACTTTTCCCGGCAACAAAGGACCTCAACTCATTGTTGACGACGGCGGCGATGCTACTTTGATGGTTCACAAAGGTTATGCTATTGAAAACAATCCCGATTTAATACATGCCGAAACTTCATCGCTCGAAGAAGAAGTAGTATTGAAAAGATTAGCCGTAATTTACAAAGAAGACCCTACACGTTGGCATAGAATGGTAAAAGAAATCAAAGGCGTCTCGGAAGAAACCACAACAGGCGTTCATCGCTTGTATCAAATGCTTGCAAAAGGCGAATTATTATTCCCGGCTATCAACGTTAATGACTCTGTTACCAAATCAAAATTCGACAACTTATACGGTTGCAGAGAGTCCTTAGCCGACGGCATAAAAAGAGCTACCGATGTGATGATTGCCGGCAAAGTTGTTGTTGTATTAGGCTACGGTGATGTAGGAAAAGGTTGCGCTCATTCGATGCGTTCTTACGGTGCCAGAGTGATTGTTACCGAAATAGACCCCATCTGTGCATTGCAAGCCGCTATGGAAGGTTTTGAAGTCAACGTGTTGGAAGACACATTACACGAAGGCAATATTTTTGTTACCACAACAGGCAATAAAGACGTGATTACTGCCGAACACATGAGCAAAATGTTAGACCAAGCCATTGTTTGCAATATCGGACATTTTGACAATGAGATACAAGTAGAAAAACTTGAAAAATATCCCGGCATCAAAAAACGTAACATAAAACCGCAGGTAGACGAGTATTTTTTCCCTGACGGACATTCCATCTTTTTGTTAGCCGAAGGCAGATTGGTTAACTTGGGTTGTGCTACGGGACATCCTTCTTTTGTTATGAGCAATTCTTTTACCAATCAAGTTCTAGCGCAATTAGATTTATGGAAAAACGACTTAAAAACAGACGTTTATCGTTTGCCCAAACACTTGGACGAAGAAGTGGCTCGTTTACATTTAGAAAAAATAGGTGTTAAGTTAACACGCCTGACACAAGAACAAGCTGACTATATAGGCGTTAACGTTGACGGACCTTATAAAGCCGAGCATTACCGTTATTAAAAAATAATTGATAAAAAGTTCACTTTTTATTGTTAAGTAACATTTTTGGCTCATTTTTCGTTATATAGTTAGTTATTATAAATACTAATTATATTGTTTAAAAAGACTATCCGCATTGTAAGAAAAATAATAAAATGGACATTATTGTCCATTGTTTCTTTATTGCTGATAATCATTCTGCTATTTAGTATCCCTGCCGCTCAAACCTATGTGGCACAAAAAGCCGCAGCCTATTTGTCGAAGGAAATGGGAACGGAAGTTTCTATCGAGAAATTACGTATTTCATGGGATTTCGATATTATTATCGAGAAAATCATGCTGAAAGACCTTCATGGACACACATTAATAGCCGGCTCTCACGGAAGATGCGATTTCCCTAAATACAACCAACTAAATCGCCAACTTACCATCTCAAACATACGGGTTGAAGATGCCGAAGTTTTTATAGCAAAATACAAGGGCGAAGACGATATCAATTTACGTTTTTTTATTAACTATATTAAACTTAAAAAACGCTCTGAGAGGAAGATACGCATTTCATTGCAAAACATAGAACTTAGAAACGGAAAATTTACTTTTTATAATGAACCGAAATTAGAAAAAGACAAAGAAGGTCATTGGAATTATGCTAACATCGTCATTGACAGCATTTATTCCAAAATAGATGAATTACTCATCATACACGATAGCTTAAATTTTAAAATCAGAGATTTACGCGGAAAAGAACGTTCAGGCTTTGGTATCGAACAACTAAAAGGAAAATTGCGTATCAGCAACAGCGGACTCTACTGCTTTAATACTGTGTTGACTACTCAGGAATCATCGCAAATACATTTGGATTTCGGATTTAAATACAACAGCTATTCCGACTTTTCCGATTTTGAAAACAATATTATCTTTGACTGTAAAATACACCCTTCTACCCTATTTTTAAGCGACTTAGGTTATTTTGCACCTGCTTTAAAAGGGATGAAAGGAGTTGCCTCTGTACAAACGACCGCTCTTTATGGTCCGTTGGTCCAACTAAGCGGAAAAAACATTAAAATACAATTTGATAAGAACAATGTTTTTCAAGGCAACATTCAATTATCCGGATTGCCGGATATTGCGTCTACTCGTATCAAAGCTGCCGTACATAATTTGGAAATAACACCTTCTTTTGTTCAAGCTTTTGTTTTGCCCAACGATAAACAACTGCAACTGCCTGCCATCGTCAATCGCTTTCAATGGGTGAAAGTCAATGGAAATTTTGAAGGACTTTATTCTAATTTCATAGCCGATGCCGATATTAAAACCGATATTGGAAACGGCAGTTTTAAAGAAGTAAGCATTGAGTTGGGGAAAAACACTTTATCTTATAAAGGAAAATTTAATGTAGAAAATCTTTCTCTTAATCAGCTGATTAACTATAAAGACATAGGCAATATAAGTGCTTCGGGAAAAGTAAACGGCAACAAAGCCGGTATAGATACCGCTTTTATTCATATTTCGAAAATAGAATACAAAAACAATCCTATCACCAACATAGACTTAATGGGAGATTTTCATCAAAAACAACTCTCTTTCAGTTTAGTAAGCAACGATAAAAACCTAAAAACAGACATCAACGGAATGATTAATTTCAACAATGTTGAATACGAATACACATTTGTTGCCAATATCGACACATTGAATTTGAGCAGTCTGCATTTGGCACGAAAAGATTCCAATGCTATTGTAACTGCATCGGGAATAATAGGAAACATTAAAGGCAACACTTTCAACTCATTGGAAGGAAATGTACAGATGATTAACCTCAATTATTCAGAAAACGATAAAATATATTACTTAGACAATTTACAACTATCCGTTGATGTTAACGAAGATGTATCTAAAAACATATCTTTTAAATCCAATTCGATAAGTATCAATTTAAATGGACATTTCTTATACGAAGAATTAATTCCCTTGCTTCAAAATCAATTACATGCCTACCTTCCTCATGCCGTAGCAAAAAACAAAAAAACACTATCGGATACTACTTATACTATTGATTTGCAAATAAACATGTTAAAAGCTATCCCTTTGTTGGAAGTGTTATTCCCGAAAATTATTTTCCCGGAAGGATTTCAAGCAAAAGCTCATCTCAACAGCCGTAAAAACAATTGGCGACTCAATGCTTCTATGCCCTCGCTTAAAATAAAACAACAAATATTTAAAGACATTGCCATTCAATCGTACAACATCAACGAATTGCTAATGCTTAACACTTCTTGTGATTCTTATTGGTTTGAAAACGACACTATTCCTGTTTTCAACAACATTAATTTGCAAAGCGAAACCGGCAAAGATACGGTGCATTTTACCGTTAAGGCAGACGGTTTATCGCTAAATACCATCAAAGATGCTTTGATTCAAGGGAATGTTGTTTTTAACTCAAGCAGCGATTTCTTCTGTACAATCAATGACGGAAACATTATCATAGACACCTCTACTTTTCTTTTCAATCCAAATAACTACATACATTTCAGTAAAGACAGCATCTATTTTAAAAACGTAGGATTGCACGCCAACCATAGACGCATAGAGTTGTTGGGTGCTTTATCTTCTTTGCATAATACTGTCTTGAATTGTGAGTTCAATAAAATCAATTTGGAAGATTTTGATTTAATATTAAAAAAATACAAGCTAACGCTTGCCGGCGAAGCCACAGGAAAGGCTTCCTTAGTGAGCAACCAGTACGGCTACAATGTTATTGGAGATGTCAATGTCAATCAGTTTGCATTTAACGATGTATTATTAGGCGAATTTCAAGGCAAAACAATATGGCAAAACGATAAGAAAAAATTATGGATTACGGCTTCCATTATTCCCGACGAAATGGAATCGCAAGACCTGACAGTCAACGTATACGGTTATTTCGACCCTATCGAAAAATTTATTGATTTAAAAGGAGACATACAAGAATTTAACATTAAAACATTAGCCCCTTATATTCAATTCTTTGCTCATAAAGTAGAAGGCATAGGAACAGGCTTTTTAACCTTCAGAGGACCTATAAAAAGTGCAAAATTAAACGGAAACATTCACCTGACAAGCGGTATGCTTGGGGTTGATTTTCTCAATACCGAATACAAAATAAAACAATGCAATATTGAGTTTATCGACACCTGCTTTATTTTAAAAAACATTGTTTTCAAAGACATTTACAACAACACCGGCACTATTAACGGAATTATAACACATCATCGCCTAAAAGATTGGGGGACAGATATTAGCGTTAAAGCCCAACAAGTATTAGCCCTTAATACTACCTATAAACACAACAATCTGTTTTTTGGAAAGTGCTTTGCGACAGGAGATGTAAACATTAAAACAGAAGAAGGTGTAACATGGATTATTGCCAATGTTACAAGCGATAAAAATACGAACATCACCATTAATATGGATTGGAATACCACCGTAAAAGAAAATAAGTTTATTATTTTTGAAAAAACATACGAAAAAGCAATAACAACAGACACCATTATAGAAAACAAAATAAACGACTCAAAATTAGGGGTTTCGTTAAACATCAAAGCAACACCCGATGCATTGGTACGCGTTGAATTAGACCCTTCGATAGGCGGAACTTTAATCGGAACAGGTAACGGTAATTTGCGTTTAGACCTAACACCCGATGATAAATTTGAAATGTACGGTACTTACGTATTAAACGATGGAAGTTTTGAGCTAAATTTAGGCGACATACTTGCCCGCAGCTTTAACCTTGAAAAAGGAGGTAGCGTTCGATGGAATGGAAATCCTACCGAAGGAATTATCAATGTAAAAGCAAGCTATCCCACAAGGGTTTCTATTAGCGACCTACTTGCCGATGCCAACACAAGCACCAAAACCATTCCCGTTAATAGCTTGTTGTATTTGAATGGAAAAATATTGAATCCCGAATTTAATTTCGGAATCGAATTGTTGGATGTAGACGAAAATATCAAAACATTGGTTTATAACTCTATAGATACTACAGATAGAAAACAAATGGTCAGTCAAACCTTTTCAATGCTTTTGCTCGGACGATTTGAATCGAGCAATGCCAACATTATGAATACGGGGAATTTTATTGCAGGATTAGGCTATTCTATGAGTGACTTGGCTTCGCATTATTTAAACAAATGGATGTCGAACATTACGGACAAAGTAAACTTAGGATTTTCTTATCGCCCGGGAGACGGCACAACGATAAGCGATGACTATAATGTGCAGATTTCGACCAATTTATTTGACAACAAACTAAGCATACAAGGAAGTTTGGATATTTATGATAACAACGAACAAAAGACTACGGGAAATATCGGTGGCGACTTTATTGTCGAATATAAAATAACCAAAGACGGAGCTTTGAGAATCAAAGCCTTTGGTATGTCGAACTACAAAGACATTTTGCCTTACACATCCAACAACGAACCTTATTCGCAAGGGTTGGGATTAACTTATACAAAAAATTTCAACACATTAAAAGAATTATTTACTAAGAAAAAAAAGAAGAAAAAAACACTGCCGGATTAAAAAAACCGTATAAATATCCTTATTTTCACTCATACTCATTTTTAACCGCAAAAACACAGAAAAAAACTCTGCGACCTTGGCGCATTCTTTGGGAACTCTGCGGTAAAAAATAAAAGAATATAAAGATAATGAAACCGCAAAGAACGCAAAGAATTTTATTCAAAAATTTTCACTTTATGATAAAAAAAACGTTTTTTTCTTTACTTAACTAAAAAGAAACAAATAAAAGTATATTTTTGCAACGTTAAAAAAATAAAAATATTAATAAAAAAACTGTCCTACTATAGGGGGACACTTTAATAATGAGAATGAAATTTGTGTGTGTCTTATTCATTGTTATGATAATATGTTGTTGCGGAAGTGTTATATCTCAATCTGTCTTTCCTAAAACGGCCAAACAATATTGGGAAAGGATGCCTGATGCATCTGCTTATTACTATGAGAATGAACAATTTGTTGGCATATTGTTGGATGGAAGCAAATTATCGTATTCTTCAAAATATTTTCTCACGAGAATTATTCAAAATAAAACTAATTTATCGGTAGATACAAATTCTTTTGTGGTGGATATAGATTCTTCAATTGTCTGGAAGTTTGAAAAATTATTGAAAGATACCTTGGCAAAAAATGACACATTAATAACATTTCAACCACAAGATAGTATAAATTCTTATTACAGACAATATGTAAAATTTCATGCTAACAATAGTGATTATTTGTTCGTTGGATTCCATATTGCGGACAGTCTCGTTAGAGAACCTCAAAAAGATGGTTCTAAAGTGTTTTTAAATGAATTGGATAAACTGATATGTTCGAGATTTTTTTTATCTCAATCTTATAATTGGGTTACATATGACACACAATTTTTTGTTTTGTACGAAATTGCAAAAGAAAAGATGAATTTTGTATATTTTGAAAGCAAAAGAAAAGAGAAAGAAAACAAATAAAAGTATATTTTTGCAACATTAAAAAATAAAAATATTAACAAATAAAACTGTCCTAATAGAGGAGACATTTTTTAGTGAATAAAAAGAAGAGGAGTAACCATGAAAAATATACAAGCTTTTTTTATACATATATTGCTAACTTTACTATTATGCTGTCAAGCAGCATCAGGACAAAATATTAATCTTTCTAAAAGAAAATATCATTTAGAAACTCAAAAAATATTGAATACGGTAATTAATAGTGAACAGTTCGATAGTATTATTAGTATTCATCACTTTTCAAGTCCAATATTTGTTGAAAATGAATTGTTACCGAAAAAATACCACCTTGTTTACAAGAAGAAGCCTATTCTCATTTTAGATACACCCCCTACAAAAGAAACAGTATATTGGATATTTGGACATTATGTTTTCGATATTTTTTCAAAAGATCCAACCTCTGCAACTATTCAATTATCTGCAATTCAAAACAATAAGGAGTTATTGATTGGAGTGAGGTTGTTTAAAAAGAAAAAATGGATATTAGAACATTGGGAGATAATAGTTGATGAATTGGAATAAGGGTAGCACCCCACCCTATTCTTTTTAATTTTCTTAAATTTATGATAAAAAAGAACAAGAAATCAAATAAAAGTATATTTTTGCAACATTAAAAAATAAAAATATTAATAAATAAAAACTGTCCTACTATAGGGAACACTTTAAAAATTTATGAAGTCAAAAATTATATTATTATTTTTAATAATGTTTGCTGCGATAATCTATATTGTTTGTGATTATTATTTATATTATTACGGAAAAAACACATTAAATATCTATAAAAAAATTATAACAATTGTTACACCTGAACGTAGGGACAGGTCCTCTTGTTATAGAAATGAAGGTTTTGCTTTATTAAAAAATGGAAGGACTTATATTGCTAAAGGAAATGTATATAGAGGCTACCCAAAAATTAAAGTTGATTCTATAGTGTCTTACGGATTCAATGATAGTGTAATAGTGGGATTGTTTATATCCAAAGATAAAGAAAGTTATTTTGTAATAATGGACAATTCATCTTATAACGTGAAATTATTATCTTATAAAGAATATTCTATCAATGAAATAATCAAATTATATAATCTAAAAAAATGGATATATAATGTAAACAATCCACCGTTATTATTATCTTTTATTAGAAGATTATCATTTTTAGTAATTTATATTTCACTCATTTTATTTTTAATTAAAGTAATGAGGAATCGTAATGTATCTAAATAGGACACTATCCCAAAATATCTGCGGACTCACCCGATGAGTAGTTGTCCACCGCTCTTTTTAACCGCAAAGGACGCAAAGATTAATCGCAAAGAACGCAAAGAATTTTATTCAAAAATTTTCACTTTATGATAAAAAAAATGGTTTTTCTAATCTTCGGATATTTCTTCCACTATTTCTCTGTATTGAGTATAAGCATTTGCTCTTGAGACAAAACCATAATATTTTCCCTCTTTATCAATAACAGGCATATTATAATAACCTGTTTGTTTAAACTTATTTACCACCGACAGCATTGACTCTTTAGGATGAATGCTTGTTTTTGGCAGGTATATATATTCTTTTATCGGTCTTGAGTACGTTTCTTGATGAAAAATATCTTTACGAACATCATCCAAAACTATGACACCGCAAAAAACCGAATTTTCGTCAACAACGGGAAAAACATTTCTATTCGAATTTTCTATTAATACTATCAGGTCTTTCAAAGTAGCATGAGGCGATATTATGCTGAAATCATTCTCTACTATTTCCATAATATCAATTTTACTTAAAGCATGTTTATTTTTATCATGGGTTATCAAAAGTCCTTTTTCAGCCAAAGGCTTGGTATAAATAGAATATTTTTCAAAATAATAAAACACTATATAGGCAATAACAGTGGTAATAATCAAAGGAATAAACAACTGATAACCTTTTGATATTTCGGCTATTAAGAAAATAGCCGTCAAGGGTGCCTTCATCACACTGCCCATTAAAGCTGCCATGCCTGCCAATACAAAATTAATCACAGACAATTCTATTCCAAATAAAAAATTGAGACAATAAACAATAAAAAAACCTGCTATTCCGCCTAAATACAAAGTGGGAGCAAACACCCCACCTATTCCACCGGCGGCATTGGTAAAACCGGTGGCAAAAGGTTTAAACAGTAACAGAGAAAAGATAAATACAATAAACGTAAAACTATTGTATTTGTACTTATAAAATGGACTATTGTTGAATAAACTATCGCTTTTTCCCATCAAAATATCGGCTATATTATCGTAGCCTTCCCCATAAAAAGAAGGAAATAAAAATATCAGTACACTCAACAGAGTTCCGCCGATTAATATTTTCATCCATTTTTTCCGTACTTTAACGAATAGGCGTTCAATAATAGTAGTGGTTCGCATAAAATAAAGAGACAATATACCCACAAACAAACCCAAAATTACATAATAGGGCAAGTTAGAAACTTCAAAATCGGGAACAACGGGTATTGCATTAAACATCACTGTTTTCCCTAAAAACAAATACGATAAAATCGTCCCGGTAACAGCCGAAGTAAGCAGGGGCAGCAATGATAAAGTCGTCAGGTCTAACATCAAGACTTCAATGGCAAAAATAATAGCAGCAATGGGAGCATTGAAAATAGCGGCAACGGCACCGGTTGACCCGCAAGCAGTTAATAAAACAACCGATTTGTTTTTGAGATGAAAAAACGAACCTAATTGCGAACCGATAGCCGAGCCTGTCAATGTAATAGGTGCTTCCAATCCGACAGAACCCCCGAAACCTACCGTCAGCGTACTCGTAATAACCGAAGAATAAGTATGATGAAGTTTTAGTTTTCCATTTTTCTTCGCTATAGCATACAACACTTTTGTAACGCCGTGACTCAAATCATCTTTAATGAAAAAATGGATTATTAATACCGTTAAAGTAATCCCTATGACAGGAAAAGCCAAATATAAAAAATTGTATTCCGTTGCAGGAAACGACTGTTGTAACATCTGGTGCGTAAAATACACTGCATTTTTCAGTACAATAGCAGCCGTTGCCGCAATAGCCCCAACAAAAACACTTAAAATCAGAATAGTATTTTGTTCCGATAAGCGTGTTGAACTCCAACTTACAATTTCTTGTAATTTCTTTTTAAATGTCATAATCCTGCAATGAATATTGTAACGAAAACACTAACATCCATTCTATCCGTTCACTATCAACAAAAGTAACTTTCAATTCATTCGATTTGAATTTATCAATACGATAGATTCTTTTTATGTTTTCATATAAATCAGTAAATGTAACCGATAATTGATTGTTTTTTTTATCAATAGTCCAATTTCCACTTGTTTCATACAAAGTGTTTTGCTCATAATATTTCATCACAACAATAGAAGAGCGGTAAAATGTCCATATACTTAGTACGGCTTCTACATTGCTTGGCGTTTCTTTCAGTGTTTCTACCTTATTCTTATACACTTTGGATATTTGCCATTGTCCTCTGATTTTTTCTTCGGGTTTCGTACACGATAGTATAAAAATCGAACACAAAAAAGAAAATATTATTAAATTACTTTTCAATGTATTGTATTTTTTTATAAAAAATTTACTTCCAACAATAATCAAGGGGCAAAAGTATATCATTTATTGGTATAAAACAATGTTTTTAATAAAAAAACTACAAAGAATACTATAACATTTTGAAAAATTATACGTACTATTGTATATAGTTTACTGTTTAATTGCATTACTGAATGGATATAAATCAAGAAGTTATTCAAGCTTGTTCTGTTTTAAAAAAGGGAGGAACCATCTTATACCCTACCGATTCTATTTGGGGAATTGGCTGTGATGCAACCAATTCCAAAGCTATAGAAAAAATCATACACATCAAACGCAGACCTATCAAGAAAAGTATGATTATTTTGGTTGACGAAATAGAAAAAATAGCACAATACGTTGATAACATTCCTATTATAGCTTATGATTTAATTTCACAGACCACACGTCCCACTACTTTTATTTATCCCAATGTAAAAAACTTACCCAAAAATCTTATTGCCCCCGACAAAAGCATTGCCATTCGCATTACCACTAACGATTTTTGCCAACGATTAATTCGTTTATTAGGGAAACCCATCATTTCCACTTCCGCCAATATATCGGGCAATAGTCCGGCATTAACGTTTAACGATATACAGCAAGAAATAATAAGACAAGTTGATTATGTGGTTAATCCGACTACTGCAACAACCAGCGACAACAAACCTTCCACTATTATACGCTTTCTCGACGATTATTCATTTGAAGTAGTAAGAGAATAAAAATAAAAAGCTTTTTGTTTTTTACTTTATATACATTATTTTTTTATGTACCTTTGCAAAAAAATTAAAATTCACCAAAATATAAAATAAAAAATGAAAATATTAGAAAATCTTAAGTACGCAAAAAATCATGAGTGGATAAAAGTTGAAGGAAATGAAGCATTAATAGGCATTTCCGATTTTGCACAACATGAATTAGGCGATATTGTTTTTGTAGATGTTCCCAGTGTAGGCGAAACCTTAGACAAAAACGAAGCTTTCGGTTCTATTGAAGCAGTAAAAACCGTATCCGATGTTTATATGCCCGTAGGTGGCGAAGTCTTAGCTTTTAACGAAGCATTAGAAGGAGAACCTGCTCTTATTAATTCAGACCCTTACGGAGAAGGATGGATAGTACGTATTAAAATGACAAATCCGGCTGAACTCAATGATTTGATGGATGCTACAGCTTATAAAGCTGAAATTGGATTATAAAGAACCATAAAACATAGTAAAAAAGTTGTTAAGAAATTTTAACAACTTTTTTTTTTGACTTAAAACAAGAAAATTGATTTTGTTCATAAGTTTTCAAAGAAAATGCTTATCATAACAATAAAAAAAGTATTTTTGTTAAAAATAAAAAAAGACAATGATAGCGCTGCAATACTTAAGAGAAAACCCTGATAATGTTATAGAAAGATTAAAAATTAAAAATTTCGATGCAAGCGAATACGTTCGAGATATTTTGCATTTTGATAAACTTAAACGTAGTTTGCAAAAACAATTAGACGATAATTTGGCACAACAAAACAAAATTGCCAAAGAAATCGGAATTTTATTCAAAGAAAAAAAGGCGACGGAAGCGGAAATTTTAAAAGAACGCACTGCTCAACTTAAAATAGAATCGAAAAAAATAGAAGAAGAACTTGTTAAAAACGAAGCGGCAATCAACGAGATTTTAATTCTTCTTCCCAATCTTCCTCATCACAGCGTAGCAAAAGGAAAATCGGCAGAAGACAATGAAATTGTAAGTAGCGAAGGCGACACAACGACAGCACCTTTTATGTTGCCGCACTGGGACCTTTGTGAAAAAATGAATTTAATCAATTTTGAAATAGGCACTAAATTAACCGGTGCCGGCTTCCCGATTTACATCGGAAAAGGTGCAAAACTACAGCGTGCATTGATTAATTTTTTCTTAGACAATGCCGTCAGCAACGGCTATATAGAACTTCAAACACCTTATGTGGTCAACGAAGATTCGGCTTTTGCTACAGGTCAACTGCCTGACAAAGAAGGGCAAATGTATCATATCACCAAAGACAACTTATACCTTATTCCGACAGCGGAAGTACCTGTTACCAATGTGTATCGCAATAAAATAGTTAAGCCCGAAGAACTTCCCATCAAACATTGTGCTTATTCGGCTTGCTTCCGACGTGAAGCAGGTTCTTACGGTCAAGATGTGAGAGGATTAAATCGTTTACATCAATTTGATAAAGTTGAAATAGTCCAAATAACACAGCCCGAAAAATCTTATGCCGCTTTAGATGAAATGAAAAGCTATGTCAGCTCATTATTGCAAAAGTTGGAACTTCCTTTCCGTATCCTTCGATTGTGCGGAGGAGACATCAGTTTCACTTCTGCCTTAACATTTGACTTTGAAGTATATGCAAAAGGACAGCAAAAATGGTTGGAGGTAAGTTCCGTTTCTAATTTCGAGAATTTTCAAGCCAATCGTATGAAACTGAGATATAAAAATAATGAAGGAAAAATGCAAATGCTTCACACCCTCAACGGTAGTGCTTTAGCCTTACCGCGCATTGTTGTTGCCTTATTGGAAAATCATCAGAAAGAAAATAATACTATTCTTATTCCTAAAGCATTACAACCGTATACGGGATTTGATTGTATATAAAAATATTTAACGATAAATAATCTTATGAAACGAGCATGTCCGACTAATTTTGACACACAAATAGATGATTACAAAGTATGTAAGTTCCATACAACTAACAACTAAAAAAATATAAACGTATGAATGAAATGATTTTAATTGTAGATTTCGGTTCTCAATACACCCAACTCATTGCACGTAAAATTCGAGAAATCAACACCTATTGTGAAATCAAACCTTATCATAAAGTAAATAATATTTCCGATAATGTAAAAGGAATCATTTTATCAGGAAGTCCTTTTTCCGTTTACGACGAAAATGCCCCCACCCCCTTGATTGAACAATGGAGAAAAAAAATTCCCATTTTAGGTATATGCTACGGTGCTCAATTTTTAGCCTATCAACAAGGAGGCAGCGTGCTTTCTTCTTCTCACAGAGAATACGGAAGAGCCAATTTGACCTCTATTAATACCAATGATAAGCTATTTAAAAACATTTCGATAGGCTCACAAGTGTGGATGTCGCATGGCGATACCATTACCGAAATCCCATCGCATTTTGAAATCCTTTGCAGTACCGAAAACGTTAAATATGCAGGTTTTAAAATCAAAGACGAAGCCACTTATGGCATTCAGTTTCACCCCGAAGTGCATCATTCCGAACAAGGAAAAGAGCTGTTAAGTAATTTCGTTTTAAACATTTGCAAATGTGCTCAAACATGGACACCCGATTCATTTATAGATACGACAATACAAGAACTTAAAAATCAACTTCAAAACGATAAAGTTATTTTAGGACTTTCGGGCGGCGTTGATTCTACGGTAGTAGCCTATTTGCTAAACAAAGCCATAGGCAGCAATTTATACGGTATTTTTGTCGATACGGGCTTATTAAGAAAAAATGAGTTTGAATTGGTAATGAAAGCCTGTCAACAGATAGGAATCAATGTTATCGGCGTAAAAGCACAAGCCGTTTTTTATGAAAAATTAAAAAACGTGTCCAATCCGGAAGAAAAACGAAAAATAATAGGCAATACTTTTATAGAAATATTTGAAAAAGAAGCTAAAAAAATAAAAGATGTTCAGTGGTTAGCCCAAGGCACCATCTATCCCGATGTGATAGAATCAATAACGATAAAAGGACTTTCTACTACCATCAAATCGCATCACAATGTCGGAGGATTACCCGAACGTATGTCGCTGAAAATAGTAGAACCTCTTCGTTATCTGTTCAAAGACGAAGTTCGACGTGTAGGCGAAGCATTAGGAGTACCCAAAGAAATGTTGTATCGTCATCCTTTCCCAGGACCCGGATTAGGAATACGTATATTGGGCGACATTACCGAAGAAAAAGTACGCATACTACAAGAAGTTGATGCTATTTTTATTCAACAACTGCGCGAATTGGGCTGGTACGATAAGTGTTGGCAAGCATTAGCCGTATTATTGCCGGTAAAAAGCGTTGGCGTTATGGGCGATAAGCGTACTTACGAAAATTGCGTAGCATTACGTGCGGTAAATTCCGTTGACGGAATGACAGCAGATTGGGTGCATTTGCCTTATGATATTTTAGGAAAAATTTCGAACGAAATCATTAATAACGTTCGCGGAGTAAATAGAGTGGTATACGATATAAGCTCTAAACCGCCGGCTACTATTGAATGGGAATAAAACATTAAAACATTTCGATATGAATCATTTAGAAAGGGCATTGGATAACCAAAATCAGGCTTGGAAATATATTTTACTATTTCTAATCGGGTTGTTGCTTATTGCTTTTATTGGGGCACTTCCTCAATTGGCAATATTGATGCACATTCAACAAAAATACAATGCTGTTATTCTCAATATCAACGACTTGGTCAATTACGGTTTTGATTTGAATGCCATTTTAACCTTAAATATTTTTCCTTTTATTATCGGATTATTGGTTCTTTTTGCCTTAATAAAAACATTGCACGGAAGATCCTATACCGAAGTTATCAATGGAACTAAAAAAATTCGCTGGAATCATTTTTTCTTTGCTTTTTTACTATGGACCAGCTTAATTGCTCTTTATTATTTAGTAAAGTATATGATTGCACCTCAAAACTTTATTTTTCAATTCCAAGCCGAAAAATTCATTGTTTTATTAGTCGTTACACTACTATTAATTCCTTTTCAAACTATCTACGAAGAAGTTATGTTTAGAGGCTACCTTATGCAAGGATTTGCCGTTTGGACCAACAACAGATGGCTGCCCATTATTTTTACCGCATTAATTTTTGGCTTATTACATGTCCTTAATCCTGAAATCGAAGAATACGGATTTTGGATTGTCATGCCTCAATACATTATTTTCGGATTATTATTCGGATTAACAACCGTCTTGGACGACGGTATCGAAACGGCAATGGGAGCACATACCGCCCACAATATTTTTTTATGCTTAATCTTAACATCTGAAGGTTCTGCCTTACAAACCTACGCACTTTTCCAAGAAATTAATATCAAAATGTCTGTTATTGACATCTTTGACCCATTAGCAATTGGAACAATATTTTTAATTGTTCTTTATTTTAAATATAAATGGAATTTTTCCGTTTTAAATAAGAAAGTAAAACATTAAGAAAATGATAAAAAAAATATTTTTTTTGATAGTATCGCTTGTAATACTGAGTGCTTCTTTACAAGCCCAACAATCTCAAGATACGCTTATTGAGAATGGCAAAGTTTTTTTAATTCATAAAGTTGTAGCGGGACAGACACTTTACGGTTTGTCAAAAGCCTATAACATAACAATTGAAGATATTATCAAATACAATCCGCAAGCGGAAAACGGCATTAAAATAGGAGAAGACATAAAAATTTTTCTTAAAGAAGAAAAAAAGACTTTGAAACAGAAAGTCAAACAAAAAGAAACGGTTGCCGACACTTCCAACAAACACATACATTATGTCGAAGCAGGCGAAACACTTTATGGTATCTCGCGTAAATACGACATTCCCATCCCTTTATTGCAAGAATGGAACCCCACATTAACGGAAAATTTATCCATCGGTCAAGCTATTTTAATCTATCGGAAACCTACAACCTCAACAACGGAAAGCGACAATGTTGCGCAAGAAATAAAACAAGGCGTCAAAAAGGATTCCTATAAAGTATATGCTTTATTGCCTTTATACACCAACTACTTAAGCAATATGGAAAATCAAAAATTCAAATATGTTTCCGATTACGATGCCTTTAAATCTTTTCATTTTATTCAATTTTATGAAGGCTTATTGCTTGCTGCCGAAGATGCCGGGGAAAAAGGTATTCCGATAAAATTACATGTTGAAGACATTAACGAGCAAAATCTTAATAAGTTAGAAAAAATTATTGCAGAAGGAGAATTAGACGATGCGGATTTGATTATCGGACCGTTTTTTCCTGATAAATTTACTTTAGTATGCAATTACGTAAAAGATAAAAACATTGTACTTGTCAATCCGTTTTCCATTAGTTTTGACGAATGCAATGCTTTAATGTATAAAGTAACAGCTTCTTATCAAAGTCAAGCAGAAAATATCGGAAAATATATTACTCAATATTATGAAAACGCACAGATAATTTTAGTCAATAACCAAAGTGCCGAAGACAATCAAAAAGTGCAAGCCTATAAAACAGGGTTTATGCACGTAATTCCTGACTCGAAGAAAATTTCAATAAAAGAAGTTAATTATCAAAAAGAAGGCATGGCAGGGATTCGCAATGCCATTAACAGCGGTAGCGAAAATTTTATTTTTCCTTTTTTCAAAGGCGAAATCAATGTTACCAACTTTATTCAACAGATGTACGGTATGCAATATGAGAATGTAACTTTATTTGCACCTTCTTTTTGGAAAGAGTTTGATAATATTGAAACCGAATATTTTATCGCTTTAAAAACGCATTATGTTGATCAGTTTTTTGTTGACTACAGCAATCCGAATGTAATTCGTTTTATTGACAGATTTAGAGAAGCCTATGAAATAGAACCTACCTTAGATAAATTTGCATTTCAAGGATACGATATAACTCTCTTCTTTTTAAATGCATTAATGGAATACGGAAGTAATTTCGGATGTGAAATCAACGAGATGGACTTGCCTTTGCTTTCCACATCATTTAATTTCACAAAAAAGACCGAGCATTGCTTGGAAAATAATTTTGTCAATATATACAGATTAAAAGATTATCAATTTATAGATGCTATTGTTGACAAAGAAACAGAAGAAGTTACCCCAACAATTAAACCTAAAAAATAATTGATTTTCAATGATAAAACAAGAGACTATCAATGAAATCATCAACGCATGCCGCATCGAAGAAGTAGTGGGAGACTTTGTTAGGCTGCACAAACGAGGAGTAAATTATATTGGATTATGTCCGTTCCACAACGAAAAAACGCCTTCGTTTACGGTAAGTCCTACTAGAGGAATATGCAAATGTTTCGGTTGCGGTGTTGCCGGCGATTCTATCGGTTTTATAATGAAACACGAACATTATTCCTACGTGGAAGCGCTACGCTATTTGGCGAAAAAATACAACATTGAAATACAAGAAACAGAGCAAACTGCCGAAAACATACAAAAATTAGGAGAACGCGATGCTTTGTTATCGCTTACCGCTTTTGCAAGCGAATATTTTTCACACCTATTGTTCCATAGTGATGAAGGAAAATCAATCGGACTTAGCTATTTTAAAGAAAGAGGATTTATAGAAGATACTATTCAAAAATTTCAACTTGGATACGCTCTCAAACAACGAGATAACTTTTTAAATCATGCTCTAAAAAAAGGTTTTACTTTAGAAAATTTAGAAAAATCGGGATTGATTATCGCTACGCAAAAAGAAAACGGCATTGCTCGTTTCGACCGTTTTTCAGAACGCATTATATTTCCCATTCACAATTTTTCGGGCAAGGTTATCGGATTCGGAGGTAGAATTTTAAGCAATGTCGACAAAAAATCAGCAAAATACATTAACTCACCCGAATCCCCTATCTACCATAAAAGCGATGTTTTATACGGTATTTTTCAAGCAAAAAATGCCATCAGAAAAGCGGATAAATGTTATTTGGTCGAAGGCTATACCGATGTTCTTTCTCTGTACCAAGCAGGTATCGAAAACGTAATTGCATCGTCAGGCACTTCGCTAACAGAAGGACAAATAAAACAAATCAATAAATTAACCAATAATATTACCGTTCTTTACGATGGCGATAGTGCCGGTATCGAAGCCGCCATACGTGCTGTGGGAATGCTGTTAAAAGAAGACCTAAATATTAGAATCATTATTTTACCTGAAACGGAAGACCCGGATTCTTTTGCCCGAAAAAACGACTTACAGCAAATCCGACAATATTTTTCCGAACAAGAAAAAGATTTTATCCAATTCAAGATAGATATCTTATTGAAAGACAAAAGCAATGACCCCATAAAAAAAGCCGAATTCGTCAATCAAATTGCAGCCGATATAGCCTCTATACCCGATATTATCAAAGTAACACTGTTTGTAAAACAATGCAGCGACCTATTGGATATTCCCGAAACCGTATTGCTACGACGTGTCAATAAAATTCGTTTAGAAACCTATAAAGAAAATAAAATTGAGCCGAAAAAAAACATCGGCGAAACTCAAGTCGTTCAACCGCTTCCCATTCAAATCGACCAAAAAGAACTCAGCGCTTTACAAATTGAAGAAGTGGAAAAAAAGCTATTGTTTTTATTGGTAAATTATGGCGAGAAAACAATAAACACCCAAAATAAAGATGAAAAAGACGAGCCTATTTTTATGCGAGTCGATCAATTTATTTTTAATAATTTAGACAACGACGGACTTCAATTTGAAACATTCACGTATCAAAAATTTTTAGATATCTATGCCGAAATAGCCGAAAAAGATACTGTTGAAATAAAAGACGCATTCTATCTTTATCCGGACGAAGATATTAAAAATCTGTATATTAACCTTGTTGATATTAAACCTACCCCAAGTCCTCTTTGGGAAAGCGACAAAGTTAGAAGTTTTATTACTACCATAGATAACAGCAAAAACAAACTCTATGAAGAAATCATTAGAACACTACAAATGCTGCGTTTGGTAACACTAAGAAATATGAAAACGAAAAAAAACCAACAACTGAAAACCTGCAAAAACGAGCAAGAAACCAAAGCCTTGTTAAGCAGCATAACAGAAATTACAAAAATAATTACACAAATAGAAAAACAATTAGGAGTTGATTATAGGTAAATTATATGAACAAGCAAGCATCATTTGTTAATGTTATTTTACCCCTGCCGTTAGCGGGAGTTTTTACTTATGGTGTCCCCGAAGAATTAATTTCACAAGTAGAAATAGGAAAGCGTGTATTGGTATCGTTTGGTAACTATAAGTATTATAGTGCAATTATTTATACCATTCATTCCCATAAACCCAAAACTTATAAAGTTAAAGAAATCATTAATGTTTTGGACGAAAAACCCGTTGTAAACAAAAAACAATTGTCTTTATGGGATTGGATTTCAGAATACTATATGTGTTCGCTCGGCGAAGTTATGGCAGTAGCTCTTCCATCGTCTTTCAAATTGGCAAGCGAAACCAAGATAAGCATTCATCCCGAATACGACGGAGACATTTCCTTTCTTTCGGAAAGGGAAATAAGCATTATCAATGCCGTTTCGCAAAACAAAAGTATAACGATAAAAAAAATAGAAAAACTAATCAATTGCAACAACGCTCTTCCTTTTATTAAATCTTTGATAGACAAAAATATAGTTTATGCTTGTGAAGAAGTACAAGAAAAATACAAAGCAAAAACAGAGACATTCTTACAATTAGCAGAGCCTTATCAATCAGACAACAACGCCCTCAATGCCGTATTTAACGAATTTGAAAAATCTAAACGAACTCAAAAACAATCAGATGCATTGCTCTACTTTTTATCGCTTTTAAAGAAACACTCACTTTCTTCCATTTCTAAAAGTCAAATGCTTACTTCCGATAAGTTTGGAGAAGCCCAAATTCAAGGATTAATTAAAAAAGGAATAATAGAAGCATATCCGGCTACGGTAAGTCGTTTACCCGATTTTAATGCTGAAAAAAACAGCGATTCCGTTCAGCTTTCGCCCGTGCAAGAAGATGCTTTTAATGAAATCATAACACTGTTTAACTCTCACAATTCCATTTTATTACACGGAGTTACAGGAAGCGGAAAAACAGAAATCTATATAAAGCTCATACAAAAAGAATTGGATAAAGGCAAGCAGGTTTTGTATTTACTTCCCGAAATAGCACTTACAACACAGATAATAAATAGGTTAAGAAAATATTTCGGCAATAAAGTTGGCGTTTATCACTCTCGTTTCAACGAAATGGAAAGAGCTGAAATATGGCAGCAAATAGCTGAAACAAAAGAAAATAACTATCAAATTATCATAGGAGCACGCTCTGCTTTATTTCTTCCGTTTCACAACTTAGGTTTGATTATTGTAGATGAAGAACACGATCTTTCATATAAGCAATTCGAGCCGGCACCCCGCTACCAAGCAAGGGATACGGCTTTGGTATTAGCTAAAATACACCAAGCAAAAACATTGATGGGCTCTGCTACGCCTTCCATAGAATCTTATTTCAATGTACTAAAAAAGAAATACGCTTTAGTAACACTCAATCAACGCTATGGGAATGTAAAGCTACCCGAAATCAATATGGTAGATTTGAAAAAAGAAGGATATCGTAAGCAAAAATTTTCCCCTTATACCCAATCTTTAATAGAGCTTATAGAAAAAGCCCTAACGAAAAAAGAACAAATTATCCTTTTTCAAAATAGAAGAGGTTTTTCCGTTCACTTAGAGTGTACGGTATGTAATTACATTCCTATATGTAAGAATTGCGATGTTACCTTAACCTATCATAAGCAAATCAACCAGTTGCGTTGTCATTATTGCGGACATACTGAAAAAGTAATCAATACCTGTCCTAATTGCAAAAGTAAAAATATAGAAATGAGAGGATTAGGAACTGAGAAAATAGAAGAAGAACTTCGTATCTTTTTCCCAACAGCCTCTATTGCACGTTTAGATTACGACAGCACACGTTCAAAAACAGCTTATCAAAAAATTATTTCCGATTTTGAAAACCGAAAAATAGATATATTAGTCGGAACACAAATGATAACCAAAGGATTGGACTTCGACAATGTAAGTACGGTCGGCATTTTAAATGCGGATAATTTATTGTATTTTCCCGATTTTCGCTCTCACGAAAGAGCTTTTCAAATGCTATCGCAAGTGAGCGGCAGAGCAGGCAGAAAAAACAAACAAGGAAAAGTAATTATCCAAACATTTAACATCAATCATTCTGTTTTTCAGTTTGTTTTATCAAACAACTATCTCGATTTTTTTAAAGAAACATTAGCCGAACGTCAACAATTTAACTATCCCCCTATTTGTAAATTTATAAAAATCACTTTAAAACATCGGGAAATAGATAATTTAAATGTATTGGCGGAAAAATTGGCTAAAGAACTCAGACTGCATTTCCATAAAAACGTATTAGGTCCTGAGTTTCCACCTATTATGAAAATTAGAAACCTCTATCATAAAGACATTATCATTAAATTGGACAAATCGAAAAACATTAAACAAGCTAAACAAATCATTCAAAATATGAAAGAACAATCCTGTTTTAAATCCATTATAATTCACATAGACGTAGATCCTTATTAATAAAATCATGCAAAAAAACAACATCTTTTTTATTCTTTATTTTTTCTTTTTATCCGTTGTTCACGGTCAAGAAAATACGATTCCAATTGGAAAATTCGATGATAATATACGGGATAAAAACACGATACGTGTTTGCTTTTACAATGCGGAAAACCTATTTGACCCCGAAAACGATTCCTTGAAAAACGACGATGACTTTACCCCTGAAGGCAACTATCATTATTCTTATTCCAGATTTCATAAAAAAGTGAATAATATTGCACAAGTCATTGTGGCAATGGGTGGCTGGGAAGCACCTGAAATAGTAGGACTTTGCGAAATCGAGAACAATAATGTTTTGAAAAAACTAATTTATTCCGAAGCCTTAAAAAAATACAAATATCGCTTTGTCCATTATGAGTCAGAAGATTCTAGAGGAATAGACGTCGCATTAATATATCGTTACGAAAAATTCAAAGTCATTAATTCAATGCCTATTCCTATTATCGACAGTACTAATTTATTTTTTAAAACACGCGATATCTTATACGTACAAGGAACGCTACCCGACAAACTTACAGATACTTTGCATATTTTTGTCAACCATTGGCCCTCAAGATACGGAGGTTATTCGCAAACAATAGGAAAAAGAAATTTAGCCGCCAAAACTCTTCGTTCAAAAATCGATTCTATTTTGATAATCAACGAAAAAGCAGCAATCATTGTAATAGGCGATTTTAACGACTATCCTTATGACGAAAGCATAAGCAAATATTTGAATGCGGTAAGCAATCCGAAAAAAATAACAGACAATCAATTATTAAATACCATGTATCCTTATTTGTCGATGAACAATATCGGTTCTCATAAGTATCAAGCCAATTGGGGAATTTTAGACCAAATCATAGTCTCAAAACCGATGATAACCAATAAAGAAGGATGGACAATAAAGTCTACTGCCGTTATATTCAATGCCGATTTTTTACTCATACCCGACGATACGCACATGGGCGTAAAACCTTTTCGAACATATATAGGAATGAGATACCAAGGCGGTTTTTCGGATCATCTTCCTATTTTTATCGATTTAATATGCAAGTAAAAATAAATTTGTGTACTTTTGCCAATCTTAAAAAATTAAAATAAATTATACTTATCATCAATTTAATTTTGACAATTAATCTATAATATAAATAAAAAAATAAAAATAATGAACACATTAGATAAAGGGTTTAACACCAAATTAATTCATGCAGGCGCTTTTGAAGATGAATTTGGAAGTGCTACCGTACCAATTTATCAAACCTCTACTTTTAAATTTAAAAATGCACAACATGGTGCAGATTGTTTTTCAGGAAAAAGCGACGGCTACATCTACACACGCATTGGCAATCCGACTATACGAGCTTTCGAAAGAAATATAGCCGAATTAGAAAACGGCTACGACGGCATTGCCACAAGTTCGGGAATAGGAGCTGTAAGCAGTGTATACATGGCATTGTTAGGAGCCGGAAGTCATATTGTTAGTTCCGATGCGGTTTACGGTCCGGCAAGAGGCATTCTTGAACAGGATTTTTCACGTTTCAACGTGGAAGCAAGTTTTGTAAACACCTCTAACACAGAAAACATATTAAAAGCTATCCGACCTAATACCAAAGTTTTATATATCGAAACACCCGCTAATCCGACCATAGATATTACCGATATAAAAAAATGTGCTGAAATTGCCAAGAAACATGGTTTACTGTTAGTTGTGGACAACACCTTTAGTTCCCCCTATTTACAAAAACCTTTGGATTTAGGAGCCGATGTAGTGCTGCATTCCATTACTAAATTTATTAACGGTCATGCCGATATAGTAGGCGGTATTATCGTAACAAAAGAAGAAAAAATATACAAACAAATCCGCCATTCCATGGTCTATTTAGGTTGTAATATGGACCCTACACAAGCATTTATGGCATTAAGAGGAGTGAAAACACTCGCCATACGTATGGAGCGTTCGCAAGAAAACGCAATGAAAGTTGCCGAATTTTTAGCAAATCATCCGAAAATTGCATGGATAAAATATCCCGGCTTAACAACACACCCTCAACACGAATTAGCAAAAAAACAAATGAAAGGTTTTGGAGCGGTGATGAGTTTTGGATTAAAAGGAGGTTATAAAGCAGGCGAAAAACTGATGAACAACGTACATTTGGCATTGTTAGCCGTTTCTTTAGGCGGAGTCGAAACCTTAATTCAACATCCGGCATCCATGACACATGCCGCCGTCAGCAAAGAGAATAAATTAGCCGCAGGAATTACCGACGATTTGGTGCGATTTTCCGTAGGAATAGAAGACGTAAACGATATTATCGAAGATTTAAAAAACGGACTAAATAAAATTTAAAAAATGTTTGATATCGATAAAATAAAATTACCTGTAAAGCATATTATTGCTGTTGCTTCGGGAAAAGGTGGAGTGGGAAAATCAACAGTATCGGTAAATTTAGCTATTTCATTAGCACGTCAAGGATTTAAAGTCGCTTTAGTAGATGCCGACATCTACGGACCTTCGGTGCCAAAAATGATGGGATTAGAAGAAATGACACCGACAGTAGAAATCGTCAACGAAAAAGAAAGCATGACGCCATTGGAAAAATACGGTGTACAAGTAATGTCATTGGGATTTTTTATGCAAAAAGGACAAAGCGTTATATGGCGAGGTCCTTTAGCGGCAAATGCCATTCTACAATTGTTTGAAAACACAGTTTGGGATAATCTCGACTATATGATTATTGATTTCCCGCCCGGAACAGGAGATATACAATTAACTGTATTGCAAAGACTAACATTGACAGGAGCAATCATTGTAACAACCCCGCAAGACATATCGCTCATTGATGCCCGCCGTGCTATTGACATGTTCTTAAAAGACGGCATCGCTATTCCTTTGCTTGGAATAGTTGAAAATATGTCGTGGTTTACACCTAAAAATCATCCCGAAGAAAAATATTTTATTTTCGGAAAAGGCGGTGGCGAAAAATTAGCCGAAGAATACAATACACCTCTACTTTGTCAAATTCCATTAGTAGCCGACGTAGGCGAAGCTGCCGAACAAGGGAAAAGTATATTCAATCAAGAAAATAAAATTTTTGTAGATAACTTTCTTAAAATGACCGATAAACTGATAGAAAGTTTATAATTCTTTCATTTTAAAATACTAAGACAAAGGATTTAATTGGATTTTCCGATAAATTCTTTGTCTTTTTTAGTAATTGCAATTACACGACTGTGAAAAATAAAAAGTTGTATGGGGAAGTAAAGCCTGCAATTCTTCTTTTCGCAAATCGTTCATATAAATAACACGCATATCGACTATACGCAATGTATTTTTCAAAGCCGATATTTCGGCAGGAAAGGCAACAATAGAATTACTCCATATATCCAAATATTCTAATTTTTTCAAAAATTGAAAAGAAGCGGGTAATTCAACCAAATAGTTTTGACTTAAATTCAAATGTGTTAAATTCACTAACTTCCCTATTTCTACAGGCACTACACTTATTCGACAATTAGAAATCTCTAATATGACCAAATTGGTCAAATCAAAAATATCCATAGGAATATTTTTTAATCGCATTCCTTTTAAATGAAGTTCCTGTAAATTTTTAAATCGGCTCAATTCTTCGCCCAAATTCTTTATTTTTTTCCATTGCAAGGATAAACGCAATACACTATCGGAATGAATAGTATTGGTTTCTTTTAAGGATTTATACATTTTCTCTTTCGACAACGCCAAAGAGTCGAGCAACTGAGCATTCACATTTACAGCGAATAAGCATATTATAAATACAATAATCTTTTTCATTTGTTGCTAATATTTTCAATTAGCAAATATAATTTATTTTTCTTTATGAATTTAATTTTTACAAAATAAATTTATCCCTTTTAAAAGTCCTTATAATTACGTATTTTTGCAAAAAAAAAATGGCAGTAAACAATAACAGCGAACTTTATCACTCTTTACGTAAACAATACCCTGTTTTTACTTATCATGCTTATCATTACGGTTTGGATAAAGATAAGAATCTTTGTATTAGCTTCGATTTTAGCATAGGCGAAACAATTCATTTCCGACCTCAATCTAAAATACAATACCACCCCGTTTTCGAACAGTTTTATAAAAAAAACAACTTAAGCGAACTCGACAACTTAATTTTTAATATTGGAATGATAGAGTTAATCAGTTATTGGAAATGTACCTGCTCGCCAACCATCATAATCAAAAGCGGACTGCTTGACAGAAAAGCAATTGAATGGTGGAAAAAATTGTACTACCACGGATTAGGAGAGTTTTTTTATTGCAATAATATAACAACGGATACTAAAAGTTTTGCAACTATCGACTGCCGCAGCGAAAAGAAATTCGAGAAAAAACAGTATTTGTTGAACGATGAAACTATTATCCCCGTAGGAGGCGGAAAAGATTCGGTTGTAACATTGGAATTATTAAAAAACAAAAACAACATTCCTTTGATTATCAATCCGAGAGGAGCAAGTTTGGCTTGTGTAGAAAAAAGCGGATATTCGGATAATTTCCTCAACATTCAACGTACGATAGATGCTAACTTATTAGAGTTAAATGATAAAGGTTTCTTAAACGGACACACTCCTTTTTCGGCAATGTTAGCATTTTACAGCATACTGACGGCGGTGCTTTCGTGCAAAAAAAACATTGCACTATCCAATGAATCAAGTGCCAACGAAGCAACGGTGAAAGATTCGGATATTAATCATCAATATTCAAAATCAATTGCTTTTGAGAAAGATTTCCGAGATTATGTATACAATTACATTAATGAAGACATTAATTATTATAGCTTTCTACGTCCTCTGAGCGAACTGCAAATTGCTTTGCTGTTTTCTCAGTTCTCGGCTTATTTCCCGGTATTTAAAAGTTGTAATGTAGGAAGTAAAACCGACATTTGGTGTTGTAATTGCTCTAAGTGCTTGTTTACTTTTATTATCTTATCGCCTTTTCTATCTCCGACTGTATTAAAGACTATTTTTTCAATCAATTTATTCGACAAGGAGAATCTTATCCCTACATTGCAAGAACTAATCGGAGAAACAGAGGCAAAACCTTTTGAATGTGTCGGAACTATTGAAGAAGTTTGCATCGCTTTATGCAAAAGTATTCAACAATATAAAACACTACCTCCTCTTTTGCATTACTTTAAAAACACATCTCACTACCAAACATTTAAAAACGTCTCCATACAAGATGTTTTAGCAACTTCCGAATTAAATCATTTTTTACCGCTACTGACCGACAAAAACAGTATTAAAAAGATAAAGGAAATTCTATCGAAATAAGCGAGAGCAAGCCTTCCCATCTTACTCCACCCATCCTCGCCTAATTACCCCTCTAAATCTCCCCACTTGGAGCGAAGCGAAAAGCATGAGTACCTTAATGTAAAATTCAAACAGCCCCACGAATAAAGGGGGAGACTTTATTTTACAGCGTATTGCGAGTTTGTTGCGTTATAGGTTAAGTGCATTTTTTTTAATTATTTCATTTTGCAGAGATACTGTTTTTTGTTATAGAATTCATTGTTTGGTGTTTTTTATTCAGTTTTGTTTTTTAAAGTGTAAGATGATATAGTGCTACACCCTATTCGATTAAAAATTTAAAAAAATCTTCATCCTTGTCAGGTATTATCTTAAACTCAAAGGGTTTATCAGTCTTATGCTTTGGAGGAATAATAGGTTTTCTTCGTATCAATTTACCATCTTTTATCATATATGTTATATACGAAGGTTCTCTATCACTTATTATAGGACATGATAGGTTCTCTTCGTACAATTTTTTAAAAAACATCGCCTTTTTATTACTCAATTGGTTTTTGGCATATAAACCATATCCATCACTTTCAGGGTAATCAATAATTATTATGTTGTAATTTGCAATATTAAAACCAAACATATTATTAGTATCAACTACAAGAAAACCTGTTTGTGAAGGTATAATGGTTGGAAAATACGGTTGTATCCAAAGTGAAAAATATAAAGAAGTGTCAATTTTAAAAAATTTTAAAACAAAACACCATCGATTATCCGCTAAATGTTCTCCAATACTTAATAAACTATCTAATTCTTTAAATAAAACAGGATTTAAGTTTTGAGTTGTATTTTTTTGTTCTACATACCCATTGTCTCCGCAAGAGGTTAGAACACAAATGTTTATGAAATACAGCAAGAATAATCTCATTTTATTATACATAATTTATAAAGTGTCCCCCCTCTATTAGGACAGTTTTTTTGTAAATATTTTTATTTTTTTAACATTGCAAAAGTATACTTTTATTTGTTTCTTCCTCTTTTTTATAATAAATTTAAGAAAATTTAAAAGCATAAGGTGGGACACTACCCTGATTTTATTGATAATATTGGTACATTATTTATGAAAACATTTTCCTTCATTGATTGCGTCAAGTTGTATCATGTATGAGTTTGCCTTTTCAACGTCTTTATCTACGTATTTTCCTTCAATATAAAATTCATACAATTTTTTTAGGCATCCTTCATCTCCCAACTCAGCTCCTTTGTTAAGATAAAACAAGACAAACTCAATAGTGGCGGAGTCCATTTCTATTTTATATGCATCATAAAGTTCTGTAATCATAACATAGATACTATGACATGCTTGCGGATTATCATATCTGTTAGCAAGAATCAAAACATACGGAAACTCCAATTCATATCTGTTTTTTTTACCATTTGAATATTTGGGATATTTCTTATCATTCGTACACCCCAACCAGAACCACGATTCTATATCGCCTTTTAATACGATACTATCTTTAAAGCACTGTGTTTGGGCACGAGTGTAGCATGGCGTTGTAACAAAATTTTGCCCAAAAGTATTTATTTGCCACAATGTGAAAAATAAAATAAAGATAACTTTAAAAAAGCAATTATTCGTTACTTGACTTAATTTCTTGATGTTTTTTTTCATATTTCTCAATTGTTTTTTGTAGATTAAGTGCATTTTTTTATATTATTTCGTTTTGCAAAAATATACTTTTATTTGTTTCAATCAATAAAAAATAAATATTTACCTCTCTTTTATTTTTTTACCGCAGAGTTTCTTTGCGTCCTCTGCGTAAACTCTTTGCGTTCTTTGCGGTTAAAAAGAATAAGGTGGGATACTGCCGTAGATGGGAAATTACCTAATAATACCACCATTATGATTAAAACCCAATTCCATATACCATAATTTTCTCGTTTTAACATCAAAATAAATATTCACTCTGGACAATGAAGTAAGATTAGAAAAATAACTAACTTTATAAACATATTTATTTTTATGCTTCCTTGAACTATTATAATAATATTCCAACTGTCTTTGTACACATGAATCACATTCATTATATACTTTTAAAAAATCATCCAGCATTAAATTATTATCAAAACACACTTCGTTTGCCAATATTTTAGCTTTAGATATAGAAAAATCAACAAATATAAGTTGAACACTATCCTTAAATGCAACATATTTCAATCCCGGATAATTAATAAATTTGATATTTCTATTTGATTTATAATATTTTAAACCACCATCATTTGTACTTACCACAGAATCTATAATTGTATATCCTGAAAAAAAATGAATGTTTTCTGTTTCTCCATTTCTTTTATATAAAGAATCAATGTTACCAATCAACAAAACATTATCAGAATACAAATCACAAATTTTAAACATTTCCTTATCCCCTTGATAACATATACAGTCTGATTGTGCAAAAATAATTTGCATTCCGAATATTAACATTAAAATTATTCCTAATCGTTTCATCTTTTTCTTGTTTTTTTATCTTCTATTTCGTAAAAACATAAGGTGGGACATTGTAATTATTACCATATCATAATCCAATAACAAATAATTTTTTCTTTTTCAGATATTGCAATGCCCCTTGAATAACCGGATGTCCATTTTCCCAAAAAAGGACGAGGAAGATTATGCTCTTTTTCTTTCCAAAAAAAACCATCTTTAGCGTCAATAATATAAACCATTAAGTCCTTAGGAACAATGTATACCGTTTGTTTCCATAAATTTTTTACTGAATCTACCTCGTATAACCATTCTTTGTGAAGTTTACCTCGATTATTTAATCCTAAATAAAAAGTAGGAACAGGATAACGAGCCAATACAGAAGTATCAAAAAAAGTAGCTGTATCATTGAAAATAAAACGCCGTATTCTAAATGCATCAGGGGAATAGTATAAAACAGAATCTTTAAATGAAAAACTTGCCTTAATTGTGTTTATTTGCGTAGATGATATTGACTCTGAATACATAAGTCCACCACTATTATCGCCAAAAAGAGGCAGTGTTAAAAGTCGTTGATGTTTATTTCTACAGATTGTTTTTGGAAAATGAGATAGCACTTCACTAGTATCTAAATTTGTCCCTCTATAAAAGTTGTTTTTACATAAAATGAAAATATCTTTACAGTAATTTTTAGATTTTGAAATACAAGCAAAACAAACAAATAACAAAGAAACGATTATAATATAACAGCATGCCTTTTTCCTCATGATTATTGGTTATTTAAAATAACTTCTATTTTTTTGCAAAAATATACTTTTATTTGTTTCAATCAATAAAAAATAAATATTTACCTCTCTTTTATTTTTTACCGCAGAGTTCCCAAAGGATTCCCAAAGGTCGCAGAGTTTCTTTGCGTTCTTTGCGTAGAATCCTCTGCGTTCTTTGCGGTTAAAAAGAATAAGGTGGGATACTGCCGTTTACATTGATAATCATAATTGTTTATGTTGTTTAGTCATAGAATTTATTGCTGTTTCATACTACCTTTCTCCTGCAAATATTCCCCATATTTCACATCTTTTTTCACATATTTCCCTTTAATATAATAGGTACCTAAATAACGCATACAATTTTTCTCTCCTTTTTCTACTCCTTTTTTTAAATACTCAATTGCCATATTACGAGTTGTTTTATCTAATTTGTCTAATGATATGTCGCCTTCTTCATCCCATTCGCCATATAATTGCCATAAACATATAAAAACACCAAGATAAGCAGGGGGATAATCATACTTATTTGCCATTATCAAAGCATAAGGCAGAAAATCTTTAAAACTATATTTATAATAATGATATCTAATATATAAATCATAATATGCTAATGTATCTCCTTTATTTATAATTGAATGTTCTAAATCTAAATCCGAACGAAATGGTCTTTTAATAGGAAAACACTCTTCCTTAATTTTTTCATTTTTATTTTTCTCTTTTTCTTTACTATTATTACAAGAAATTATAAAGAGAGAACTTAAAAGAAAAACAACAATTAATTTTAATTTATTCATTTTTTATTTAATTACGTTTTTATATCTAATAATTTTCGTTTTGCAAAAATATACTTTTATTTGTTTCAATCAATAAAAAATAAATATTTACCTCTCTTTTATTTTTTTTACCGCAGAGTTTCTTTGCGTTTTTTGCGGTTAAAAAGGTAGAATTTAGACAGAATTGTCATTATTTTGAAAATGGATTATCTTTTTATAAGACAGATTGGCTAATTGAATTGGTTGGTAGTGATGTAATGTTATTATATTTTACTATTTTTTTTAGTGGAGGATAACGGATTCGAACCGTTGACCCTCTGCGTGCAAGGCAGATGCTCTAGCCAGCTGAGCTAATCCCCCGATACAGTAGCATAAGGTGCCGTTGATAACTGTAGTCTCGGGCAGAGTTGAACTGCCGACCCCTACATTATCAGTGTAGTGCTCTAACCAACTGAGCTACGAGACTGAATAATCGTCCGATTTGGTGATCTTGACAGCAAATATCCCTGAAAGCTCCTCCAGAAAGGAGGTATTCCAGCCACACCTTCCGGTACGGCTACCTTGTTACGACTTAGCCCCAGTCACCAGTCTTACCCTAGGCCACTCCTTTCGGTTATGGACTTCAGGTACCCCCGGCTTCCATGGCTTGACGGGCGGTGTGTACAAGGCCCGGGAACGTATTCACCGCGCCGTGGCTGATGCGCGATTACTAGCGATTCCAGCTTCACGGAGTCGAGTTGCAGACTCCGATCCGAACTGAGACCGGTTTTTGAGATTAGCATCCTGTCACCAGGTAGCAACCCTCTGTGCCGGCCATTGTAGCACGTGTGTAGCCCTGGACATAAGGGCCGTGCTGATTTGACGTCATCCCCACCTTCCTCACTACTTGCGTAGGCAGTTCACATAGAGTCCCCACCGTAACGTGCTGGTAACTATGTGTAAGGGTTGCGCTCGTTGCAGGACTTAACCTAACACCTCACGGCACGAGCTGACGACAACCATGCAGCACCTCGTATATTGTCTTGCGACTAACATGTTTCCATATTATTCAATATACGTTCGAGCCCGGGTAAGGTTCCTCGCGTATCATCGAATTAAACCACATGCTCCTCCGCTTGTGCGGGCCCCCGTCAATTCCTTTGAGTTTCAACCTTGCGATCGTACTCCCCAGGTGGATCACTTAATACTTTCGTTCAGTCGCTGACTGTATATCGCCAACAACGAGTGATCATCGTTTACAGCGTGGACTACCAGGGTATCTAATCCTGTTTGATCCCCACGCTTTCGTGCATGAGCGTCTATAACAAATTCGTAACCTGTCTTCACGATCGGTGTTCTGTGTTATATCTATGCATTTCACCGCTACATAACACATTCCAGCTACGTCATTTGTATACTAGTCCAACAGTATCAATGGCACGCTACATGTTGAGCATGTAAATTTCACCACTGACTTATTAGTCCGCCTGCGCACCCTTTAAACCCAATAAATCCGGATAACGCTTGCATCCTCCGTATTACCGCGGCTGCTGGCACGGAGTTAGCCGATGCTTATTCTATAGGTACCTGCAATCAACTACACGTAGCTGATTTTACTCCCTATTAAAAGCAGTTTACAACCCATAGGGCCGTCTTCCTGCACGCGGCATGGCTGGGTCAGAGTTGCCTCCATTGCCCAATATTCCTTACTGCTGCCTCCCGTAGGAGTCTGGACCGTGTCTCAGTTCCAGTGTGGGGGTGTATCCTCTCAGAACCCCTATCCATCGTTGCCTTGGTAAGCCGTTACCTTACCAACTAGCTAATGGAACGCGTGCCCATCTTATACCACCTGAGCTTTAATTATAAATAGATGCCTATCAATAATATTATGGAATATTAGCGCTAATTTCTCAACGTTTTGTTCCTGTATAAGGTAGGTTGCACACGTGTTACGCACCCGTACGCTACTCGTCATCTCTGTATTGCTACAAAATGTTACCGTTCAACTTGCATGTATTAAGCCTGCCGCCAGCGTTCATCCTGAGCCAGGATCAAACTCTCCTTAGTATAATATATCTTTATTTAAATATTACTGAAAAGTAATATATCGTTGTGTCTGTCCTGAGCTTTGCTATCTCTTACTCAAAAGATTTAGCGGGATATTTGCTGCTGATCTCCATTCGTTCAAAGAACTTGTCCCAAAAAAAGAAGCACTAAACGTACAACCTTTTTGAGGAATGCAAAAGTACAACTTTTTTCTTTATCTTAAACAAAATATTTTAAATATTTTTTATTATTCTAATGTGGCTGATAATGAGTTGAATAGTTGATTTGGGATTGTGTGATAATCAAAATTAAACAATTATTTTCAAAGGGAAAGGATAAAGTTTGGCATTTTATTGCATCTTTTACCGAATAAATCAATTTATTTTATCGGGAAAATTAGCTGTTTTTATGTGCTTGTAACTATTGTTTTCATTGTATATAAAGTAGGCAGCATATTCAGGATGGGAAGCTAAAAATTGCAATGATTTGTCTATATCCATAATCATAAAAGCAGTGGCTAAAGCATCGGCATAGGTGCAGTTGTCGGCTAATACGGTTACACTTAATAATTTATTTTGTTCCGGTTTCCCTGTCAATGGATTGATAATATGAGAAAAACGTTCGCCGTCTTTTTCATAATAGTTTCTATAGTTTCCACTGGTGGCGACGGCTTTATTGTTTAAATAAAAAACATAATCCGTCTCGCTTTTATCGTCGGCATGTTTAGTGGGAATTTGAATGCCTACTTTCCATTTATTTTGATTTTTATTGCAGGCAAAGACTTCACCGCCAACATCGACCAAGTAGTCGGAATATCCTTGTGAACTTAAAAAAACGGCTATTTTATCTACAATATATCCTTTGGCTATAGCATTGAAATTTAACTGTATAAATAGATTTTCTTTTACTATATGATTGTTTTCTAAAGATAATTTTTGATAACCTATGATTTTTATAACACTATCGATTTCTTTTTGTGTAGGGTCTTTTTTTTCTTCTTTTCCAAAACCCCATAAATTGACCAAAGGTGCAACCGTAATGTCAAAAGCCCCTTCTGTTAAACTGCTAATTTCTTGAGCAACAAGGAAAATACTTTTAAAATCTTCATTTATTTCTGTCGTTTGATTGTTGTTTATCTTTGATATTAATGAATTGGTATCGAAAACAGAGAACATAGAGGAATAGAGATTGAATATGGAATCTATTGGGTATTGAAGGGTTTTGTTTTCTTTTCCCATATAGGAAATAGAGTAATAAGTTCCTATGGCAAAACCGTCAATATTGTTTTTTTTATTTGAATTACAGCTGTTTATTAGTATTGAAATGCCGATAATAATGGTATAAATACATAATTTTTTCATATCAAAAATGTTTTTTACAAAGATACTATAAGTTTGATTTCTATTTTTAGTAAAAAATAATATTTATGAACATAGAAGAAATAATTCGACGAAAATCAAATAAATTTCTTGTATTTTTGCGAAAAATTTTTTATTGCCATGTCGAATAATAATACTATTGTAACTGCTGTAAAAACACTGCCAGAGAAAAGCGGTGTTTATCTTTATTATGATAGTGATAAAAATATTATATATGTAGGGAAGGCTAAAAATTTAAGAAAACGTGTCGGTTCTTATTTTACCAAAACGCAAACCAATCCCAAACTTCGCATAATGGTCGGTAAAATATTTGACATTAAATTTATCATTGTTGACAATGAATACGAGGCTTTATTGTTGGAAAACAATCTGATAAAAAAACATCAACCTCGCTATAATGTTTTATTGAAAGACGATAAAACCTACCCTTGGATTTGTATTCCTAAGGAAGATTTTCCTCGTATTTTTTCTACTCGAAAAACGAACGATAAAAAAGCCTCTTATTTCGGTCCTTATTCTTCAGTGAAAAATATGGGTTTACTGCTTGAAATTTTGAGAGAATTATATCCTTTTCGCACGTGCAATTTGAATTTAAGTAAAGAAAATATCGCTAAAAATAAATACAGACCTTGTTTGGATTATCATTTAAAAAAATGCAAAGCACCTTGCGTCGGTTTACAAACCGAAGACGATTATCTGAAAAACATTAAACAAGCCATCAATATTATTGAGGGAAACATCAAAGATGCAATTAAAGAGCTTGAATCAGAGATGTTTGCTCATTCAAAAAAAATGGAATTTGAAAAAGCTCATGAATTTAAAAATAAAATAGATTTATTGAAAAATTATCAAATTCGCTCAACAATTGTTAATCCTAAAATTAATAATGTTGATGTTTTTGCTATTGCTGAAGATACTAATAGTGCATACATTAGCTACTTTAAAGTAATGAACGGAGCCATTATTTATACTCAAAATTTAGAAATTAAAAAGCGTTTGGATGAAAGCATTGACGAGTTATTATTGTTGGCAATAGTAGATATACGAAAAACGAGTCATAGTCAAACGCCTGAGATTATACTTCCTTTTTTATTGCCTTATGCTATTTCCGATACGAAAATAACAGTTCCTAAAAAGGGCGATAAATTTCAACTGTTGGCATTAGCACAACGCAACGCTTTAGCTTTCAAGCAAGATAGACAAATAAAGAAAAGCATTTTAGAAGGAAATAGAAGCAATAAAAACACATTGGAACAAATGCAAAAAGACCTGATGTTATCACATCCGCCGGCTTATATAGAGTGTTTCGACAATTCCAATATTCAGGGGAAATATGCGGTCTCGGCTATGGTGTGTTTTAGAAATGCCAAGCCGTCAAAAAAAGAGTATCGGCATTATCTTATTAAAACACAACAACAACCCAACGATTATGCTTCTATGCAAGAAGTTGTTTATCGTAGATATAGCAAATTGCTAAAAGAAAAATTACCGCTTCCCGATATGATATTTATTGATGGGGGGAAAGGGCAAGTTTCGGCAGTTTATACCGTTTTAGAACAATTGGGAATTGAAAATAAAGTGGCTCTTTTTGGAATAGCGGAACGATTGGAAGAAGTTTTTCGACCTAAAGACCCACTTCCGTTGTATATTGACAAAAAATCGGAAACCCAGTATGTTTTACAACATCTTCGAGACGAAGCACATCGTTTCGGGATTACCCATCATCGTAAATTACGTTCCAATGAAACGTTTAAAACGGAACTAACCAATATTCAAGGAGTAGGCGATATGACTGCACAAAAACTTTTAAAGCATTTTCATTCGATTGAAAAAATTAAAAAAGCGGAAGTCGGCGAATTGGCACAGGTAATAGGTCGGTCGAAAGCAATAGCCGTATTTAATTTTTATCGTTCTATTATATAAGAAAGAAAGATAGAATAGCTGCTAAAAGACAATAAACGGCAAAATAGATTAATTTTCCTCTTTTGACGATATTTATCATCCATTTACATGCAATACAGCCTACTATAAAAGCAGCCAAAAAACCGCTTATCAATGAAACAGGAGCTATGTCCGTCGGATTCGGCATTAATAAATAGTCTTTTATATCTAAAAATGCTTCCCCTAAAATGGGGATTATCACCATAAGAAAAGAAAATTTAGCGACTGATTCTTTTTTGTTTCCAAGTAGTATCCCCGTAGCAATCGTACTTCCCGAGCGAGAAAGTCCCGGTAGCACGGCAATGGCTTGTGCAATACCGATAATGAGAGCATCCCACCAGCCGATTTTTTCTTTTTGACGTGGCTTGGCAAAATAAGCAAAAGTTAACAGTAAGGAAGTGAGCAGTAAACAGCAACCTACGATGAGTAATCCTGACCCAAATATGGCTTCGATAAAATCTTTAAAAAACAATCCGATAATCATGACAGGAATCATCGAAAGGGCTATTTTGAATAAATACTGGGTGGAGTCGTTCCATTTGAAAAGAAAAAATCCTTTGAATAACTCGGCGACCTCTTTCCGTAATATAACGATGGTACTTAAAACAGTTGCTGCATGTACGCTTACGGCAAACAATAGGTTATTATTTCCTTCGACATTTAAAATGGCATTGCCTATAGCCAAATGTCCACTGCTACTTACCGGCAAAAATTCTGTCAATCCCTGTATTATTCCAAGAATGATTGCTTCCCAGACTTCCATGTATTGCTATAATTGGTTTTATAATAATTCTTTTTTCTCTTCTTTTTCTTTAGGGCGATACATGATGGCAAATAATTCTATGAGAAATCCAAGCACCAATACAATAGGACCTACATACATGCGTCTTGTATCGAAAATAGCTTCGCTAAATTCGGTGGGGTCGTCGGTTCCGCCACCCGACAGTAAAATATAGCCTGCTATTAATACGAGAATGCCTATTAGCATAATGATGTAATTTATTCTACGAAAGGGCATGCCGGGTGCCCATACAATTTGTTGTTTTTGAGGAACTGCTTTATTTTTTGCTTTATTCGTTTTTATTTCTTTTTTTGCCATATTATTGAATGATTATAATTATGAGTAAAGTTTATCTATTTTCATTTTTATATATTTTCTTACTGAGAAATAAGTAGATAGCCAAGTAAAAAACACTCCCATTGCTGCAACGGCTGCAAAGACAAGGAGGTATTGCTTGGGGTTGTCTAATTCAATGAGTCCGGGAATATGGGTATAAGCTAAATAGATTACGCCACTTAAGATAATGATAGAAAAAATGGCTGCCCATAGTCCTTGCATTATTCCTTTATAGATAAAAGGTTTTTGAATAGTGCTTTTTTTAGCTCCGACTAATAACATACTTCTAATAATAAATCTTTTAGAATAGATGGATAAGCGTATGGTATTGTTGATTAGTGAAATGGCGATAATTAATAAAACGCCGCTAACAATGAGCATTACGACACTGATTTTATATAAATTTTGATTAATATTTTCTACATAGCTACGTTGATATTGAATATCTGTAACATTCGGTTCAAGGAGTAAGTTTGCTTCTATTTTTTGTAAACTGTCAACAGAGGTGTACGCCGAATGAATTTTCAGTAAAATTGAGGGGGGGAGAATGTCGCCCACTATTTCTCTAAAGTCATGCCCTAACATTTTAATTGTTTGTTCAGTAGCTTCTTCTTTGCTAATGTAGCGTGCCGATTTAACATAGGGTTCCGATTCTAATCGTTTTTGGAATTCCAAAATATCTCCTTCTTTGATATCGGGGAGTAGCATTATTTCAAAGCTAATGTTTTCTCTTGTTTCTTGTGATATGCGTTGAGCATTAATAAGAATTACCCCTAAAAGCCCTATCATGAACAAAACCAATGTTATGCTAAGCACAGTAGAAATCCATGAAGCAGCTAAGCGATGTTTTGTTATTTTATCTACGGGTTCTGTCATTATTTTTAGTTTTTAGTAAATTATTAATAACTATTAATATGAAAAAATATTGTATTTATTATGTTTCATCGTACCCATCATTATCCAAAGTCATATAGATAGAATTTTGACTTTTAAATTCAGGCACTATCAATTTCATTTGTTTAACTACTGCAAAATCATTTTCAGTATAAAGCATATCAATTAGTCGGTTGATATGTTCATTAATAACGTCAAAATCATATTCTATTACTTTAGCGATTTTAATTTTTTTATGTTTTGTAATGATGGTGTTTTCATTGTTATTTAAAAGTTCTTCGTATAGTTTCTCTCCGGGACGCAAACCTGTGAAAACAATTTGTATATCTCGTCCTAACTCCAAGCCTGATAATAACACCATTTTTTTAGCCAAATCCAATATCTTGATTGATTTTCCCATATCGAAAATGTAGATTTCGCTACCGTTGCTCATTGCTCCTGCATGTAGCACTAATTGACAAGCCTCACCAATGGTCATAAAATAGCGGGTAACCTCCGGATGTGTTATTGTAATAGGTCCTCCTTCTTCTATTTGTTTTTTGAGAATGGGTATGATTGAGCCGTTAGAGCCTAATACATTGCCGAATCGAGTGGTGATAAATTTACAATTTTGGTATTTTTTTCCCAATGATTGCACGTAAATTTCGGCAATTCGCTTCGTTACTCCCATTACGTTAGTAGGATTTACGGCTTTATCTGTCGAAACCATAATGAATTTATTGACAGAGTATTTTACGCTTAAATCTGCTATTGTTTTTGTTCCCAACACATTGATTTTAACCGATTGTATCGGATTTTTTTCCATAATGGGGACGTGCTTGTAAGCCGCTGCATGATAAACTATATCGGGTTTGTATTTAGCAAAAATGTTTTCCATGAATGCTTTATCGCATATATCGCCTATATAAGAAATGTAATTTTTTCGTTGATAAGAATCACTGAGGGATAATTCCAAGAAAAACATAGGCGATTCGGCATTATCTATTAATATGATTTGCTTAAAATCATATTTCATAATTTGCAGTACAATTTCGCTTCCGATAGAGCCGGCAGCTCCGGTAATCAATATCGTTTTATTTAATAAATCTTTACGTATAATAGTGCTGTCTAATTTGATAGGTTCTCTTTCTAAGAAATCTTCAATTTTAATCTTTTTGATTTGCTTGAAACTTAATTGACCGTTAATCCATCTGTCAACGGGTGGAACTACTAAAACTTTTGTTTTATACTCTAAGCACATTTCCGTTATTTGATTGCTTTTGCTTTGTGGAAAGTCTTTGATTGCAATTATCACGTGGGCAATGCTTTTTGTCTCTAATAATTTTGCTAAATCTTTAAAAGAATAAATGCATAGATTGTCTATTTTTTTTCCTATTTTTTTAGGGTCATCGTCAATAAATCCTATGACGTTGTATTTGTTAGAAATATCTTGGTAGATTGATTTTTTGGTTGTAAATCCTAATTCGCCGGCACCGTAAATCACAACGTCTTTCTTTTGTTTAGGACTGTTAATGTATTCAAAATAAATAATTTTTGTAAATAAACGATAAAAAATTATCATAAAAGTGGATACGATAAATTCTAAGATAACAATAGAAAACGGCACAACAAAAGCATTGCTTATCAAATAAAATATCAGATTAATAGCGCTAATAATGATTGAGCCTAATAAATTGACTAAAAAAATACGTGTAACATCTTTTGTCCCTGTGTATCGCAATAGAGCAGTATGTGTTTTAAACGATAAGAATAAAATTAATCTTACTCCTAAGATTGTTCCAAATATGGCAGCCATTTGGTAGCGATTTAAATCGGCAGGGATTTTAAAATTTAAACGTAAAATCATTACCAATGTAATAGAAATACTTACGATAAATAAATCTATAAAAAGTATCACCCAGCTGGGGGCGGTATTGGTTCTACGTAATGATGGAAATGTTATTTTTTTCATTTATCAGTTATTTTATTTGATATACTTTTTTGATTCTTCCCAATAAAAATTCATTAGTTCAGTGTCGGCATCTGTAATATGTTTGTTTTGAGCTGCAATTTGATTTTCAATGTATTGAAAACGTTGAATAAACTTTTGATTGGTGCGTTCTAATGCGTCTTCAGGGTTGATATCTAAAAAACGTGCATAATTAATCATTGCAAATAAAACATCTCCAAATTCATTTTCAATACCTTGTTTGTCGTTTTTTTGCAATTCGGTTTCCAACTCACTGATTTCTTCTTTTATTTTGTTGACTACTTCCGCCGAATTATTCCAATCGAATCCGACGCCATGTACTTTTTCCTGCATTCGGAATGCTTTTACCATGGCAGGCAACGAGTGAGGGACTCCTTCCAATACTGATTTTCTGCCTTCGGTGAGTTTGATTTTTTCCCAATTTTCTTTTACTTCTTCCGAGTTAGCTACTTTTACATCTCCAAAAACATGGGGATGACGTAGTATTAATTTATCACACAATGTATTGACGATATCTGCAAAATCGAAAGCATTTAATTCCCGACCGATTTTGGCATAAAAAACAATGTGCAATAAAATATCGCCTAATTCTTTTTTGATATTGTTTAAGTCTTGTTGAATGATAGCATCCGATAGCTCATACACTTCTTCTATTGTGAGGTGGCGAAGGCTTTCGAGTGTTTGTTTACGATCCCAAGGGCATTTTTCGCGTAACTCATCCATAATGGTCAGTAGACGGTCAATGGCTATTTGATTCTTGTTGATTGTCATATTATGGATTGTTTTCGAGTGTTAATAGTGTGATTAAAAATTATATGTTGTTGATTGTAAATCTCTTTTTATTGATATATGAATGCTTATATTTAGATTGCGAAAGTAAAAAAATATTTAATGTAATATTCATTGTTCTATTAAATTTTACTTTTTATTTGCCATTACTTTTTCCCATTCCCACGAGGTTTTTAACATATCCTCCAACGAATATTTAGCTTTCCATTTCAATAATTCATTGGCTTTTCGGGTGTCAGCCCAAATCTTTGCAATATCTCCTTCGCGACGTCCTTTTATTTGATAATTTACTTTTAAGTTATTGACTTTCTCAAAGGTATGCACTATATCTAAAACCGAATAGCCTATTCCCGTTCCTACGTTAAACACTTCATAATTGCTTATTGTGTTTTTCTCTATCATTCGTTGGATAGCACAAACGTGAGCATCAGCCAAATCCGATACATGGATATAGTCGCGTATGCAGGTTCCGTCGGGGGTGTCGTAATCATTGCCGAAAACAGATAAGTATTCGCGTTTACCTATTACTGTTTGTGTAAGATAAGGTAATAAATTGGGCGGAATTCCTTTTGCAACTTCTCCTATTTTCAAGGAAGGGTGTGCTCCTATAGGATTAAAATAGCGTAAAGAGGTAACAAACAGATTGTTGTTTGCTTTACAGCAATCTTCTAATACTTCTTCTATCACTTGTTTGGTGTTGCCGTAAGGCGACATTGCTTTTTTGATAGGCGAATTTTCCGTTACGGGTAAACTATCGGGGGTGCCGTAGACAGTACAAGAAGACGAAAAAACTAAATTCTTTATTTGATGTTTTTGCATTTCCGTTAAAACATTCAATATCGAATGGAAATTGTTCTTATAATACCTCAACGGTTCATTAACCGATTCGTTGACATATTTATAGGCTGCAAAATGAATGACAGCATCTATGGCGTAGTTATTAAAAAGGGCTTCGCATGCTTGTTCGTCAACTAAATCTATTTTTTCGAAAACAGGAAGTATATGGGTTATTTTTTCAATGTTATAGATTACTTCTTCTTCTGAATTACTCAGATTATCAACTATAATTACATTGTAGCCTTGTTCTTGCAAAGCAATAACCGTATGCGAACCTATATAACCTGTTCCTCCGGTTACTAAAATTGTTTTTTTCATAATGATGGATGAATTTTATTAATAGCTATATCTATACGTTCCGAGCTTTCTTCTACTCCCAATAAATTGATGATTTCAAACAAATCAGGTCCTTTGGCATAACCCACTAAACTTAAACGTAAGCAATTCATGATGTTAGCCATATTTAGCTGATGGTCTTCTATGTATTTTTTCACTTGCTCTCTTGCTCTATCTATTTGAAAGTTCGGCTCGGCAGCAATTATTTCTTTGATTGCCTTTAGGTGTTGCGGTGTGTTTTCTTGCCAACGTTTTCTTATGACGGCTTCGTCGTAACTATCGGGACGTAAGAAAAAGAATGATGAAACTTCCCATAAATCATGGATAAAATAGGCACGTTCTTTTACTAATTCTACAATTTTTTGAATATAATCGTCAGGGGCTGTTAAGTTTTTTTCTGCTAAAAATTCTTTGTATTTTTCCGCCAACTCATTATTCGATTTCATTTGTAAATATTGATGATTGAACCATTTAGCCTTTTCGAAATCAAATTTTGCTCCCGATTTATTGACTCTTTCCAAAGAAAAAATCTCTATGAGTTCCGACAATGAAAATATTTCTTGTTCGGTTCCGGGATTCCAACCGAGCAATGCCAAAAAGTTGATTAATGCATCGGGGAAATATCCTTTTTCTCTGTATCCGGCAATAACTTCAGATGAATTGGGGTCGTGCCATTCCAAAGGGAATACGGGAAATCCTAATCGGTCGCCGTCGCGTTTACTCAATTTGCCGTTGCCATCGGGTTTCAGCAGCAAAGGAAGATGTGCAAACTGAGGCATTGAGTCTGCCCAGCCTAAATAGCGATAAAGTAACACATGCAAAGGTGTCGAAGGCAGCCATTCGCTTCCTCGAATTACATGCGAAATATCCATTAAGTGGTCGTCTACCACATTTGCTAAATGATAGGTAGGCAATTGATCTGCTGATTTCCACAATACTTTATCATCTACTATACTGCTATTGATTACCACTTCTCCGTAAATCAAGTCTTGCACTTTTATATCTTCATCGGGTTGAATACAAATACGAATAACATAAGATTCGCCTTTTGCCATTCTGTTTTTCACTTCCTCTTCCGAAAGAGTCAGCGAGTTTTTCATTTGCATACGAACCGAAGCATCGTATTGAAAATTAGCAATTGTTTTGCGTTTTTCTTCAATTTCTTCCGGCGTATCAAAAGCATAATAGGCTTTTCCGCTATTGATTAAAAAATCGGCATATTGTTTATAAATGGATTTACGCTCCGACTGTCGATAAGCTATTCCTTCTTTATTAGGGATATGCACTCCTTCGTCGAAGGTAATGCCTAACCAATCAAAGGATTCTATAATGTATTGTTCGGCGCCGGGAACAAAGCGAACACTGTCGGTATCTTCGATACGAAGAATGATTTTCCCATTGTTTTGTTTTGCAAACAAATAGTTATACAGTGCTGTACGCACGCCTCCTATGTGCAAAGGTCCCGTAGGACTCGGAGCAAATCGCACTCTTATTGATTTCATCTTATTAGAATAAATAATTTTTTGCAAAAGTATACATTTTTGCAATATAAAATACGGTTTTTCTGATTTATTTTGTTGAAAAATAAATAATTAAAATGTATTTAAGAAACAACGAAATACATTTTATGACAATTTATTGGTTGAAAAAGAATAAAGCGGTGCATTGTCGGTAGATTTAAGTTACCGCATATCTTATTAATTTGTATTTATCACATCTTTTTTTATATATTAAAACTGCCATTGCCATATTAGTGTATTGTCGTTTCTGCCGGAATCAAGTGCAATTTTAACACAAAATATTATTGTCAGATAAAAAATAAAAAAATATTTCACTGATTATCAATCTTTTTGTTTTTCTTAGTAAAATAAAAGCAAGTTCTTACCAATGCAGAGGGATAATTTCTACATTTCGTTTGATTTTATATGCAATTTTGATGTACTTTTGTAGCGGAAAAAATGTAACGGCTAAAATTCAATGTCTGAAAATATTAAGAAACCCAACTGGCTAAAAATAAAGTTGGAATCCGGCGAAAATTTTGAGAAAGTAAAACAAATCGTCCATCGGCATCATCTTCACACAATATGTGAAAGCGGTAAATGTCCCAATAGAAATAAATGTTGGACCATGGGAACAGCTACCTTTATGATATTGGGTGATATATGTACTCGTTCTTGTAAATTTTGTGCTACAAAAACAGGAAAACCTCTTCCTGTTGATGATACGGAGCCTATGCGATTATCGGAAAGCATTCGTTTAATGAATTTAAACTATTGCGTTATTACCTCTGTCGATCGCGATGATTTATCCGATAAAGGAGCTAAACATTGGCACGACTGTATTTTGGCGGTTCGTCAATTGAATCCTCAAACAAAAATAGAAGTGCTTATTCCCGATTTTGACGGAAATCCGGAATGGATACAAAGCATTTGCGATGCAGCACCCGATGTGATAGGACATAATCTTGAAACCATCAAACGTTTAACACCTTTGGTGAGAAGTAGAGCTAATTATACAACCAGCTTACAAACATTGGAGTATATTGCTAAAGCAGGATTTGTTGCCAAATCGGGAATTATGGTCGGGATAGGTGAAACTCAAGATGAAGTCATTGAATTAATGAAAGATTTACGTTCGATTAATTGTGAATTGTTGACGATAGGACAATATTTACAACCGACGCCTCAGAACTTAGCAATAACGGAATACGTTCATCCCGATGTGTTTGATTTCTACAAAAAAGAGGCTTTGGCTTTAGGTTTTAAAGCCGTAGAAAGCGGTCCTTACGTTCGTTCTTCTTTTATGGCTGAGCAATCGTATATGAACAGTAAAATTTAAAAATTATGATTTTTACGGATTGGCAACTTATTGATTACAAGCAAGCATGGGATCAACAAAAAACAATATTCAATGCGTTGATTGATAAAAAATTAAATCCTGATTTGGATATAAAAGATATTACACAGCAAGTTATTTTATGCGAACATCCGCACGTTTACACATTAGGACACAATGGCGAATATGGTAATTTGCTTGCTAATCCTGAGTTTTTAAAAAAAATAAATGCCGATTTTTATCATATAGATAGGGGGGGAGACATTACGTATCATGGTCCGGGACAATTGGTCGGTTATCCCATTATTGATATTGCCGAACTTAAACTTTCGCTCAAAGATTATGTGTATTTATTGGAAGAAAGCATTATTAAAACAATTGCTTATTATGGATTGGAAGGCACTCGTTTACAGGGAGCAACAGGCGTATGGCTTGATATTGACAAACCCGGTGTAAGAAAAATTTGTGCTATCGGAATTCGTGCCAGTCATTATATTACCATGCATGGTTTTGCCCTGAATGTCAATACCGATTTAAATTATTTTCACTATATCAACCCTTGCGGATTTGTGGATAAAGGAGTTACTTCTATCGAAAAAGAGTTAAATCGTAAAATTGAAATGCAGGAAGTAAAGAAAATATACCGACAAGCATTTACCGATATTTTCAACGTATAAGTATGGATAGATATATTCGTCAAATGGTTTTGCCTGAAATCGGGGAAGAAGGACAATGTAAAATTGGCAAAACATCGGTTTTATTAATAGGAGTAGGCGGATTAGGTGCTATAATTAGCCAATATTTAGTAGCGGCAGGTATAAAAACAATAGGTTTGGTAGATGCCGATACCGTATCTCTGAACAATCTTCAGCGACAGATATTGTATCGTGAACCGCAAATAGGACTTTCTAAAGCATTAACGGCGAAACAGTCTTTACTGAAACTTAATTCAGATGTAAATATAGAGGCTTATAATGTGCGTTTTACGGAAAAAAATGCTGTGTCGTTGGCGGAAAATTATGATATTATTATTGACGGCACCGACAATTATACTACTCGTTATCTCTTAAACGATGTTTGTGTAGGATTAGATAAACCATTGATATATGGAGCTATTTCCGAGTTTTATGGACAAGTGAGCGTTTTCAATTATCAAAGTGGTGCTACTTATCGTTGTTTATATCCTCATGCTAACGACGAGCCTACAACAACAAATCCTTCCGGCGTAATCGGAATGTTGCCCGGTGTAATAGGCTGCCTACAAGCCTTGGAAGCAATTAAAATAATTACCGATACGGGAAATATATTGCAAAATAAATTGTTTACTATCAATTTATTAAATTTAACAACATCTATCGTTGATATTATCCCTGATGTAGAACAGCGAGAAATAGCATTGGCTAATTTTAAGAAATTAACTGCTGTTGAGCGATAAAAATAAATAAAAGAAGTTTAATAAAAATTTTTTAACGCTTGAAAAACGCTGTTAATTCATAACGCTCTGTGAATTATTTTTTCCTATGTAGGGGAAAGATTTTGACCGAAGTTTTTTCTTTCTCGTTATTGTTATACTATTTTGTTTTTTACCGCAGAGTTTCTTTGTGTTCTTTGCGGTTAAAAAGCATAAGGTGGTACACTACCAGTATTTATGGTCCTGGTGCTCTGAATTTATTTTTTTTCTTTATCCGATATATATATACTTTATCAGTTATCACACTATCCCAAGTTGGTATTAAAGGTGTTCGTTTATCAAAATATAAGCCGTCCGCCGTTTTAGTCAAGTAAGGCGAGTGTTGCAAATCCTTTAATTTTTTTTGATACACTATAATATAATCATAAAACTCATAATCAAGATTTTTTACTATATTATAAGCATAAGTAGAATCGTAACCTTGTTGCGGAGGGTATCTTTGCTTGTAGTAATCTGTTAAAAAATATATAAATCTTTCTTCATTTTGTATGTAATGATAAGAAAACCACTGAGAATTATCAAAACTTTCATTAGGTTTATCTATCTCTTCTACGAATTCAAAAGAAACTTTGCGTGGATAATAATAATATAAAATACATAATCCGACAACAAACACAACCGTTGTAACAATATATAACAATTTCTTTTTCATTTGATTATTTATTAAGTGTCCCCCTATGCTAGGAAAGTTTTTTTATTTGTTAATATTTTTATTTTTTAATGTTGCAAAGATATACATTTATTTGTTTTCTTTCTTTACTTTTTTTCCTTCAGCTGAAAAAAAGTAACAAAAAAAAGCCGCCGCTGCGGATATTTTACTAAACCTCCTTGCTTGTCGCTAAAAATCATAAACTCCTCCTTTTAGGGCTTCGCCCTAACGTTCGTCAAACAGTATGATTTTTTTAACGCTCCAAGCGGCGTCTGTTTTTAACGTAAAATATCCGAGGCGGAAAGAAAACTCTTTACAAACAGTTCGTTTTGACTTCTATTGTTCACTCTCTTTTTTATCATTTACTCTCGTTTTGATTTTAAAAGTGTAAGATGGGGCATTGTTGTCTTTATTGATAAAATTTGTCACAAAATTACTTTACATAATATTCAAATTCAAGAGGCAATTTTATAAGTCCCCCTTGAGGATGATAGCAAATCATATATCCTTTATGTTTAATTAACCCTTTCTTTTTAGGAATTTCTTTAAATGCATAATATCCACATTCTGCAATCAGAGTGTCTCCATCAAGAACTATGAACGGATGTTGCTCTTTATTCAATATACTTATTGAATAAACAATTTCGGCAGAATATTCCTCTCCTATTTTAATGGTGTCCTTTTTAGAGTATGCTGCTGCTCCCATTGCATCTGCCCAAAAGAAATTTAAATATCCGTATTTTTTTATTATTTCAGTAACAAAATGATATTCTATAAATTTTGTTAATAATCTATAATCTTGAGAATTTTTGTTATGAATAGATTTAATTAGATGAAATATTCTATTCGTTGTATCAGAATGGATAGGTGTTGTTTTATTAAAATATTTTATGAACTCCGAAGAAGTCAAATTTTTACCATTATTGGTTACACTATCATAGTCCTTTAAAAAATCTCTAACCACGAAATGTCTCATTTCATAATATTTAAAATGATAAGATAAATTAGACTTTGACTCTTTAATTTTTTCATCTAATAATTTTATTACTTCTTCTTTTACAAGATCATTACCTGATTGTTTTTTTGTCAATAAAATAAGACAGGTAATCAAAGCTATTAATAAAACGATGTTACTTACAATTAATATTTTATTCTTATTCATATTGTTATTATTAATTATTTACTTTTTTTTAAGACTCCTATGTGGATTAAAGTGTCCCCCTCTATTAGGACAGTTTTTTTAATATTTTTATTTTTTTAATGTTGCAAAAGTATACTTTTATTTGTTTCAATAGAAAAAAATAAAAAATATACCTCTCTTTTGTTGTTTTTTACCGCAGAGTTTCTTTGCGTTCTTTGCGGTTAAAAAGTATAAGATGGTACACTACCCCTTAATTTCCACCATCTCTTACGTTTCCATTTTACTCCTAAACGATCTAAAATTTCCTTTTCAAATTTCTTTTTAATCATACGATTTTCTTTGCGAGTTATTTCCTTGTAATCATTAATTCCTCTCCATCCTCTAAAATGTACACCATCACTAACCGCATACAATCTAATTAAACTAATTACAGCATCGTCTTTGATATGTATTTCAGGAAAACATGAAACCGTTTTATCTATATCTTTAAAATAAAAAAAGACAAGACTTGAAGAAGCATTATCTGTATCAGTTTCAAATTCATGATACTTTTCACCTTTTTCATTAGTTGTGATTAAACGATATTCGGGATGGATAGATTGAAATTCATATAAAATATCTATAATTTCTTCTTCATATAAAATATTTATAGTTTCTTCTTTTGTTATTGCATTATAGTCTGTATCTATAATTAAATAAGATTCTGCAAGACTACGACTGTTTCCGAAAATTTCATCCAAAAACTCAAAACAACAAGAGCGAATTATAATAAAAATTACTGCAAAAACAACTATGTATTTAATATATTTCCTTTTCATGTTATTTAAAATTTGTTTTTCTGTGTTATTTTGTGATATTTTTTTGCAAAAGTATAATTAAATTTTATTGTTTTGGCATTTTACTTAAAACCCATTCTTGCTTTTCACATGAATATTTAAGTGTCCCCCTCTATTAGGACAGTTTTTTTAATATTTTTATTTTTTAATGTTGCAAAAATATACTTTTATTTGTTTCAATAGAAAAAAATAAAAAATATACCTCTTTTTTGTTGTTTTTTACCGCAGAGTTTCTTTGCGTTCTTTGCGGTTAAAAAGTATAAGATGGTACACTACCCCTTAATTTCCACCATCTCTTACGTTTCCATTTTACTCCTAAACGATCTAAAATTTCCTTTTCAAATTTCTTTTTAATCATACGATTTTCTTTACGAGTTATTTCCTTGTAATTATTAATTCCTCTCCATCCTCTAAAAATTACTCCATCATTAACCGCATACAATCTAATTAAACTAATTACAGCATCGCCTTTGATAGATATTTCAGGAAAGCATGAAACCGTTTTATCTATATCTTTAAAATAAAAAAAGACAAGATTTGAATAAACACCATCAGTATTAGTATCTCCAAAATAGTGATACTTTTCACCTTTTTCATTAGTTGTGATTAAACGATATTCGGGATAGGTAGATTGAAATTCATATAAAATATCTGTAATTTCTTCTTCTGTTATTACATTATAGTCTTTATCTATAATTATATAAGATTCTGCAAAACTACGATTTGTTCCAGAAATTTTAGTGATAAATCCAATACAAGAGCGAATTATAATAAAAATTACTGCAAAAACAACTATGTATTTAATATATTTCCTTTTCATGTTATTTAAAATTTGTTTTTAATTATTATCCATAGAATTTATTACTCATCAATAATCAATTGAAGTTCCCCTGTCAAATAATCATATTGAATAATAACTCTTTCATTATTAAATAAACGCAATCCAAATTGTTTTAAAATTTCCAAATCATTTTCTTTACCCATTAGATGCCTTTCAACTATATCTATTCCTTTAGCACATTCAAAATCATCATCTTCAATAATATCATAATTTATATGTTTATTTAGTTTCATTATATCAACATGGATAATATTATCAATATAACCGATTCTACAAGGTTCTACCCAACCATAATCTTTATCTACCGTTATCATTTGCCCAATCGCAAATATACGAGCATAACTACAAATCAACGTATCTGATATGGGTTTGTTTAATATCACAAATTTTAGTTTTCCAAATTCCAAAAGTGTTATATCAAGAGAATCAAAATCTAAAGATGGTTCTGTTAAAAATAGTTGTCTTCGTTTCTCAAAATCTTCTTTTCTGATAATATCAAACTTTTCATCACAGCAACCAATCGTCATTATCAACTCTTGATTATTTGGAATTTTGGTATAAATAGTATCAAATTTAGTTGTTTGATTTCTTGTTTCCTGAAAATAAATTGTATCCATTCCTTTTTCATGAGGATAGATAGTTACTTCATCAATAGTAGTATTAAAAGTAACACCGTTAATAGTCCATTGAAGAGTTCTTTCTGTTATTCCATGTAAATATTTTAAAATAATTTTTGACTGTCCTGTAACAACAATAGAGATAAACAATACATTCAATAGGACTATTATTCTTTTCATTTTATTTAAAATTTGTTTTTCTGTGTTATTTTGTGATATTTTTTTTTGCAAAAGTATAATTAAATTTTATTGTTTTGGCATTTTACTTAAAACCCATTCTTGCTTTTCACATGAATATTCGTATTCAAATAAATATCCTTCACTTATACTAATGTATAAGATTTTATCTTTTAAAAAAACATTTTTTGAACAAAAATATAGTTTTATTTTATTACTATCAATTCTAACACCGGAAAAACTAATACCTTTTATCCCTTTCTTTTTCTGTTTTTTAGTTAAACTATATATTGAAATATATTTTAACTTTAAATCCAAATTAAGAATTTCTTGTGTAGGCTCAAATCCAGCTGGATAATGATCAACCCAAATATAAAAATCATCAGTTATTTTTTGTCTTGTAATTTCTTTTTCAATATAATGTTTTTCAATTTTTAAAACTGTCAAAAGTGCTTCTTGTATCATTTTTTCAATTTGGTCATATTCGATAATTGTGTCTTGCTTTTGTGCTTTACTAACTAAAGTAATTGGAAACAACATAAAAAATAACACAAAGATTTTTATAAGATTTTTCATAAACATACTATCTTATTGTTAAGTGTCCCCCTCTATTAGGACAGTTTTTTTTATTTGTTAACGTTGCAAAAATAATGTTTTTTGTTATAGTATCCATTGTTTGATGTTCTATTTTTAAAATATAAGATGGGAAACTATCAACTGTCTATTTTAGATTCTGACAACATACTATCTAAAATATTAAATTCTTTAATTTTTAATTCTTCTTTCATTATTTTATTACAATCATCAACATGAAATCCTCCAATTCTTAATTCCTTTTGTAATATTTTTATAAAATCCTGATTTCTTTTTGCTTCATTTCCATACGGAACATGAAGAGTCATCCTATTTTCTTCTCCATGTAATCTTTTATAATATTCAAAGTATAAATCATTGTAGTTTGAATAATTATAGAAGAGATTTTTTATATGGAATCCAAGATCACCACCAAAAATAACATCACATGTCTGAAAACAAACGCTTGAAGTGTCTTTTCTTAGCCTGTTCCATACAGATAAAAATTTAATATTTCCTTTTGACAATAATGCCTGATATGCATAATACCTCATCACTGGACTTTTACTATAAGATAATTCTATCCATAAAGAATCAGAAATATTTTTTAAAAGTATTTCATAGCAACTATATATACCGCTAATTTGACCTCCATATCCAATATGCTTACCTTCAATTTGTTTACTTGATTCAATCACCGAGATCTTATCATTAATGTACTCACGAGAATTAACTTTCAAAACCGAGTCAATACTATCTTTAAATGTTGAATTTTTTCTTTCTTTCGTATTACAACTTATGCAAACAAACAAAAGAACAAACAAAATGTATATTTTCATAAGTAACTATTATTTTTATGACATTCTTAACTGCCCCCTATAGTAGAACAGTTTTTTTTATTTATTAATATTTTTATTTTAAAAAGAACTTTATCTTTAGTGTTGCAAAAATATACTTTTATTTGTTTCAATAGAAAAAAATAAAAAATATACCTCTCTTTTGTTTTTTTATCGCAGAGTTTCTTTGCGTTCTTTGCGGTTAAAAAGGTAGAAGATGGTATACTATTGGTTTTAGAGACACTTTGTAAAAACAGGTTTATAAAATATCTATGAATCTATTTTATTTTTTCTTTTACCTTTACACTATTGACTAATCCCAAAAATTTTACCGCCTTTTTCGTTTGTGTAAAACAGTTTTGATTAATTAGGATAAGTTCACATCTTTTTTACAACTTATAATTTTTATTATAAAAATAAGTAGTCAGTTGCCATATCTTTTAATTTGCTCCTCAACTTTTTGATCTAATAATGGAACTAATACTTCAAAAGGACAAATATAAACATTATTTGTATCTCCATATTCAATTAATTTATACCTATAATCCAAATCCGAAGGCTTAAATGCTTTTGGCAATAAACGGTCGTCTTTTTTAACTGATTTACAATTCAATAAACCGCTATTTCGCAATAATGTATTAGAAAAACTACTTGAACTATTTTCATAAAGAATATAATAGATATTATTTTTTGAAAAAACCTCACTATTTTCGTTCATATAGTTCATTAAGTATTCCAAACAATTGCCGCAGGGATAGGTTAAATCAATAATTAAGACCAAGGAATTTTTAGGGATTTTCAATTTTTTTAAATATTGTTTTATTGTCAGCTTCTGCGTGTTTTTTGTTGTTGATGAACTTAAATGTTTTTTTTCAAAATCCTTCCATTTAATTTCTTTCGTTGTATTTTCCAATTCAATATTGTAAGATACATCTTCACGCTTATTATATGCCTGTAAGGCATTGTTTAACAAAAAAGGTTCACTAAATGTTTTATTGCTTATAATATAAGCAATATGATTAAATGCGGTATCTAATTTTTCCAACACCAATGCCGGAGGATAATTTTTATAATTCCAAATAGAAAATCTTCTAATATAGCAATTACCTTTAGGATACCATATAGGTTTATCAAATCGCACATCCATATAATCAACATTTTTTTTGCGTGCAGTTGAATCAACATTATCAAAAGTATGCTCTTTACGACAATCAATTAAAATCATAGTATCCAATGCCATATCGTATTTATATAAATTGGATGAATAAGGAAACGAAATGCAAATGTTCTGTTCTTTATCATAAAATATATTATAGCTCCAATTCCAACAATTTATATTAAACTTTTTACCGATGTCTTGTGGCGGAAATTTTACATTCAACATTTTAAAGGTTTTGCTGCTTAAATTATACAAGCACAATAATTTCGGATTAAAATCTACGAACTCAGGGTCAGAAGTAGCCGGACTATAAATACTAAAATTGATTAATAAATTATCATTGATTATCCTATTTTCGGTTATGCTCCGTATGGAATATTCAATCATATAATTTCGTCGTCCCTTATAAATATAGGGAACATTGTTTAAACTATAAGTGTTTATTACTTCCCCTTTTCCGTTGATAAGAATAAAATCAAATGTATTATCGGTTTCATTGTTAACAAATACTCTCCTATAAAAAATAAAAATAGAATCATGATTATGATAATAAAGAAAATCAATAGGATATTTTGGAATGGAATCCAATTGAATAGTTTTAATGTTCCCGTTTTCCAAATTATACACATAAAGCAATTCGGAATGTGATGATAATGTTACATAATACATTGTGTCGTTTATTGTATTAAAACAATCATGTCCTCCATTCATGGAAATCTTTGTGTTTGATAAAAAAGAATCGAGATAATAATTGCTTTCATTTTTATCAAGTCCTTTAAAATCAATAATGGTAAACGATTTATCATAGGATTGACATTTTGTGAAATTTATTATTAAAAATAATAAAGTTATATAACAATATACTTTTAGCATAATTTTTTATATTACATACATTTATTTATTATCTATTTACAATCAATCCCATGTGTAATAATATTTGAATGAACCATCACACGGGTCTTCGTATACAGCCCAAATTCCTGTGGCAAGCACTACTGTCCCCCTCATATAAGTAGCATATCCACAGGTAGTCCCATTTTTTTCACAATGAGCTTTTTTAAATTTTCCATTACTATAAAATTCAACAGTACCAACTCCCCATGGAGCTTCTCTAATAATTGTGTCTCCTTGCGGAAGAGTACAAGTCATTGTTGCAAGTGAATCTTCAATATAATAAATATGAAAATTGTCAATATCGTTGTATGAAGGATAATAATTATTCTTTTGATATTTTTCCGATTGCAATTAAGTGTCCCCCTTTATTAGGACAGTTTTTTTTATTTGTTAATATTTTTATT
>ERZ795049.275-NODE-275-length-80118-cov-14.095400_pt1 | contig 80118 bp, 72 predicted proteins | sample MGYA00375133_ERZ795049 | MGnify/ENA primary metagenome ERZ795049 (study PRJEB30178, sample SAMN05720147) | activated sludge metagenome | isolation source: anaerobic digester from wastewater treatment plant | place: Japan | collected 2015-04-20 ...
CAACGTTCTCTCCACTCGCTCTTCTTTCGGTAACATTTATTAATGAGGCAACAGGTGGATTGCCTGCGACGTTTCAAGAGGATTCTTGTTGATCAGATACGGCGTGGCGATAGTTATATTTGGAAATTAGTTTTTCAATTTCAATCACTCCGTTCACATGAATCATAACGGCTTTCAAAAATGGCAGAAGGTATGATCGTATCAATCAGGGGGTAAAAATCCACAAACAGACAACTTCCCCTTTTTAGGGGGTCGAGGTTGTCCTTTTCAGACGCCTTTACGCTTACGCTGAAGGGGCACTGATGAGTCGGTGCATGGTGAATATCAGAAAAGCCGGCTTCCCCGCGTGTTTTTAGATTATTCAACGCAGGAAATTTTTTGAAATGTGGATATCTCCTTGATCGGGATTCTTTTCTTTAACAGATCTTCAGGAGGCTTATCTTTTAAGCAATAAGATTGCTCCAGATAAATATAGATGGGGGAGAGTTTCGCATGCAATGTTTTTGATTCAATCAGCATTTCGCTGAAAACGTCACACACCCCCGAATCTTCCTGAATAAAGACTCTGATCTCCGGGACGGGAATCGTATCCTCTTTCAAACCGTTTACGATTTCAATATAGCCGATGAAATTTTTATATTCGTCTGTCAAATTCTTTGCCGGATTAAAAACGACGCCAACATTTTCAAATTCCGGAACGGAAATATTCCCTTTATAGGAAACATGACAGGCAACGCGTGCGTGAGACGACGGATTTTGTTTCCCGAAAAAAGTTGTCAATTTATTTTTTTCCGAAACCGTAAAACTGACGGGTAGGGGCGAATTGATCAATTTGTGAAACGCATTCAACATTTCGGTTGTCCATGTTTTGGGAAGTTTTTGAGGTTCGTTTGCCGGCATAATTTTAATCCTTTTTTGTTAGAGATTAATGTAGCTGCAAATTCAATAATGCATTCCCGAAAAAGAAAACCCATTTTCTCTGTGCGAGAAAGTGGGTTTTGGATTTTCCCCCGTATGGTTCATCTAATCCACTCATGCCATTTGAAAGTTTTATGAGCACTAGACTACTGAGAAATCATTTCAACATTTATTTTATTCATAACCTTTCTTCAAGAATATTTCAATGAAATAGTTTTTTTTACCGCGCAGGGGGATATTAAATCGAAAGCTTGATGTTTGCAGCATTATTCAGGACAGTGTTTATCTCAGATTTGGTGCTGCCGGCGCTCACTGCCTCAATCCAGGAATGCGTTCATTCTCCGCCTTGTGTGCTCCATCAGTTCAGGCAGGTTTCCGTCGTGATAATCCGTGACGGGAATCGGCTTATGAATGATCATCGTCGCACCGCCGGGGGTCAAATCCAGGCTGCCTTTCGGCAGAATGTTTCGGGTACCGTTGATGGTGACGGGAAGAATGGGTATGCCGAGGTCAATGGCCATCTTAAAGGCGCCTTTCTTAAATTGTTTCATCTTCCCGTCGACGCTTCGCGTTCCTTCCGGAAAAAACAAAACGGAGGTTCCGCCAACAATTTTTGCCCTGGCGGCTTTGATGGTGTCCACGGCACTTTTCGAGTCGGATCTGTCGATGTAAATGTGACCGATAATTTTACAGGCCAAACCAAGAACCGGCACTTTTTTCAGCTCTTTCTTCATCACCCATTTGAAGTCTATGCCCAGCCAGCCGTAAAGCACATAGATATCATACATGCTCTGGTGATTGGAAGTGATGACGTAAGACGTGCCGGGTTCGATGTTATCCGCTCCGACGACGTGTACAGTCATGGGGGTGCAGAAGCTGTTGATTCTGGCCCAAATCATTCCAAAAATTCCACCTGTGCGCGGTGAGAACAGCAGCGCTGTGACAATGGCCAAAACGCCGCAGATCAGAGTGGTCGCAATCAATAAAGGCAGAACAAAGAGCCATTTATAAGGCTGGTAACTGATATGGGCGATCCAGTCCTTTTTCTCTGCCAGGGTTTTGTTCAAGCCGTCGGAAAATCTTTGCCGGTTGTCCAGATATCTCTGCCGGTATTTTTCAAAGAATTCTTTTGTTTCGCGTTCCAATCTCATAAATCCCCCGGTGGAGATTGCAGCGTTTTTCTGATGATCAAAGCTTGTCCTTCACTTCGTGCCAGAATAATTCGACTCCTTCTCGCCATCCCTTCAGGTATTTTTCCGAAAAGTCACTCCAAGCCTCCTGTGCTTTTTTGCCCGTTGCCGCCACTTGCGCCTTATATTTCTTAAATATGTCGGAGAAATAATCGCCTAACTCTTCATCCTGGTTGGGATTTTCGCAAGCGGTCCAGGCGAGGGCATATTGAATTTCACGGTAATGGGCGGTTTTGCACCATTCGAGGCCGTCCTTTTTCCCCCATTCCGCGATGTTGAGCTCGTAATCGACCTTTTCCTTTTTCAGGCGATCCACGATAGATGAAAATTCGATTTCGTTCCGGATTTTCGATGTTAAATTCTCTTTTTTCTGTATGATTTTGGAAACGGCATTCTGAAATACTCTGGAAAAATTCAGAGACGATTTCCATGCCTGCATTTTTTCATAAAGCTCGTCCGGAACGCTGATCGTTATTTTTTGCGCCATAATACATACTCCAAAATTTAATACATATATTTTAAATAGTACATATATGATTAAAAAGGATGTGTCAACTGCAAGTTGTTGTGCGAATATAATGCCGCAACCAATTCAGAAAGTTGAAGCAGTTTACGCTGATCGATAGAACAATCAGCTTTCAACAATTTTGCGTAAAAGTGGTAACGATAAATTTGAGGGTAAAATCTAAATGGCGCCAGCAGAAAACAGATCAAGCGACGGCATGCTGCTGGCTGATTGAAATGCAAAAAAGCTAAATTGTGTTTTTAACGGTATGAACCCGAGGCAACAGCTGCGAAAAAAATGCGCGCCCGAACATAGGGGCGCGCATGCAAAAACGAATACGATTATTTTTTTCCGTAGCCGATGGTTTTAGCGGCTTCTGCAATACTTCCCAGAACCGAGGGATCGTCAATCGTAGAAGGAATCACATACTCCTTGCCGTCCACGATCTTGCGCATCGTGCTGCGCAGAGTTTTTCCTGAACGCGTTTTCGGCAGTGCCTTGACGATGGCCGCTTCCTTGAAGCAGGCCAGCGCGCCAAGTTCTGAACGAACCATTTGAACCAGTTCCCTGACGATATCGTCCGGATCTCGGTCGACGCCGGCTTTGAGCACGACAAAGCCTACGGGAACCTGGCCTTTGAGCTGATCTTCGGCGCCGAAAACTGCGCATTCCGCGACATCCTTGTGCTTCGAAATGATTTCTTCCATCGCTCCGGTAGACAGGCGATGCCCTGCGACGTTGATGACGTCGTCGATGCGTCCCATGATAAAAATATAACCGTCCTGATCAAAGCGTCCGCCGTCGCCGGTCACATAATAACCGGGTCTTTCCATGACGTAGTCCAGATAACGTTTGTCATCGTTCCAAAGCGTGGGCAGACAGCCCGGAGGAAGAGGAAGTTTGATAACCACGGAACCTTCTTCGCCGTTGGGAAGCTGGTTGCCGTCCCCGTCCAGAATCTGCACGTTGTAACCCGGGACGGGTTTGGTCGGTGAGCCCGCCTTGATGGGGAATCTTTCAATGCCCATGCAGTTGGCGGCAATCGGCCATCCGGTTTCCGTCTGCCACCAGTGATCCACCACAGGAATTTTCAGCATATCGCTGGCCCAGTGATAGGTATCGGGATCGAGTCGTTCGCCCGCCAGAAAAAGATACCTAAGGCATTTGATATCGTATTTTTTCAGATAGTCGCCGTTGGGGTCTTCTTTCTTGATGGCGCGGAACGCTGTGGGAGCCGTAAATAGCACAGAGACGCCATGCTGGGAAATGACGCGCCAAAAAGCACCTGGATCCGGTGTTCCGACCGGTTTGCCTTCGTAGACGATGGTTGTGCAGCCATAAAGAAGCGGTGCATAAATAATGTAAGAATGGCCGACCACCCAGCCGACATCGGAGGCGGCCCAGAAAACATCGCCCGGTTTGACATCGTATATATTTTTCATAGACCATTTCAGCGCCACGGCATGACCGCCGTTATCGCGCATGACCCCTTTGGGTTTGCCGGTTGTTCCCGACGTATAGAGAATGTAGAGGGGATCGGTCGCGGCAACGGATACGCAGCCCGCCGCTTTGGCATTTTTCATCACGTCGTTAAAGTCCAGATCGCGTGCCGAATCCATGTCCGCCTTGACCTGGGGACGCTGGTAGATAACGCATTTCTGCGGTTTATGAGCCGCAATTTTAATAGCCTCATCCAGTAGCGGTTTATAAGGAATGGTCTTCTTCCCTTCGATGCCACAGGATGCGGAGATGATAATTTTCGGCTTTGCATCATCAATGCGTATGGCCAGTTCGTTGGGAGCAAATCCACCGAAAACAACGGAATGAACCGCGCCGATGCGTGCGCAGGAAAGCACAGCAACCAGGGCTTCCGGAATCATGGGCATGTAGATAATGACGGTATCGCCTTTTTTGACGCCCAGGGCACTAATGGCTCCGGCAAATTTGGATACTTTGTCCAGCAGTTCTTTGTAGGTAATTTTCTGCACGGTATTGGTTACGGGGCTGTCATAAATAATGGCGTTTTGTTCCCCCCGTCCCGATTCCACCTGGTAATCAAGGGCGTTATAGCAGGTGTTCAATTCGCCGCCGGAAAACCAGCGGTAAAAAGGTTTTTTGCTATCGTCAAGAACCTTGTCCCATTTTTTGTTCCAGACGACGTCTTCGGCTGCTTTGCCCCAGAAAATGTCCGGTTGATTGATTGATTCAGAATAAACTCCCGCATACTTTGATTTGTCAGCCATGATGAGTCCTCTTTAAATGAATAGATTTGCTATGGGCATAACAGATTGAAATCGAATTTGTCAAAGATAAAGATCATTTCTTTCGTGAGACTTGAATCCCGCTTCAACGGACAGATTTCCGTTTGCTGTGCTCAGGGGATAATTCGATCGGCCAATGTCCATACGCGATGCTTTAAAATTGAAGCCTGACTAAAAAAAGCGGGGCAACGATATTTCGTTGCCCCGCCTCATTGGATTGGTCGGCAGAGGATGCCCCTCTGTCGGAGATAAAACAAAACTGTTTATTTCATGTTTTTAAAGGAGCCGTCCACGATTTCGGGTTCGGGTTTGAAAATATTCAGACCGAAACGGGTGTGCAGTTTATTGAGCGTATCTGCCAGTTGAGCGGGTTCCATGCCGGCGCCAAAGGCGAACGGACCGGCAAACGCTCTCATGCAATGGACCATGCCCAGGTCGATATCGGCAGCGGATGCCGCAATCTTCTCTTTGTAAACACGCACGGCTTCGTTGATCTGAATGGCCAGAAAATCCAGCGGACCGAAGTCCTGAGATTCTACGGACATATCGATCTTGGCCTTGCCGCCTTCCCAGGTGTAAATGCCCTGGCCGCTCTTCATGCCGAGTTTCCCGCTGTCCAACAGAGTCTGAAGTGTCTTGCCGGGTTTGAATTCCGGAGACAGTGTTTCGGAATAATATTTGAGAGTGTGATAGAAAACGTCAATACCGACGTAGTCAGCAAGCTCGAAGGGACCCATGGGCATACCGGCCTTGGCCTTCATGACAGCATCAATCGTGTCCACTTTGATTTTGCCTTCATCCAGAATGGCGCTGATCAGAGCCTGGTTGGGTGCTCCGATGCGGTTCACGATAAAGCCCGGGGAGTCCTTGAGCACTTTGATGGGAACTTTTCCGATTTTCTTGGTCAGTTCGCAAAGCAGGTCCACGTTGGCATCAGAGGTTTGCTTGGCGTAAATCACTTCTACGCCTTTCATGACCGGCGCGGGATTGAAGAAATGCATACCGAGAATCCGCTCCGGGTTCTTCCCGGCCGTGGCGATTTCGCTAATGCTCATGGTGGAAGTGTTGGACGCTATCAGCGCGTCAGCCGGAGCCGCAGCCGATATTTCGGCACACACTGTTTTCTTCAGAGACATGATTTCCGGAACGGCTTCGATAATCACCTGAACGTCCTTGACTGCCTCGGTATTGCTTAAAGATGTGGACAAATTGCCCATGACTTCGGCCTTTTTCTCAGCAGTCATTTTACCCTTGCCGACCAGAGTATCCAGACTCTTGTTGACCGTGGCCATACCTTTGTCGAGAAACTCCTGTTTGATGTCCACCATGACGGCCTTGATGCCGGCCTGTGCGCATACCTGGGCAATGCCGTTCCCCATAGCTCCTGAACCAATTACTGCAATTTTCTTGATATCATCTAACTTCATTACCGACCTCCTTCTTCTTAATTGAATTAATAAGAACTTCCTGTCCAAATTTCATTGTGATTCTTCTTATGTTTATATAAGAATTTTGGCAGCAATTCTTTTTCGTGTGAGCGGAGTATAGGTAAAGGAGGGCGAACCTGTCAAGGGAAAAAGGATTAATATTGTATTTAATAGGGACCTTGCCTGCAGGGGCAAAAAACAGGAAAAAGGCCATTTTGGCGAAGGCGAAAAGAAAAGCCTGCCTTTTAAAATGTTTAGAAAAGGACTTGTTTTGATGATTGCCTAAACAGGAACAAATGTATATATTAAAGAACAAATGTCGTTTTGGGGTTATTCTTCAACCGTTTCAGAATTTAAAAAAGGACTGTACGTTTAAGGAGGTTCGGTATGAATTCTTTGAAAAAGGCTATTTTCATCGTTTGTTTCTTCAACCTCTTGGGTTTGTGGTCTTTGTCCCTTTCCGGGGTTGCCATTGCAAACCAAAATGAGCAAGAAGCCTCTCTTGAAAAATGCATCAAGTCCTGCGAAGACAGTAAGCAGGTTTGTTGGAATATGGACCCTGACCGGAGGCTTTGCGAAGCCCAATTTCAGTTGTGCATGGAGAACTGTAATAAAAAATACAACGCGCCTGTCGTCGAAGACGTAAAACCGCCGGAGCCTAAAAAGACACGGACATTGCATTAAGGGTGTTATGAATTTTTTGCCCTGCAGGCGTCTTTTGTTTCGTTACAGGTTCACGGCGAGGTAAACTTTTATTCGCAGTGTGAAATGTTTTATACATGCCGCAAGGATTTTTTCCGGTTTCGCGACCAGGTATTTTATTAAAAGCATAATAAAGACAGCCCGTTGTGTTCTATTGACGGTTGCCGGTTTTCTGGCACAAATTGTGCTTTTACATTATTTACTTTGTCGTTGTTATTGTGCGGGATTTACGCTACATTCACGTTAAAAAACGAGGAAATATTTGTCTGCATGAAAGATGATAAAAATATAGCGGCTGTTTTCCCGGGGCAGGGTTCGCAAAGACCGGGTATGGGAAAGGATTTCTATGAGCAAATTCCGGTTTGCCGGCAGACTTTTGAGGAAGCTGCCGATGCGTTGGGCTGGAATATCATGGATATGTGTTTTGGGGAGGATGAAAGATTAAATCTGACAGAGTACACGCAGCCCTGCATCGTGACAACGGAAATCTGCATGTTGCGCGGATTGAATGAGCGCTATGGTTTCGCGCCGGATTATTTCGGCGGTCATTCGCTGGGCGAGTTTACGGCGCTGGTGGCTGCAGGTGTGCTGCCCCTGTTCGATACGCTCAAAATCGTTCAGATACGTGGACGGTTAATGCAGGACGCTGTGCCGGTCGGTGTGGGCGGGATGGCGGCGGTCATTTCGGAAAACATCGATATGAACATGCTGACCAAAACCATGGAGGGCCTGAAGGCCGGCATCGCCAATATCAATTCCGCCAACCAGGTGGTCATCAGCGGAGAGCTGCCGGCTATCGACGAAGCGGAAAAACGTTTTACGGAAAATTTTCCGGAAGGTAAAAGCTTTCGTTTTATTCGTTTGAATGTGAGCGCTCCATTCCACAGCACGTTGATGAAAACCATCGAGGGCCGTTTTGCGGAAACGCTGGAAAAATTCGGCAGTCATCTGAATCCCGTAAACGCTCCCCGTGTCACCTCGAATTTTACCGGCGGTTTTCATGCGGGCGATAAGGCCGACGTAAAGAAAAACCTTGTTCACCAGATCAGCCATACGGTGAACTGGCGCAAGAATATGCAGGCTCTGGCGGAAAATACGCAGGCCATTTATGAAATCGGACCGGGCAGACCGCTGCGCGATTTCTTTAAGACGATAGGCGTTACCTGTCAGTCCATTACCGGACTCAACGCGGCAGAAAAAGTTTTTAAGGCAACATGTCAGTAAACCAGCCATCGCGCGAATGATTTTCGCAAAGGAGTAAATATTTTGATACAGGAAAAAGACATAAAAAATATTCCCCTGAAGATTCAGGACAATACCTTCCGTGACGGCCATCAGTCGATTTACGCGACCAGAATGCGGACCGAAGATATGATCCCTATCGCCGAGGAGATGGATCAGTGTGGTTTCCACGCGATGGAAGTCTGGGGCGGCGCGACATTTGATACCATGCACAGATTTCTGGGAGAAGATCCCTGGGCGCGTCCCCGAATTTTAAAACAGTATATTAAGAAAACGCCTTTTGCCATGCTGATCCGCGGGCAGAATCTGGTCGGTTACCGCCATTACGCCGATGACGTCGTGCGCGCTTTCGTGGATAAGGCCTGTGAAATCGGCATTGATGTTTTCCGCTGTTTTGATGCGCTTAACGATTTCCGCAATATGGAATCCTGCGCGGAACGAATCAAGGCAAACGGCAAGATTTTTCAGGGAGCGGTTTGCTATTCGCTGACAGATGTCCGTCTGGGCGGTGACGTTTACAATCTGGACTATTATGTCCGGAAAGCCAAAGCACTGGAACAGATGGGCGCGAATGCCATTTGCATCAAAGACATGGGCGGCATTATGTCGCCTTTCGATGCCTATGATCTGGTAACGGCCATCAAAAAAGAAATTAACCTGCCGTTGCATCTCCATTCCCACTACACCAGCGGCATGGCGTCCATGACGTATTTAAAAGCGATAGAAGCGGGTGTCGATGTGGTAGATACGTGCCTGGCGCCGTTTGCGCTGAGAACGTCGATGCCGGCCATTGAGCCGATTGTTGCCGCCCTCAGAGGCACATCACGCGATACAGGCATTGATCTGTACAAACTGCTTGCGCTGGGCGAACACTTGGAAAATGTGGCCCCGAAATACAACAGCCACCTGGCTACGCATAAGCTTTCGATTATCGACAACGGCGTTCTCGCTCATCAGATTCCCGGCGGCATGATTTCCAATCTGACCGGCCAACTCAAAGAAATGAACGCCCTGGACAGACTGCCCGAAATTTATAAGGAAGTCGTCCAGACCAGAAAAGACATGGGATCACCACCTCTGGTGACGCCGGTGTCGCAGATTATCGGCGCGCAGGCGGTGCTCAATGTTTTGTTTGGCCGCTACGTAAGAGTTTCCAATCAGCTCAAAGATCTGGCTCTGGGTCTGTACGGCAAAACACCCATGCCGATTGATGCGGCACTGACAAAAAAAATACTGAAGAACTATAAGCGCGGCCAGGAGCCGGTATCCGGAAGGCCTGCCGATTATCTGGAGCCGGAAATCGAAGCGGCGAAAAAGGCCATGGGGGACCTGGCACGCAGCGACGAAGATGTGCTGGCCTACATCTTATATCCGGCGACCATGACGAAATTTCTGCAATCGAAGTATGGCATCGAACCGCCCAGGGCGACAGGCGACGACAATGCCCAGAAAAAAGGCGCGGCCGCATAAAAAATTTAAACCGAAATAAACTCCTTTTTTGAAGCGAAAAATTCTTAAAAGGAGTTGTTTTATAAGTTCATCTCCAAAAAAATAAAATAAGTAAAGGTGTGCTTTATGGATTTCAGCCTCAACGAGAGCCAGTTATCCTATCTGGATACTGTTCGCAAATTTGTGAAGAATGAAATTACGCCGCGTATTCTGGACATGGAAAAGGAGCACGTTTTTCCCTGGGAGATCATTAACAAGGCCTGGAAAACGGGGCTGATCAATTTGAGCATCCCGGAATCCGTCCGCGGTTATGAAATGGATCTGTTTACGTCCGCCCTGGTTGTTGAGGGGCTTTCCTACGGCGATACGGGCATCTCTACGTCGGCCATGTGCAATGATCTGGCCAACGTCGTCATCGGACTGCACGGCACAGACGAGCAGAAAAATCTATTCCTTAAACCGTTTGTCGAAAAGCCGATCCTGGCCTCTTTTTGTCTGACGGAGCCCAATGCCGGTTCGGATAACTCCATGATGGCTGCGTTCATCAGCAAACGGGAAGACGGTAAATATATTCTGAACGGGGCAAAATGTTTTATCACCAACGCGTCTTACGCATCGCAATTTACTGTTTTGTGCAAAACAGGCAAGCCGACCGGCAATTTCATGGCCTGCGTCATTGTGCCGGTGGAACACGTCACTTCATACGATATCCCCGATATCGGCAACGCAACCCGTGAAATCAGCGTTCCCGCCGGCGGTAAAATCATCATCGGTAAACCCGAGGATAAGCTCGGACAACGGCTTTCCAACACCGCCAGCGTGACGTTCGAGGACGTTGTCGTTTTTCCGAATCACATTATCGGCGACCGGCGTCTGGGTTTCAAATATATCATTGATGTTCTGGATTATGCCCGTCCGATGGTGGCGGCCATCGGCCTGGGGCTTGCCAAAAGAGCGTTCGATCTGACGGTGGAATATACACGGGAACGCAAGCAGTTCGGTCATCGCATTTGTGACCTTCCCGTGGCGAGAGAAATGCTGACGACGATGTGGAAAAAAGTCGAGCTGGCCGAGATGGCTTTGTTCAAGGCCATTTTCAAGATTCAGGAAAAAGCCCAAGATGCCGGCATCTATGCGTCCCTGGCCAAGAACACCGCCGCCGAAGCTGCCGTCTTTTGTGCGACGGAAGGCCTGCATCTGCACGGCGGTTATGGTTTTACAACCGAATATGAAATTTCCAAACTGGCGCGCGATGCTCACATTATCGATATCTATGAAGGTGTCCGGGAAGTTCAAAATATGATTATCGGACGGGAGATTATATAATGCTTTATCTTCATGCCATGGGGCACTTTCATCCGGAGAATGTCATTTCCAATCAGTTTTTGGAAGAATTGGATATGGGTACGTCTAACGACTGGATCATGGAACGGGTGGGCATTCAGAACCGCCGCACGGTTTTGCCGCTCGACTACATCCGGAAAACCAAAAACGTCAATCCGCTGCAATCCTTTTCCATCCGGCTCTACACCAATGCGCAGATGTCAGCCAGGGCGGCACGGATGGCACTTCAGCGCGCGGGATTGAAAGCGAAGGATATCGGTCTGATTATTTCCGGTTCATCATCCCCGGATAACATTACTCCCGCGGAAGCCGGAGCCGTGGCTGCGGAACTGGGGATCGAGGTACCCTGCTTTGATTTGAATTCCGCCTGTTCCACCTTCGGCATGCAGGTTAATTTCTTGTTGCGTATGAAGCCTGAAGAAATGCCGCCTTACGTTCTTCTGGTCGGTGCGGAATCCACGACCAAAGTCATTAACTATACGGATCGTAATTCATCAGTGCTTTTCGGCGATGGCGCTCATGCCGCCGTTGTTTCGTCGACCATTCCCGCCCGTGCCGCCTTTATCAGCGGCGGTTATAACGCCCGTCCTTCGGGATGGACAAAAGTCGGTGTTACCGGAGACTGGGTTTTCAGTCAGGACGGCAATGCCGTTCAGGGTTTTGCCATCAGAACAACGACGGAATGTTTAAAAAAACTTCAGGATCAATACGAGGCTCAGGCCAAGCGCTTTATCTTCATTGCTCACCAGGCCAATTACATGATGCTGAAAACCGTTTGCGAACGCCGGCACATCAAACCGGAACATCACTGGTTCAATGTGGATCAGTTCGGCAATGTCGGCTGCTGCGGCGCTCCCGCGGTTTTGAGTATGAACTGGGATAATATACGGCCGGGAGATAATATTGCCCTGGTGATTGTCGGCGCCGGACTGGCTTGGGCGTATGCGATGCTCAAGGTGGAGGATAAACAATGATCGAAAAACCCGTTGCACTGGTTACCGGCGGAGCAAAAGGTATTGGCGCCGCGTGCTGCCGCGCGCTGGCCGCGGAAGGGTTTTATGTCGGTATTCATTACAATCAAAGTACCGCAAGCGCTCAAACGTTACGGGATCAAATTAGAGAAGGTTTTTTAATTCAAGCCGATTTATCCGACATCGGGCAGGTAGACGCGATGATCGGTAAGCTTAAGGATACCACGGGACGTGTCGATGTTCTGGTCAACAATGCCGGTCGCTCCGTCAATGCCGATATTATCTCCATGAAAGTGGAACAGTTTGACGAGCAACGGACGTTGACGCGCGGCGTCTGGTACCTGACCAAAAGAATTTTGCGGCAATTCATGTTCCGGAATTCCGCCGGCCGCATCATTAATATTTCCAGCGTTGTCGGCCATACCGGCAACGCTGGACAGATTCCCTACACGATGGAAAAAGCGGCGCTCGATGCCTTCACCAGATCGCTGGCGCGGGAACTCAAGGGAAGAAATATTCTGGTGAATTCCGTGGCTCCCGGTTTTATCGATACGGAGATGACGAAGGACTTGCCCGAAGAAATAAAAAATAAAGCCATGGAAGACATTCTCCTGGGACGTGTAGGCCGTCCGGAGGAAATTGCCGAAGTAGTCGCCTTTTTGGCAAAAAAGGGTAGTTACATCAACGGGTCGGTCATCCACGTCAACGGAGGACTTTATGGAGGCTGATGCCGCTCTGAAACAGGAGGTGCTTTCGCTTGTTCCTCAGCAGCCGCCTTTCCGTTTTATCGATGAAATTATCAGCCTTGACGATGAGCAGATTATCGGGGCTTACCGTTTTCGCGAAGATGAATATTTTTACCGCGGGCATTTTCCCGGCAATCCCATCACGCCGGGTGTTATTCTGATTGAAACGATGGCCCAGGTTGGCGTCGTGGCCTTTGGGATATATCTTTTGTCGCGTCAAAAGAATATGCGACTCCATGACATGAAATTGCCGATCAGTCTTTTTTCTCTGGCCGACGGAGTGGAATTCAAACAGATTGTGAAGCCGGGTGAACGAGTTATTGTCAGAGCGAAAAAAATTTATTTTCGTAAAATGACCATTAAAGCCGCTGTGTCCATGGAAAAGGAAAACGGCGAAATGATCTGCAGCGGGGAATTATCAGGAGTGGGAGTGGAACAATGAAAAAACGAATTGTCATTACAGGAATGGGGGTGGCGGCGCCCAACGCGCACGGCTTGGATAATTTTGAAAAGGCTCTTCGCAATGGCGTTTCCGGTATTCGCTTCATCCCCCGGTTACAGGAATTGAATTTCGGCTGCCAGATAGCCGGCGTCCCTGAATATTTCGATGAAATACGGTCAAGCTATTTCGACCGGGAAAAACTTTTGTCCATCAACGACAATATCGGTTATGCCTCGGTGTCGGCGGTAGATGCCTGGACGGATGCGGGATTTGCCCTGAAGGATGACGATGACGATACCGTAGATTGGGATACGGGAGTGATTGCCGGTTCCGGAATTGGCGGCATGGATACGATTGCCAATACCATCGTTCCTTTAATTAATGAGGGTAAGGTAAGAAGACTGGGCAGTCGTGTTGTCGAACAGGTGATGGGAAGCGGAACCAGTGCGCGTATTTCCGGCCTTCTGGGAGTCGGCAACCAGGTAACCTCGAATTCTTCGGCCTGCTCGACAGGTAATGAGGCGATTATTGACGCGATGGGGAGAATCAGAACGGGACTGGCCAAACGCATGATCGCCGGCGGTTCCGAAGGCGCGACGCCTTACATCTGGGGTGGGTTCGACGCCATGCGCGTGCTGTGTAGAAAATTTAATGACAACCCCGAGGCCGGCTCCCGTCCGCTCAGTGCTTCAGCGGCCGGTTTTGTCCCTGGCGCAGGCGGCGCCATGCTTGTTCTCGAAGAGCTGGAAACGGCGCTGGGCCGGGGCGCCCGGATCTACGCTGAAATCCTCGGCGGTTATGTGAACTGCGGCGGCCAGCGGATGGGCGGCTCCATGACCGCGCCCAATCCCGAAGGCGTCAAAAGATGTATTCGCGGCGCTGTCGGCGATGCCGGCATTGATCCGGCACAGGTGGACGCCATCAACGGGCATTTGACCGCGACGTACGCCGATCCGTATGAGGTGAAGAACTGGGCAGAAGCGCTGGAGCGGACACCGGAAAACTTTCCCTACATTCAGTCCACGAAATCATTGATCGGTCATTGTCTGGGGGCGGCGGGCGCCATTGAATGCGTGGCCGTCGTTCTGGAACTGTTCAAAGAATTTTTGCATCCCTCCGTCAACAGCGGGGATGTTCACCCCGAAATCGAAAAATTCGCGCCGAAAATACCGCAAAAATGTCTGGACGTACCTGAAATAAAAATCATCGCCAAAGCCGGTTTCGGTTTCGGCGATGTCAACAGCTGTCTCATATTCAAGAAATGGGAAGGGAAATAATCATAAAAATTGAAGGAGAGTTTTATATGGACGACAAGAAGATTTTCGAAGAGATGATCAATATTTTGAGGCCTTATGCCAAGAATCAGGATCGTTTGGCGACGGCAACACTGGAAACGCACATCCTGAACGACTTGAAAGTCAATTCGGCACGCCTGGTAGACGTCATTATTAAATGCGAAGACGTTTACGGAATCAGCGTGGATGATGATGAGGCGGATAAAATACGCACCATCGGTGACGCCGTTAGAATCATCAAGCAAAAACTTGTTTAGACAATGACGAGAAAGTCTCTGATCCTTTTAAATATGCAGAAATTCATTGGGCGCATGGCCATTTTCATCCTTGCGCCGCTGTATTTCTTTGCCGCAAAAATGCTTTTTTATCGTGTCAGAGATTTAAAAAAAACAAGAAGTTTATGCGCCGCAGAATTTGCAAAGCACAAAGGGGGATGGATTATCTGTTCCAATCATCTGACCATGATAGATTCTTTTATCTTAAGTTACGCAATGTTCAGCTTGCCTCAGCACATCATCCATTATAAAAAAATGCCTTGGAATCTGCCGGAATGGACCAATTACAAAGACAATATCTTGCTGACGATTTTGTGCTATCTCTCCAAATGTATTCCTATTAATCGCGGTGGCGCCCGGGAAAAAATGAAAGAGTCTCTGGAAAAATGCATGTACCTGCTGAAAAGCGGAGAAACCATCATGATCTTCCCGGAAGGCAAGCGTTCCCGCACCGGAAGGGTCGACCAAGAAGGTTTTTCTTACGGCGTGGGACGATTTATCAAACATCTGGAAGACTGCAACGTGATGTGTATATATCTTCGGGGAGACCAACAGGACCATTACGGTGTCATTCCCGCCTGGGGCGAAAAATTTTCAGTTCAAATGGAAGTTTTCAAGCCGCATCCGGTAGAGGGCAGTGATCTTCGGGTACAGCGGGAATACGCCCGGCAGATTGTTGAAAAACTCGCAGCCATGGAGGAGGGATATTTTGCCCTGTGTCGGAAACGATGTGGTGGATTTGAAGGATGCGGCGAACTCGGGAAAAAGCAGGGATTCGCGCTTTCTAAAAAAAATCCTCACAGATGCTGAAATTGAATATGTAACCCACGCGGATCATCCCGACAGCGCCCTCTGGTTGCTCTGGGCCTGCAAGGAAACCGCCTATAAAGTCATCAAAAAAATTTTGCCGGACAGCCCGTTTTTGCCGGGACGTTGGCCGGTTGTCTTCACGACATTAAGATCGATGGACGGGGAGGGGAAAGTCGGCATTGCGGAAAAAGACGGAGTTTATGTCCGTTGTTTTTCCCGCGCCGGCTATGTCCATTGCATCGGGTCCGATTGTTCTGAACTGCTTAATAATCTGACCTGGAAGGTCGATTTCCTGCCGGAAGACGGCAACTTAGACGCTTCGAGATATTTGCGTTATTGTCTCAGACAAGAGCTCGCCCGGCATTATTCGTTGAATATTCATCGGATAACCATCGACAGAAAAAAACAAAATGGCGAACTTTATCCGCCATACGTTTATGTCGATGGGCGGCAAACGGACACGGAGATCAGTTTAAGCCACGACGGCCGATTCGTTGCCTATGCATTTGGGAGTACCGCCCAAAGAAAATGACATGAGGACCGGGTTTCATGATCAGAGGGTCTCATATCCCCATTCACTGAGTTCAGGGGATAGTTTCCAATTCCGATAAATCGGGATTGGATAATTCGACGTACAAATTTCATTGCACGTTGCTTATGAAATTTGAGTCTCATTACGACTAATTCTTAAAACTGCGCTGTGCTCGTTTTACCAAGGCGTGATATGCTTGGTATAGTTCGACTAACGCCTCAAACTTCATTGCATTTGTTTTCGGCTTGTCTCACTATCAGAGGGTCTCATATTCCTATTCACTGCGTTCAAGGGATAGTTCGACCAACTCTTCAAACTTCGCTGTGCTCGTTTTCAGAGGGTCTCACTAAAAAAGGCTTGTTTTTTTGATTTCTTTTGGGATAATAAGTGATCGGACACATCATGATTTTTCGGTTCTCGAAAGTGTAATTAACCCGGAAACGATTACCCAAAAGTAACGGATTGTTATGAACGAAAAAAGAAAAGCCAGCCGCCTGATGGAAGAAAATGAGGTAACAATCACCCTGATTGCCGGTGGCAAAAAGTTTTTCAGGGAAAAAGTCATTTATAACAGCAGCAAGGATATTTCGGAATCAGGCGCCAGGGTTCACTCCAGCATATTTTTGCCGATCGACACTCTCCTCAAGATAGATTTTAAATTAAAAAACCTTCAACACATGATTACCGCCATGGGTAAGGTGAAGTGGATCAAAATTATCTGTGAGGGCGAAGCATATGACGCCGGGGTGGAATTCGTGAACACGCCGACGGAAGCCATCAGAAAAATAGCGGATTACATTGCATGGCGGCAAAAGCAGAAAAACACAAAACGTTATTGACCCTATTGGCTTCCGTTGTTTGAATACTTTCCGGAAGGCGGTCTTGCCGTGAAAGTGTAATGTGCGGCATCGGTTTGGTGTGAAAACGGCCGAAGGATGATTCCGGCATCTTGAAATGTCCGGAAGAAGAGAAATCATCATCAGGAGGGACCATGGAACAGAATATGGGTACCGTTGACAAAGTGATCAGAACGATTGTGGCGATTCTCATTATTGTTGCCTATCTTATGGGTATGCTGCCGCGAATCGCGGGGCTGCTGCTCATCATCAGCGGATCACTTCTCTCCAGTGTGGTAAGCGGATACTGCCCGCTTTATACAAAGATTGGAGTGAACACGAACCGGTAATCCGCCTGTCTGCAATCGATTGCGCAAGCTGTTTTGCCGGGTATTTTCTTGAGCCGAGACCTTCCCTGTGATAAGAGTCCCGATGAATCCCATATGGAATAAAAGGTGATAATATGAACATTGCCGTTTTAAACGGTTCGCCAAAAGGTGACGTCAGCGTGACCATGCAGTATGTCCATTTCCTTCAGCAGAGATTTCCGGAAACGGAATTTAGAATTTTTGATGTGGCATTGAAAATTAAAAAACTGGAAAACGACGACCGGGCGCTTCAGGAGGTCATTGCGAACGTGGCGGATGCGGATGCTGTGCTCTGGGCGTTTCCTCTTTATTTTCTTCTGGTCTGTTCGCAGTATAAAAGATTCATCGAATTGATTTTTGAAAAAAATGCCGTTTCCGCTTTTCACGGCAAGCCGGCGGCCTGTCTGACAACCTCCATCAATTTCTTCGACTATACAGCCCATAATTATATTCATGCCGTCAGCGACGATCTGGGAATGAATTATTTCGGTTCCTATTCAGCGGAAATGAATGACCTGCTGAAAACCAAGGAGCGTCGCCGCCTGAAAACGTTCGGTGAATTGTTTCTAAAAGCAATCAGAGAAAAAACGCCGGCAATCAGAAGCTACAAGCCGCTGGTCGCTCCGGAAATCGTTTTTGACACCGAAGCGATTCGCCCTGTGGATGCGGCCGGTAAAAAAGTTTTGATTCTGGCAGATGATCTTGCGGCAAATTCCAATCTCCGGAAGATGGTGGAGCGATTGCAGAAAACCTTTTCTCCTGCCGCCGAACTGGTGCAACTCAAGGACGTTGATATCAAAGGCGGATGCCTCGGCTGTATAAAATGCGGTTTCAATAATGTTTGTGTTTACGAGGGCAAGGACGGTTACATCGATTTTTTCAATCACAAAATTAAGCCGGCCGATATTGTGTTTCTGGCCGGCGCCATTCATGACCGTTATCTGTCTTCGCTGTGGAAATGCTTTTTTGACCGCAGTTTTTTTAACGGGCATACACCGTTTCTGAAAGACAAGCAGATCGGATTTGTCATTTCCGGTCCGTTCGGACAGATTCATAATTTGCGTGAAATATTTGATGCGACCACGAAATTTCAACTGGCCGGTCTTGCCGGCTTTGTCAGCGATGACACGGGCGGAAATCCGGAAATCAACGCAGCCTTGCAGACTCTGGCCGTCCAGGCGGCTGAGCAGAGCCGGCTCGGTTATATTCAACCGCCGACATTTTATCAGGTTGCCGGCGCGAAATTATTCCGGGATGTCATTTACGGCAGGTTGCGCCCTGTTTTTCAGGCCGATCACCGGTACTACAAGGAACACGGGATGTACAATTTTCCTCAAAAATATTACAAATGGCGAATGATCAACAGTACGCTGGTTTTCCTAACAAAAATTCCGGCGTTTCGCCGCGAGTTCTTCAAAAGAATAAAAAAGGAAATGATAAAACCCGCAGCCGGCGCGTTGAAGAAAACAGAATGATGGTTGTTGCATCTGAAAAGCATATATTTCAATAAAACTCTGGAGGAAACATGAATCATCAGGATGTCGTGGCGTTCGTGACGGGAGGCGCTTCGGGGCTGGGCGAGGCCAGTGTTCTGGAACTGATTAAAAAAGGCGCTGCCGTTGTTATCGCCGATGTTGATACGGAAAAAGGCGAAAGCCTGGCGGCGGGTATTGGCAGCAAAGCTTTTTTTGTGAAAGCCGATGTCACCAGCGAAACAGAGATCAGGCAGGCCATAGAAAAAGCTGTTGAGATTTTCGGGAAAATAAATGTTGTGGTGAACTGTGCCGGCATTGTCAGTCCGGGGAAACTGGTCGGCCGAAAAGGGCCTCTGCCCCTGGAAGCGTTTAACAAGGTTTTGCAAATTAATCTGGTCGGGACGCTCAATGTCATCAGGCTGGCGGTGGAGCAGATGATGAAAAATACTCCCGGTGAAGAAGGAGAAAAAGGCGTGATCATCAACTCTGCGTCGATCGCGGCCTTTGATGGGCAGGTGGGGCAGGTCTCCTACAGCGCATCCAAGGCAGGGATCGTGGGTATGACGTTGCCTATCGCACGGGAAATTTCCGAATACGGATTAAGGATTGTTACCGTGGCACCGGGAATTTTTGATACGCCGATGATGGCCGGATTGCCCACGACGGTCAAAGACGATATGGCCCAAATGGTTCCGTTTCCAAAACGTCTGGGAAAACCGGTGGAGTTTGCCCGCATGGTGCTGCATATCATCGAAAACACGATGCTTAACGGTTGTTGCATCAGGCTGGACGGGGCGTTGCGCATGCCGCCCAAATGATCAGGATAGAACACATACAAGAGAATTTTTATGGCCGGGCAGAAAACGACCCGAAGGCAAAAAGATATTTCCAGGCTTCTGCGCGAAAAAAAGTGCAGTCCTTTACGGCGCGCCGGAAAGAAGAATCCGTTTTCGTCCAAGAAACGGAACAGATAAAATACGATTTTTGAAATTCAATAAGATTTATCAGCCGGGTTTGCAGGATAAGAAGAATGTCATGATTTCTTCTCTCCATGCGCGCCATCGTGCCTTTGCTTTCTGATTTGTTCTTGATCGGAAAGAATCTGTAGGACAGACACTTACATCTCGTAGGATAAAATCCCGCTTTTAATTAGGACTCAAGCCGATACCGCAACCCTTGCAAAAGGTGTATTTAGTAATCGCTTTTCAGGGGGTATATGTATTGCATCAGCCATGTAATACGCCCCACCTTGCGGCCGTTGAATCATGAGCGTTTTTTTCTAACAGGAACGAGGCCAAAGCCTGGGGCGTACCCCTCCTGAAAAGTTGAGAAGACCGGGTTAAAACGAGGTCAAAAAAAGGAAGACGATACGGATTTAAAAATGCTTTTTAGGCGGAAGCGAAAGGCATGAAAAATAATTTAGATAAAGGAGAATAATATGGCTGAAGCAAACGAACAAGATTTTTATGACAAGGTATTTCCCGTACCTGACAGAGTAAGAGAAAAATCTTACATCAAGAGCAGAGCGGAATACGACAAACTGTACAAAGAATCGATCACCGATCCCAATGCATTTTGGGCCAAAATGGCCAATGAAAGACTGACTTGGTTTAAACCGTTTGACAAAAAGAAAGTGTCGGACTGGTCCTTCGACGCGAAAGATGTTCATTCTAAATGGTTTGAAGGCGGCAAGATCAATGTCAGCTACAACTGTCTGGACCGTCATCTGGCAACCAAGAAAAACAAAGCCGCGATCATTTTCGAAGGCAACGATCCCAACGACTGGAAAGTATACACCTATTACGACATGTATCGCGAAGTCAACAAATTCGCCAATGTCCTGAAGGGCTTGGGCGTCAAAAAGGGCGACCGCGTTACCATCTTCCTGCCCATGATCGCGGAGCTGTCCATCGTCATGCTGGCCTGTGCCCGTATCGGCGCCGTTCATGCCATCGTTTTCGGTGGGTTCTCGGCGGAAGCGTTAAGAGATCGCATCAACAACTCCGGCTCACAAGTCGTTATTACCTGCGATGGCACCTACCGTGGCGCCAAGGCCGTTCCCCAGAAAGCCACCTGCGACAAAGCTGTCGATCAGTGTCCCGGTGTGAAAACCATGGTTGTCGTGAAACGTACCGGAACCGAAGTCGCCATGAAAGAAGGCCGCGACATCTGGTATGAAAAACTGATGGCTGACGCCAAACCTTACTGCAAGCCGGAAGAGATGGACGCGGAAGATCCTCTGTTCATCCTTTATACCTCCGGTTCCACCGGACAACCCAAGGGCGTAGTGCATACCCAGGCCGGTTATCTGCTTTATGCATCGATGACCCAGCAGCTCGCTTTTGATGTGCGCGAAGATGATACTTACTGGTGCACCGCCGACATCGGCTGGGTCACCGGTCACAGCTACATTGTTTACGGCCCGTTGTGCAACGGTCACTCCAGCATTCTTTTCGAGGGTGTTCCCAATTATCCGGACTTCGGCCGGTTCTGGGCTGTCGTTGAAAAATACAATGTGAATAACTTCTACACCGCACCCACCGCGATCCGCTCCATCGCCAAGGAAGGCGACAAGTGGGTCGATATGCATGATATTTCTTCTCTGCGCGTTCTGGGTTCGGTCGGTGAACCACTCAACCCCGAAGCCTGGTGGTGGTACTACAATAAGATCGGCGGCGGCCGCTGCACGATTTCCGATACCTGGTGGCAGACGGAGACAGGCGGACACATGATCCTGCCTCTGCCCGGCGCGATTGATATCAAACCGGCCAAGGCCATGGTTCCTTTCTTCGGCGTTGTTCCGGTATTGATGGATGAAGAGGGAAAAGAAATCAAAGGCGTCGGCAAAGGCGCGCTCTGTATTAAAAATTCCTGGCCCGGCATCGCCCGCGGTTTGTGGGATGACAAAGAGGGTCGGTTCGTTGAGAATTACTTCTCCCAGTTTCCCGGCCATTACTTCTCCGGCGACGGCGCCGAACGCGATGCCGATGGCGATTACAAGATCACCGGCCGTGTCGATGACGTTATCAATGTTTCCGGTCACAGATTGGGCACCGCGGAAGTTGAAGCAGCGCTCACGTCTCACCCGGATGTGGCTGAAGCAGCGGTTGTCGGTTTCCCGCATGACATCAAAGGCCAGGGGATCTTTGCTTATGTCACGCTGAACAATAATGTGGCCAAGACGGATGACCTCAAAAAAGCCCTGGTCGCACATGTCCGCAAGGTCGTCGGTCCGATCGCGTCACCTGATCAGATTCAGTGGGCGGATGGTCTTCCCAAAACGAGATCCGGCAAGATTATGCGCCGTGTTTTGAGAAACGTTGCCGCCAAGACATTCGGTGATTTCGGGGATACGTCAACCCTGGCCGATCCGGCAGTCGTGGATGATTTGGTGAACAATAGAAAGAAACTCGGTTAACATTTTTATTTGCGCGAAAAATTTCTGCCTTTTTCGCGCAAAATTTCCTTCCTAAAAATGCCGTTTCCCGATCTTTTGGGAAACGGCATTTTCTTGATTTCGGACTTCCGGCGGGGATGCCTTCCTTACGGCCGCATCAATTCCTTGTGGATTCTCCAACCGTTGTCTATCTTTTTTAAATGCAATATTTTTTTGCCGGAACTTTTTATCAAAGAAGAACTGTATTGCTGGATAAAGAGAACTTTCGCGCTGTCGCCGTTTAAATGGATTCTTACATCATTTATGCTGATGGCAATATCTTTACTGTTTTTGAATATATTGGCTTTATGAGTAATCCAGGCATTCAAATCCTTCTCTTTCGACTGGAAATCCGGCGCATAACAGCTGCGGTAGGCTTCCATATCGCCTGATTTCCAGCTGTTGATCCATTTATCGAGCATATTTTTTATGACGGTTTCCTCCGAGACAGGTTCCGTGGCGGCGGGAGCTTCTGCAGGCAAATTTTCCGCCGGCACGCCGCTTTCTACCGCTGGTTTCTGTAGTATCTCGTTATTTTTTATGGCTGTCTTGGATAGTTTTGTCTCAGGATAGAGCAGATTATTCAAAGACGGGATAACGCCAAACGCCTGAAGCAGGACCGCGGCCAGCACAAGGACAAAAAAGACGAAGATGGGTAGTGCGATCCATTTTTTATTCCTTGCGCGAGGTTCTCGTTTGATTTTTTCAGTGTCTTTCTGTCCGGACTGATCCCGGGGAATTGTATCATCTTTTGTGATTTCTATCGCAGCGGGATCGATCGGGGCAATCTCTGGTGTTTTTTCGATATTAACATTGCCGGAATCAACAGGAGAAAGTTTTTCTTTAATGTAGTCCACCTTGTGCGATTTTAATTTCCATGAGATGTAATCCTGAAGTTTGCCGATGGCTTCATTGGGCGGGCCTGAAAATTCCACACCGGCTTGATACGACTCATCGTCAATCAGCACCTTCACCCATTTGACTTTTCCGATGGCATTGATCTGCTGCCGCAACCCTTTGGGCGTAAACTCCAGTTCGATAAGCGTATCCACCGGCATCAGAATATTGGTCTGAAGTTTGGCGCCGCCCGCTGAGATGTCCTTGGTGAAATTTTCAATGATTTTTTCTTTCGGAATATTATTCTCTTCGGAAAAAACGGTTATGGTGACCTCGTTTTCCTCTTTGATCCTGAGCGATTTTCGTCTTTCTTCCATTCATTCACTCCTTTGAATGCCGGATTTTACTTTTATCCCGAATTTGATGACGTATATCTTCAATATAGTTGAAATCATTTTTGTCTGTCAATAAAAGATTGATGGCACAATGTTTCATGCCTAAGGGGATGTGGGGGAGGAAAACAGCATCGGGGCGGCACGGTAAAGGTCATTATTCCCGTTCCGTTATGTGTATGAGCTGCAAACTATGGGGTGAATTTAGACTAAATTTAACGTCATGGAAACCATATTTTCGTCTTTGGAATCGAGTACAAAATCGCAATGGCGGAAAATTCTCAGCATGGCGTAATTTTCCTGAAGCGTTTCCGCACGGATGGTCTTGTACCCTTCTTTCCGGGCCAATTCAATGCACTGCTCGGAGAGAGTATGCCCCAGGGATTTGTTTTGCCAGTTGTCGGAGACGATGATGGCATATTCCGCTTCGCCTTCACAGCGCTTGTTTTTGATCAGACGCGCAATGCCGAGAAATTTGTACTTGTCGCCGTCCTTCATCTCCGCGACGACGGCGATTTCCTCTTCGGGATTCACATTGCAGAAACGCTGAGCGCGTTCGGGTGTGGCGGAAAAGGGCGACAGGAATCTCAGCCACAGGGACTTTTCCGAACAATTGTTGACAAAATCGGTCCAGAGGCCGATGTCCTTGGGGTTGATCAGGCGCAGCCTTACCGCGCGGTTGTCCACGGAAAGTGAATTTCTGGTAATGTGACGGGCGATGGAATCGGCAATTGCACTCTGGCGTCTGACACCGTAATGGTACATCTGGCTGAGCACCTCCGCAGCCATTTCCGCTGTGGAATAAACGGGAATACCGGCCTGCTCCATCTTGACCACATCATCGATCATGAATTCCTTGCAGGCCACGCAGCAGAGAACCGGCTTCTCCTTGTAATCGATGTTTTTCATGACATCCACAAAAGAGCCGAGTATCTCCCCCTGAATGATAACGATAAAACCGTGGACATCGCCGCTTTCCACGCCGATGTCGATCAGGTCCTTCACCTGCCGGGGCGTCATGGAAAACGAACAGTCAATGGGATTGCCGATACTGGCATAATCGGGCATGACCTGCTTGAGACGTTTCTGAAAATACGGTTCCAGAGCGGCCAGACGCATGTTGGAAAGGTACAGCATGTCCGTCGCGGCAACGCCCATCGAACCGGTATAAGTAATAACGAGGACGCCGTTCCCCTTCGGTACCGGCTGTTTGGAGAAAGCGCGGGTCAGTGCGAATAAATGCTCGTTATCGCGGGCACGAATGATGCCGCTCTGCTTGAACGCGGCGCTGTTGATCTCGTCGTTGCCGGCGAGCGAGGCTGTATGGGAAGACACGGCTTTTTTACCGGCTTCAGTCCGGCCCGATTTCAAAATGATCACCGGCTTGCGCACGGCCGCCCGTGAAGCCACATCGACAAAACGTTTGCCGCTACGGATGTCTTCCATGTACATGACAATCACGGAAATGTTATCATCATCACTCAGATATTCCAGAATATCTGTTTCGTTGATATCCATCTTGTTGCCGATAGTCGCGACAATGCCGAAATCCAGTACGTTGCTCAATCCTGTCAGAATTCCGGCCGCGTAAACGCCGGCCTGGGCAACCATCCCGACATTTCCTTTGTGCAAATCGGAAAGCAGCCCGATGGACTGCACCATGTTGTGATGCGTGTTGATGACGCCGGAACAGTTCGGTCCCAGAACCCGGCATCCGTGGGCGCGGATGATTTTCTCGATTCTCTCCTGCGCCTGTCTTCCCTCCTCGCCGGTTTCGGCGAATCCTGCCGCCTCCACCACGACGTACTTTACACCCTTTGAGCAGCAATCGGAAATGGCCGCCTCCACCGCCTTGGCCGGAACAATGACGATGGCCATGTCCACCGGATCGGGCACATCCAGAATCGATTTGTAGCATTTCACGCCCTTGATGGAATCTTTTTTCGGATTGATCGGATAAAGCATACCGGGGAAATCATGATTGATGAGATTCCAGAACACGTTATAGCCCAGTTTCCCTTTGACGTCGGATGCGCCGATCACGGCGATGCTCTTCGGATAAAAGAAATCCCGCAGGCTTTCCCGGCCTGTCGCGGTAACATTTTCCCCGGGGGATGTTTCCTTGACAAACATTCGGGCGTCGACGGTAATATAGCCGTCAGGATATAAAAACAGCGGATTAAGGTCCAGTTCGCTGATCTCCGGATTTTCGATGACCAGTTGCGATATTTTCATCAGCAGGTTGCTGAGGGAGTCCAGATCGACTGCCTGGCCGCGATAGCCTTCCAGAATGGCGGCCCCCCGAATTTCCGCGATCATTTCGGAAGCATCTTTTTCCGTGATCGGCAGAATCCGGAAAGATACATCGCGCAGCACTTCTACAAATACGCCGCCGAGGCCGAACATGATCAGCGGACCGAAGCTGGGATCGCGCGTCACGCCGATGATGGCTTCGATGCCCGGCTTGGCCATTTTCTGAACCGTAACGCCTTCGATATGCTGATACTTGAATTTTTCAAGAATGTCCTGATACGCTGTGCGCACATCTCCCGCGGAATGCAGGTTCAGTTTGACGCCGCCCGCGTCGGTTTTGTGAACTACATCGGGTGAAACAATTTTCAGAACAACGGGGTAGCCTATCTTCTCGCTCATGGCCAGCACTTCATCTTCGGAACGCGCCACCAGAAAGCCCGTGGTCCGGATGCCGATGCCTTCGAGGATTTCCTTGGCTTCATGTTCCATCAGATAACTGCGGTTATCCCTGACGGCCTGATGAATGGTTTCAGCCAGTTCATCTTTCAGAAGCGCTCTTGCGAAAGATGAATCACTCTGAACATTTTTTTTTGTTGATTGCGCTTTTTCTGATGTCGAAAATTCCTGATTCATGCCCCCGCCTCCCTGCAATTATCCGACGTTTTCTCTTTACGGTACACGTTAATGCCAAACTTGAACATGGTAACGGATTAGCATGAAGATTGAAAAGGTAATATCGGCGGAAAGCTTGTTTGTTTGTCGGAACAGTGCGCAATCGCCTGACGGATTTTGTCCGACAAACGCGCAGCACGGGCATGGAAAAAAGCAGAAACGTAAAAACCTAACCGATTAATTTGTTGTGAACCGCATACAGGGTGAGCTCCGCGTTTTTTTTCATGCCCATTTTGGACATGACGCGCGTCCGGTAGGTACTGATAGTTTTAACACTCAGGCATAATTCGTCGGCGATATCGGAAACGGACTTTCCTTCCGCCAGCATGAGCATAACCTGGTGCTCGCGGTTGGACAGACGTTCATGTGGCAATTTTTCCGTGTCGATTTCCAGCTCGTCGGCCAGTTTTTCGGCCAGCGAGGACGTGACATATTTTCCGCCTCCCGCCACCTTGCGGATGGCGCCGATCAATTCCTGCGGGGCGCTGGCCTTGGTCAGGTAGCCCGAGGCTCCGGCACGCAGAGCCCGAACCGCGTATTGTTCCTCCGGATGCATGCTTAGAATCAAAACGGCCAGTTTGGGATGCTGGGCTTTAATATCTTCCAGCACTTCCAGTCCGCTGCGGCCCGGCATGGAAATATCCAGCAGAACCACGTCGTAGTTGTTGTCGGTGACTTTTTTCAGGGTTTCAGGACCGTTTTGAGCCTCGTCTTGAACGGTCATGTCCGTGACGTCCGCCAGAATTTGTTTGACACCCTGACGCACCACGGCGTGATCATCCGCAACCAGTATACGTATCATGACAGTTTTTCTCCTTTTTCCAATGGAATTAAAACCCTTACCGTTGTTCCGGAAGGTTTGGCGTTGCGGACATGAACGGTGCCGTCCCAGAGATGAGCGCGTTCGCGCATGCCGATGATGCCGAAAGACCGGGAATCGTCAATTTGCCATTGCGTAATGCCGATCCCGTTGTCCGTAACTTCCAGACACAATTCCTTTCCTCTTTCCGAAAGGGCAACTTTGCATTGTGTCGCCTTGGAATGACGGGCGATATTGGTGAGTGTTTCCTGAAAAATACGAAAGATGGAGGTTGCCAGATCCTTGCTGATGGTCTCCATATTGCCGGTGATATACGCCTGACAGCGAATCCCGGATCGTTTCTGAAAATCGCCAGCCTGCCATTCGATCGCTGCCGGTAGTCCCAGATCATCGAGCAGACTCGGGCGCAGTTCCGTGGTGATCGTGTGCACACTTTCAATGGTAGCGTCAACAAGTTCCGACATACTCTTTGTTTTCTCCCGGATACTATTGCTGCTGGTCGGCAAACGGGTTTTCAACCACGATAAATCCATCTGTAACGCCGTCAGCGACTGCCCCAATTCATCATGAATTTTGCGCGCCATGCGCGTGCTTTCTTCTTCACGCACCGATTGAAGATGCGCGGAAAGATTTCTCAAGTCCTGCCGTGAGCGTTCCAGATCTTCCTGTGCTTTCTTTTGTGCGGTAATGTCTTCAAAGGTCACCACGATACGTTTTTCGCGCAGTTTTTCACCGATCCGCGAGGCTTTCATCCGGCAGATAATTTCCCGGCCGTCCTTGCACCGGCAGGGGAATTCGGTTTCATATGTGCGTTGTTTTTCCAGCGTGGAATAAAACAGGTCACCGATTGTGTCGGCTTCTTCTTCATTGCGGTAAATCATCCGGATGCTTTTGCCGATGAGTTCCTCCCGGTGCCAGCCAAAAATGATTTTTACCGCGTGATTGGCAAAATTGATCCGGCGTTCATGAAGTCCCACGACCGCCTGGGGAATGGCATCCAGGATGGACGATTCCAGCGCTTCCAGCTCTTCCAGGCGCCGACCGGCTTCTTTCCGTTCGGTGACATCCATGGAATTTCCCAGGATGGCCCGTCCTCCCTTGAATTTAATGGACATGACCGTTTCCATAATCCACTTGATCCGGCCGTCTCTGGTGACGATACGGAATTCGTAAGGAGAAAAGCGCTGTTCCTTGAGCATCATGACGGCGCTTTTCGCTGTTTTCCGGCGATCCTCGGGGAGGATGAGGGAAATCGGATCCATCTTGAGCATTTCTTCTTCGGTATAACCGGCGTAGTCGCGAAAATGTGAATTGATGAATCTAAAACGGCCGTCCTGCATGATGTAAAATCCGACCTGAGAGCTTTGGGCGAGGAATCGATAAAGATCTTCTCCGGACGTGCCGGATAGGGACGATGCGTCGGCTGAAACCAGTTGTGCCTGAAGACTGCTCACCAGTTCGATCAGCTGTTTTTTGGACATCTTTTCCGGATTCATTGAGCCACCCGATTCTATTCTCAGCCATGCGAAAATTATTTAATCATAAAACACATCAAAAATAAATATCTTTGATGGCCGGTTTTTCCAGAACAGATGGCGGCTGTATCTATGAGACGCTTTTTTCAGGATGTCGGTTCAAAAAAATCGAAATAACCCGTGAAGAGAACCGGGGGATGGAAAACAACTTGAAAGCAATATCAAAAATCGATTTGACGTCACTTGGTCCGCCAGGAAAAATCGCCGGTATATCCCAAGACTTTCCGTCTGGTGTATGCGATTCCGCTCCAGTACATTTTCCTGAAAAAAGGTACGGTAAAGGTGTTAAGGGTCACGACAAACGGTGTGACAATGGGAAGCAGAACGATCCAGAAATTTACTTGGATTCTTATTTCCGGTTGCAGTAAGCGGCCGGCTATGGCTCCTTTTGACTTCATGATCCAGAAAATCAATTTGGCGCTTAATCTCGGTTCTGCGTCGATGACGGTTTTCAGCGCGGAGATTCCCATGAAGACGTCAATGACAATGGATAATAACGCCAGCAGACACCAGGGATACCACCAGGCTATGACCAGCGCGCATAAAAGCATCGGCAGTCTGATGCCGATATTGCACAGCAAAACCCATATGCCCCTGGTCGTCCACCAGGTCTGCAAGACCTGCCGGTTGGTAAACGTTATGACATTGGCCAGATTTTCCTTTTTTTCCGGAGGATGTCTGAGAACGATACAGTCAGGTACGAACAGAGACTCGTATCCCTGTTCCCGCAACGCATTATATATATTCATGTCGTCGGTGGTGATGGAACTTCCCCCCTGCCCATTGATCTGTCGCGCCAGGTTTGCATTTTCAAATACTTTTTTGGGGATGGCCAGTCCGCCTCCCCATATATAGCGGCACTTTCCCACAAGAAACATGGCAGAAATCAAAATCCATAAAACTTGAACCAGAGAGGCCAGCCCTTTCCCCGGAAGGTAAATTCTTGCGGACGTAACAACCCCCAGCCTGGAATTGGCGTCAGTGAGAGGAGCAACGAGACAGCTTAGCCAGTCACTGAAAGGACGGGCATCGGCATCAATAATAGCATAAACTTCTGTTTGCGGAGAGGCGGCTTTAATCGCAGTTAATAAATTATTGTTCTTCTGACACCGGTGAATCCCTTTTGTTGTCGCCAGTTCAACCACGTCTTCGGCGATGGCTATTTTTACATTTTTATATTTTTGTAAATAGTGTTGTAGCTGCGGCAGGGAAGCATCGTCTTTTGTCGTGACAAAAATAACTTCCCAGACGCCGGGATAATTTTGTCCCAGGATAGCCTCGACATTTTCCGGGTCGATTTTCCCCCGTTGCGGAGAGATCACCGTCAGCGCCGGATACGTTGCCGGCGTCTTTCTGGTCCAGTGCTTGATATGAGAGCGGAAGATAAAAACAGAGAGTAATCCGATCAGTGAGCTGGCAATCGCCAGAGATGCGCAAAAATATCCAATGAATTCAATCACAGAACGTCCACATCCATTCAGCTCATGGATTGCAGCGAGGAGAAAGAGTAATTCAATATCGTCCGGTGAAATGAAAAAACCTTTTCGCCGTAAGACGGCCTTCATCCTGCATGATGTCTATATCCATTTTACTAATTTTAAAAAAGTACTGCGGGAACATAATCGATGCTGACCTGTCTGTCAAGGTAATATTCATTGGAATTTTAAAAGGTCATTGACATCCGGATACGGTACCGAAGAGCCCCATCGGAGCAAGGGTGACGAAGCTTTCTGCCGGGGTGATGGTTGCATCCGGATCTGTCTGTGACTTTAAAAATTGATCAGGAACCGTTTTTATTTCAAACATGATGCAGCCTTGAGGGCATTGGGAAAAATATTTTACATCCCGCGGCAGTAAGATTGGTAATCCATTGACGGGCAGCCGCAATTCAAGTATATTTTTTCCGGGGAAAGACATTTCTTTTTTTTGAGGTCTTCTATGAAAAAATATTCAAGCGTCGAAAAGATGGCCCCTGTCGGTTTTGTTCTTCTGGGAGCCGGTTCGGTTGGCGGAGGGGTTTTCCATCAATCTTTGCTGACCCGGGACGTGTATTGCAAAGTCATTTGCGATAAGGCGATGGAGAAGGTGATGGCTTTGGAGGATCCTCGACGGCGCTTCGAGATCGTTTCAACCGAAGGAGAACTTGCCGATGCTTTAAACGCGGGAAAGGTTGCCGTTTGCGAGGATGCTCAACTGGCGGCCATTGCCCCCGGTGTTGAAGTTTTTTTTGATGCTTCGACAGCGGTGGACTCCGCCTCCCGGACCATCGAATCCGCCATGTGTTCGGGGAAACACGTTGTGATGATGAATGCCGAAGCGGACGCCGTTTTCGGCCCCTGGTTCTGGCATCTGGCACAGAAATACGGCGTTGCCTATACGAGCAGCGACGGTGATCAACCTGCCGTGATTGCGCGTTTAGTGGAAGAATTGCGATTTTACGGTCTCGACTTTGTGATGGCCGGCAACATCAAAGGATTCCTTGATCGTTACACCGATCCCGTAAAAATCATTCCTGAGGCCGATAAACGATTTCTTGATCATAAAATGTGTTCTTCATTTACGGATGGAACAAAGCTCTGTGTAGAAATGTCAATCGTTGCCAATGCCCTCGGATGCTCTGTTGTTCAACCGGGGATGCTCGGACCGAAAATGAATGAAACAATAGAACTTTTTGATCATTTCCCTCTTTCCGATCTGTGGACGCCCGGTCAGGCGCCGCTGGTTGATTATGTTTTAGGAGCCCGACCCCAAGGAGGCGTGTTTGCCGTTGGCTATACGGACGATGCCTACCAGCGTCGCATGCTGAATTGGTTTCCGTCTGAGACAGGACCCGGGCCTTTTTATGTGTTTACACGCCCGTATCATCTGATTCATTTCGAAACCATGAGAACCGTTCTGGAAGTGGCCCGTGGCCATCGCTCGCTAATGGCGCCGAGATTCGGTATGAGAACGGAGGTCATCTGTTATGCCAAAAAGGCGCTGGAGCCGGGCCATCTGCTTGACGGTCCGGGAGGATTCGCTTCTTACGGATTGATCGAAAACAGCGACAGCGGTCTGCCCGCCGGATTCCCCATTATTTTATCCGACGGGGTAAAACTCCGGAGAGCTGTTTCCCGGGATCAGCGGGTGACGCTGGACGATATCGACATCTCCACGGTTTCGCCCGACGCGCTTGAATCCTGGCGCAGGGCCTGCAAAATCGGCACACAGAATGTTTAGATTTTAAAGTATGATTCTGAAAAAAACCGGCAAAATGCCTGAGGCGGCAAAAGGATTTTTAATGATCTGTGTTTTTAATGATTCGAAAAAACTCAAGCATTATCTTGTTCGTAGTCTGGAAAAACAAATGATTCCGAAGCAGCGGATTATTTTTTGTAATCGTTCAACAAAGAGAAAAGTTCTTTCCATCCGTTTCTGAAAACAAAATAGGCGTAATTGCGCAGGAGATTGTACGTCGCCTTCCTTTGCACGGATTTCATGCTGGGGCCGTAAAAATCTCTTTTTCCCACATCGCCATGAAAAACAAGCGTGCCCTGATCGACGGCCACTTTGAACCCTTTCTTCCGCACCCGGATGAGAAATTCGCTTTCGGTGTGATATCCCAGGCCGTAAATTTCATTTCTTCCGCCGGCTTCCTCGAAGACAGACCGGGGCGTCATCAAAAAACAGCCGACCAGACTGTTGACCGTTGTGATGTCCCCGTCATGCATTTTGACGAGACGTTCTGCTGCCGCATCGATTTTCTTGAATTCATCGGTTGTAAAATCATTCAAGATGATCCCCGTATCAATCTCCTGGATCCTGTGTCCAAAAGCGAAGCTGAGTTTGGGGCCTACGGCGCCATATTGACTGTTGCTGCGGAGCAGATTCAACAAACGGGAAATGGCGTCTTTCGGCGCATAGATGTCATTGTTTGTTAATAACAGATAGGGCGCCTTGCTTTGATCAACGCCACGGTTCTGTGATTTTGCAATACCCTGATTGGTCTCGTTTCTTATCAGCATTATGTTCAGGCCCTTTTCTTTTGCGGTTTTTTCGACCATGGCTTTTAATTCATTCCGTTTCGGCGATGCGTCATCAACGATAATGATCTCAAGATTATTTTTCATAGAACTGCCGGCCAGGCTTTCCAGAAACATCTTTTCCGTTAGATCAATCAAATATTGACTGGGACAATAGACGGGCGTGATGATGCTGACTTTGTGATCGTTTTTATCCACAGGGCTTACTCTTTCACGATGCTTTCGGTTGGAACGGATAAAACATAAAGAACGCTTTGCCGTATGTCAAGACGATATTATCTCCGCAGGAATATTTTTACGGACAAAGACGAATGCAGGAATAATGCACTGCGTTGACATTAAAAGGTGAAGGAAAGGGCCAGCGCTCCGAAATGCTGAGCATCTTTTTGCTTCTCAAACTCTTTTGTCCGGTGAACATAAGAGTAGGTGATTTTGATCCGGTGAATGATGATGCCCAGGCCTCCGATGACCTCGGCGACGAAAGGTTCTTTTTCGACGCTGTGACTGTCGCGGAACGTGTTCCCGTCAAGCAGGATATTGCGGGCGACGGCTTTTCCATCGACCGCAAAAAAAGCATGCACCCCGAAACGGCGCAGCGACGGAAAGAAACGCGGATCCGTATCGTCCAGAGGCGCGCTGCTGTCGGAGCCCGGACGGATCAGATACGTTCCAAAATCATTCGGGACATTCCAGCCGAAGCGTACCTGACCGCCGATATTGGCGCCGGTAAGGGCGTTTCCGATGGCCAGGCCGGTGTGCGGAATCAAATCCAGGCCCAAACCGGACGAATTCCTTAATTGCAGCAGTCTCCATTTCCGTTCGAGATATAGATTCAGAATCGGTTCGTCGCGGAGTTGATTTTTCCAGCCCCTGGCGACTTCGGAATCCGTCCATTCATGAATTTTCGTCTGGATATCTTCCGCGTAGGAATGACGTCCGACGATGCCGATGCCCAGCTCCAGCGTGTCCATGTGCTTTGTATTTTTACTGTGCAGACCGAGTCCCAGATAAGTGACGCCGGCGTAGGGACGGTCATTCTTGAGCAATTTCCTTTTTTCTTTATGTTCCGGCGTGTAAATGTTTTGTCCGAAAGACAAAGAAACAGAGCGCTGTTGATCAGGATCGTTGACCAGAGGGACCTTTTCGATGATGCCCTGCATCCAGTGCGGGATGGATGTGATCTCCCGGTAGTTTGAAAGATCCCGGGAAATCCAGGAGAATTTTGTTCCGTGGGTGTAATAACGGTCCAGATGCTCAAAAAGATCATTTTCCATATACGCCGTCAGCGTCTCCGACGATCGTGCCTGACTGTCCGAAGCGATAGACGATTGCGTCGCCGCGGCGACCGTGAGCATTCCAATAACGGCCATCCGTAGACTTTTTTTCATGAGAAAAAATCTGTCTTTAATTATCTTGGCCTCCACCCAGGGCTTTATAGAGCGTGATGAGATTGTTGATTCCGGCTAAACGAAGCATGATCAGCCCCTGCTGCGCTCCGTAAAGCGACCGCTGTGCGTCGAGCACGGAGAGGTAGCTGTCCACGCCCTTGTTATATCGCGCCTCAGACAACCGATGCGTTACAGTCAGGGCATCCACCAGCGATTGCTGAGCCGCAAGGCGCTGCGTTACGGTTCCTCTCTCAGCCAAGGCATCGGCCACGTCCCGGAAAGCGGTTTGAATCGCTTTTTCATACTCGGCAATGGAAATTTCTTTTTCGACGTTGGTGACATCATAGGCGTGCCAGGTTCGGGCATCGAATATCGGTACGATAATCTGGGGTGAGAATAACCAGGTGCCTGTGCCGGATTTGAAAAGACCGGACAACGCATCACTGGCCGTTCCCGCGGAAGCTGTCAGGGTGATGCGCGGGAAAAAAGCCGCGCGGGCCGCCCCGATATTGGCATTGGCCCCTTTGAGACGATGTTCAGCCGCCAGAATATCCGGCCGTGTCAAAAGCACCGCGGATGACAAGCCGGCGGAAATGTCCCGGGGTGGCGTGACGTTTTTCAAATCTGCGGGCAGAAGCTCTTGGGAAACAGGCGATCCGACCAGAAGATTTAGAGCATTTTCATCCTGGGCGACCAGTTGGATGTAGAGCGCGACATCGCCCCGGGCCGCGTCCACCTGACTTTGAGCCCGGCGGAGATCGAGCTCCGAGGCCATTCCGACGTCGGCCCTTTTCTTGATCAAGCGATATAATTCTTCCTGCGTTTTTAACGTTGAGTCAACCATCTGGGAGGCTTCCCTGTCTGCGGCCAGAGCCATATAGACTTGCGCGATCGATGATACAAGCATGATTTGCGCGCTGCGGTGCGCCTCTTCAGTGGCGAGGTATTGTTCCAGCGCCGCGTCTTTCAAATTGCGGATACGACCGAAAAAATCGATTTCCCAGGAAGCAACGCCGAGATTGACGTCATATCGTTCCGCAGTATACGCGCTGCCGGTGGACGAGAGATCCGCCGGCGTGCGTTCCTTATACATGCTTCCGAGTCCGTGGACGGAGGGAAGAAGCTCGGCGCGTTGAATGCCGTGGTAAGCTCTTGCTCTTTCAACGTTGAGAGCGGCTATCCGGAGATCGCGGTTGTTAAGCAGAGCGGTTTCAATGACCTTTTGTAATTTTTCATCCGGAATGAATTCCCGCCAAGGCAGTTCCGCAACTGTTTTTTCAATCGAATCAGCTTTTGTTTTCTGATAGGCCGGTCCCGTCGGCCACTGGTCAGGCACCGGAGCGTCCGGACGCGAATATTGAGGGGCCAGCGTGCAGCCCGTTGCCAGAAAAATCATGATGATCCATGCATAGCGTAACGTTCTCTTCATATTATTTTACCTCGGATGGAGTCGTGTCTTCAGGTGGAGTGAATTTCTGTCCGTGCTTTCTGCCGAAGATCTTTTCGATCAGAACATAAAACAGAGGGACAAAAACCAGCACCAGAATCGTCGCCGTTATCATTCCGCCCAGCACACCGGTCCCGATGGCATTCTGCGCGCCCGCGCCCGCGCCGGTGGTGAAGGTAAGGGGAAGGATGCCGAAACCAAAGGCCAGAGAGGTCATAACGATCGGACGGAAACGCAACTTGACCCCTTTGAGGGTGGCTTCAATCAGGCCCATGCCCTGTTCCACGCCGCCTTTGGCGAACTGGACAATCAGGATCGCGTTTTTGGTGGTGAGTCCCAGCGTGGTGAGCAGGGCGATCTGAAAATAGACATCGTTGGCCATTCCCCGTAAACTTGAGGCAATAATGCCGCCGATGACCCCGAGCGGCAGAACCAGCAGAATGGAAATGGGGATGGTCCAGCTTTCGTAAAGAGCGGCCAGACAAAGGAAAATCACGAAAACGGAAAAGGCATAGAGCAGCGGAGCCTGGGACCTCGACATCTGTTCCTGGTAAGAAAGGCCCGTCCAGTCGAAACCGAATCCCTGAGGCAGTTTGGCCACCGCTTCTTCCATCGCCTGCATGGCTTCGCCCGTACTTCTTCCCGGCGCCGGTTCCCCCCAGATATTAATGGACGGGAATCCGTTGAAACGGTTTAGTTGGGGGGCGCCCGACGTCCAGTGGCCGGTCGCAAAAGAGGCAAAGGGAACCATTCCCCCTTTGGTGTTGCGGACGTAAATTTTCTCCAGATCCCCGGGGAGCATGCGATACGGAGCATCCGCCTGGATATACACCCTTTTTACCCGGCCACCCTGGACGAATTCATTGATATAGGCGCTGCCGAAGGCCGCTGAAAGCGTGGTGTGGATGGAGGTTATCGGAATTCCAAGGCTGCCGGCTTTTTTCCAGTCCACATCGATACGATATTCCGGCACATCTTCCCTGCTGTTGGGGCGAACTTTGGTTACTCTCGGATCCTTCGAGATAATTCCCAGAAGCTGGTTTTGCGCGTCCATCAGCGCCTGATGGCCCAAGCCGCCGCGGTCCAGCAGCTGAAAGTCGAATCCCTTGGACATGCCCAATTCGATTACCGCAGGCGGCGTGAAAGCGTAGACCAGCGCATTGCGGATTTGCGAAAAGGCCATCGTTGCCCTTAATGCAATGTTGGGAGCTTTTTGCTCCTCTGCGTCGCGAAGATCCCAGTCCTTCAATTTGGCAAATACCATACCGTTGTTCTGCGAACGTCCGGAAAAACTGACGCCGGTGAGCGTCATGACATCCGCCACGGAATCTTTTTCATTGGCCTTGAAATATTGATTAATGTCTCTGGATATCTCCAGGGTCTGCTCCATGGTCGATCCGGTCGGCATCATGACCTGGGCCAGCACGATTCCCTGATCTTCATCAGGCAGATAAGCGGTGGGCATCCGCAGAAAAAGGACAGCCATCACGACAATAATGACTGCGAAAACGACAAAGTAGCGTTTCATCCGGGAAAGGGAATGATTCACCACCCCGACATACCTGTCGCGAATCTGGAAGAAGATTTTATCAAACCACAGGAAAAACGGACGGAAAAGCGGATGGGCATTTTCCGCTGATTCGTGTCCCGCCGCAACCGGCTTAAGCAGGGCGGCGCATAAAACCGGCGTTAAAATCAACGCGACAACCACCGACAAAAGCATGGAAGAAATAATTGTGACCGAAAACTGGCGGTAGATAACGCCGGTGGAGCCGGGGAAGAAAATCATGGGACCGAAAACGGCCGATAGCACCAGCCCGATGCCTATCAGCGCGCTGGTGATCTGATCCATCGATTTGGCGGTGGCCTCCTTCGGAGGCAGGCCTTCTTCGCTCATGATGCGTTCCACGTTTTCCACGACGACAATGGCATCGTCCACCAGCAGGCCGATGGCCAGAACCATGGCAAACATTGTCAACATGTTGACGGAAAATCCGAAGAGCCACAAAACGGCAAACGTCCCGAGCAGCACCACCGGCACCGCAATGGTGGGAATGAGGGTGGCCCGCAGATTGCCCAGAAAAAGCAGCATGACGAGAAAAACAAGCACAATTGCAATGAAGAGGGTTTTGAACACCTCATTAATGGATACCTTGATAAAAGGCGTTGTGTCCATGGGATAGGTCACCTTAATCCCCGCGGGAAAGTAGCGGCTCATTTCCGCCAGTTTGGCTTTTACGGCATCCGCCACATCCAGCGCGTTGGCGCCGGCGGCCTGACGAATGGCGATACCCACGGCCTCTTTCCCGTTGACCAATCCCTTGATGTCGTAAATCTCGGCGCCCAGTTCGGTGCGGCTCACGTCGCCGATGCGCACGACGGATCCGTCCGGATTAATGCGCAGCGGAATGTCGGCAAACTCCTCAGGTGTGGAGAGCATGTTCTGCACGACGATAGGGGCGTTCAAGCGCTGACCTTTCACCGCGGGCGCCCCGCCGAACTGACCGGCGGATACCTCCACGTTATACGATTGAAGAGCGGCAATGACGTCGGTCACGGTCAGGCGGTAATCCGTCAATTTGTCCGGATTCAGCCAGACACGCATGGTGTAACCGCCGCCGAATATTTCCACTTCGCCAACACCGGGCACACGCGCCAGGACCGATTCCAGATTGGTGACGGCATAGTCCGCCAGATCGATGTGGTCCATACGGCCGTCTTCGGAAACCAGGCCCACGACCATCAGGTAATTCCGTGTGGATTTGGCAACGGTGACCCCCCGGCTTTGCACGACATCGGGCAGGCCGGGCAGGGTGGATTGAACTTTATTCTGGACTTTGGACCAGGCAATATCCACATCGGTTCCCGGGGCGAAGGTCAATTCCAGACGGGACGCGCCTGCCGAATCGCTCGAGGACGACATGTAGATCAGATTATCCAAACCGGTCATCTTCTGTTCGATGATTTGCGTAACGCTGTTTTCCACGGTTTGGGCTGACGAGCCCGGGTAAGATGCGGAAATGGAAATGGAGGGCGGAGCCATCTCCGGATACTGGGATACGGGAAGATTATAAATGGCAATGACACCGACCGCCATGATGATAATGGCGATCACCCACGCAAAAACCGGTCGTTCAAGAAAAAATTTCGATAACATCGGCGGCTCCCGTTAGTTTGTTTTTGAAGGCGGCGTTTGAAAATTGTCTGTTCCGCCGGATTTTTCCTTTTTTTCAAAAGGCACGGTTTTGACGTTGATGCCCGGTCTTACCTTTTGCATGCCTTCGATGATCACCCGTTCCCCGGCAGTTATGCCGGATGAAACCAGCCAGGCATCCCCGATGGCGCGGTCGAGCTTCAGAGTGCGCTGTTCGACTTTGCCGTTTTGATCCACGATGAATGTCAGAGGATTCCCTTTGGGATCTCGGAACACGGCCTGCTGGGGAAGGAGCATGGCATTCTTATGAACGCCTTCCTGAATGATTGCCCGGACAAACATGCCCGGCAGCAGCATGCCTTTGGGATTGGGGAATACCATGCGTAATACGACCGATCCGGTGGTCGGATCGACCGTGACGTCCTGGAACTGAAGCTTTCCCTTCCAGGGGTACTCCGAATTATCGTCCAGAATGAGGCGAACCTGCTGCGCTGCGCCGTTTTTGGACAATTGTCCTTCCTGAAGCTGGCGACGGAGTTTGAGAATGTCGGACGTGGACTGGGTGACATCCACGTACATGGGATCGATTTTCTGAATGGTGGCCAGCGCTAAAGGTTGATGGGCGGTGACGAGAGCGCCTTCCGTGACATTGGACCTCCCGATGCGGCCGGAAATAGGCGCGGTAACGGTAGTGTATTTCAGATTAATTTGAGCCGCTTCTACGCTGGCCTTGCCGTACTGAATATCCGCTTGCACCTGTTTGAGCGCGGCGGCAGCGTCATCATAATCCTGTTTGCTGACGGCCTTGTCAGCCAGCAAATCCTTCATGCGGGTTTCCCGCAACTGGATCGTGGATAATTGCGCCTCGGAGCGGGCGAGTCCTGCCCTGGCATTATCCAGAGCAACCTGATAGAGAGCCGGATCTATCTGAAAAAGCGGTTGACCGGCTTTGACGTCCGTGCCTTCCGTAAAGAGACGTTTCTGGATAATGCCGCCCACCTGCGGGCGCACTTCCGCGATGAGATTGGCTGACGTCCGTCCGGCCAGTTCGGTGGTGGTTACCACCGGATTTGTCTGGATGGTGACAACGGCCACTTCAGGTGTCGGGAGCGGCCCCCCCGCCTGATGCTTTTCGCAGCCGGTCATGGTCAAGCCTGCCAGAAAGAAAATCGCAGCAGCCGTTAATCCTTTTTTAAAATTTGTCTTCATTGATCACCCCTTTTATGCTTAAAAAATAACGAGCGTTTTTTATTTTCTCTTTTTTATTTTCTCTTTTTTATTTTCTTTTCTTTTCTTTGGTTTGGTTTTCTGTTGTCAACGGGCTGTTCGAGGCCGGCCATGATGTTTTTTAAATAATTGCGGATGTCCTGGCGCACCTGCCGCGCATCGGGTTTTTGACCGATGAGCTTTTCCAGCATAGCCGACTGCGTGCTTAACATCCAAAGGCATTTGGCGAGCACCGGCGTATCGACAGCAACTGAAAGCCGTCCCAGTCTTTGTTCCGCAGCCAGATAAACGGCCAGCCCTTCAATGGCGTATTGCGGACCTATTTCTCTTTCTTCTATAATCTCCTTTATGCGAAGATGCAAATGCTGATCGGCAAAGATGGAACAGATAATCGGTGTGATTTCATAGTGAGCATGATAGACCGCACATAAAATATTCTCCAGATTTTCCAATAACGTTCGTTTGCCGACTTCCAGCGGCAGATTCTGCATGAGGTTTCTGGTTTCTCGCACGCGGGTCTCCACGGCTTCAAAGATCAGCTCGGCCTTATCCTTGAAATGATGATAAATCAATCCCTCGGCAACTTTCGCCTCGCGGGCGATCTTGTTTGTGGTGAGACGGGCCAGGCCGTGTGTTTGCAGCAGCCGGTCCGTGGCGTTAATGATATTCTGGCGATTGTCCATCATGGGGGATGTTTCCCGTTTGTCATTCGTGCGTTTTACAAATCCGGCAATACAATGTGTCGATCGGACTGAGTATCTGCTCAATATTGCTAGTTGAACGCTCACTTTTTGTCAATCGTTTTTTTTGCTGCTGCTACCCGAAAGCTATGAGCGTTCCATTTGTCGATGTCCGCTTTTGGGATCAGCAGGCGGTGAAGATGGCCCGGGAGAAATATTTTGCCTGTTTTGGAAAAAGGTCAGGCAATCGATTGCTTCTGAAAACACCGCTTGCCATTCCGCCTGGCCCGTTGAAATCGTCCTTTCGGAGGTCTGCGGTCCCGGGGCGCAGCGTCCCGGCGTCCGGCCGGCGGGATGATTTCATGGGGGGGGCTTTTCCCGTGTGCGTCACTCGTCAGGAAAAATTTCCTGCATAAGCGCCAGCGTTTTTTTCTTTTCTCTTTTATACAAGAAGTAACAGATAACCGATGTCAGAAGCGCGCCCAGGCTGTTGACAATGAGATCGGACATGGTGTCGCGCAGACCGCTTCCCTGAAAGGACCGGCCGATAAGCGTCGTGTCATGAGGTAAATCCCATGACTGCATGGTTGTTCCGAAAAATACATCCAGGGCAAATTCAAAAATTTCCCAGATGACCCCCATGGTCATGGCAAACGTGAACGCAAAAACGGCAACCAGCAGCGGGCTGATATCCATACTGTATTTGCTGTTAATTTTGTAAATGATGATGAATCCTAAAAATCCGATGATGATTCCGGAAAGAGTATGCAGAACGTCATCCCACCAGAAAACATGATAATAGAGTTCAAACCGGACGCTTAAGAAAATTCCGGCAAAAATAAAGATGACAATAACGATTTCCAGGATATGCGGAAGATGAATGTTCTTATATACGATATAATCGGGTAAAAATGTCAGCGTCAGGGTTACCGCCGACCAGAAAAGCAGCTCGATTCTTTTGCTTAATTCTTCAAGGATTTCATTTTTTGTGACGAAATCATCGCTGAAAAGATGCAAGGTGATAAATACAATATTTGTTAATATCGAAACGATCAACAGGAATCGAATGGCCCAGATGATATAATCGTGTTTCTGATTTTCCGTTGGTCTGTTTTTTTGATCCATATCCTGTCGAATGTTTGCTGATCCCCCGCGGATGTAAAAATCGAAAATGGTCTGTTTGGGCCGTAAGCGATTATTTTACGGACTTTTTGATGGCTTCTTCGATGATCTTTGCGTCCTCGCCGATGGAGGGATTGAAAATGTCGCTATCAATTTCTCCTTGTACCGTAAAATTGTCATCATCGAAATTAACCGTAATCCGGTAAATGCTGACCCCCGATTTGCGGCTCATTTTCAAAAGGCCGTATTCCCGGTTCTGATAATCAATTTTATACGACATTTGCTCTCCCTTGCTGATGGCGGCTGAAAACATTCTGTCGAAATTATTGATAAAGACCTGTTGGTCGTATTTGACCGGATTTCTGACAATCTGGGCGCAAGAAAACAAAAAAAGTATCGCCAGAAATAAAAAAATTTTTTTCATCATAATGTTGTCTCCCCTGCTTCGATAGAATTTTCAGTCATCTATTCTGGATCAACCTTTTTATTTTTAGAACCATTATTTTTAGTCGCATCCGTATTCCCGCAAAGGAGATCCATGAGTTTCTCCGCAGGTGAACCGGCGGGAACCCGGCTCCATTTTTTACCTGCCGGCGGTAAATCGGCAATAAGATTGCCTCTTTTGTCATAAATGCCGCCTGACAATAGCCTGTGTTTCCTGTTTGTGCAGTCGACTTCGATCCATTGCATTTCATAATTTAAAATGTAGGGGTTACGGGGATCTTTGTCTGTTTTTTTCAGCAGGGAGAAATTTCTGAACTTTCCTCTTTCATTATAGATAATCTTCGTTCTGACGTGCACAATGTTCTTAGTGACTTTTTTGACGTCGCTTGGCTTGTAATATTCCATGCCATACGGGTTTGCCCCCAGTAAGCTCCAGTTCTTTGCCCAGGAATCGGCAGCCGACAAAAGAAAAACTGTCAGAAGAATGATGATCAGAAAATTGGTATTTTTCATCGTTTCTTCTCCCGGAAAATGGAATTCCTGTTTTGTACCTGTCATTTGATTTTTCTATCATAGCACTAATCCTATTTTTTAAAAGAGGAAAATCCGGCGTTTTTCTTTTATTGTGGAGGGCAGGCAACGCAAAAACAGTTTTTTAAAAATAGGGAAAGATAAATTGATTGTTGAAGAAGCATCTTTGGAGACCGGCTGTGATACAAACAAGGTTTTTGTAAAAAAACGTTTTATAAACCTTTTTTCTCAAACCAGCCGAAAAGTCCTAAAAAAGCCGCAGCCACAATGATAATAACAAACCAGTGATTGATCCCCAGTACGGCCGGCAGGGTAATTTTTCCGAAATCGCCCCAGGTGAGAACAGTTGTTTTCATTGTCGGATAAAGTTCGGCGTAAATGCCGGCTCCCAGAATCATTCCCAGTAAACCAAAGACCGCATCATACCGGCCTTCGCCCAGGGCGCCCATTGCCGTTCCGGGACAATATCCCACCACTCCCCAGCCAAGGCCGAATATCAGACCGCCCAATACGTTTCCGCCAAGAATGAGCGGCTTGATGGAGAGTTTGACAAGCCCGAGATCAAAAAGCAGATAAATTCCCACCATGGCGACCAGTATGGTGGTCAGCATGAATTTAACAATAGTCATATCTTTGAAACGCAAAGCGCCCAGTTGGCGGTCATACCGGATGACCTGGGCTTTCTGCATTACAAAGCCGAAGAGAATTCCCGTGACTGCCCCGATAACCAGCTCATTCATGATGATTCCCTCCATATACAATCCGGGCGATAAGAATGCCGCCCAGAAAGAAACAAATTAATGAAACATAACCGCTGAAGGCTATCTGAGCCAGACCGCTCAGTCCGTGTCCGCTCGGTCAGCCGTCGGCAAGCCGGGCGCCGAACATCAGGACGATGCCTCCAAGAAATGCGGCGGTCCACCGTTTTGCTCGCGACGGGCCGAATCGTTCTTCCCACATCTTCGGCACGGCAACCATGCGCTTCTCTCCGGACAGCCAGGCGGCGGCCAAAGCGCCGAAGAAAATTCCGACAACAAACATGAACTGCCAGTCGATTTTTGTTTTGTTTTTGATGAAGTATTCCATGCCGGCAATTTTGTCCGGCGTTACGGTCTGTTCGACATAACCGGCAACGCGGACAAAAGTTGTTGAGGCGCCAAAATACTTTCCTGTGATGAAAACCGAAAGGATGAGCAAAAGTCCCGCCAGGGCGCCGGCGGCATAGGGTGACCACGTTTTTTCACGAAAGACATTCATCATCTTTACCTCCTTGATAGTTGAGTCAAAGCGGATTGCGTAAAAAAACAAAACTTTTCAATACTTATAAAAGATTTGATGTCCAGTGTCAATAGCTAAAAACGTTTAATCAGAACGTGCGGCAATCAGGTTAAAAATTTTGAACCATTCTGAAAGGAACAATGCCTGACCTGATCATTATAGGTTCCGCTCAATTGCCCGCAGGCGGCCAGAATATCGCTCCCCTTACTGGCACGCAACATGGTTGTGTAGTGGGAGTCAATCAGGATTTGCTGAAAAGCTTGCACTGTTTTCGGCGACGGCGATTTTAAAGGCGACCCCGGATATTCGTTAAAAACGATCAGATTCAGTTTACAGCGCTGTCCTTTCAGCAATGCAGCCAGCTTTTTAGCATCCTGCACGGAAGAGTTTATCCCGTCCATTAAAATGTATTCGAAAGTCAGCAATCGACGACCCGGCATGGGATATTGCCGGCAGGCATCCAGCAGACTTTCCAGAGGGTATTTTTTGTTGACCGGCATTAGCCCGCTTCTGGTTTCATTATCATGAGCGTTGAGCGATACAGCCAGATTAATGCAAATATCTTTTCCCAGCCGGACAATCTGCGGGGCAAGACCGCAGGTAGAAACGGTCACTTTGCGGTTGGAAAAGCCCAGACCGAAGTCGCCTGTGATATTTTTAATCGCCGTGACGACATTGTCGTAATTGGCCAGTGGTTCGCCCATGCCCATCATAACGATATTTTTGATGTCCGGGCATCCGGGCAATTCATGTTTCAGAGTCAGGATCTGTCCCGTAATTTCCGAAGGATTCAGGTTCCTTTGAAAGCCCTGGCGCGCCGTCAGACAGAATTTACAGTCCATGGCGCATCCGGCCTGGGTGGATACGCAGATCGTCCAGTTGTTTTTCCCCGGGATGAGAACGCTTTCAATAAACCGTCCGTCTTCCAGACGTAAAAGCGTTTTTTTTGTTTTGTCTTTGGATTCCTGAACCTTGACAATGTGCGGACGGCTGATGCGGGCGATTTGAGAAAGAGCGGTGCGGAAATCGCGGGACAGGGTGGTCATTTCATCGAAAGACGTGTAGCCGGATTGATACAGGCATTTCATGATCTGCTGTGCGCGGAATTTCTCCTTGCCCAGCGAGGAAATAAAGTCCTGTAATGTCTCCTGCGTAAAATCCAGCAGATTGGGACGGGAATGTTCAGCGTGACGGATCATTGAAGCTTTTCTTGTAATGTTGAGGCGATAGCGTCGATAAAACCTTCCGTATTCACTTTTTTATTGGACGCTTTTTTTTCAGCGAGCGCCAGAAGATCGCCGGTCATGATGCCGCGCTCGACGGTGGCAATGGCGGCTTCTTCCAGTGTGTCGGCAAACGTGACAACGTCCGGTGTGCCGTCCATGTGGCCGCGTTGGCGCAGACCGCCGCTCCAGGCGAAAATGAGCGCCATGGAGTTGCTGGACGTTTCTTCGCCTTTGAGATGTTTGTAATAATGCTTCTGTACAGTGCCGTGAGCCGCCTCGTACTCGAACCAACCGTGGGGTGAGACCAGCACCGATGTCATCATGGCCAGCGAACCGCAGGCGGAAGCGACCATGTCCGACATGACGTCGCCGTCGTAGTTTTTCAGCGCCCAGAGCATGCCGCCCTCGCTTTTCATAACCCGCGCCACGGCGTCGTCGATCAGGGTAAAGAAATATTCGATACCCGCCTGGTCAAATTTATTCTTCCAGTTCTTTTCGAATTCCTGCTGGAAAATTTCCCGGAATCCGGCATCGTATATTTTGGAGATGGTGTCTTTGGTGGAAAACCACAGATCGATCTTTTCGCTGAGGGCGTAGGTGAAACAGGCCCGGGCAAAACTCACTATGGATTGTTCCAGATTATAGTTCACTTGGGCAATGCCTTTGCCGGGGAAGTCAAATACCGGAACGCTGACGGCCTTGCCGCCGTCCTGCGGCGTAAAGACCAGTTCAAGTTTGCCGGCGGACGGAACATCAAATTCTGTATTGCTGTATACATCGCCGTAGGCGTGACGGCCGATGATGATGGGTTTTTTCCAGGAGGAAACATTCGGTTTGATATTGTTGACCAGAATGGGTTTCCGGAAAACCGTGCCGTCCAGCATGGCGCGGATGGTGCCGTTGGGGCTTTTCCATGCTTTTTTCAGACGGTATTCTTTGACACGATCTTCGTTGGGGGTGATGGTTGCGCATTTAATGCCGACGCCGTATTTCATAATCGCTTTGGCTGCATCGACGGTGACTTTGTCGTCTGTATCGTCGCGGTGTTTTACATGCAGATCATAATAGTCGATATCCATGTCCAGATAGGGGAAAAGGAGCTTGTCCTTTACCATTAGCCACATCACGCGGGTCATTTCATCGCCGTCCATTTCGACGACGGTGGTTTTCACTTTAATTTTTGCTGCCATAAAAAAATTACTGCTCCTTCATGAGAACCAAGCTTCAGAACAAAGTGCGCTGCCGCTTGCTTATTATAATGAAACGTGAACTTCAACAGCCTTGCGTATTGAAGTTTTGGGTTGAATGAACTCCCGCAGTCTGCCGCGGGGCCTTATGCCTTATTGATATTCAGGGCTCCTCCGGCCAGAATGATCTGTTTCTGCCTTTCGGACAAATCGCAGGTGACATAAAAAGCGGTTCCCTTTGTTTTGTTTCTCATCAGAAATTTTCCGTCCCCGGCAATGGTCTTTTTTGTTTCAGTAATTTCAAGGAGATCTTCCATCTCAATGATGTCGTAATCGCTCTCTGAACAGAATGTCAGCGGTATGATGCCGAAGTTGATCAGATTGGCCGTGTGAATTCTTTCAAAAGATTTGGCAATGACGACCCGTACCCCCAGATACATCGGGCACAGCGCGGCATGTTCGCGGGAAGATCCCTGACCGTAAGAATGACCGGCGACAATGATATTTTGTTTCCCGTCCTGCCTGATGGACATGGCCCGCTTGGCGAATGTCGCATCGACATTTTCGAAAACAAATTCCGAATATTTCGGAATATTCGAACGGTATTTCATCCGCGCACCGGCCGGAATGATGTGGTCTGTCGTGATTTTGTCGCCGACCTTGATGGTTACCGGTCCGTGAATGGTATCGGAAAGTTCCGGGCTGCGCGGCAGAATGCCGATGTTCGGGCCGCGGATGACCTCGACATCCTTCTTTTTTTTGTCCGGACGAATAATCATTGTATCATCAATGGAAAACTTCTTCGGCAGCGTGACTTTCGGATAGCGCATCTTCAGATCGCGCGGATCCGTGAATTTCCCGGTTATAACCGCCGCCGCGGCAGTCTCCGGGCTGACCAGATAAACGTTGGCATCCATCGTGCCGGAGCGTCCCTGAAAATTACGGTTGGACGTGCGCAACGACACGGCGGCTGACGAGGGGCTCTGGCTGTTGCCGATGCAGAATCCGCAGGCATTTTCCATAAGGCGTGCTCCCGAGGAGATCAGATCCGTCAGGTAACCGTTTTTGGACAGCTCCTTGAGCACCTGACGCGAACCGGGAGCCAAAATAAAGCTGACATTGGGATGCACGGTTTTGCCCTTTAAAATTTTTGCCACGGTAACCAGATCTTTATAAGACGAGTTGGTGCAGCTTCCCAGGCAAACCTGATGGACGTCGATCTTCTGCATTTTTTTAACCGTGCTAATATTGTCCGGACTGTGGGGCTTGGCTGTTAACGGTTCTATTTTGGATAAATCGATATTAACGACTTTAACGTATTTAGCGTCTTTGTCGGGTTTCAACTCGACAAAGTCTTTTTCTCTGTGCTGTGATCTCAGGAAGAGGCGCGTCATTTTATCGCTGGGAAAGACGGATGTTGTTACGCCGCATTCGGCCCCCATGTTGGCGATGGTTGCGCGCTCGGGGATGGTCAAAGACTCAACGCCCTTGCCGCCGTACTCAAATACCGTGTTAACGTTGCCTTTTGTAGAAAAGATTTCCAGCACCTTGAGAATAACGTCCTTTGCGGAAATCCAGGGTTTAAGTTTGCCGGTGAGGTTTATTTTAATCACTTTCGGGCAGACCAGATAAAACGGCTTTCCGGCCATCGCCAGCGCCACATCCAGTCCTCCCGCGCCGATGGCGATCATGGAGAGTGCCCCGCAGGTGGGCGTATGGCTGTCCGACCCGATCAGGGTCTTTCCGGGTTTGCCGAACCGTTCCAGATGGATCTGATGACAGATGCCGTTGCCCGCACGGGAGAACACCATACCGTATTTCTGCGCTACAGTCTGCAGATACAGTTGATCGTCCGCGTTTTCAAAGCCGATCTGAATGGTATTGTGATCAACGTAACTGACGGACAACTCCGTTTTTACCTTGGGCATATTCATGGATTCAAACTGCAGATACGCCATGGTGCCTGTGGCATCCTGAGTCAGGGTCTGATCAATACGAATTCCGATTTCTTCCCCGGGGATAAGAGTACCCGAGACCAAATGCTTCGACAGAATTTTTTCTACCAGGTTTTGTGCCATTTTTTATTCCTTGAAGAGAAGAATTAATGTTCTAAAGCATTTACAGCCGCGAACTTATATAATAATCTTAACCGATAATCAACTGTCAAAAGGTAAGAAATTTTTAAAAAATAAAGGGCTTTGCAATCGTTTTACAAAGCCCAGTTATTTATGGAAATGAATGATGGATAAACCCATTTAAAAACAAAAGGTTATCCTGATTTTCAGCCTCCAACCGGCAACTCTTTTATCCTGACGGCGCGTTGAAATCTTTCCTGATAAAAGGGATGATCCAACGAGTCAATCCGGACGCGTCTATTTCTTGAAGAGGCATGGATGAATTCATTATTCCCTATGTAAATTCCGACATGTCCGAACGAACGATTCGTATGAAAGAATACCAGATCTCCTTCGACCAGTTCGTCGATATCCACCTCCACACCGACCTTGGATTGATCACGGGCAACGCGCGGCAGTTTGACATTGAAACTGCCATAGACTTTTTGAACGAGTGCGGAGCAATCTATTCCTCTTTTTGAATTTCCGCCCAGTCTGTAAGGCGCTCCCAGAAATCCGGTTGCCTTTTTAATCAGCCTTTGCATTTCATCCGTGCTTTTCCATTTTCCCAGAAAATCATCCTGGTATCCGAAATTAAAGATATTGGAGAAAAATCCTTCTTCCCCGTCATAATTTTCTTCCACTGCCGGATCTTCATTGACGGCAGCATTTTCTGTATCGTCAATGATATCTTCATCCCGATCTTCCGCAACGACTGTTTTTACACGGGATGGGGGATCAGAGGCCCTTAAAACAATTTTCTGGCCGGCACGTATCTTTTTGGAATGAATGTTATTCAAAGCCATTAATTTTTTCAGCGGAATGCGGTTTTTTTGTGCAATCTTCGAAAGGGTGTCCCCTTTTTTGACGACGTAATATGATGATATGGTGTTTTTTGAAACCGTCGACTTGGATGTTCCTTTGGGGGAAGTGGCAATCTTTAAAACTTGATTGGCTTTAATGGTTGTTTTTTTCAGGTTGTTAGCTTTTTTAATGTCAATGACGCTAACATTGAATTTTTTGGAAATACTGTAAAGGGTGTCACCGTTCTTTACTTTATAATGTATTGCAAAAGCGTTACTGCTAAGACCGAACAACAAAAAAAGGACAAAGAGTCCCGAGAATACAGTCATCTGCCGTTTCATAATGAAATGCCTCCTGTTTTATGGGGGGTATTATCCTATTAACGGTGTACATGTTTCGATTTATTATCATTGCTTTAACCGAAAAAACTTATAACCTGTTGTTGTGCACACCTGTTGTGCATTTTTTTTTGACTCATGCACAATTAACACATAATTTTCTGGACTCTTACTAAAAAAAAAGCCGTCTGTCAATTTTTTTTACAGCAGTGGATGATCTTGTAACAGCAAATAGTGAATTTCTATGGCAAAAAGTGTTTTGCGCCGACAAAGTAAATTATTATTGGATTTCAAAACGATTTTCGGTTATGGCAGTGCCTGCCGTCAGGGGATTTCCGGCTGAAAACCGGAGGTATCAAAAGACGATGGAAGACGGTAATTTTTTTAAGAGGGCTGTTATGCGATTTTTCGGGAAAATTATTTCTATTATTCTGGTTCTATTTTTAGCATATTTTATTATCGATGTGGGGCGCTATTTTGTTTTTCCGTGGGTGGGGTCTCTGGCAAAAAGCAGTCCTGAAAAAACGGCATTTATGAAGCACAGAGAGAAAATGTGGGAAAAAGAAGGCGTCAACAAAAAAATTACGAAAATCTGGGTGCCTCTATCCAGGATATCGCCTTATGTCATGAAAGCGGTCATTATTGCCGAAGACGATAAATTCTGGTCTCACGAGGGGTTTGATTTTGAGGCCATGCAGAAAGCCCTGGAAAAAGATATTAAGAAAAAGAAATTCAAGGCCGGCGGCAGCACGATTTCGCAGCAACTGGCAAAAAATCTGTATCTCTCCCCCTCAAAAAATCCCATTCGGAAAGTCAAAGAAGCCATTCTGACCTGGCGGATGGAAAGGAACTTGAGCAAAAGAAGGATTATGGAACTTTACCTGAATTTGGCAGAATGGGGAGACGGCGTTTTCGGTATTGAAGCGGCGGCCCGGAAACATTTCGGGAAAAGCGCCGCCGCCCTGGGACCCCGGGAAGCGGCAGTTCTGGCAGCGATTCTGCCCAATCCCATCCGATATAGTCCTCACGGTGGATCAAAATATGTTGCATACCGTTCGGAAAGAATTTACCAGATCATGGTGCGCCGCGGAATTGTCATCCCTGAATATGAAGAAGTGATCTCTGAAACGACGGATGAAAGCGAGGAGGAAACGGAAGAACAGATCGAGGAAAGTGTCCCCGAAGTCACCGAACAGGAAAGTGCACCAGTTCAGCAGACGGAGGAACAAAAAGAAGAATCCGTTCAGGAAGAACAGAAAGCAACTCCTGTTCTTCCTGAAACAGAAAAAAAATCAATTCCCTGAGGGGAATCTCTCTTACAATATTTCGATAGCCGTGGCCATGGAAACGCCTCCGCCGCCGCAAAGCGTGGCCAGTCCCAGCGTCTTGCCGTGTTTGCGCATGGCATGAATTAATGTAACCATAATTCGAGAGCCGGTGGAGCCGACGGGGTGACCCAGCCCGATGCCGCTGCCGTTGATATTGGTAATGTCACGTTTTAAGCCGAGTTCTTTTTCGCAACCGAGGTACTGCCCGGCAAACGCTTCGTTAACTTCACACAATTCAAAAGAATCAAGGGTAAGCTTCGGATCGTTTTTGAGCAGGTTTTTCACGGCTGGAACCGGACTTAATCCCATCACGGAAGGATGGCAACCGCCGCGTCCTGCAGAACGTATTCTGGCGATCGGTTTCAGTCCCAATTCCTTGGCTTTTTCCGCCGACATAATGATCATGGCGGAAGCACCGTCGTTGAGCCCCGAGGAATTGCCGGCTGTCACCTTGCCGACTTTGGGAATAAATGCCGGAGGCAGGGCTTTTAACTGATCCATGGTCAAACCGGGGCGGAAATGTTCATCCTTGTCGAAAATGATGGGCGGCTTGCCTTTTTTCTGGGGGATTTCAATCGGTACGATCTCCTCTTTGAAACTGCCGTCTTTGGTGGCGCGTTCGACGTTGTTGTGGCTGCGCAGGGCGACCTCGTCCATTTCCTCTCGGCTGATGTTCAAAAGCTGAGCAATCAGTTCCGTTGTATGACCCATGATATAGGGTTTGCCCTTTAAACTTTCAAAAGGCTGACCTGATTTGACGGGGCCGTCGTCGGACAGCGGCATGACGTAGGAACCGCAATGCAGAGCGCGGATCATGGAATCTATGAAAGTAGTATCCTGAAGGCGGCAGCCCCAACGGGCATCAAAACTTACGTAGGGTGTGCCGGACATATGCTCGACGCCGCCGGCCAGGATAATATCGGCCATTCCGGCTTTGATCATGGCTGCGCCGCTGAGGACGGCTTCCATGCCCGAAATACATACGCGATTCATGGTTACAGCGGTCACCGATTCCGGAATACCGGCTAAAAGAGCTCCTACACGCGCCACATTAAGTGTATTACAGGATTCGAGACAACAGCCGAACCGGACATCATCAATGATTGACGGTTCTATCCCTGCCCGTTTGATGGCTTCCTTCATGACAACCGCCGCGATATTAGCACCGATCACATTCTTTAAAGTTCCTCCGAATGTTCCTATCGCTGTTCTGCACGCCGAAACAATTACAACATCCTTCATCGTTCAAACTCCTTATCGTTATGATTATTTTCTTCTATAAAATCTGAATGACTCAGACAGACTTTTTAAGAAGTAATTTCTTCAACTGGAATGTACACCTTCAAGCTTTTGAAGCCATTGATCTAGCTTATTTTCTAAAAAATAAACAAAACCGACCACTCCATATCTTATAATCCATCTCAAAGTCAAGACCATCGATGTCCTGAAATGAAAAGTTTGAGCAAAATATTGCATTAAGAAATATGATAGTAATTTATGTAAAGTATGGAAAAGGTCTTAATGAAGGGTGATTTGCGCCGCAATAACTTTAAAATCCTTGATCTTTTCAGTTGACCGGCCCTGAAAAAATGATTAATAAGGCAGAAAAAAGCAATTAAGGAGGTGACGCCGGGAAGCAAATTAAAGAAATCGAAAAGAATTTAATAAAAAACGTGCGGTACAAAACATCTGACAAAATTTTAAAAAGAGTCCATATTTTAAAAATATGAAAGGATGAACGGCTATGAATAAGAAAATTTTTTGTTTGGCGGTTGCGTTATGTGTAAGTGCATTCTTTTTGATTTCATGTTCCGGCGGAAAAAACGCGGCCGACATCGCGATCAAAGCGGCGGAAGAAGCCGTTAACGCTACCAAGGCGGAGGCAGCTAAAGTTGTTCCGGACGAAGTCAAGTCGCTGGAGGATTCACTTGCCGCTGTGAAGGAAAAATTTGTTAAAGGCGAATACAAAGCCGCTCTGGAAGAAGCGACTGCTCTTTCCGCCAGGGCCAAGGAAGTGCTGGATGCGGCAAAAGCGAAGAAGGAAGAACTGACCGGGAAATGGACGGAAATGAGCCAGGGGCTTCCCAAGATGTTTGAAGATATTCAAGGCAAGGTTGATGGCCTTTCCAAACTTAAAAAACTTCCGGCCAGTCTGACCAAAGAGAAGTTTGAAGAGGCGAAAGCCACTCTGGCCTCGGCCAAAGACGAATGGGCCAAGGCCCAGACGAGCTTTGCCGGCGGCGATTTCAGCACGGCAGTCAGCATGGCCACCGTGTTAAAAGACAAGGCTCTGAAGATTATGGAAACTCTGGGAATGAGCGCTCCTGGAGCGGCTCCGGCAAAATAGTCAACGGATTCGAATCGGATGGAAGGGATATGCTCCCCATTTGTCAGGGAGCATATCCCTTTTTTATGGAGATCCTTTTGAAGGCATGAAATCGTGCATTGGAATCATCGGGCAGTCTCAGGTCGGACAGGATGTCGGGTTCTCATCTCCTGTTGCGTGCAGGACACACGAACGTGATCATCCCCGCGGCAGTCGGCGGGAAAATGCATTTTTATCGGTTTGCTTTATCGGTTTTCTAAATCTTCTGAATATGAACACGCCGACTTTTTTAAAAGCAAAAGCGATAAATAACACGATGATCACCAGACAAACAACGGGCAGAAGAATGGCCATGACGGCAATGACGACCGCCCCGATCAGTTCCAGCGTAGCGACGATGACGTTCCCGGTTCCCGCGGTCGTCATGGAGGATTTTGTGCGCAGAGCGACGGTCGAGCCTTGCACCAGCCCGGCTATACCGCCGCCGGCAATCAGTGCCAGGGTCCATTTCAGAAAAGGCGACATGTCCATACTCATGGACGCTGTGGTGATGGTTCCGGCGATGACTGCGGCAGGTGTGGCGATGATATCCAGAATATGATCAACGCCGGGTATGTAATAGGCAAGCACCTCGATAAGGGTGGCACAAGTAAATGCAATGGTTGCGTAGGTGCCGCCGATCCAGGCAAATTCCGCCGGCAACTGAATCTGTCCGCTTAAGGCGGCCAGATTCATGATCAACAGCGGAACAAAAATCCTGAATCCGCATGCCGCACTCAACCCGATGCCCACCGCTATTCCCAGTATGATCTCCATGATTATTCTTGTTAAGGTCCTGTCATAATGAATTTAAATATCTTTTAAGCACCTGTTTTCGGGAAGCGTTTCAATTTTTCTGAAAAAAGCGTCCATGGAATCGGCCAGTGATTTGAGCCCGTCCTGATCAGAGAGGGGGAGCGTGTTCATCCCTCTTGTTTCCAAAGCGTCCATGACATCCTGAATGGTCAGGCCGCTGACGTCAATCGCCGGCTGATGACCGCGCCTGTCTTCCCCCTCGATTTCCACAACAGAAAAGATCCGGCTTTTTATCAGATCGAAAAGGATTTCATTAACGAAACGAATCGGGATTCCCAACTGACTGGAAATGTCCAGTGCCGTCATGGGTTTCTCTCCGCGGATGAAATTTTTGATGACACGACTCGTTACCAGAAGCGAAAGCAGAATCCGCATGCGGTGACTGGCCTGAAGAAAGTCCGGTTCGAATTCATAGGTATCTGCATTCTGATAGGCAACCGATACTTCCGCTCCATATAAAACAATGGTCCAGCTCAGTTGGAGCCAGACCAGAAAAAGCGGCAGCGCGGCAAAACTTCCGTAGATGGTATTATAATGAACGACACCGATTTGAAAGGTTATGTAGGCCCATTGCACGATCTGAAAAATGGTTCCGGCAATAATACCGGCAACAAGGCCGGAGGAAAAGCGAACCCGGGCATTCGGAATAAAAATATAAAGAAAGGTGAAAAGAAACCACATCAGCATATAGGGCAGAAGCTTCAACAAAAAGAAGATGAAAGAACTGAAACATCCCAGGACGGTAAATTTTTCCAGAATGACACTCACCTGCGTCGTGATGAATACGGTTGTGCTGCTGGAGAGAATGAGCAGGACGGGACAAATAATGATCAGAGCAAGATAATCGCCGAACATGCGGCCGATCGACCGTTTTTCTTTTATTTTCCAGATATCGTTGAAAGAAGATTCAATCTGACCGAGAAGTTTGAAAACAGCCCACATAAGAACAACCAGACCGACACCGGCAATGAGGCCACCCTGGGTTTTTTCCAGCAGAGAATGGGAAAACGCGATGATATTGGCAGCGATTTCCTCCTGACCGGCCAGCCTGCTTCGCAGCTGTGTTTCCAAGGCTTCTTTCAGCCCGAAGCCTTTCGCGATACCGAAAGCCATGGCGGCAACGGGAACGATCGAAATCAGAGCATAAAAAGTCAGGGCGGAAGCGCGCAGCTGACATTTATCCTCATGAAAACCTTTGAGGGAAAGAATCAGAACCCTCGCTTGTTTGATCAGGAAGGATTTGCCGGCAGAAAGCTGGGAACGGCGAATTCTCCAGATGTCATGGGCGATGAAATTGGCGAGCTGTCGGATCTTTTTCATAATGTCTTTCATGATGGCGCTCCGCGAATCCGGCTGAAAGATAATTTTCAGACAGGAAGATAAGAATAAAGATAACAGATAGATATGTTAATCGCAAAAGATTTTTCATCCGTGTTGAGGCAGCATAAGCCCAAAGGGCTCATTTTGATTAATGATTTTAATTGATTTAATTAAAAATTGAAAAGTGCTATTATTGTAAAACAGCCGTAAAAAAATTAACAGGACCAGGGAGGGAAAACATGCATAAAATATTTTTCAGAAAGATGAATGAGAAATGGAAAACATTTTTTTTCCTTGCCCTCATTTTTGCAATCAGTTCCTGTTATTATTATCCACAGGAGCAAATGGTGACCCGGCCGTCTCCTGATGAAAATATCAGGGCTATTACGCAAATTTATTTTTATCCCAACCGTAATCAGTCGGCGGATTTGCAATCGCGCGATCACTATGCCTGCTATACCTGGGCCATGGAACAAACCGGCTTTGACCCCAGCGAATCCTCCATTGTGCCGGAACAGCGTGTCCGCGTTGTTCCCATGCCGCCGCCGGGACAGGATACCATAGCCATGTCGATTGCCGGAGCGGTTCTGGGTGCGTTAATTGCCGGACCGAGACACGCCGGCGGCGGGGCATTGATCGGAGCGGCCGGTGGCGCCATGGCCGGAATGGTTTCTGACGCTTCCCGGGTTGAAGCAGCCAGGCAAATGGAAGAGGCGTACAACAACCGTAATCAGGGACGCGATTTCCGCAGGGAGAAAAAAGGCCTGCAGTTTCGGCGGGCCATGTCCGCCTGCATGGAAGGTCGCGGATATACGGTAAAATAGTTTTGCATGCATAAGGAGGTTACGATGATTTCAGTAAAATTCAACTTTAAAAAGTGTTTTGTCGTTGTCCTTTCCTTATTCATGTTGACTTTTGTGAGCGAATTGGTTTTCACCCCTGCATCACAGGCGCAGCCTTCCAGGAAATCGTCGGTACGTACCGTGAAGAAAGGATCGACAGTACACCATCGGAAGCAATTCTTTGATGCGCGTCACAGCCATAATCGCGCGTATCCCGTCCGCGGTCATTATTTCAGATCGCTTCCCCGCGATCACCGGGTGATCCGTCACGGCAGCTCTCGTTATTACTCCACGTCTCACGGCGTCTGGTACAGACCGTACCGCGGACTCTATGAAGTGATCGCTCCGCCGATCGGAATTTTTGTGCCGTTTTTGCCACTTTTTTACACCACCGTCCGGGTGCATGGCGCACCGTACTATTATGCGAATGGTACCTATTACACGCAAACCCCGGGAGGTTACGTGGTTGTTCATCCGCCTCAGGGAGAGGTCATGGAAAATCCTCCGGTAACGGACGATGAAGATGAAGGTTTCATGGATGACAAACTCTTTATCTATCCCAGCAAGGGGCAGAGCGAAAAACAGCGTGATCTGGACCGGTATGAGTGCCATCAGTGGGCATTGGAGCAGGCCGACTATGATCCGACTCAAATTTCTTCAGGTCGTTCTGCCGATGAGGTGATGCAGGGAAGAGTAGAATACAGACGCGCCATTGCGGCCTGTCTGGAAAGCCGCGGGTATGCCGTAAAATAATCGCTTAAAGCGGTCGAAAATAAAATTCCCCATAATCCCCTTTTTCATGAAAGGGGCCTGTCAGGCCTGGAGGAATTAACGATGGAAAGACAAAAAATTCTGCAGCAGATGATCGATCTGAATAAAATATTTTTTGACAGTTGGTTCTCCATGATGGCAATGTTTCAGCACCAGACGGAAGAGATCCTGAAACCTTTTGTGGATTGTATGCCGGGAATGGATGGCCGGATGAAGAAATTCATCCGGCATTGGAGCGAGGAATGTAAAAAGAATCGTGAAACGTTCAAACGTGATATCGATGCCGGCTACGCAAAGGCGGAAGCTTTTTTCGACTATCATGCCATTCTCAAGTTTCAGGAACAAAACGAGCAACTGCTTAATGATTTTTTGAGTCAGACAACCTGGATGCCGGACGATTTCAAAACGGCGGCGGAAAAAATGGCAGACGTCTATAAAGACGGCTGCGACAAATTCAGACGATACGTCGAAAAAAACATCAATGGCGTCAGTGACTTTTCATCCTCGTCCGGCAAACCGGGAAGAAAGGCCGGATCCCGAAAGAAATAAAAATTCCCCGGACAATCAAATTAATGCATCAGCCGTTTTGTGTGTGCAATTCTAGAAAAAGACAAAGGTCATGACGATAAACAGGACCACCAGGACGGGGATGGAATATTTGAACATATATCCAAAGAAACTGGGCATTTTGACGCCGGCTTCTTCCGCAATGGATTTGACCATGAAATTCGGCGCATTTCCGATATAGGTATTGGCGCCCATAAAAACCGCGCCAACGGAAATGGCGGCCAGATAAGGAATTTTCTCAACAATCAGCAGCGCGACTGCCGCAGGTTCGGGCATTCCCGGGTAGAATTTGCCCAGCATACTGTTGAAAAAAGTCAGGTACGTGGGGGCATTATCCAGAAAACTGGAAAGGATTCCAACCGCCCAGAAATACTGGGCAGGGGAATCGATTGCTTTGATCAGCCAGTGCAGGGCGCCTTTTTCGCCGGCTTTTAAAATGGCCAGCGCCGGGATGATCGTTATGAAAATTCCGGCAAAAAGATACGCCACTTCCAGCATCGGAGCCCAGCCGAAATCATTGTTTTTCCGGACCTCTTTGGCCGTAAAGCCCAACGATGCCAGCCCCATCAGAATCAGCACGGCATCCTTGATTAGATTTTCTGTGGTCTGATGAATCCCCAGGATATTCACGTCTCCCAGGCGGACACTGCCGCTGAATAACACAGCGCCGATAATGCCCGCCAGAAAAATGAAATTACGTCCGCCCTCTATTTTTAAAGGTTCGAATTCCTCTTCGGGGATCGCGGTTTTATTTTCTCTTTTGTAATAATGGGAGTCGAGTGCAAAATAAATCAGCAGCAGCGTGACGCTGGCCACAGCCATTTCCGGGAATATATGCATCGTCCAGAAAAAAGGGACCCCGTGCAGAAATCCGAGGAACAGGGGCGGATCTCCCAGGGGGGTGAGCGAACCGCCTATATTGCTGACCAGAAAAATAAAAAAAACGATGGTATGCACTTTATGAATGCGCCAGGCATTGGACCGCAGAATGGGGCGGATCAAGAGCATGGATGCTCCCGTGGTGCCGATGACGGATGCCAGGAGGGTGCCGATAAGCAGCACCGTTGTGTTGACAGCGGGAGTGCCTTTTAATGTTCCTCTGACGTAAATTCCTCCGGATACGGTAAATAAGGCCCACAGCAGCAGGATAAAGGGAACGTAGTCGATCAAAATGATGTGGGCGATTTCATGAAGCGCTTTTTCTCTGAAAAAAAAGATAAAAGGTACGGCAAAAACAATTGCCCAAAAGGCCGACACTTTCGGAAAATGACGGTGCCAGAACCGGGGAAGGAGCAGAGGGATCAACGCGATGGAAAGCAGTATGCCGGTAAAGGGCAATGTTGTCCAGAGAGGCAGTAGGGTCCCGATGTCTGCGGTTGAAGAGTCCAGCCCAAAACCGCCTGCAAAAACGACGGCGGGAAAAACCACGGTCAAGAATAATATTAAAGCACGATGGACAACTTTCATCATTTTTGTTGTTTTTCGTCCTGGATAAAAACCGTCCTGGTCGGGTGCGCGAATTGAATGCCTTCGTCCCGGAATCTGCGGAATATTTCCAGATTGATGGATTCCTGAACATCCATATAAGTGCTGTAATCGGAGCTTTGGACAAAATATGCCGCTTCAAAGTTAAGCGATGAATCGCCGTATTCTTTAAAATGAACCCGGTCAAAACGGGCGGTTTCTGTTTTGTCAATAATATCCCTGACGATCATTTTAATCGTCTTCAATTTTTCCAGGGGGGTCTGATAAACAACGCCGAAATTGAAAATAATACGTCTTTCGGACATGCGCCGGTAATTGCGAATGCGGCTCTTTAACAGATCGTTGTTGGAAAAAATCAGTTGTTCTCCGCTGAGGCTGCGGACTCTGGTGGTTTTCAGCCCGATGTGTTCGATGGTTCCGGAAAGCGAATCCACGGTGATGAAATCGCCGATGACAAAGGGCTTGTCCAGGACGATGGAGAGAGAGGCCAGCAGATCGCCCAGAATATTTTGCACCGCAAGCGCCACAGCAACACCCCCGATGCCCAGCCCTGCAACCAGGCCGGTAATATTGACACCGAGGTTGTCAAGAATCAGAAGCAGGATGACGATCCAAAGAACAAAACGGGCGACAAATCCCAGAAAGGTGATGGTGGTTTTACTCGAAAAATCTTCTTCGGAACGTTTTTTGATAATATTGCCGATGGCGAAGGCGATTGCACTACTGGCCCAGAAACCTGCCTGTAATATCAAAGCCAGAATAACGACCTTCTGCCACAATTGACCCACGGACGGTTTGAGCGTGATAGTCAGCGAAGCCAGATAAGCGGCAGCAATGATCAGGATAAATCCTTTGGTCCTTTTCAGTAAGCCGACCAGAAGATCGTCGATCTGATTGCTTGTGGATACCGCCAGACGTGAAAGTTTGCGGACGGCAACCGCCTGAATAAGTTTTAAAATAATGAATACAACAATTAATATGGATAAAGCAATCAGCCAGGCCTGTAAGGTATTGCCCAGGTAGGATTCCTGCATTAAATTCATTTTTTCTCCTTGTCAGCTATTGATGACGGTTTTGAATACGGCAATCTCTAACGCCGATTATCGGATTTTCTGAAATTACTTTTCCGGAATAACTAAAACAGGCAGGAAAACTTTATCAATCGTGTCGATATCCGTGCTGTCAAATAGACTCGCATAAAGCCTGCCGCGATGCTTATGACCGATGATGATCAGGTCAATTTGGTTGTCTTGCGCATATTTGACAATTTCTTCCGTTGTTTCTCCCTTGGAGACGGCATAGATGATGTTTATATTTTCCAGAAGCGATGCATCGACGGTTTCCTTGACCCGAAGAGCCACAGCGTCTTCGTGATCGGTCGGGTGTCGATACCCTGCCAGAATATCATTTACATAGAAAATATGAAGAGCGCCATTCAGTAACCGGGCAAATTCCAGCGCTGTTTCCAGGGAAGAAATTTTTTCGGAGTTCAGATCAATGGGATATAAAATATTTTTAAAATTGAGCATATCTTTCTCTCTGAATAACTGTACAACTAATATAATCGAAAATATATGTCAACCTTTTCTGGTTTGCCGGGACAGGGACCATCTCTGAGAAGAGAAGACATTAGAAAATGATGAATTTGGTAATATTGTTGGCGAGTGTTCAATCCCGCTCCGCTGTGCTCAATGATAATTTCCAATCCCACTCCGCTGCGCTTCGGGGATAATTCGACCAGCAAACTTCAGTGCACTGCGTTTCTGAAGTTTGGGTCTCATTAAAAAGCCTCCGTCGCCTGATAGACTGGCAACGGAGGCTGGAGATTCGTATCAGCAGCAGCTGTTTCTTATTCTCCCTTGAAGTTTGCTTCTCTCTTTTCAAAGAAGGCGCCGATGCCTTCCTGCGCGTCCTTGGAGTTGAAGAGTTTTCCGAGCTCTTCGCGTTCGATCTTCAGGTGTATTTCAGCGGAGATGCTCGGGCTGATGTTGCACAGCTTGGTGACTGCCGCGACGGCAAGCGGAGCCCGTTTTACGATCTTGTTTGCCAGTTCGAGTGCGGCGTCCACAACATTTCCTTCGGTGATGTGGTCGACAAGGCCGATAGAGAGAGCTTCATCCGCTTCACACTGCTTGCCGAGATAGATCATTTCCAGGGCTTTCGATTTGCCGACGAGCCTTGGCAGGCGCAGACTTCCGCCGTAGCCGGGCATGATGCCCAGATTCGTCTCGGTCAGGCCTATGCGAGCGCCTTTCTTCATGAAGCGTATATGACAGGCCATAGCCAGTTCGCACCCGCCGCCCAGGGCGTGTCCATTGATTGCCGCGATGACCGGTTTCGGAAAATATTCAACTTTGTTCCAGATGTCCTGACCGCGTTTCAGGAAGTCGACGGCGCTGAAATCACCGAACCCGCTCGCAAGATCGGCGCCCGCGCTGAAGGCCTTTTCGCCCGCGCCGGTGATGATGACGCATCGGATGGCTTTGTCGGCTTCAACGGCGTCGAGATGCTTCCGCATGGCTTCGAAAACTTCCCCGCTCAACTGGTTCATCTTCGGTTTGTCGATCGCTAATATGGCTACTCCGTCTCTTATTTCTTTTGTTACTGCTTCACCCATGATGATCCTCCTTGTGTGATATTGTTTGGTTGTGCTCGGCCGGTTAGCCGGGCGAACTGGTAATCAATTATCTTCCGATCATTTTGAACGAGCCGTTAATCTTGCCGCGCCCGGACTTCAGGAAATCGAAACCTTCCCTGACCTTTTCCCCGTCGTGATGCAGAGTCGAGCCATTCCGCGTCTCAATACGTCCGGTCAGAGAAAACGATTTTCTTTATGTCATTGATGTTGATTACAGCGTGGTCGAGTATAAGAGACAGGTGGTTGTGTGTCAAGGGGATTTTGGTCCGTTATTGTGAAACTCAAATTTCAAAAACGAAGGGCTTTGAAATTTGCGGGTCGAACAATCCCGCCGTAACTGGAGGGGAATGAGATCCGAGTTTCAGAAACAGCCGGCCCTGGAACTTGCAGATTGAATTATCCTGCATAGGTATGGGGATAATACTCCGCCTTTGGGGCGGAAGTATAGTCCAGGACTTCCCTTGGAGGGCTACGTGATTTTGCTTGAAGGGGAGGCAAAAAAATGATTACATCATTCCCACAAACAAAAAATCAGGAGGGTCAAGATGGCTTACGATAATATTATCGTCGAAACAAAAGATTTTGTAACGGTTGTCACACTAAATCGTCCGCCGATGAATTCCATCAATCTGGGCATTCGTGAAGAATTGGATCAGATCATAACCGACGTACAGACCAGCAAGGAGACCCGGGTTGTCGTTGTGACCGGTTCCGGAGAAAAGGCTTTTTGCGCGGGAATGGATGTTGCCGATGTTGCCAACATTGACAAAGGACCCAACGGCATAGACGTATGCAATAAAGTAGAACGCTCCCTAAAACCCGTTATCGCCGTCATCAACGGCCACGCTCTGGGCGGAGGATGTGAGCTGGCCATGGCCTGCCATTTTCGATTTATGACAGACAATCCCAAATCCCAGATCGGATGTCCGGAATTGAATCTGGCGCTGACCCCCGGCTGGGGAGGCATACAGAGAATGCCCAGAATCATCGGCAAATCCAAAGCTCTGGATTTTATTTTATTCAGCAAAAAAGTCAGCGGTCCCGACGCTCTGGCGATCGGCCTTGTGGATAAGGTTTTCCCTGCGGCCGATTTAATGAAGGAGGCCATGCACTTCGCGCAGGCGCTTTCCAAAAGAGCGCCTATAGCCGTAAATGCAGTACTTAACGGAATGAACATCGGTTTGGAAAAAGGCATTGTTGCGGGTCTGGAAGCCGACAAGCAGTGGATCGAAAAACTCAAAACCAGTAAGGATGCGACGGAAGGCGTGGTCGCTTTCATTGAAAAACGCGAACCGAATTTTGTAGGCGAATAAAATCCGATTGACGTGCCTCGCGGCGGCATGTCTCCGCCGTCCGCGGGAGATCCTGCCGTTTGCACTGCCGACGTCGCTTTACGCTTTGACCGGTGTTATTCAAATCTGAATCTCTCCAGAGATTTTTAAGCCTCCGTTTTCTTTATACGAAAACGGAGGCTTGTTATTGATGATCCTCAATGCGTATGCAGGATTTTGCGATTTTTGTTCAGCGCATTGTTCGAGGCGATCTGTTATGTCGACTTTACTGAAGCAAGGGGCCCATGAGCTCAAAAATTCCCATCGAATCATACAATGGCTTGGCGCCTGTCAGATCGGAAATCTTCGCAAAGTTGTCGCGCACTTCTTCAGCGGGAATATCGCGCGATCCGTCTCCCAGGCATGCGCCGGTCGCACATACAATAGCCGTTTTTGCGTACCAGCCAGCCCCCATCGTAAAAATGGAGCCGTTTTCCTGGCATTCTTCCGAACAGAGATAAACGACCATGGGGACATTGAATTTCGCCTGCAGCTTCGGAGCCAGCTCTTTCGGAATCAGGTTCTCCGTCATCCGGGAATAGGCAGTGGGCGCAATGGCATTGACGTGGACATTGAACTTCGACGCTTCCAGTTTAAGGACATTCATAAAACCCACCAGGCCCATCTTGGCAGAGCCGTAATTAATCTGGCCGAAGTTTCCAAAGATCCCTGATGTGGAAGAGGTGACCATGATTCGTCCGTAATTGTGCTCGCGCATTACCGCCAACGCCGGTTGAGTCACACAGAACGCTCCCCGGAGATGGACGCTCATGATTGCGTCCCACTCGTCGGCGGTCATTTTCATCATCGATTTATCTCTTAAAAAACCGGCATTGTTCACAAGAACGTCGACCGTGCCGAACGTATCCACTGCGGTCTTGACAATGTTAATGCCCCCTTCAGGCGTTGCCACGCTGTCGTAATTGGCAACCGCTTTTCCGCCGGAGTTTTTTATTTCGGTAACCACCGCATCGGCGGCGTTTTTTGTTGATCCCGATCCGTCGCGGGCAACGCCCAGGTCGTTAACGACAACCGAAGCGCCCCTTCTGGCAAATTCCAGTGCATATTCGCGGCCAAGACCGGATCCGGCGCCGGTCACAATAACGACTTTACCTTCAAAACTTATGTTACTCATTGCATTCTCCTTTTTATTTTTTCTAAACTCTTTTGGGTAACTTATGCTTCAGGATTATATACTGTTTTGTGTAATTTGACCGGTTTCATTTGCTTATTGCGCATGCGCAGATTGAGCATTTCCACGCCCACGGAAAACGCCATGGCAAAGTAAATATACCCTTTGGGCACATGGACGTCAAATCCTTCCGCCACCAGGGTCACGCCGATCAGAAGCAGGAAAGATAAAGCCAGAATTTTGATGGTCGGGTGGGCGTCCACAAATTTGCTGATCGGTTTGGCGGCAAAGAGCATGACGCCGACCGCACAAATGATGGCGATGGCCATGATGGAAACGTCCTTTGCCAGACCGACCGCCGTGATGACGGAATCGAGAGAAAAGACAATATCCAGCAGGGCAATCTGAATCAGAACCGCTGCCACACTGGATGAAATAAGTCTGGGAGTCTCCTCCTGAGCGCCCTCCAGGCTTGTGTGAATTTCATGCGTGGCCTTGGCCAGCAGAAAGAGTCCTCCGCCGATCAGAATCATGTCCCGTCCGGAAATTTCCTGGCCGAATACCGTAAACCAGGGCGCGGTCAGTTTGATAACCCAGAAGATGGAAAACAGAAGCGCCAGTCGTGTCAACATGGCCAGCATCAGCCCTGTGTTTCTTGCAAAATTCTGTTTGTTTTTCGGCAGCCGGCTGACCAGAATAGAAATAAAGATGATATTGTCGATGCCCAGAACAATTTCCAATGCCGTCAGCGTCGCCAGAGCGATCCACGCTTCCGGACTGGTTAGCCATGCAAACATATTTGTCCTCCGTTAATTTTAAAGATGAGGTGTTTAATATTCTATTCCCGCGCGGTCTTTGATACCGGCATTGTAGTGATGCTTGATTTCCTGAACGTCGCTGACGGTATCGGCGAGCTTGATGATTTCCTTCGGTGCGTAGCGGCCCGTTAAAATCAGATCCACATGAGCGGGCTTGTTTTTTATAAGTTTCATCACGTCTTTTAAATCGACAAGTTTAAAATCCAGCGCCACATTGATTTCGTCGAGAATGACCATGTCGTATTTACCGCTCATAATGGCCTTGCGGGCGATATCCAGTCCTTTTCGGGCCATGTCAATATCGATGGCCGCGGGATGATCGCGCATGACAAAACTGTCCAGGCCGGACATTTTGATCGTGATGTTCGATAAATATTTTTCCGCGGCAATAAATTCGCCGTATTTTCTCCCCTTCATAAATTGCAGAACAAAAACCTTATAGCCCTGGCCGATGGCCCGCAGGGCCTGTCCGAACGCGGAGGTTGTTTTCCCCTTGCCGTTGCCGGTGATCACGATGACCAATCCCTTTTGTTTCGGGACGGCATTTTCCTTCGATGTTTTTAAACCCGAAGATTTCTTGCTGCGCACGTTGTAAACAGCGGGGTCTTCCGTTTTAACCATGGTCATTTTTTCACCTGTTTTTGAAAAAATTTTTCCGTGATGTCTTCCGCCACGGTATAGGGATCGGATTTCCTGTTCTTTATTTTCTCGGACAGTTTTCCCATCTCGCCGCTGCTGATCAGGGATTGCATCAGGGGTTCCATGAGGCAGGCGCCGAGCGCGTCTTTAATTTCGGCCATGACTTTGCGATGCATTCTTTCGGTGAGTTGGCCGCTTTGTTCCAGGAAACAATGATGTTCTTCAATTTTCCGCGCCAGTTCGGCGGTGTTTTCGTCAAAGGTTGCCCGTTCAAACGCATCGCCCACCAGGACGATCGGCGGCTTCCAGCCGTCAGCGGTTTTCGGGGATAAATTGAGCATGGAAGACAGTTCTGTCTGCAACTGTCCGGTTCCGGGGCGGTTGGCCTTGTTGATGACAAAGACATCCGCTATCTCCATCAATCCGGCCTTCATGGTTTGAATCTCGTCGCCCATCCCGGGAACCAGAACGACCACCACGCTGTGGGCGTGATTGATAATATCAATTTCCTGCTGGCCGATGCCGACCGTCTCGACGATAATGATATCCTTGCCCATGGCTTCAATCACATGGATGGCGTTGCCGGCGGCCTGAGAGAGCCCTCCCAGAGCGCCGCGGGTGGCCAGCGACCGGACAAAAACGCCGTCATCTGCCGCATGGCGCTGCATGCGGATCCGGTCGCCCAGGATGGCGCCGCCGGTGAAGGGGCTGGTCGGATCGACGGCCAGCACGCCGACGGTTTTGTTCAGTTTTCTGAATTCGGAAATCAGCGCGTCGGTGAGCGTGCTTTTACCCGCGCCGGGGGCGCCGGTAATTCCGATAATGAAAGATTTGCCGGTGTGGGCGTAGAGTTTTTTGATTTTTACCTTGGCATCGGGACGCTTGTCTTCGATGTCTCTGATCAGGCGCGAAGCCGCACGAACATCGCCCGCGCAGATTTTTTTAATGGTGGCATCCATAAAGCTTCAAGAGAATTTCTAGTGCGTTTTGATATTTTTTTTAATCCATTCCACAATGGAATCGAGTGCTGTTCCGGGAGTGAAAATCGCTTTGATGCCCGATTCATAAAGCATGGGAACGTCCTGTTCCGGAATGATGCCGCCGCCGATGACGGCGATATCCCCGGCGCCTTTTTCACGCAGAAGTTCCACAACCCGGGGGAAAAGGGCGCGATGTGCGCCGGAAAGACAGCTCAATCCGACCAGGTCGACATCTTCCTGGATGGCGGATGCGGCGATTTGTTCCGGGGTCTGATGGCAGCCGGTATAGACCACTTCAAAACCGGCATCGCGGAAACAGCGGGCAAGAATTCTGGCACCGCGGTCGTGTCCGTCGAGGCCCGGTTTGGCAACCATTACGCGAATTTTTCTTTCCGACATATTACTATCTCCTTAAATTATCTCTAATACCAAGTTGCATTCATCAGGATACCGCGGCGGCGAGGAGGCACCGGAGGCGCATTACTAATACGTCGAGGACGCCGACGACGATGCCAACAAAGGTAGCCGTATGAGGGCGGCTTGGTTTTAATACAGTCCCGGGTCCCTATATTCCCCGTAAACGTCGCGATAGACATCGCATATTTCCTGCAGGGTTGCCAGATTTTTCACCGCGTCGATGCAGCAAGGCATGACGTTATTCCCCTTTTTGCAGGCGTTTCTGACGTCTTCAAGAGATTTTTTCAAGGCTTTGCTGTCGCGCTTGCGGCGCACACTCTTGAGCCTCTTGATTTGTTCTTCGCCCACCTTTTCATCAATATCAACAAGCGGAAGCGGGTGCGTGACGTCGGTGGCATATTTGTTCACCCCTACCATGGATTTCTCGCCCGCATCCAACTGCTTTTGAAACCTGTAAGCCGCGTCGGATATCTCCATCTGGGGGAAACCTTTTTCAATGGCGGTAATCATACCGCCCATTGCATCAATCTTGTGAATATAGTCCCACGCCTTTTCTTCCATTTCGTTGGTGAGAGACTCGATGAAATAAGAGCCGGCCAGGGGATCAATGGTGTTGGCCACGCCGGTTTCTTCGGCCAGAATCTGCTGCGTGCGCAACGCGATTTCCACGGCATGCTCGGAAGGAAGACAGAGCACTTCATCCAGCGAATTTGTGTGCAACGATTGTGTGCCGCCCAAGACCGCTGCCAGAGCTTCCACGGTGGTCCGGATAACATTATTGTACGGCTGTTGAGCCGTCAACGAACAGCCGGCCGTCTGCGTGTGAAAGCGCAGCCACAGGGAACGGGGATCTTTGGCATGAAAACGGTCCCGCATAATCTTCGCCCACATGCGGCGGGCCGCGCGCATTTTGCATATCTCTTCAAAAAAATCGATATGCGAATTAAAAAAGAAGGACAGCCGCGACGCAAAGTCGTCCACATTCATTTTTTTACGGCGAATCACGTCATCCACATATTCGATGCCGTCACGGATGGTGAACGCCAGTTCCTGGACGGCCGTGGCTCCCGCTTCGCGGATGTGATAGCCGCTGATGCTGATGGTGTTCCAGCGCGGAACATATTTTGTGCCGAATTCCACGGTGTCGCTGATGAGTTTGACGGAAGGTTCCGGGGGGCACATGAATGTTTTCTGTGCGATAAATTCCTTAAGCATGTCGTTTTGGATGGTGCCGCCGATTTTGGAAAGCGGTATCCCCTTGATATCTGCAGCCGCGCAGTACATGGCCCATAAAACGGTTGCCGGAGGGTTGATGGTCATGGAGGTGGTGACTTTATCCATGGGGATGCCTTCCATGAGGGTCAGGAAATCTTCCAGGGTGTCGATGGCGACGCCGCATTTGCCCACCTCGCCCAGCGCTTTGGGCGAGTCGCTGTCATAGCCCATCAGTGTCGGAAAATCGAAGGCCGTACTCAATCCGGTTTGCCCTTCGCGCAGCAGCATATGCCAGCGTCGATTGGTATCCTGGGCGCTGCCCATGCCGGAAAACATGCGGAATGTCCAGTAACGTCCCCGATAGCCGGTAACCTGATTCCCGCGCAAATAAGGAAATTCACCGGGAACGCCGATGTCTTCGGTATAATTGATGTCTTTGATATCTTCCGGGGTATAAAGCCTTTTAATTTCCGTGTCCGACACGGTGGAAAAACGTTTTTTTTGTTCAGGATTATTTTTTAACGTCTTTTGGACTTCCTTTTCCCATTTCTGGGTCAGTTTTAAAGACGCCTCCTGCATTTCTTCGGAGAAATACACGATCAAGTCCTCCCGTATGGCGCGGAATGATTAGGAATATTCGTAAAAAAACTTAAAGCCACTAACTCAAATTTTTTGTTTTTGTCAAGACATATTGAAGCAATTCACAGCAAACCACAGGAAATCTTTCATTGTTCCGTGAATCAAAAAAGCACCCGCATCAATCTCTACAGCGGGTGCTTTTGTTGGCGAATCCTGTGTTTATAAGATTATATGGGTTTAACGTTTTCTGCTTCCAACCCTTTTTTGCCTTGCTGGATATCGAATGATACCCGCTGGCCTTCATTCAGCGTTTTAAAGCCTTCGACCTGAATCGCGCTGAAATGAACGAAAACATCTCCGCCCTCATCCTGTTGGATAAAACCGAAACCCTTGTTGGCGTTGAACCACTTTACTTTCCCTTCTGGCATAGTTGCACAAACTCCTTTCGTAAATTTTCCAAGTCGAATTAACACTATGACAGAATTGCAACCTTAAAACCTTTAAAGATAAATGAGAATCTCTCCGGCAGGATAAATACACACTATGCTTTAAAGAATATTACAGATTAACCTTGTACTTCAAAATGTTTAAATTCAACTTTTTTCTCAGCAACATATTGTTTGCTGCAGTGGCCCTATTTAATCTTAACATCCATCAAAGTCAAGCTATATTTCATGGGATTCGCCGGAGACGGGCCAGGCGACGTCGGATGCTTAAACCGCCGCACTTTGAGGGTTTAAGCAAGATCGTGCTTAATATTTTTCCCGGAATGTGCTATTAAAAACACAATTCAAGCCGACAATGGATTGTCGGCCAAAGGAGTGAATCATGAAAATTAAAGCGTCCGTCCTGATTGTACTGCTGGCTGCGTTGTGGATGACGGTGTCGGCAGGAGCGGCTGAAGTGAAACCCCCTCAGGTGGGGCAGGGGTTTCCCGATGTTGAATTGTCCAAACCGGTGATCGCCGGTGAACTGAAATATCTCGGACTGTCCAGCAGCGGATCTTTTAGAATCAATCAGATCAAGGCGGATGTAGTGATTGTAGAAATATTCAGCATGTATTGCCCGCATTGTCAGGCGGAAGCTCCCGCCGTCAACGAGCTTTATCAGCTCATTGAAGAAAATGCGGCGCTTAAAGGAAAAATTAAAATCATCGGAATCGGCACGGGCAACTCCATCTATGAAACCGATATTTTCAAGAAGAAATACAGCGTGAAGTTTCCTCTGGTTCCCGATGGAGATTTCAAGATCCATAAAATCATGGGAGAGGTCAGAACGCCCTATTTCATTGTTGTTAAATTAAAAGGAAAGAAGGCGGACGTGATTTATTCCAAAGCGGGCGCTTTAGGAGATAACAAAACTTTCCTGAAAGAGATTATTAAATCAGCGGGATTGAAATAGGAGGCGGCCATGAAAAAAAAGATCATTTTGGCAGCGTTGTTGATTTGTTTTCTTGCACCCGGGGCTTTCGCCTTGTCCGATGTTTTTAAAAATAATGTTTATGAAACAGGCGAACTGAAGCCTCAGGACAGTGTATTGAAAGTCAAGGTTGGCCAGCCCGCGCCCGATTTCACGCTGAAAGCCGTCAGCGGCAAAACGATTTCTCTGAAAGACTACCGCGGAAAGAAAAATGTTGTGATTTCCTTTGTGCCGGCTGCCTGGACGCCGGTGTGTTCCGATCAATGGCCGGGCTACAACATCGTGAAAGACATCTTTGACGTCAATGACGCCGTTTTACTGGGCATTTCTGTTGACAACATTCCCACGCTGTATTCCTGGACAAACCAGATGGGCCATTTGTGGTTTGATGTCCTGTCTGATTTCTGGCCGCACGGTGCCGTGGCGGATCAATTCGGCGTACTGCGCTCCGACGGCATTTCGGAGAGAGCCATTTTGATCATCGATAAAAAAAGTATCATCCGTTACATCGATGTCCACAACATCAATAAGCGTCCGCCGCTGGAGAGCATTGTCCGGGAACTGGAAAAATTAAATTAATCCATAGAATTATCATTTTCAGGATAAGCCCCGTTTCAACGCGGATGTTTTTCCTTGACACATCCCCGATATTAATTTATGCACCTTCCAAATGTTTATGAACGCCGGTCATTTTTTGTTTGGCCTTGATTTTACGCGAATGATTTGAAAAGGTGATCAGGTTCGACGTGGAAGAAAAAAAAAGAAACAGGAAACGAAAAGAAAAGGAAAATAGACGCAGTACGATACTCAAAGCCGCCCGAAAACTCTTTTTAGAAAGGGGTTTCAAAGCTGTTACGGTTGACAGTATTGCTGAAAAGGCGGAAGTCAGCAAGGGATCCATTTATCTTTGCTTTGAAAGCAAAGAAGAAATATACACACAGATTTTAATTGCCGACAACATTTCCCTCAACGAACGCATTCAGAATTTTTCCCTGATTGAAGCCTCGGCCTCCCAGCTTCTGCTGGAGTTTGCCCGTATTTATGTCGATTTCTTTCTCAGCGACAAGGAACTTTTCAGAATTCTGATGACGTTCATGATGCAAACGGGGCAGATGCACTTGACGCAGCAGCAAAGCGATGAGCTGATCCGGTCGACGAATGAAAACATCAAAGTTATTTCGGAAATTATTCAAAAAGGAGTCGATTCCGGTGAATTCAGACCGCTGGACAATATCTTGCAGATGCAGAACGCCATCTGGGGAATGTTGAACGGTGTTATTTCACTTTTCCTTTTCACCGGCAATCCGATCAAAAGAATGGAGAGAATTCACTCTACCGTTCAGGAAAGCATGAATGTTTTCATTAGGGGGTTGAAGGCGTAATTTTTCCGGAATGCAAGGTGCGCAATCCGAATGCCTTGCAGTTCAGTGCAGGGCTTGAACCGGGTATTTCGGGTTTACTTCCCCATGGTTTGAAATAATTTTTTAAATTCCTGCTCGGCCTCTTTTAATATGTTTTCCACATCTTTTTCCAGTTTCTCGAATCTTTCGATAATGGTTCTCGCCTGAGCCGTCAGTTGCAGGGCTTTTTCTTTTTCGCTGGTTTCCACCAGTTTTTTTTCCATGCGTTCTTCCGACGCTTTCAGTCTGCCCCAGGCCGCACGGTATGACATTCCCAGTTCCTTGGCGGCGGCATTGAGGCTGTGCTGCTGTTCGATGGATTTGAGAATTTCATCGCGGCCTTTGCCGAAAATGACCTTGCCGTTTTCTTCAATCCAGATTTTATATTTGATTTCCATCGGTGCCTCCCCCCAGGCTATTGAATCTTGTTTTGTTATAATTAACATACTTACAATATGTCAATAAAATTCGCAACCGCCACAGCGCCGTAAAACGTAAACTGTGAACCGGTTGAAGAATTGGAGAAGAAGACAGATGCTCTCAGGCCGGCATAAATCATCTTGACTATTCAATGACGTTGCCTGTATTTACATAAAAAAATCACTGAAGGAGTTGATCGTATGCCCGGACTGGTTCGATTTGGGGTATCGCTGGAAGAAGATTTGCTGGTTAAATTCGACCGGCATATCAAGCAGAAGAAATACACCAACCGTTCCGAAGCCATCCGCGACATGATCCGCGAGGAACTGGTCCGGAAAGAATGGACGGAAAACAAGGAAGTGACCGGCGCAATCACGCTGGTTTATGATCATCACACCAGGGAATTAGTCACCAAAGTGCTTGATGTGCAGCATGATTATCATACCTGCATTCTTTCCACGCAGCATATTCATCTCGATCATCATAATTGTTTTGAAATTGTTGTGACCCGGGGCAAGTCCAAAGAAATTGAGGAGCTCTTTCAGAAACTCAAATCGATCAAAAGCGTCAAACATGCCGGATTCATGATGGCAACCAAGGGGAAGGATTTACCCTGATGCGTTTAAAGGGGTTATCGCTTCTGCATGGATAAGGGCAGTTCCAGATTATTTTCTTCCAGCAGTTCCTGATGGGTGAGGATCTCCGAAACCGGGCCGTCGGCGGCCACCCTTCCTTCTTTAATGACAATACACCGATGACAGACATCCAGAATCAGATCCAGATCATGTGAGGCGATGATCTTCGAATGCTCGAAGGTTTTCAGCAGATTGATCAGCAGGCGCCGTGATCGGGGATCGAGATTGGCCGCCGGTTCGTCCATGGCCAGAATATCCGGCTCCATGGCCATGACGGACGCAATGGCGACGGCGCTCTTCTGGCCGCAGGAGAGATGATGAGGAGGTTTGTTTTTCAGGTCCAGGCTGTTGACCAGATGCAGGGCGAATTCCACCCGTTCCCGCACGGCGGTTTCATCCAAGCCCAGGTTTAGCGGTCCGAAAGCCACGTCTTCATACACGGTCGGCATAAAGAGTTGATCGTCGGGATTTTGAAAAACGATACCGACCTTTCTGCGGATTTCCGGTTGCGTCTTCTTCGTCAGATAAACATCGCCGATATTCACCGTGCCCGATGTCGGCATCAGGTAGCCGTTGAGGTGCATCAGCAGCGTAGATTTGCCCGCACCGTTGGCGCCGATGATTCCCACCGACTCCCCGTGCGTGATCCGGAAAGAAATATCCTGGAGGGCTTGGGTTCCGTCCGGATAGCGGAAAGAAACATTTTTAAACTCGACGATATGGTGACTCATGAAAAAACTCCTTGTGCAAACCGGCCCAGAATTTCGGTTGCCGGACAGAACCGGAAGATCAACAGAAACGCCGCAACCGTCGCGGCAAAAATCATGTCGCCGGTTTTGAACTGAAAATGTTTGAGCGCGGGCATATCTCCCTGAAAGCCCCGGGACAACATGGCGTTATAGACCCGTTCCGCGCGCTGCACCGTCCGCAAAAAAAGCGTTCCCGCAATGCGGACAAAGATTTTGATGCCCTTGCCTCGGTCTCCGAAAGAGCGCATATTTCTGGCCCGGACAATCCGCATGGTTTCCTCCATCAGGACAAAAATATAGCGATAAAGAAAAAGAAGCTGTGAAACAAAAACCGAAGGCAGCCCCAACTGCCTCAACGCGTGGCAGACACCGGGAAAAGAGGTGGTGGCGACAAGCAGCAGAGCCGTGCTGACGGTAAGCGTGAACTTGAGCAGGATGGAAATAAAAGACAGCCATCCTGCCGAAATCGTATATCCGTTGACTATCGATATCTGTCCCGAATCCAGCAGCGGATTGAAGATGCCGATAAAAACGGCGAAAGGTGAAACGAGAAGGACTTTTTTAAAGATAAACATAAACGGAATCTCGCCCAGCGTCATCAGAAGCACCGGGAAAAGAAAAAAAGGCAGCAGAGCAAAAATTTCGTATTTGGAAAAGGAAATGACCGTAAGCAGAAAAAGCAGGGTAACACATAGTTTGACCCGTGGATCCAGCCGGTGCACAAAGGTGCTCTTGTAGGAAAGCTGATCGAGGAAGCCGATATTATAGTATTGAATGTCAAATGACATGATTTGGCCCGATAATGGCTTTAAGAATTGATTCTAGATATCATACGCCCTGACAGGAAATCCAGCTATTTTCAAGGCGTATGCCGGGTATGATGACAAAAGTTATTGTTTTTTAAAAAGCCGTATGCCGAAACCGATGAAAATGATGAACATCAACACAATGGCCGATCCGACAACTCCGGCGACAGATGTTCCGGGTTCAATGCCCGGCCAGACCGAGGGCGACTCCTCCGTGTTTTGTTCGTCCGCGGGCGGTTTGAAACCATAATCTGGGAGAAATGCCGTCTTTTCCTGAATATCTTTGAGGACAGGCGCAATGCCCTGTGTTGCCTCTTCCAGCTCGCCCTTGCCGGTAACTTTCTCAATGGACCACTCCAGCCCGTCGGGATGCGTTGAGGCAAACCAGGAAAGCGCACCGCCGGTAATGACCGCCAGAATCACAAATGCTGCAAGAATGTTCTTGATGGAAAGACCGGCATCCAGGGGACGGGCGGCGGCATGGGCATGCAGAATTTCCGGCCGGGCCTGTTGCACATACAGGATGATGCCGGCCGTGATGATTCCCTCCACCAGGCCGATGGCCAGATGAATCGGCTGCATCAGCAGGACAAACGTGCCGAAGGGGAGTTCGCTGATTCCGGAGAATAGCGTTTCCAGAACCACCGAAAAAGCGCCCAACTGCAGGGCAACGATTGCGCCAAGTATTGCGGCAACGGATACCCGTCTGGCGCTTTTTCCGTCTCCGGCAACAGGTTTGTAAATCAGGGGATAAACCAGAAAGCAGGGATAGATGCCCATGTTCCAGATATTACAGCCAAGCGCGAGTAGCCCGCCGTCGGCAAAGAACAGCGCCTGAACCGTCAATATCGAGGCCATGGCCAGAAAAGCGGCGTAGGGACCCAGAAGAACAGCCAAAAGCATACCGCCTCCGATATGTCCGCTGGAACCTGTGACGGGAATGGTGAAGTTGATCATCTGCGCCGCAAAGACAAACGCGCCCATGACGCCCATCAGCGGGATGGTTTTGTTATCGATATTTTCTTTGAGCTTTTTTGATGAATATCCGATGGCGGCCACGGAACCGGCCCACATCGTTGCTCCCACCGCGGGTGAGAGTAAAGCATCCGCCATATGCATGTTAAATTCTCCTTTTAAAAAAGATCAGTTATCCGCCTTCCTCTCTAGAACCGGAATGCAAGTCCGGCGAGCGCAGAAATATCGGCTTCCGAGTCTGTCAAACCGTATTTCACGCCGAGGTCGATGTCCAAATTTTCTGCGATCGAATAAATAATCCCGCCGATAAGAAACGCAGGATCGTCATCCGCTTCGCCATCAGGATTGCGCTCAACGCCGATATTGGCGACCAGACTTAAGTCTTTGACAATTTCCCAGGCAGCGGCAACGGAGGCATGCCAGATATTCTCGCGCTCGTCGGCGTCGTTTTCATTTCTGATGTATCCCAGATTAACATGAAACGCGAACGGTTCCACTTCCTGGGATGCAATGAAAAAAATCTGACCTCCAAATTTTCCTGTGCCCAGTCCCTTGTCATCATCGCCCGTGGGGAAACTGATTCCCGGTTTCAACGCCAGGCTGAAGCCTTCTTTTTCAAAGACCTTGATTTTTGCTTCTAATGAAGCATCGCCGATGCCGTCTTCCTTATATACAAGGCTGCCATTTTCTTTTTCTCTTCCCCAAAGATAAGGCAGGCTTAATACCAGATCAATATTATCTATCATCCCGTAAGACAATGTGGCTGCCGTCTCAACTCCCGTTGCTTTAATCGAAACACCACCGACATTTTCTTTGTCCTGATCATATTGTCCGGTCAATTCCAATTGAAAATTTCCCTTCCCCTGCGTGCCGGTGTCGTCGGTAATCAGGGGATGCGCCGCCCAGGATGGACCGGCGATGAAAAACAGCACTGCCCATACCAATCCGTTTATAAAATGTTTTCTGATCATTTTCTCCTTCCATTTGTGCTACGATTATAATTTTAGTGGCACGATATGGCGGTTCTGTCAAGCTTTTAATGATTTTAAAAAGCAATAAACCCTATTAAACCGGCTTCATTAAAATATGTTTTATATAACATATTGACTTTTGTATGACTTTCGGTCAATCTATGCCACGTTTGACATATACCAAAACTGACATAGGTAGTGGGGAGGATTTTATGCATATTTCAAGAAGAGGTTTTTTAACTCTTTCCAGTGCCGTCGGAGGCGGGATTGCCCTGTCCAGCTTGGGGCTTAATCTGAAGCCGACGCGGGCATATGCGGACGAGTTAGACAAGATGAACAGAGTGAAGGCCGCCAAACAGACGACGACGGTTTGCTGTTACTGTTCCGTCGGCTGCGGTCTGGTTTGCAGCACGGACAAGGCGACCGGAAAAATCATTAACATTGAAGGCGACGCCGAGCATCCCATCAATGAAGGATCGCTTTGCGCCAAAGGTGCCGGTTTCTTCGATCTGACCGAAGCCAACAAGCACAGGCTAAAAAAGGTTCTCTATCGCAAGCCGTATGGAACGGAATGGGAAGAGAAAGACTGGAACTGGGCGCTGCCCAGGATTGCCCGCTTGATTAAAGACACTCGTGACAAAGGTTTTGTAACGAAGAACGCCAAGGGCGAACTGGTCAATCGCTGCGAAACAATCGGCCACTACGGCAGTTCCAACGTAGATAATGAAGAATGTTGGCTGATGAGCGTCAAATGCCGTGCTCTGGGTTTGGTTTATATCGATCACCAGGCCAGGGTCTGACACAGCCCATCTGTAGCGGCTCTGGGAGAGTCGTTCGGACGCGGTTCCATGACGAACCACTACTGTGATTTGAAAAACGCGGATGTCATTTTGATTATGGGCAGCAATGCCGCGGAACATCACCCCATCGCTTTCAAGTGGATTATGAGAGCAAAAGAAAAGGGAGCGACGGTTATCCATGTCGATCCCCGTTATACAAGAACATCGGCGCGCTGCGATTTCCATGTGCCGCTTCGCTCCGGTACCGATATCGCTTTTCTGGGCGGTATGATCAAATATATTCTGGAAAACAATAAATACTTCAAAGACTACGTAGTCAATTACACCAACGCGTCGTTCCTCGTAAACAAAGATTTTTCTTTTAATGACGGTCTTTTCTCCGGTTACGATTCGCAAAAACGCAAGTACAATAAAGATACATGGACTCTCGATAAAGATGCAAACGGTATTCCCAAACGGGACATGACCCTGTCTGATCCCCGCTGTGTTTTCCAGATGCTGAAAAAACATTATTCACGGTATACCCTGGATAAGGTTTCCAGCATCACCGGCGTATCCAAGGACAACCTCCTCAAGGTGTACAAAGCCTACAGCGCGACCGGCGCTCCGGACAAAGCCGGTACGGAATGCTACGCTCTGGGGTGGACACATCATACCGTGGGCGTACAGAACATCCGCTCCATGGCGATTATTCAGTTGCTTTTGGGCAATATGGGTATCGCAGGCGGCGGCATCAATGCGCTGCGCGGCGAACCCAACGTTCAGGGCTCGACAGACCATTGCATTTTATATGCAAATCTGCCCGGTTATCTGAAGATGCCCGCGGCTTCTCTGGACACGCTGGAACACTATTTGAAAAAATGCACGCCGGAATCCAAGGATCCGCAGTCGGCCAATTACTATTCTAATTACCCCAAATTCTTTGTCAGTTTCTTAAAATCCCTGTGGGACGACAAGGTGACAAAAGAAAATGATTTCGGCTACGACTGGCTTCCCAAAATTGATGACGGGAAACACTATTCCACGATGCACATGTTCGATGCGATGTATGAAGGCAAGATCAAGGGATACTTCTGTGTTGGCGCGGATACGGCCGTCAGCACGCCGAACAGCAACAAGGTTCGCAAGGCGATGGAAAATCTGGACTGGCTCGTGGGTGAAAATATTTTCAACAACGAAACCTACGAATTCTGGAGAGGCCCCGGTGTCGATCCTGCAAAGATCAAGACGGAATGCTTCCTGCTTCCCGCTTCCGCGAGTATGGAAAAGGAAGGATCGCAGAGCAATTCCGGCCGCTGGGTTCAGTGGAAATACAAAGCTGCCGAAGCTCCCGGCGATGCCATTCCCGTGGGTGAAATCGAAATTAAGATTATGGCTGAAGTCAAAAAGCTTTACCAGAAAGAAGGCGGTCCCAATGCCTCGGCTATTACCAATCTCAAGTGGGATTATCTGGACAGCAAGGGGCACATGGATGTGTTGAAAGTTTCCCATCAGGTCAATGGCCTCTTTACAAAAGACACGGTTATCGAGGATAAGGCGAAAGGTACATCCACTTTGTTTAAAAAAGGACAGTGTGTCCCGACCTTTGGAAACCTCAAGGATGACGGATCCACAGCCTGCGGTAACTGGATTATGGCCGGTAGTTTTGACGAAAAAGGTTTCAACAAAATGACCAAACGCGGCAAAGACGATCCCACCGGTTTGGGGCTTTTCCCCAACTGGTCATTCGCCTGGCCGGTCAATCGCCGCATCATTTACAATCGCGCTTCCTGCGATATTTACGGCAAACCGTACAATCCCAAACGTAATATTCTGGAATGGGTGGGAGATAAATGGGTTGGAGACGTGCCTGATGGTCCCTGGCCGCCGCAAGCGGACAAGGCAAAAGGCAAATATCCTTTTATTATGAAACAAGATGGTGTGGCATCTTTGTTCGGACCCGCCATGGCTGAAGGTCCTTTCCCGGAGCATTACGAACCGCTGGAAAGCCCTCTGGCTAAAAATCCGATGTCCGGACAGCTCAACAACCCGGCCATTGAAATCTTCAAAGGTGAAATGGATAAAGTGGCCAGCGCCAGCGAGAAGTTCCCCTATGTCTGCACGACGTATTCCTGCACCGAGCACTGGTGCACCGGCGCGCTGACCCGTTGGCAGGCATGGCTTCTGGAAATGCAGCCGGAGCTCTACGTTGAAATCGGCGATAAACTGGCTAAGGAAAAAGGTATTAAAAATGGCGACCGCGTTAAGGTTTCCTCCATTCGTGGCGAAGCGCCCTGCGTGGCCATGGTGACCAAACGCTTCAAGCCTTTTACGGTTGAAGGAAAAACGGTCCATCAGGTCGGCATGCCCTTTAATTACGGCTGGCTCTTCCCCAAGGACAGCACCAGTGACAGCACGAATGTATTAACCCCAACCGTTGGTGACGCGAATGTCTTCTGTCCCGAGTACAAGGCATTCATGGTCAACGTGGAAAAGGCTTAAGGAGGATAAACCATGGGAAATGAACTTGTAAAATTGATTGATACAACCCTGTGCACCGCCTGCCGCGGTTGCCAGGTCGCCTGCAAGCAGTGGAATGAAATGCCGGGTTTCAGGACAAAGCAGACCGGCACGTACCAGAATCCGCCGGATTTGCAGTGGAACACCTGGACGCTGATCCGCTTTCAGGAATATGAAGACAAGGATGAAAACTTCCAGTGGATCTTCCGCAAAGACGGTTGCATGCACTGCACGGACGCATCCTGTGTAAAAGTCTGCCCCAGCGGCGCTCTGTATTATACGGACATCAAGACGGTGGGTATTCATCGCGACAAATGCATCGGCTGCAAGGAATGCATTGCGGCCTGTCCGTTTGACATTCCCCGCTACGATAAGAAAACCGAGAAGATTTACAAATGCGATCTTTGCTATTCGCGCATTAAGGAAAACCTTCCCCCGGCCTGTGTCAAATCCTGTCCGACCGGCGCTCTGACCATCGGGCCCAAGGACGAGATGATTAAAAAGGC
>ERZ795049.277-NODE-277-length-79610-cov-84.401772_pt1 | contig 79610 bp, 77 predicted proteins | sample MGYA00375133_ERZ795049 | MGnify/ENA primary metagenome ERZ795049 (study PRJEB30178, sample SAMN05720147) | activated sludge metagenome | isolation source: anaerobic digester from wastewater treatment plant | place: Japan | collected 2015-04-20 ...
GTCGTGATGCCGTGATGGGGTGGTGATATTGAAAAGAGATAGAACGCGGATAACATGATCTATGAGAGGTGGAAAGGTGGAAAGGTGAAATGGTGGAAGGTTACCCTTCAATAATCTGCGCTTTTTATTCGCGCCAATCTGCGTGAACCACCTTTCCTTCCTGTTACAGCTTCGCCAGAATCTGCTTCACAATATGGGAAGGGATGGCGAAGCCGATGCCGATATTGCCTCCGGATTCCGAAACGATGAAGGTGTTGATGCCGATCACCTCGCCCCGGATATTGACCAGCGGCCCGCCGGAATTGCCCTGGTTGACCGCGGCGTCGGTCTGGATCATGCCCCGGTAGGAACGCCCGTCCTGTTGGGGCGCAAAGCTGCGGTTGACGGCGGAAATAACGCCCACGGAGACGCTGGGTTTGCTGTCGCTCATCAGGAATCCGTAGGGGTTGCCCAGGGCGATGGCCCATTCCCCGATGATGAGGTCTTTGGATTCGCCCAGGCGGGCATAGGGCAGGTTGCTGCCTTCGATCTTGAGCTTGGCGATGTCGTGCTGTTCGTCGATGCCGATCAGGCGGGCGTCGAACTCCCTTTTATCCGGCAGCACCACGGTGATTTCCCGGGCACCTGTCACCACATGGGCGTTGGTGACGATGAAGCCGCTGGGGTCGTAAATAACGCCGGAGCCGAGGCTTTCCACCTTGCGTTCGGTGGGCAGGTAACCGAAGAAATCAAAGAAGCCAAAGCCACGAAAGCCGCGGTTGAAGACCTCCACCTTGGTAACGTTGACGCTGACCACGGCTTCCTCCACCGCTTTGACGGCGGCGGTGATCTGGGTGTCGCGTTCGTTTTTGGCGGCGTTCACCAGGGCGGCGCTTCCGGTCTGGACTGGACTTGATTTGGCGTTGATCAGCATCAGGGTGATGCCGGCATTGAGCAGCAGGACGACTATCACGAGGGTGACGATGGTTGAAGCTTTCATGGCAGTCCCCTATTTGAAGCGCTGGATGGCGAATTCGATGCTTGCCAGGTTGACGCGGGTCTCGAAGCAGGGGCCTTTGGGGCGTTCGTTCAGCACGGCATAGATGGGTAAATGCCAGGCGTCGCGCACTCCGTCCAGCAGGTCGCGATGGCAGGCCACGGCCACGATCACGTTAGGTTTGTAGTCCTGCAACAGTTTGCGCGCCAGGGTGCCGCCGGTCGCCAGAGCCGCTTTGACCTGGTGCTCGGCTGCCATCCTCTTGATCCCGGCGATGTCGCAGCCGCCGCATTCCTCGCAGTTGAAGATGTTCGAGGTCACGCGCACGGGGCAGTCGGACTTTTGCAGGCAGTGGGGCAGCAGCAGCATGATGTTGGAGTTGCGCACGTCAAGCTGGTCGGTAAGGACGGTTTCGTTGTTGAAATTGAGGAAGGATTCGGTGAGCACGTTGCGGTTGGAAAAGGTGATGATGCGGAAGAAGTTGGCCAGGTTGTAAAAGACGTGGATCAGCATCCATTTGCTGAGCCTTTGCAGCCAGCGCGGGCGGATGCGGATGTAGGTGGAGCGCAGGGTAACTATCCACATCAGCACCATAAAGACCATCGTCAAAAAGCAGATGACCAGCACGGCGCTGACCCATTTGGCAGGCCAGATACCCCGGTAGGCGATGAAGATGACCCACGCCAGCAACAGGCCCAGGATGATGAGCATCAGGCTGACGAAGGAGGGGAATTTTATCACGGAGAGATATTGTTCTTGTGCTTTCATGTGTTCTCCAGATCAGGTTTGGGGGGTTCGCCCGCAAAGCGTTCCCCGGGATTGAGGCGGGCGCCCAACTGGTATGCCCAGGCGTCCATCGCCCGCTTTCCGGCGGGCTGCACTTTGAGGATCAAAAGCTGCGCATCGCGGCAATTGACTGTGAAACCGGTGTTTTTGACCACCTGCCCCAGGCTTCCCGGCGTTCCGGAAGGAGGCTCGGGCAGAGGCCGGGCGGCCAGAATCTTGAGCCGTTCACCACGTAGCAGGGTGTAGGCGCCGGGCAGGGGTGAAAAGGCGCGGATGCGGTTGTGGAGCGTGTTTGCCTCCATATTCCAGTCAAGAACGAGGTCGTCCTTGTCCAGCTTGGCGCAATAGCTGGCGCGGCTGTGATCCTGCTCCCTGCCGACAACGCCGTCGCGTTCCAGAACGGGCAGCAAATCCAGCAACAACCGCGCGGAAAGCTCTGCCAGACGCCCCTCCAGGGAGGCATGGTCATCCTCCGGCAGGATGGGCAGTTCCCTCTGGGCCAGGATTGGCCCGGCATCGAGGCGGGAATTGAGGGCAAAGATGGTGGTGCCCGTGAGGCTGTCGCCATTTAACAGCGCGCTTTGCACGGGGGTCGCACCGCGATGGAGGGGCAGCAGCGAGGGATGCAAATTGATGGCTCCCAGGCGGGTGCTTTCCCGCAGTGGCTTGCGCAGCAAAGCTCCATAGGAAGCGGTGATGAGCAGGTCAGCCTCCAGGGAGCGGATGCTCCGCACTGATTCGGGCGAGTTCACATCCTCCGGTTGGGACAGGGGCAGGCCCTTGCTCTGGGCAAACTCCGCCAGGGGACAGAGACGCGGCTTAAGATTGCGCCCCGCGGGGCGTTCCGGGCGGCTGAGCACCAGCACGGGCGGAGAGACTTCCAGCAGCCCGCGCAGGGCTGGCACCGCAAACTGGGAACTGCCGGCAAAGATCAGGCGCATGCTTATTTGGGGCTGGAATTGGTGCCGATGCGGATGTTTTCGCCGTCCACGGTGGTGGCGGCCAGGGCCTTTAGCTTGCCTTTAAGCTTGAGCTTGGCCAGGGCGCCGACGCGGTCTGTAAACAGGATTCCGTCCAGGTGGTCGATCTCGTGCTGCACGATCACCGCGGGGTAGCCTTCCAGCTCCAGGCGGTGTTCGGCAAGCTCCACATCCTGATAAACCAGTGTGACGCGGGAGGGGCGGGTGACATGGGCAAACACCTCGGGAATGCTGATGCAGCCTTCCTCGGTGTCGGTTTCCCCCTCTGCATCCAGGATGCGGGGGTTGATCATCACGAGGGGCTTCTTTTGGCGTCCCTCCCGGAACCAATCGGGGTCGATCACGATGACGCGCAGGCTTTCACCCACCTGCGGCGCCGCCAAGCCCACGCCATCCCTGAGATACATGGTGTGGGTGAGGTCGGCGATAAACTCCTCCAGCTCCGGGCTGAGGGCGCTGATTTCCCGCGCTTTGAGGCGCAGGATCTCATCTCCGTAGATGCGCACGGGCAGGAGGCGGGGCTTTCTCTTCATCAGGCAGCAGGTTCGCCGTTCTTGGCCAGGGCAGCGATGGCGCCGCGCTGAAACTCCACGCGCACCTTGTTCGTGTCGTCGATCTCCAGCACAACGATGTTCTTGTCCGGCTTGATGCTAACGATGCGGCCGTAGATGCCGGAGGTGGTGATGACGCGGTCGTTCACCTGCAGGGCGTCAAGCATCTTCTGCAGTTGCTTCTGCTTCTTTTGCTGGGGCATGATCATGAGGAAATAGAGCAGGGCGAACATGATGATGATGGGCAAAAAGGCGCCCAATCCGCCTGCCGCTCCGCCTGTGTTGGCCTGGGCTTGTAACAGTGTATGGATCATATTTATCTCCTTATGCTAAACCAAAGAATCTTGGCGTAATATGCAGTAATATCCTGATCAGGATGTTGGCGTAAAGCCCGGCGAGCAGATCGTCAACCGTGATGCCCCAGCCGCCGGGCAGACGCTGGGAGCGGTTGACAGGAAAGGGTTTGGCGATGTCGAAAGCCCTGAAGAGCACAAAGGCGTAAATCGCCACCGGCAGGGTGCGGGGCAGCAACAGGACGGTGACAAAGAAGCCGCAGGCCTCGTCGATCACGATGGCGGGGGCATCGTGCCCGAGGGTCTTTTCCGCCTTGCCGCTCAACCAGACCGAGACGCCGCAAAGCGCAAGCAGAGCGGCGGAAAACCACGCCCATCCCCAGCCTTCAAACAGGAAACCGGGCAGGACAAGATAGACCGCGGCGGCGAGCAGGGTGCCGAAGCTGCCCGGAGCAAATGGGATGAACCCCACTCCGAAAAGGGAGGCGAAAAAGCTTGCCGGGGTAAGTTTGCGCGCGCTCATTCGATGATCTGGACGTATGCCTCTTTCATCAGTTCCTGGATCCACGCGTGGTAGGCTTCCATGGTCTTGGTGCTGCGCAGGTAGTCCTGCAGCTTGTCTTTCACTTCCTCGTAGGCAAAGACCCGTGCGGGCAGCTCTTCCAGGCGGGAAAAGAGGTAGAGTATGCCCTGGTTTTCCAGCACGGGGGTTATGCCGCCCACCGGCGAGGAATTGATCTGGGAGGCGAAAAGTTCGGGAAATTCGTTGGCGGCAAAGTCACCCAGGACACCGCCGGTCTCCGCAGCATCGGGATCGCTGGAATACTGTCGCGCCAGGTCTTCAAAGCTGGCTTCCTTGTTCAGGAACTTCGCGCGTACCGCCTCCATCTGCTCACGGGCTGCCAGAGTGTCCGCGTGGGAAGGAGACACGATCTTGAGGATATGGCTGGCGCGGATTTCGTTGCCGCGGGTCTCGGTGAGCTTGATCAGATGGTAGCCATATTCGGTCTTAACGATGGGGGATATCTCACCCCGGTTCAGGTTGAAAGCCGCGTCCTCAAAGGGTTTGACCATCATGCCCTTGCTGAAGAAACCCAGGTCTCCCCCGCGTTCTTTGCTGGGGCAATCGCTGTATTGGGTGGCGAGGGCGGCAAAATCCCCGCCTTTGTCCAAGCGTTCCTGGATGTCCCTGATCTCCGCCAGCTTGGCGTTGTCGGTGGCTTCGCTGGGCTTGATCTCGCGCATGATGACGCCGGTCTTCCAGGTGACGGGCTTCACCGCCAGGGTGTCTTTGCTGGCTTCGTAAAAGGCCTCCATCTCCGCCTCGGTCACATTGACCCTGGAAGTCACATTGCGGGCGATAAGCTGTTCGGAAAGCGCACGTTCGGTGAGCATATCCTTGATCGAGGCCAGCAGCTCCGGCTCAGTGAGCTTTTCCTGCGCTAGGGCGACCCTGAATTCCGCCTCGGAGGGATAGTTTTTCTTGATCTCCGCCACCCTGCGCTCCGCTTCCCGCTTCACTTTGCCCTCATCCAGCCTGATATCCATCTCTTTCGCCTTTTGCACGATGACCTTGTTTTGGATGATCTGTTGCAGCACAATGGCCGGAGTCAGGCTCTCGTCCAGCATTCCGGCGGCTTTGAGGTGGAGCATCTCGTTTTGGATGTCGCTCATCAGAATGATTTCGTTGCCGACTTTGGCGACAATGCGGTCAACCAGATCGGCATTCAACCCTGCCAGGCAGAGCAGCAGCAGGCTTATCAGCAGTGTTCTCTTCATCTTAACACCTTAATAGTAATAGATTTTGTTGTCTTTGGCCTTCAATTCGCGCAGCAGGTCTTCATAGACCTGATTCAGCTTTTCAGCCAGCAGGATGGCGCGGATTTCGCCCTTGTAATCCTCAAAGTTCGCTTCCTGGCTGCCTTCCCGTTGATTGATATAGCGCAGCAGGTAGACTCCGTCAGCCGTTGCCAGGCGGCCAGGTTCGTCCTTTTTCAGTCCATGCACGGCACGCCAGAAGAGGGAATCCGGCCCGTTCGCGGTCACGTAGCCCATGTAACCCAGCTTGTCCTTAAGGGGTTCCTGGGAGTAGGACAGCGCAGCCTCATCGAAGTTCAGCCCTTCCTGCAGGCGTTTGAACAGGATGCTGGCGGCATTGGCGTCGGTGAGGAATATTCTCTGTACGTCATACTCCTGCAGCTTGCCCTGGAAGTCCGAGCGGTGCAGGCGGTAATAGGCAAAGAGCGCTTCCTCGCTGATCTCCATCTGGCTCATGCGGCGGGCGATCAGGGCGTTGGCCTTGATCTTGCGGGCGGCGTAGTCGATACGCTGTTTCACCCCGCTTTCCTGATCCAGTTTCTGTTCCTCCGCCGCCTGTGCCAGCAGGGTCACGTTCACCCAGTCCTCGATCTCCTGCTTTTTCTGCTCGGGACTGAGGGCTGCCCACTGCTCATCGCTGAAGGTGGCGCGGAAGTCCTCCAGATACAGCGTTTCGCCGTTCACCTGCGCGAGGGGCGTGGAAGGCCGCTCTTCCTTGCGTTTGCAGCCACAAAGCAGCACGAGGCAAACCAGGACAGGCAGCAGGACTCTACGCATATTCATATTTTACAGGAATGGCGGGGTATATTTGATCACCAGGCGGGGCATTTTGTTCACCGGAGTGTCGGGATCGTCAAAATGCCAGAATTCCATCTTGCCAAAGCGCAGCATCTCATGCCGGGAGCGGATGATCACTCCAAAGGGCTGGTCGCCCGGAGAGTCGATGTCCTCGTCCCCGGAGGCAAAAGCCTGCACGATGGGCGTGATATTCACCACCACGCGGTCGCCCGTCACCAATGCGGAAGCCGTTTCCAGCCCGCTGCTGATCTTCCCGTCCGGGATGGCGATGGCGGGATCGAGGTCCAGATGCTCGCGCAGCCAGTCCGTCCACAGGTAATACTGGATCTCCGAGCCGTAATAATCATTATCCTTCAGATACAGGATCAGTTCCGCCTTGTTGATGGTGGCACGCTTGCGGTCTTTTTCGGAGAGGATATTGCCCATGGGATCGACAAAGAGGTCGTAATTGAGGTTAAAATTCACATAGAGGCGGGAGGGCGCGATGTTGGAAAGCACCCATCGGTTGTCCAATACAGGAGCGGTTTCATAGTCCGCCCGGTAGCTGTCCACAAAAGCCCTGGCCTCATATTTATAGAGGGTGGTGTCGTCCGGCGCCATGTAGTTGAAGCGCAGGCGCGGGCCTCTGCCGCTTTCCCGGGAAAGGATTTCGCCATAGGCTCCGTCACTGCTGGAAAGCACCATGCTGAAGCCCAGGGTGTCAGCCACGTTTGCCCATCCTTCGCGCCAATTCTCCAGATCGGAGGCGGCCAGGGGAATCTTCACCACCGTTCCATAGGTGGAAACGCTGTCCGGCACGGTAAAGGCAGGCTGATTGAGGGGATGGATGTTCTCATCCAGAACCAGCGCGGTGCTGTCCGCCCGCCACACCTGGTTGAGCTTGCTCACGGACAGTTCCAGGGGATTGCGCCCCGCGGGGGAACGCTTCACCAGGGTCAGCTCCAGCCAACAGGAGTCCTGGTAGGCGCCGCCGGGGATGTAAAAATCCTGCGGGATGCCCGTGAACCGCATTATCGCTTCAGCTTCCACCCCATCCCAATTGCCGCAAAGCAAAGCCGATTCCAGCCCGCCGATCTTGCCTTCGCCGGGAAAGCTGAAACCTCCGTTGCCGGTGGCGCAGTCATCGCTGAAGCAGGTGCTGTCCACAATCGTTTGCACCGTCACTCCCGACCAGTTGTTACCGGTGAGGTTATCCTTGTTGGTGCATCCCGTCAGATACAACATTCCAATGAATGCCAGACAGGACGCAGCCAAATTTCTGATCATCTTCCATGATACCATAATTAAAATACCTTAGAGAATTAAGATTTTCTAAATTAGCAGATATAGTAGGCACTGTGGATAAGGGGATTTCTGGTCAACCTTTTTTTTAACTTGTTGCCAAAAAAGCACAAAGCCAGGCCTGAAAGTTGTGCATAAACTGTGGATAAACACCCCTTCTTCCGGAAGCTTATCCACACGGTTTTGACCCCGTTTGCGTTGAAAGGGAAGTATCCACATCTTTCCACCGCCATCCTTCCACAGGGGTGCACAACCCCGCCTGAAAGCTTGGGTATTCTCTTGTCCGGCAGCGCTTTCAAGCCTTGATACTCTTGATCAGGGTTTCCAACTGGGAGCGGAACAGCATGTCTTCCCTGAACTGGTTTTCGATCATCTTCTTGGCGTGCAGCACCGTGGTGTGGTCTTTGCGCTTGAAGTATTCGGCTATTTCTTTGAGAGAAAGCTGCGGGATAAGCAGATTGGCGAGATACATAGCCACCTGCCGCGGGAAGGAAATGGACTGCTTGCGCGTCTTGTCCACGATCTGGGCGACTGTGATGCCATAAGCCAGGCAGACCTGCCGGGTGATGTTGTCCAGGGTTATTTCCTTGCGGTGTTCGGAGATCATGTCGCTCAGGATGTTTCGCACCGTTTCGGTATCCAGGTCTTCCGGCTCCAGCTTGTTGTAGGAGCTGTATGCCATGATGCGGATCAGCGAGCCTTCCAGTGCGCGAACGCTGGAGTAGATGGACTCCGCGATGAAGGCCAGCACCTCGTCCGGGATTTGGAAGTTTTCCGGCTCCGCTTTCTTGCGCAGGATGGCGACGCGGGTCTCAAAGTCTGGGTTTTTCAGGTCGCAGAGCAGGCCGCTCTCAAAGCGGGTCACCAGCCTCTTTTCCAGGTCCGGGATATCCTTGGGAGGGCGGTCGGAGGTGAGCACGATCTGCTTTCTGGCGTCAAAAAGGGCATTGAAGGTGTGGAAAAACTCTTCCTGCGTGCCTTCCTTGCGGGAGAGGAAATGGATGTCATCCACCAGCAGCAGGTCAACTTTGCGGTATTTGGCGCGGAATTCCGGCATCTTGTTGGAGCGGATGGATTCGATCATCTCGTTGGTAAACTCTTCGCTGGTGGTGTAATAGATGGAGCAGTTGCGCCCCTCTTCCGCCACGAAGTTGCCTACCGCCTGCATCAGATGCGTCTTTCCCATTCCACTTTCTCCGTAGATGAAGAGCGGATTGTAGGTGTAGCCGGGCGATTCCCCCACCGCTTTGGCGGCGGAATAGGCAAAGTTGTTGTTGCGTCCGACCACAAACTGGTCGAAGGTAAAGCGTTCGTTCAGCCTCGTGTTCAGCATCACCCGGTTGCCGCTGTATTCCGGCTGTTCCCCCCTGGCGCCTTCCACCCGGTGGGGCGGGGAGACGAACTTCACCGTGTAGCGCTGGTTGTAAAGCGCGTAGGAAATCTCGCCCAAAGCCTCAGTATAATTCTGATTGAGATAGTTGGCCGAAAACTGGGTGGGCACCCTCACGATCAGCGAACTGTCTGTCATATCCACCAGCTTTGTTTCCGAAAACCAGGTGCGGAAACTCTGCTGATTGATGTTCTCCTCCAACTTGTCTAAAATATTCTGCCAAAGGTCTTGATCCATAATCTCTCTATCCTAATAAAAAAATTAACTTATCCACAACAGGGTGTGGAAACCCTGCTCTTTGAAATATATTGATACATCTGATTGAGAACAAGCCAGTTAGATTGGGGCGACATTCAGCGGATAGCCCAGGGGACAAAAAGTTATCCACACAAAATCCACATTATCCACAGGTTTTGCCTAACAGCTTGAATTTCACACCTATAGCAATCTTGCTCTTTGCTTGCTCAACTCACCCGGCAATTTTTTTGCCCGGCGTTCTTTTGTCAAGCTGGCAAATCACTTTCCACCATTTGGTTGAATGGTCAAGGAGAACGCTAACCCGCCCCTTTTTGACCGTCTTGGCTCCCGTTTTTCAAAATCCGCGTATTCGCCCTCCAAACGCCTAATCATTCTCGAATCATCCGCTTACCGATTTGTGAAGAAATTTTCACATTGTTTTCAAAGCGGCGGAGCCAGACTCCGGGTAAAAAACGCCCATCCGCTTGTTCTGGCTTGTGAAATCAGGCACGAAACCAGACTGTTTTCCATCGCTTTCCACACGCACATATATAGCTCAACCATCTTTAAAATACGTCATACCGCCCTCCCTTGCTGCTACTGGATGAGGGGCCATCATCCTTAGGTCATCCTTATAAATTATAAGGTTGACCCAAGGAAGACCCACTACAAACCCCGGGATGCAAATGAGGGCGATCCCTCAATCCCGCGCTTAATTCCCCTCCCCATAATATATAGGTGCTACGATTAAGTCGTGGAAAGGTGTTTTTGAGGTGGAAAGGTGGAAAGGTGGAATAGTGAAAAGGTTCCCCGAAATAAGAACCATCAGGATATATACCGTGTCATCCCGGGCAAGCTTGCTTGACCCGGGATTCAGTCTTTTAAAGCCACATCACAGCACACAACCCTGAAACAAACAACCTCCAGACTACATAACGTGTCATCCCGGCCTGTCGGGGTCCTCGCCAAAGCGCGTAGCGGTTTGGTGGGGTGGATTGAGCCGGGATCAAGTCTTTTAAAGCCACATCACAGCACACAGCCCTGAAACAAAACACCCCCAGACTACATAATGTGTCATCCCGGCCTGCGAGCCGGGATCCAGTCTTTTAAGGCTACAGACAACCACCCGATTCTAAAACAAAACCCCAATAGACTATAAAACCGTGTCATCCCGGCCTGTCGGGGTCCTCGCCAAAGCGCGTAGCGGTTTGGTGGGGTAGATTGAGCCGGGATCCAGTCTTTTGAAGCCACATCACAGCACACAGCCCTGAAACAAACAACCTCCAGACTACATTACATGTCATCCCGGGCAAGCGTGCTTGACCCGGGATCCAGTCTTTTGAAAAATCCACTTGACTCCCCCAATACTACCCACAAAGTTTACAGCATGTGCCGCTATTATGTCTATATCCTTGCCAGCAAACGCAATGGAACCCTATATACGGGAGTAACCAACAACCTGCTCCGCCGCGTGGAACAGCACAAAAAACACGAGTTTGATGGCTTTACCGCGGAGTATGAGGTTATGATGCTGGTCTGGTATCAGGACTTTCCTGATATCACATGCGCCATTGCCATGGAAAAGCGCATCAAGCGGTGGCGGAGGAAATGGAAGTTGCAGATGATTGATTCTTTCAATCCCGATTGGCGGGATTTGTCGGAGTCACTTGTTGATGAGGGGTAATAATCTGGGGTGCTTTGTTTCGTGGCTGGCTTGTAGTTTTCAAAAGACTGGATCCCGGCTCGCAGGCCGGGATGACACAGTTATGTAGCCTGATGGTTATTGTTTCAGGGAACCTTTTCACCATTCCACCTTTCCACCTTTCCACCTTCAAAGATCCTGTCATCCGCGTTCTATTATCCATTCCACTCTTACAACTTCCTGGATGATTAGAACTTCACCTCGCCTGGGCCTTCGATCTGTTTGATCTTGCCGCCTTCGTTCATGTCTCGGCAGGGGCCGGCTTCGATCTCGGCGCTGTCGGTGTAGCCGCGCTTTTCCCAGTAACCCGGGATATAGTAGTCCATCAGCTCGATCTTTACCACACTTTTGGCGGATTTGTAGCCCCAGAGATAGGGGTTGAAGACGCGCACGGGCCCGCCGTAATCCTCGGTGAGCAGTTCGCCGTCGAAGCTGTGGGCGAGCAGGGTCTTTTCCTGCAGGGCGTTTTTTAGGGGAATGGAGGTGTCATAGACCAGTCCCACAGACCAGAAGCGGACATATTTGCAACTGGGGCGCATGCCCACGCGCTCCAGGATCACGGAGAGCGGAACGCCTTTCCAGATGCCCCTGACAGACCAGCGGGTGACGCTGGTGAGGCGGGCGTCCACCTCCCTCTGCGGCAGGGCGTTGAGGTCTTGCCAGGTGAATACGCGGGGCGAGTCGCAGGCGCCCACGACCTTGATAATCCAGTTTTCGCGGTCCAGGCTGCCGGGGTGTCCCTCAGCCCAGAAAATAGGGGTGTTCAGTTTGGCGAGTTTATGCACTTTTTCTCCTTGGGAATTTGATTCCCTGCCGTCGTTACAGCCGGCGGAGCAGGCCAGGACGGCCAGCAGCAGCCAGCAGGTGACAAGCAGGCGGCTCATTCATCGCCTGCAAAAAGGTTATCCGCCACATCGGAAGGCAGGATGGAGGGGGTTCCGCGGCGGGCGGCAAGTTTTTCCGCGGTGCGTCCCAGCAGGAAGGAGGCGTTGATGGCGGCTTCGGGGATGCTTAAACCCTGCGCCAAAAAAGATGTGATGATGCCAGCCAGGACGTCGCCGCTGCCTCCGGTGGCGAGCCCATCGTTGCCGCTGCTGTTTACAATGGTGCTTTCGCCGTCGTGATAGACGCTGAAGTGGGATTTGAGCAGCACGTGGGCCTGATGGCGGGCAACAAATTCACGCAGAGGGGAGAGGCAATCCGTTTCCAGGCTGTCCTTTGGGATGCCCGCCAGGCGGGAGAACTCGCCCCAGTGGGGTGTGATGAGGATGTTTGGCCTGGCGAGATACTTGAGCAGGCTGGGGTTGTCGGCGATCAGGTTGAGGCCGTCGGCATCCACCACCAGAGGTTTCTTCACCTGTCGCAGGGCGATCTCCAGCAGACGCAGGGAATAGCTGTCCCGTCCCAGGCCAGGCCCGATCAGCACCGCGGAGGCTTCGCCCAGCAAGCTGGCAAGCTGTTTGGTATCCGGCATGGCGCGGGAGTTTTCCGGGATGGAGAGGCTGAGGGCTTCGGTGAGCCTGATGAAGTAGAAGGGCTGCAGTTCAGGCCGGTGGAGCAGCCAGACATATCCGGCTCCGGCGCGCAGAGCGCCCTTGGCGGCCAGCAGCGAGGCTCCGGTGTAGCCCGGCACTCCGCCGAAGATATAGACCTTGCCGAAGTCGTTCTTGTGGCTGTCCGGGTGGCGCATGGGAGGGCAGAAATCCTCTTCGGTGAACAGTTTGACGCCGGGCAGGCCGTGGTAGTAAAAGTGGGGAATGCCGATGGGGACGAAGCTGGTGGGGCCGCAGACTTCCCTGCCGTAGCCCAGGACGTGCCCCAGCTTGAGAGAGGCGATGCAGAGGGTGGCATCGGCGTAGATGGCCTCGCTGCACCAGCCGGTGTCGGCATCCAGCCCCGAGGGGATATCCACCGCGATCACGCGGGAGGCACTGGTATTGACCACTTCAAAAAGGGTGAGGTGAAAGTCGTCCGGCTCGCCGTGGAAGCCTGTGCCAAAGATGGCGTCGATCACCAGGTCGCTGTCGGAGACGATCTCTTCCAGCAGGGGCAGGTCTTCCAGGCTGGAAATCTGCAGAATGGGGATGCCGAGGGCGCGGCAAAGCTCCAGATTGGCCTTGGCGTCCGGGGAGAGGTCGCCTTTCCCGATCCGCAGGATCACCACTTCGCAGCCGCCCTGGTCGAGCCAGCGGGCGATCACGGCGCCGTCGCCGCCATTGTTTCCGCGTCCGCAGAGGATGCAGGTGCGGCCTTGCAGCCATTGGGGATATTGCGCGGCGATCAGGTCGGCGCAGCCTTTTCCAGCGGTTTCCATCAGGACCCGGGAAGGCAGGCCGAATTCCTCGGCGCAGCGGCGGTCAAGGTCTTTCATTTGGGATGAGCTGAGCAGGTATTGCATGGTTTACCTCTTGCTATTGGATTGGATGGGCAGCTTGATCTCGAAGGTGGTGCCTTCGTTGGGAACGCTTTGGACAACGCGAATCTGCCCCTGGTGGTATTCTTCGATGATGCGTTTGGCCAGGCTGAGTCCCAATCCCCAGCCGCGGGTCTTGGTGGTGACGCCGGGATCGAAGATTCGTTTCCATTGTGAGCGGGGGATGCCCTTGCCTTCGTCACGAACCTGCACGTAGATGTGCCTTTCGGATTTGGAGGCGGTGATGATGATGCTGCCGCCCTTTTTGGTCATGGCGTCCACGCAGTTTTTGATCAGGTTTTCCAGAGTCCATTTGAATAGTTCGGGATCCAGCATGACCTGGACGCCCTGGATCTTTGAAATGAGGTGGATGTCGATACGTGAGCCCAGATGTGGCATGCGTTGCTGGAAGTAATCAACCATTTCCGCCAGGATAGCGTTCAACTCCGTGGGGACGAGATTGGTCTGGGAGCCCACCTTGCCAAAGCGGGAGGCGATCATGCGCAGTTGGTTGAGGTCGGCGGTCATGTATTCGATGATGCGGTCCATGCCGGGGCGGTCATGCCCTGTCCCGGGGGATTCCTTCAGGTAGTCGATCCAGCCCATCAGGGAGGTGATGGGGGTGCCGAACTGGTGCGCGGTTTCCTTGGCGAGCCCGATCCAGAGGGTATCCTTTTCGGTGCGGTGCAACAGGAAAAGCCCGTAGGAGCTGAAGGCGATGAGCAGCAGGGCCAGGAAGATTTCCAGCACGAAGACGCTTTGGATTCGGGAAAGAGACTTGGGCGCGGTGAAATAGATGTAGCCGAGGCTGTCCGCGGCGTTGCTGAGTGGAATCTCGGTCATTTTGGCCAGCCTGTCGGACACCTGTTCACGCTGGGAAGGCGGGATGTCATACCAGGAAAGGGTTTCCGGGATGTCCATGTTGCGCCAGTAGAGGGGATTTTTGTCGCGGTCGGTGACCACCACGGAATAGTCGATATTGCTGAGGAACTGGCGCAGGGAGATGGGTTTGGCGAAGAAGACGTAGTTGGTGAGCACGCCGTTGGCGTCGATGGGTATCCTTTCCATGCTGCCCAGATGCGAAAAGAGGATTTGGCGGGAAGCCGGGCTGAGTTCGGCAAAGCTGCTGTCCGAATCAACCCCCACCCTGCTCCAGTAGAGGGGTTCCAGCTCGGTATCGGTGATGATTATGGGCAGCGGGTTGTGGGGCATGAAGTCGTAAAGGATGTAGTCACCTATGGAGGAGTTGAAGTTTGGTTTCTGCACCGATTTGAAGTAGTTCGAGCTTAGCTCGCCGATCATCTGGGAATACTGTTCCGCCTGGCGCAGGTAGCCATCGGAATAGGCGATGTACTGGGCGAAGATGCGGGGCACATATTCCTGCTCCTGCTTGGCGTTGTGGATCAGAATCTGGGTGTAAACCGCGAAGATGCCAAAGACCACAATGCTGCCAAAGATCAGGTAGAGGCGCAGGGTGCGGAAGCTATTGGTCTTCTTTCGCGAGGTTCCAGAGTGCGTCGAGTTCTTCGAGGCTTGCTTCATGGATGTTGGCTCCGTTTTTGCGGTAGTGCTCTTCGATATAGCGGAAGCGTTGGTGGAATTTCCGGGTGGTGTCCTTGAGCGCGCCTTCGGCGTCGATTTGCAGCTTGCGTGCCAGGTTTACCAAGGTGAACAGCATGTCGCCCAGTTCTTCACTGATCGCGGCGCTGTCCTGGGAGGCCAGGGCTGCCTGAAACTCGTCCTCTTCCTCCCGCAGCTTGTCCAGCACGGGTTTGACTGAGTCCCAGTCGAAGCCCACCGCGGCGGCTTTTTCCTGGCTGCGTTGGGCGTGGATGAGGGCGGGCAGGGCACGGGGGATACCTTCCAAAACGCTGATCCTGTCGGTCTTTTCCGCTTTCTTGATGCGTTCCCAGTTGAGTTTGACGGCTTCTGAATCACGCACATCGGCATCGCCAAAGACGTGGGGATGGCGGCGGATCAGCTTGGCGGAGATTTTGGAGAGGACTTCGCGGATGTCGAACTGGCCTTCCTCTTCGGCGATGCGGGCCTGAAACACGATGTGCAGCAGCAGGTCGCCCAGTTCTTCGCAGAGGGCCTGGGGATCGTTGTCCTCGATGGCTTCCACTGCCTCATACAGTTCTTCGATAAAGTTTGGCACCAGGCTCCGGGAGGTTTGCTTCGCGTCCCAGGGGCAACCGGAAACGGGATCCCTCAGTCGGGAGAGGATATCCACCAGTTCTTGAAATTCTTTCATTGGCCCACCTCCGGGGCGAGTTGCCGCGGGCGGGTGTGCAGGGTGGCGTTCACCGCGGCGAAATATATCCAGACAAAGTAGTCCCAGCGGATGGAACTGGGCACGGAAGAGGCTGGCACAAAGAGCAGCAGGGAGATGAGATACATCAGATAGCGCTGCCTGTCCGCTCCGGTGGACTTGCGGTAGAGCTTCCACAAGCCCGCCAGCCAGTACAGATAAAGGTAGAGGAAGCCGAACAGTCCGGGCAGGCCCCAGTTTCCCAGCAGTTCCATAAAATAGTTGTGGGCGTTGGTGATGCCGGCTGTGCGATATATGGCGTCGCCTTGCATGTGAGGCTCATAGTTGCCGCCCCCCACGCCGATGAAACCGGAACGGGTGGCCATATCGAGGGTTTCTTTGATGAGTTGCACGCGAATCTGGATGGAACTCATATAGATGGACGTTTGCTCGGTGCTCAGGGTGCCGACCTGACTCTTGAGCACCCGATACAACAAACGCGCCTCGCGGTTATAGCGCGCGTAGATGCCTCCTGCCAGCAGGGACGCCGCCAGCAGCAGGACCAGTTTGCTTTTCCAGTTGGTCTGGACGATAATGAAATAAGCCAGAAACGCTGCCAGGGCCATCATCGAGATTCGGGCGCCCTGGATCAACGCGATCACCCCGATGGCCAGCATCACAGGCGCGCTCAGCACTGACAGCCAGCGTTTCCCGGAGATTCGGGGCACAAAGAGCAAAAATGGGCTGAAGAGCAGCAAATAGCTGGCCATATTGTTTTCATTGTAAAAGGGGCCGGAAGGCATGAAGGAGCCTGTTCCGTAGTGGCGCGACGCAGGCAGGTGCTTAAAGGTGAACAACTCCACCAGCGCCGTGCCCACATAGAGCAGCACCATCAGAAAGAGAAACCAGTGAAATCCGCGCAGCAGCACGGGGTCTTCAAAAAGCTTGTCGTAGATGAGGAAAAGAACCATATAGCGCAGTATCCACGCCGTATAGCTGAGCACCAGCGTTTTATCCATCGCCCAGATGTAGGAAGCCAGGTTCAGGATCGTCCAGCCCGCCAGAAACAGGAAGGGGCGGATGTTGCGTGGCTGGATGAGCGGGGTTTCGGGATAGATGCAGAGCCACGCCAGGCACAGCCCCAGCACCAGATAGTGGGCGACCACCACCAGGACGCCGGTGAAGGTGTAAAACTCCAGCAGGGTATAGAGCCCCAGGATAAACAGCAATAGCTGCCAGAGCAGGGGCTTTTTGGCTGTGGCGGTCATTCCTTCCCGGGCGTTTTCCCCTTGAAGGCGCAGAGTATGCGGTCCACCTGCTCGCGGTGGATCACCTGCACGTTTTCCATGATCACGGCCAGGAAGCAGGCCAGCAGGAAGGCCATGACGGTGATCACCACCACCATCAAGGCACGCTTGGGTTTGGAGCGCAGACCCGCCAGGGAGGGGCTGTCCAGGACGTCATAGCTGGGCATGTCGCGCGCTTCTTCCAGTTTGGCAATCTCATATTGGGGATAGAGGTATTCAAAGACCTTTTTCTGTATCTCCAGATTGAGTTTGAGCTTCGCATATTGCAGGGAAAGATCGGGGATGCGCGAGATTTGGGGAATGTAGCTGGGCACGAGCTGGGAGTTGCTGCTTTCCAGCTCCTTCACCTTGCCCGCCAGTACATCGCGGCGGCGTGCCAGGTCTGCCAAAACAGCGGAATTGGAGTCAAACTGCTGTTTGGCAACCTCATACTCGATCTCGGCCTTGTAATATTGGGCCACGCTTTCGCTGTAAAGCCCGATCAGCGCCTGGGTCTGTTCATCCAGGCCAACGGCGCGGTTTGTCTTCTGAAAATCTTTCAGCGCCGTCGCCAGGGAATCGATGGTGGCCTTGGTGTCGGACACCTGCTCTTCCAGGAACTGCCGCTGCAATTTGCTCTTGCTGCCGCGTTTGGTGCTCAGGTATTCCTGCAGGCTGTCCAGATAGTATTGGGCGATGTTTTTGGAAAGCAGCTTGTCCTTGGTTTCCACCTTGATGGTGATCAGCTTGCTTTCATAATCGGTGCTGATGTGCGTCGTACTGTTGCCCAACTTGAACACCGCCTTTTCCATCGCTTCCAGGGGCGGCTTGTTTTGCAGCTTGTAATAGCGCAGAAGGTCAAACTCTTTCACCACCTCTTCGCGGAAGCTGCGGCTCTGCATGATGTTGATGAATTCCACCGCCGGGTCTCTTTTCATTCCGCCCAGCAGGCTGCCGGAAAGCATTCCCAGCATGCCGCCGTCCAGGGCGCCGAGGACGTTGCCGCCGTCCTCCACGGGAACCAGCACGGCCTTGGAGACCCAGTATTTGGGCACCACAAGGGAATACACAATCGCGCCGATGGCGAAGAGCAGGGTGAAGACGATCACAAAAGCCTTGCGCTTGGCAAGCAGATACAGGATGTCGAAGATTCCCATTTCCTTTTTCATAGTCACCACGTTGTCATTATTGGCTTGATGGCACAGCGGACGCGGCTCACAGGGGCCTGTCCATTTGCCTGAGCAGGATTGGGGGCAGTTCCAGGCTGCCGTCCTGCCGCTGATAGGTCTCCAGCAGGGCGATCATCAGCCTGGGAGTCGCCACGCCTGAGCCGTTGAGGGTATGCAGAAACGCCATCTTGCCCGAGGCGTCCCGATAGCGGATGTTGGCCCGGCGGGCCTGGAAATCCACAAAATTGCTCACGGAGGAGACCTCCAGATACTTGCCCGTGCCGGGAGCCCAGACCTCGATGTCGTAGGTCTTGGCGGAGGCAAAGCTCAGATCCCCGGTGCAGAGCTGCACCACCCGGTAGTGCAGGCCCAGCGCCTGCAAGATATCCTCGGCGTCCCGCAGCATCTCTTCCAGTGCCTCCCAAGAGCTTTGCGGCTCCACAAAGCGCACCATTTCCACCTTGTTGAATTGATGCAGGCGCTGCAGGCCGCGGGTGTCCTTGCCGTAGGAACCAGCCTCGCGGCGGAAGCAGGGGGTGTAGGCCACATATTTGAGAGGCAGTTGCGACTGGCTGAGCACTTCCCCGGCATGGATGTTTGTCACCGGCACTTCGGCGGTGGGGATCAAAAAGAGGTCGTCCTCATCCACATGATACATATCCGTTTCCAGCTTGGGAAGCTGGCCGGTTCCGGTCATGGTCTTGCGGTTCACGATCAGGGGCACGCCAAGTTCGCTGTAGCCGTGCCGCTGCAGATGAAACTCCAGCATAAAGTTGATCACGGCGCGTTCCAGGCGCGCGCCAAAGCCGGTATAGACGGGGAATCCGGAGCCGGATATCTTGGCGCCGCGGGGCATATCCAGCAGGGCGTTCTTTTCCGCCAGCTCCAGATGGTCGAGGGGGCTGAAAGCGAAGGATGGCTGCTCGCCCCAGGTCTTGACCAGGATGTTGCTGCTTTCGTCCCTGCCAACCGGCACCGAGGCTTCAGGCAGGTTGGGGATGGTGAGCAGGCGGGCTTCCAACTCGGCGTTTATTTCAGTCAGGCGGCCGTTGACCGCCTTGATCTGCTCCGCCACGCTGCCCATTTCTTCCAGCAGGGCGGAGGCGTCGCCGCCTTCCCGCTTGAGTTTTGCAATCGTTTGCGACACCTGGTTTTGCCTGGATTTGAACTGGTCAAATTCAAACTGCAGGCCGCGTCTCGTCTCGTCCAGTTCCAACAGGGCGTCGAGGTCGGCCTTTTCGTTTTTATTGCGGATCGCCGCGCGCACCTCATCGGGATTGCTGCGGATAAACTTCAGATCGATCATTTTTGTTCCTTTAGCGGGCTGTTGCGGCCAGTCCGGCAGCCGTGGCATACATGGCCTGGTAATCTTCTATCTTGAGCGAGGCGCCGCCGATCAGGCCGCCATCGATATCCGCGCAGGAAAGCAGTTCGGCGATGTTGCCGGGTTTAACGCTGCCGCCGTAGAGCAGATGGATGCGCTGCGCCGTCGCGGGATCGAAGCGTTGAGCCAGCCAGGCGCGGATCAGGGCGTGGGCTTCCTGGGCCTGCTGCGCGGTGGCGGTCACTCCGGTTCCGATCGCCCAGACGGGTTCGTAGGCGATAACCAGGTCTTCCCCGGAGTCCAGCTCCAGGCCTTGCAAGGCTCCTTCCAACTGGCTTACGATCAGTCCTTCGGTCTCGCCTGCCTCGCGTTGCGCCAGGGTTTCGCCGATGCAAAGGATGGGCGTGATGCCCTGTTCACGCAGCCGGATCAGCTTTTCGCGGATCAGCGCGTCGCTTTCCAGATGGTACTGGCGGCGTTCGGAATGTCCCACGATGCAGTGCCGGATATTCAGGGAGGCAAGCTGAAAGGCCGCCACTTCGCCAGTGAAGGCTCCCTGTTCCCTGGCGCTCACATCCTGCGCCGCAACCAGGGCCGGGGTGCTTTCCAGAATCTCCCGCGCCTGCGCCAGAAAGGGATACACCGGCGCCAGCAGGGCGGTGACCCGCGGATGTGAGTGTTCTTTCAAAAAACTTGCCAGTTGCCGGCAAAACTCACTCGTCTGCCCGGCGTCTTTGTTCATCTTCCAATTTCCAGCGATGATTATGCTGCGCATGTGCGGTACACCTCTCTGTTAATTTCTGAAAAACCATTAGTTCTGCGCTTTGCGGATTAGTCAAGCATTTTCCTGAGCCTCGCCGGATGCGGGGCTGCTACATTGGAAGCGTGGAATGAATAATAGAACGCGGATGACAGGATATTTGAAGGTGGAAAGGTGGAAAGGTGAAATGGTGAAAAGGTTCCCCTGAAATAAGTCCACCAAGCTATATACTGTGTCATCACGGCCTGCGAGCCGTGATCCAGTCTTTTGAAATAACTCCCCAGCCCAAAAACAGACCACACCAAGCCATAAAGCCGTGTCATCACGGCCTACGAGCCGTGATGACGCACTTATAAAGCCTGATGGTTCTTGTTACGGGGGAACCTTTCCACCATTCCACCTTTCCACGACCTAATCGTAGCACCTATATATTATGGGGAGGGGAGTTACAAGTGGGAAGAATGGATGGCCCTCATTTGCATCCCGTGATTTGGCGTGGGTCTTCCTTGGGTCAACCTTATAATTTATAAGGATGACCTAAGGATGATGGCCCCTCATCCAGTAGCAGCAAAGGAGGGCGGTATCCAGACAGGACTTCGTGGTGTCGTGATGTCGTGGTGGGGTGGTGAAATAGAACGCGGATAACAGGATCTATGAAGATGGAAAGGTGTAATGGTGGAAAGGAGCCTTGAAACAACGCCAACCAAGCTACATACCGTGTCATCACGGCTCCCGCGCCACATCCCATTGTTAGGAATTGTTTATCAAATCCTAATAATATTCTAACCCAGCAGGCGTATAACCCTTTATGAATGCACATATAGGAGTTATCAATGCTAAAGGCAGATATGCACTGTCACTCGATCTATTCCGAGCATCCCGCCGAATGGTTTTTGCAAAAGCTGGGAGCCCGGGAATCATACACTGATCCCTTTTATATCTACGACCGGGCCATGAAAAAGGGCATGGACCTGGTCTGCGTGACCGATCACAACCAAATCGAGGGAGCGTTGCTGCTCAAAGAAAAGCATCCCTCCAAAGTGATCGTGGGGGTGGAGAGCACTGCCTACTTTCCGGAAGACGGCTGTAAAATCCACATCCTGATCTACGGCCTCAACGAGATGCAGTTTGAGATGGTCAACCTCATCCGCAATGATATATATGAACTGAGATCCTACCTGCTGGAAACCGGGCTTACCCACAGCGTGGCGCATGCCTCCTACTCGGTGAACGGCAAATTGAATCAGCAGCACCTGGAAAAGCTGATCCTGTTGTTTGACGTCTTTGAGAGCGTCAACGGCGGCCGCAACGTGCTCAACAACCTGGGCTGGAAACATATTCTGGACAACCTGGACGCGCACCTCATCGAGTCACTCTATCAAAAACACCGCATCCAACCCGCTTCCGACAATCCCTGGATCAAAGGCTACACCGGGGGTTCCGACGACCATGCCGGAATCTTTGTGGGTTGCACCTACACCCAGGCCCAGGCAGCCAACCAGGCGGAGTTTCTGGAAGCAATCCGGGGTAAACAAAGCGCCGGATATGGCAGAAGCAACAACTTCCATTCCCTGGCTTTCTCCGTTTACAAGATTGCCTACGACTTTTCCAGGCAGCAAAGCAAAAAGAAGAAGGGAAACCCGCTCCTGAGTTCGGTGACCGAGGCCTTGTTTGAAGACCGCGGCGTTGACCTGGGCAACAAGCTCAGGATCAAGACCATCAGGGGATTGGCGGACATGCGGGGAGACGAGCTGAAGAAAAACCTCGCCGACCTGCTGCACACCCTCAACAACTCCCGCGACCTGGATGTGGACGACAAGCTGGACAAGGTGTATCTGCACATTTCCGACCTGGCGGATTCATACTTTAAAATCCTGCTGGATTCCATCGAGTCAGACCTCCAGGAACTCAACCTCATCAAGCTGATCCGCAACTTCAGCATGTCGATTCCGGGAGTGTTTCTGATCCTGCCTTTCTTTAGCTCCGTCCGGCACATGAACGGCTCGGTGGAGCTGCTGTCCAATTTCAGGAAGGACCATCAGATCCCGGAGCAGGAAAGGAGCCGCCGCACCCTGTGGTTTTCGGACACGCTCAACGACCTCAACGGGGTGTCCGTGACCCTCAAACAGATGGGGCACAAAGCGATCAGCAGAGGAAGAGACCTCAAGATCGTGGCGTCCATGCGGGATGGCGAGATCAGCGCCGATATTCCGGGAAACCTCATCAACCTTCCCCCCATGTACAGCTTCCGCTTGCCCTATTATGAAAGCTATATGATCAAAGTGCCCTCCATCCTGAAAAGCGTTAAGCTGATCGCGGATAACGAACCGGATCAGATCATTATCTCCACTCCGGGGCCGGTGGGGCTGCTGGGGCTGCTGATGGCCAGGATGCTGAACGTGCACTGCATCGGAATCTACCACACGGATTTTCACGCCGAAGCCAGGCACATCATCGAGGATGAATCCGCCTCCAACATCATCCTCTCCTACGAAAGGTGGTTCTATTCCCTGATGGACGAGATCAGGGTGCCCACCAATGAATATGGCAAGATCCTGGAAGAAAGAAACATCCACGCCAAAAACGTGAAGCTGCTGCGGCGGGGAATCGAGGCGGACGACTTTGAGCCTATGCAGGACCGCAAAAACTTTCTGAAAACCGAGCTGGATATCCGGGACGGATTTACCTTACTCTACGCAGGAAGAGTATCGAAGGACAAATCCCTGGACCTCCTCTGCGAGGTGTACCGGCGTCTGGCAAAGACCAGGGACGACGTCAACCTGATCGTGGCAGGAAACGGCCCCTATCTGAGCGAGATGAAAGAGGAACTCGAAAACTACCCCAGAGTCTATTTCACGGGAGCCCTAAGCAGGGATAAGCTTCCCGGGGTATACAATGGAGCAGATGTCTTCCTCTTTCCGAGCGTTACGGACACCTTTGGGATGGTGATCCTGGAATCCCTGTCCTGCGGCCTGCCGGCTCTGGTATCCAACCACGGCGGGCCCAAGGAACTGGTTAGCGGCGGCGGCGGAGCAATTGTGCCAGACCAGAAGCCCGACACCTGGGTCAAAGCTATCCTGAAAATGGTGGAACTGGCGGAAAAAGACCCGGAATCCTACGCACAGTTACGCAACAAAGCCAGGGCCAGCGTTAAGGAAAGCTCGGACTGGGACAGCATCCTGGACGACCTGCTGGGTAAAGACAGCGTCCTGCTTGAGCTGTGAGGAAGGTGAGAGGGCTTACACGGGGAGAAGCCTTTTCACAACACCACTTCCTCACTCGCTTTTTGGCACCATCAACGCTATCAAGCCAACGATGCTTCGGGCGGCCAGGCCCTTGATGAAACCGGCGGGAGTGGGATAGGCCTTGTCTATGATGCCCTGCTCTTTCCAGTAGAGATAGTCCGCGCTGCGTTCCCTGGCGCCTGCCCTGGCGGCGGCCCGGAAAGCGCTGTGGTAGAAGATGTGAAACCATGTGGGCTTTCGCGGACGGCCTGACTCCACTTCTTCCGCGAAGCTTCTGGAAACCCTTGCAATCCTCGCCAGGTCTTTGGCTTTGGGCTGGAAAACGGCGTCCCAGCATTGGATTGGCAGTTCCCGGGCGTGATTGTAGCCCAGTTGATAGAGGGTCTTGCGCAGGAACCTGGTGCCGGTTCTGGCGCCTGCCGCGGCTGTGGTGGTGATTACCAGCGCCTGCCTGCCAAAGAAACGGGGACGGTGAAACACATAAGCCAGGTGGTCGAAGAAATTCTTGGTTTCGGCATTCACATGCAGGATATAGATGGGCGCGCCCACGATAAGGGCGTCCGCTTCCAGCATTTTGTTCAGCACCGGCTCCATGATGGCACGATGCGGGCACAGTTTTTCATCTCTGAGAATGCAGTTGAAACAGCCCAGGCAAAAGGGAAGCTTAAGCTCTTTGAGGCTGAGGTGCTCAAAGACCCAGCCGGGACGCCTGGCAAGCTCCTCCACAACCAGGTTCGCGGCTTTGCAGGTATTTCCCTTCCTGGGGCTTCCGTGAATAACAAGGCATTTTGGCATGGCAGTCTCCTGTTTCTTTTACTCTAATAGATTGGAGGGCGGGAAGATGTCAAGGAAGGCGTGAGGACTCCGCGAGCTGGCGAGAACTGCGCCGGGACATACTCGGTTAGTTGAGCCACAGCCTTAATCACAGCCGCTGAGGCTTTCCAGGATGCTTTCAAAGATGTAGCCCACGTGGATGCGGTTGGTGAGGTCAAGTTTTTCCACATCGACCTCCAGCACCGGGCCTTTGTGGAACCCGAGCTTCACGACATTGGAGCCGTACTCTTTATACCAGCGGTTGAGGTTTTTGATCTCGGTGAACTGCCATCCGCCCTCGACCTCCATTTCCCTGCCGCGCTGCTGTATCCTTTCCCAAGCCAGGGAGGGGCTTCCCTGCAGCAGGATCATCAGGTCAGCCGAGGGAAGCTGCCGGTTCACCGTCTGAAAACGGGTGGTCAGATTGTCCAGTTCGTCGTCGGTGAGCAGCCCGTCGGCATGGAACTGGTTGCAAAATACCAGCAGGTCTTCGGGCAGGGAACGGTCTTTCACATAGCTTCCGGTTCCGCTTTTCCCTTGTAGCCGCTGCCTGGCGCGCATATCCAGATAGTGCATCTGCAGGTCGTAGCAATAGGTTTTCTTGTCGGCCAGGAACTTCCCCAGCAGCGGATTCTCCTCCGGCTTTTCATACAGCCCCTTGATTCTGAGGCTGCGCCCCATGATGGCCGCCAGGGTGGATTTTCCCAAGCCCACGTTTCCGGCGATGGTGATCAGCTTGGGATTGTCCGCCAGATACTGTTCCAGCTTGCGCTCCACGTCTATGGCCTTCAAAGTGGCTTCGGTCTGGGGCAGGGTGACCCATTCGCTGATCCCCGGGCTGGAGACCCTCAGCCCCAGGGCTTTTATCTGCTCCGCCACGAGGTTCACGGTGCGGCGCTGCCATTCTGCCTTTTCCACGGCTTTGTCCGCAGCGATCACCAGCACCGGGCACTTGACGTGGTGCGCCACAAAATCCTCATAGAGGTTGTTCAGGAGTTCGAGGTATTCCGCCGAAATCTCCAGTTCGCTCTTGCGTCCCCGCTGCCGTATCCTTTCCTGGAGGGTGGGGACATCCGCCCTGAAATACACCAGCAGGTCGGGTTCCTTGATCTGTTCCGTCATCAGCCGGTAGTTGCGCTGGTAGGCCATGAACTCCGCTTCGGACATGTGTTTCAGGATGCGCTGGGCTTTGCCGAAGATGTGGTAGTCTTCCGCGAGCGTCCTGTCTTCCAGCACAATCCCCCTGCAGGACTGGATCAGCTTCTGGCGGTCGAGCCTGCCGTTGAAAAATTCGATCTGCGCCATGAAGGCGTTGGCGACGGGGTCATGGTAAAAAGAATCGAGCACGATGGGGTTGAACCTTTCCGGAAAGGCGTAAACCCCCTCAGTGCCGTTTGCCTTGGGATACACGGAGGTGAGAATCCTGTTGAGGGGAGCGGAACTTGCCGCTTCGATAAAGGTGGACTTTCCCACGCCGATGTTTCCCACTATGCCAATGCGGATGTTCTCCATTGTCGTCCTCGCTGTAAGTCTTATGCCTAAGAATCCTCCCGCGCGATCCACGTCAAGAATTTCCTGCCGGTCGATTGCTGCTGCACGCCCAAAAACACCTTGACTGTTTTGCGCCTGCCGCCAAATGTGGATACACGCCGAGTGTCAGGTTCTAAACCATAGGCAAGACCAGGCACCGACAGGGTATGGCGGGAAACGGCCATGCCTCCCTATTTGGAAAGGCGGGAGGCCAAAGATTTGCCTCCCCTCTTCTGCAGCTTACTGGAGGTAAAATGAAGAAGCTGACTTATTTGATCTTTATCGCCCTGCTGCTGTTCGGGCTTTTTGCCTGCAGCGAGGACGACAAACCCACCGAAGCCCGCATCCTGGGATACTCCCTCGATCAATTCATCGACGCCAATACCGTGCGCGCCAAAATCACCAGCGACCCGGAGGACACGGAAGACTACCGTGGGCTGTTCAACTATGAACTTGTCGCCAACGACGGATTCACTCCCCGCCAGGGACAGACAGGTGGCTACGACCTCCCCTGGGAAATCCTGCAGGCAGGATATTTCGTGCCCAGCGACAAATTCAGCACCTGGTTCCCCAGCCACAACCTGGGCGGCGCTTTCAAGGTGAAGAACGCCGAACTCATCCGCCTCTACCGCAAGGTGGTGGTCAGTTGCGGCGCCAGTTCCGCCGATTGCGAACTGCGCGGCCTCACCGTGGAGGAAGTGGAGAACTGGGGCGGAGAGATGGAACCCGCCATCCGCCTCAACCAACTCATCGGCGCAGTGGCGGATTACGATTCCGTGCGCTTTACCGCGCCGGACGGCTATGTGAAATACTATAATCCGAAGCAGATTCAGGACGGTTACTATCTGCTCAACTCCGAAGTCACCACCTTCCCCAGCTTCAATTCCAGCATGCCGGGCAGCCAGAAAAAGTTCAAGAAACTGGCCAGTGTTGAGATAATGGGAGCCGGAGCCGATCCGGAACTGGTGTTTGCGCTTTCCCCGCAGGACAAGGCAGACCTCAGCTTCCCCATTCCCAGGGAACTGGGTTCCTTCCAAAGCACCGATCTCACCGATCTCGCCAAGTGACCGGCACAGCAAGGACGATAATTGTAGTGGGCTGGCTGCTCTTGTGGCTGGCCCCGCTTTGCGCCCAAAACAGCCCCGCGCCTGACGCGCCGGATTCCCTCAAGACCTACCTGCTGGAAACCGTGCGCGTGATCGCCGAAACCCCGGAGGAGTCGATCGGCGCGCTGCAGGTGCTGGAGTTTACCGGCACCCGCGAAGCCTCCACCCTCAACCTCTACGAAGGTTTGCAGGGCATCGCCGGAATCACCAACACCGCCGGCACCAAGGGCGAAAGCAACCTGCGCCTGCGCGGCTTCCGTAAAAACGAGGTCAAAGTCCTTGTCGATGGCCGCCCCCTCAACGCGGGCTATTTCGGCAATGTTGACCTGCATCAGCTTGCCCCTTCCGGAATCCGCGAAATCCGCATCGTAAAAGGCCCCGGCTCCGCGCTTTACGGCAGCGGCGCCATGGGCGGAGTGGTGAACATCATCACCGCCGACCCCGATCCGGAGACCTGGCTGCGGCTCGATCTGCTCGCCAAACGCAACAACGCCAACCGCTTTGCCCTCTCCTCCTCGCATCAACTGGGCGACCTTTCCTACTGGTTTTCCCTGGCCCGGGAAAACAACAATGGCATCGTCCTCTCCCGGGATTTCACCCCCACCCCCTCGGAAGGCGGCGGAGTGCGCGACCACAGCTCCAAAACCCAATACGACATCCATTCCCGCTTCGGCTACAGCCCCTCGGAATTCAGCCAGACCGGACTTTCCGCCGGAATCAGCGTCATTCCCGAGCGGCTCATCGCATCCTCCGTCTATGCCGTGGAATACCGCATGTATGAGGATTGGGCGCGCTACTGGGCTACCCTGGAGCATGAGGCGATCCTCAGCGGTTCACTGCGCCTGAGCGGGCATCTCTATTACGACGGCGGCCGCGACACCTATCTGCTTTACCGGGATGCCGCCCACACCAACCTGCAGACCCGCAGCAAAATGATCTACTCCACCCTGGGCCTTGACCCGCGCCTGGACTGGAGCCCCGGCGCCTCAACCAAGGTCAGCGCGGGATTGCGGGCCGAACGCCTGCACAGCACCCGCAGGGACAACGTGGCCTATCTGGAATGGACTCCCCACTGGCTGGATGTGATCAGCCTCTGGAGCCAGGCCAGCAGGGAGTTTTCCCCCATCTTCAGCGTCAGCGCCAGCCTGGGGTTCAGCGGCAGCCTCACCGACGGCAACGCCTCACCCAAGGTCTTTCCCGAACCCTCCATCGGTTTCTTTTTCAAGCTGCTGCCGGGCGGCGAAAGCTCCCTTTCCCTGGGACGCAACAGCTCTTTTCCAACCCTGCGCCAGCTTTTCTCCGCCGAGAGCGGCAACACCTCCCTCAAGCCCCAGCATGCCCTCAAAGCCGAAGTGGAGCATCGCCAGGAACTGCGCCTGGGAAGCAGGCTCCTCAGCGCCCGCCTGAACCTTTTCTACAACGACGCCCGCGACCTGATCGAGCGGAGGGATGACATTTTCCAGAACATCCGGCGCGTGCAAAGCTGGGGCATGGAATGTTCCCTGCTGGCATCCCCCTTGTCCTGGTGGAACGCGGAACTTGGCTATGGCAACCTGTTTTGGGAAGGGGAGGATGGCTACCGCCTCACCGAGACGCCCCGCAACCAGTTGTGGCTCTCCCAAAGCCTCAAGCTCCCCTGGAGCCTGCAATTCAGCCACCGCGTGGGCTACACGGACAACCGCCTCAGCGAATCCGACATCGGCGGTTACGCTATCCTGCCGCCCTATTGGGTGCACGATGTTTCGCTGGCGCGAGATTTTTCCCGCTTCAAGCTCAACCTGGGCGTGGAAAACGTCTTCGACCGCTACTATGAAACGGAGTGTGGCTTCCCCGCGGCGGGGATAAACTTTTTTGTCTCCCTCTCGGCAGGCATTTAGCGCAACTATTTGTCCTTTAGTTTCATAGGGATGGCAGTACCGGCGCTCGCAGAAGCGCCGCTTATGGAAACTGGCGACCTAACAGAAATAGACCATACCAGACTATAAACCGCGTCATCCCTGGCTGCCGGGGTTCTCGCCGGATCGGTAACGATTGAGCCGTGATTCAGAGCCCAGGGGTGGCAAAGTCCGTTTGCCACAGAGACCGGAGGTCTCTTCCAAACAGGCAACTTCGTTGCCTCTGCCGAACGGACTTCGGCAGCCCAATACCGCGCAATCTGCGTGAACCGCTTGACCCGTGACCCATTGGGGTGGCAAAATCCGTTTGCCACAGAGACCGGAGGTCTCTTCCAAACAGGCAACTCCGTTGCCTCTGCCGAACAGACTTCGGCAGCCCATAGATTATCTGCGTGAACCGCTTGACCCTGGATCCAGTCTTTTAAGGATTTTCCCACCAGTGTTCATACACGACAAATCCAGCCAACCCAATGCTGTAAAACCAGTTAGGGAAATAGTGCCAAGGCCAGCCAGTTGCCTTTGACATTTAATGTTCACAACTGAAACAGTCTTTGCCCTCGTTTGAGAGAGTGAGCTAAGTCTATATATTCCTTAGGTCAACCTTATAATTTATAAGGATGACCTAAGGATGATGGCACCAAACGCTGTAGCAGCAAGGGAGGGCGCTATGAAGGATTATGCGGATTATTGCTGTTGTTTTTGGTGAATGTAATACTATATTGTTTGCTTTATTTATGAATGATGGTGAAAAGGTGGAATGGTGTAAAAGGCAGTTCAGCGACCGCCAGTACAATGTGGCGGCGCTTGCCATAGCGCCGTTTGAGATTGCCACCCAGCCCTGAAACAAAGCACTCCAGACAATAAAGCCGTGATAACATGTTATTTAGCTTGGTTGGCATTGTTTCTGGGTTGGGTGGTAATTTGAGGCCTCAAAAGACTGGATCCCGGGTCAAGCATACGCTTGCCCGGGATGACACAGTGTATAGTCTGATATGTTTTGTTGCGGGATCGGGTGGTTGTTTCTAAAAGACTGGATCCCGGGTCGCAGCCCGGGATGACACAGTTAATAGCCTGGTGGGCTTGTTTCGGGGGAACCTTTCCACCATTTCACCTTTCCACCTTTCCACCTCAAAACACCTTTCCACTTCAAAAACACCTTTCCACCTTCAAATATCCTGCTGATCCTGTCGATCCTGTTATCCGCGTTCTATTACCCATTCCACCTTTCCGCGAACCTTTTCAAAAGATGGTTACCGGGGGTATGTGGCGGCAGGCTCAGGCCTGGGCCAGGCTCTGTTTATAGGCTTTGAATTTCGCCAGCAGTTCTGCGTCGTCCAGTGCGAGGATCTGGATGGCGAGCAGGGCGGCGTTTTTGGCTCCGCCGATGGCAACGCAGGCCACCGGAACGCCCGGGGGCATCTGGGCAATGGAAAGCAGGGCGTCCATTCCGCCCAGTCCTCCACTGGCCAGGGGCACCCCGATCACGGGCAACGCGGTGTGGGAAGCGATCACTCCCGGCAGATGGGCAGCCATGCCTGCCACGGCGATGATCACCTTCACCCCTTCCGCCGCGGCGTTTTTGGCCAGGGCGGCGGTGTTTTCCGGTTTGCGGTGGGCGGAGGAGATGTGCAGGTCATGCTCCACCCCAAATTCCGCCAGGGTCTGGCCGATAGTCTCGGCGGCGGCAAAATCGCTCTTGCTGCCCAAAATTACTCGCACCGCGGGCATGGTTATTTGTTCTGTTCTTCTGTGACTACGGTGAGCAGTTCGTGGATTTCCTTGGTGCTGGTGGCGGTGGCGAAAGAATCCAGGACACCGGAGTTCATGATCAGCTTGGAGATGTAGGAGAGGCTGAAGAGGTGCTGTTTGTCGTTGTGCAGCAGCAGCATGAAGAAGATGTTGACCGGTTTGTTGTCCGGGGCGTCGAAATCCACCGGCTCGGAGCTGCGTCCGAAGAGGATGCTGGGTGTTTTGATCTTGGACGGATGGAGATGGCGGGGGTGCAGCAGCGCCACGCCGTGGCCGATGGCGGTGGAGATCAGCTCCTCGCGGGCAACCACCACTTCGTAGAGCCAGCGTGCGTCACGCACCAGCTTGAGCTGCTTGGCCTTCTCGCTGAGGATGCGGATGGCGTCGTATTTGTTTTCCGCCGTAAAATCCAAAAAGATGTTTTCCGGCCGCATATACTCTTCAAAGTGGCAGATGACGCGCTTGAGCGCAAGCAGTTTTTCGTCCACTTCATTGAGGTTGTCCAGCCATGCGTTGAGGGAGTCTTCGTCGATCTTGACGTTCTTTCCCACCAGCTTGGTCTCAAAGACTTCGCTGTTGATCATTTCCACGATAACGCGCTCGGAAACCTTGAGTCTTTTGGCCGCCTCTGCCTTGGACAGATATTTCTTCGCCATATTAACCTCCTGTGGTTGGGCGGGCAAAATGCCGAAAGCTAACTGTATCAATGTTTATCTTGACAAAGATAGAGCTTTTTCTGAGCATGGCATAATGGTCAAGTTATTTATTCGTCTGGCACTGCTCTGCGTTGTACTTTCAGGTTGCTCATATTCCGTCTATTCAAATGCTTACCCGCATTTGAAAAAAGTTGCCGTGCGCGCTTTTGAGAACCGCTCGGCGGACTATGACCTGGGCGACAAACTGCTGAACAGCCTCTCCCAGGAGTTTGCCAACGACGGCCGCCTCAAGCTGGTCACCCAACAGCCGGACTGCACCCTGGAAGGCAGCATCAACAGCTTTGAGGAAAACATCTACAGCTATGACGCCGCCAACAACGTGCAGGACTACCAGTTGCGCCTGGTCTGCAGCGTTACCTTCACCGACCTGATCAACAACCAGGTGATCTGGGAAAACAAAGCCCTGCAGGTCACCTGCAACTATGCCGTGTCCGAAGGCAGCACAGCGCAGTTTAGCAGCAAAGAGGAAGCCACCAATGAGCTCATCTCCCTACTCTTCAAAGCCATCATCCAAAACACCCTCGAAACCTGGTAAGGGTATGCGCCTGAACCGCTTTCTGGCCGAATGCGGCCTGGGTTCGCGCCGGAGGGTGGAAGAACTGGTGCTGGACGGGCGCATCCTGGTGAACGGCGAGGTCTGCCGCGACCTTAGCTGCCAGGTGAATCCCCAGGCGGACGAAGTGGCGCTGAAAGGCAAGGGCGTGCTCTCCCTTCCCGCGGAACAGCAATATCTGATGCTGAACAAACCGCGCGGCTACGTGGTGACCGCCCGGGACGAATTCAAACGCCAGACCATCTATGACCTGCTGCCGGAGCGGGCTTCCAAGCTGCGTTACGCGGGCAGGCTGGACAAGGATTCCGAAGGTCTGCTGCTGCTCACCACCGACGGCGAACTGATCAACCGCCTCTCGCATCCGCGCTACAAGGTGGAAAAGGTTTACAAAGCCACGATCAGCCGCCGCCTCAGCAAACAGGAACTGGACAGCCTGCGCAAGGGAGTGCAGATCGAGGGCGGGCTGACCCGCCAGGCCGGGGTCTTTGTGAAAAGCAGCTCCGAGAGCGGCATGACCCTGAAGTTCGTGATCACGGAAGGGCGCAAGCGGCAAATCCGCCAGATGGTGGAAGCCGTGGGCGCCAAGGTGCTCACGCTCAAACGCCTGCAGTTCGGAACCCTGCATCTGCGCGACCTTCCCGCCGGACGCTGGAGGCCGCTGACCCAGCAGGAAATCCGCTCACTCAAATCCATCACCGGGGAAAACAAGCATGAAAATAGCACTGCTCGGCCTGCCCAAAAGCGGTAAGACCACAATCTTCAACGCCCTAACCCGCGGCAACGCCTCCACGGACAAATATGCCCCGCCTGCCCACGAAGCCAATGTGGGAGTGGTGCAGGTGCTGGATGAGCGCATCACCCGCCTGAGCGAACTCTATAAACCAAAAAAGACTATCTATGCACATATAGAATACCGGGATTACCCCGGCATCTTCTCATCCCGCGCGGAGAATCCGGACAACGCGCTGTTTTCGGACATCAAGGCCTGCGAAGGCTTCGCCTTGGTGCTGCGCGCCTTTGCGGACGAAGAACTGGACGGCCTCTACGGCCCCGCCGACCCCCTGCGCCAACTGGGCGAATTTGAGGACGAGATGATCATCAGCGACCTCATCGTGGCCGAAAAACGCCTGGAAAAGATCGAACTGGGCTACAAGCGCGGGGTGAAGACCCCCGCCATCCAGTTTGAGGAAAAGGTGCTGCGCGCCTCCTGTGAACACCTGCAGGACAACCTCCCCCTGCGCGGCCTGAAACTGTATCCCGAAGAGGAAAAAGTCCTGCGCGGCTTCCGCTTTTTCAGCCAGAATCCGCTGCTGGTGCTGCTCAATGTGTCCGAAGACGAATATACCGCCCATGATGACCTGAAAGCCCAAATCGCAGCCCGCGGCCACGCCGTGGAAGTGATCGCCGGACGCTTTGAGGAAGAACTCAGCAAGCTGGATGAGGAGGAAGCAGCCGCCTTCATGGAAGACATGGGCATCGGCGAAAGCATCCGCGACCGCCTCACCCACCTCTGTTACAAGATGTTGGGTTACCTCAGCTTTTTCACCGTGGGGGAAGACGAAGTGCGCGCCTGGACTATCACCCGCGGGGACAACGCCGTCACCGCCGCCGGAAAGATCCACTCCGACCTCGCCCGGGGCTTCATCCGCGCAGAATGCTTCAAATATGACGACCTCATCGCCCACGGCTCCGAAAAAGCCCTGCGCGAAAAGGGGCTGTTCAGGCTGGAAGGCAAGGAATACCTGGTGCAGGACGGCGACATCATCTCCATCCGCTTCAACGTCTGAGGAATAGCAATGGCAAGCCGCGGAAACAGCAAAACACGTTCCAGACGACAGTCTTTCAAGGCCTGGCACAAGCGCCTGATCGCCGGAGCGCTCACCCTGCTCAGCCTGCTTGTCTTCCTTTCCCTCATCTATGGCAAGGAATCAATCCTGCGGGACTACCAGCAGCTCAGCTACAGCGGCCACATGCTGAGCTGGTTTTTCCAGCCCTACCTGCAGACCGCCAACCTGATCGGTGTGTTCGGCGCGGTGATCAGCTATATCTTGCTTTATCTTTTCGGCTACTGGCTGTCGCTCCTGGGTTCGTTGCTGCTGATGGTGGTCTCGCTGCAATATTTTTTGGAGCCCGAAGCCCATCACGGGCGGCAAAAGAGCTATTTGCTGCTCATCACCGCCTTTTTGCTGCAAATCCTGTTTTGCAATCCTTTGGCCGAGTATCAGCACAGCGTTATTCCCCTCTTTGTGCGCAAGGTGCTATATGCCGTCTTCCGCGGCCCCGGCTCCTCCATCATCCTGGTGGGAGGCATCGTCCTCAGCCTGGTGCTGTTCTTTGAGTTCCGGCGCATCAAGCAGTGGCTTGCCTTTTTGCGGGAGGATTTTGCCCGCCGCCGGGAAGCGCGGCAGGACAGTGCGCAGCAGCCCCGTCCCAACATCAACCCCGATGCCCCGCCTGCCCCTCAGCCGGTGATCCAAAACCACAGCCAGCCGGAAGAGGAGCCGCAGCCCGTACCCGCTCCCCAAAAGCGGGAACCCACCCCGGAAGCCAAGCCCGCGCCGCGTCCCCAGCCTGTTTCTGAAGACGGCGAGGAGCGGGAATATGTGATGCCATCCATCGAAGACTTTTTGGAAAGCCCCGTCAAGCTTTCAGAGCGCGACCGCAAAGAGATCGAGAGCCAAATCCTGGAAACCAGCCAGATCCTCCAGAGCAAACTGGCGGAGTTCGGCATCGAAGCCGAGGTGCGCAACGTCAATATCGGCCCCATTATCACCCAGTATGAGCTGGAACCAGCCAAAGGGGTTAAGGTGAGCCGCTTTACCTCCCTGGCGGACGACCTCGCCCTGGCCATCAAGGCCAAAAGCATCCGCGTGCAGGCGCCCATCCCCGGCCGCGGCCTGATCGGCATCGAGATTCCCAACCTCACCCGGGACATGATCTATCTGCGCGACCTCCTGCTCTGCGAGGAAATCCGCAACAGCAAGAACAAGCTGGTCTTCGGACTGGGCAAGGACATCGCCGGACGCCCCGTGGTCACCGACCTCGCCAAGATGCCCCATCTGCTGATCGCGGGAGCCACCGGCAGCGGCAAAAGCGTGTGCATCAACACCATCATCATGAGCCTGATCCTGCGCGCCACGCCGGATGACCTGCGCCTCATCCTCATCGACCCCAAACGGGTGGAACTGGCAGGCTACAACGACCTGCCACACCTCATCGGCTCCGTGGTCACAGAACCCGAAAGCGCCCTGGAAAACATGTATTGGGCGGTGAAGGAGATGGAACGCCGCTACGAGCTGCTGCAGGAAGCCAGGGTGCGCGACATAAACGGCTACAACGAACGCGCCGCGCTGGATAAGGACCTGGAAAAGCTGCCCTTTATCGTGATCATCGTGGATGAGTTTGCCGACCTCATCATGACCAGCGGCAAGGATATCGAACTGCCCATCACCCGCCTCGCACAGATGGCACGCGCTGTGGGCATCCACATCATTCTGGCCACCCAGCGCCCCTCTATCAAGGTCATCACCGGAATCATCAAGGCCAACTTCTCCGCGCGCATCGCTTTCCAGGTGTCCTCCCGGGTGGATTCCCGCGTGATCCTGGACACCATCGGCGCGGAACGCCTGCTGGGCAGCGGAGACATGCTCTTCATGCCCCCGGGCAAAGCCATCGCGGAACGCATCCACGGCGCCTATGTGTCCGACCACGAAATTGCCCGGGTCTGCGAATTCATGAGCATGCAGCCCAAACCCCGCCAGGAATTCAATGTTACGATGGAACAAGAGGGCGAACTGGGTGTCCTTGACTATGACGACGAGCTGTTCCCTGAAGCCGCCCGCGTGGTGGTGAGCGCCAACACAGCCTCAGTTTCCATGCTGCAGAGGCATTTCAAGATCGGCTACGCCCGCGCCGGACGCCTGATTGACCTGCTGGAGCGGGCACGCATCATCGGCCCCCATCTGGGCAGCAAATCCCGAGATGTGCTGGCCACCCGGGATGAACTTATCCGCCTGGGCTTGATCCGCGAAGATTGACCGCGGGCAGGATTTTCCCCGTTGGAGAGTATGATTTTTAACGAGAGATGCCGCATTGTCCGCGTCTTTCAGTCAATGAACGCAAAGGAATAAACAATGACCGCAAAGAGGATGACCGCCCTGCTGGCCTGCCTGTTGCTGCTTGGCAGCCTGCAGGCGGCTGTGAGCCAGGCCCAGCTCTATCAGAAGATGCGCGCCGCCTATGGCTCGCTCAAGACCTATCAGGCGGCTGTGAGCCAGAGCAACCACTATACCCAGTTGAAGCGCACCATCAGCTACAGCGGGATGATCTATTTTACCCCCGGGCGCATGCTGATGAGCTTTTCCAGTCCCTCGGTGCAGCGCCTGCAGATTCGGGATGGCCAGGTGGAGCTTTACGACGCGGCCTCCAAGACCCTGCTCCGCGCGCCCATGCAGCCGGAGTTTGGCAAGATGAACCCGGTGGAGATACTTGACCTCTACTGGCAGAAATCGCGGGTCTCCGTCACCAGCGAAACCGCTCGCCAGGCCAGCGTTAGCCTCAAACCCAAAAACGACAAGCTGATCAGCAGCCTGTCCGCCACCCTGGACAAAAAGAGCGGACTGGTCACCTCGCTGAGCTACACCGACAAAAGCGGTAACCAGGTCACCTACAAGTTCAGCGGCATCAAGACCAATGCCCCGATTCCCGCCTCGGTGTGGAACTTCAGCTATCCCAAAGACGTGCAGGTGATCGAACAATGAAAAGGAGATGTCTGTGATTGCCCTGATTATGGCCGGAGGTTCCGGCACCCGCTTCTGGCCCGCCAGCCGCGCCAGCCAACCCAAACAATTTCTCCGCGTGACTGGCGACAAGTCCATGCTGCAACTCACCTTTGACCGCCTGGAAGCCCAAATCCCCGCCCACAAGATCTACGTGGTGACCGCCGGAAGCCAGGCGCAACTGGTGCGCGAACACCTGCCCCAACTGCCCCCGGAAAATATCATCATCGAGCCCTTTGGCATGAACACCGCCCCCTGCATCGCCCTTAGCGCCGCGCATCTGGCAACCATCTATCCACAAAAGGAAGCCATGCTGGTGCTGCCCGCGGATCACGTGATCCTGGACGTCCCCGCCTTTCTCCGCAGCGTAAACCTGGCGGAAAAGGTGGCGCGGCAAGGGGCTCTGGTCACCTTCGGCATCGTGCCGGAGTATCCCGCCACCGGCTATGGCTACATCGAAGCGGGGGAAGAGCTTGAGCCGGGCGTGAGGAAGGTCTCCCGCTTCAAGGAAAAGCCCGACCTTGCCACCGCCACGGAGTTCCTGCGCCAGGGCAACTTCTATTGGAACAGCGGCATGTTCTGCTGGACTCTGGCCTCGATCGAAGCCGCCTTCCGGAGCCACCTGCCCCGCGCGCTGGAAGTGGCTGGCCAGACCCTTGCCCTGCTCAAGGGCGGCGCTGACCAGCAAAAGGTGAATGACGCCTATGCCCAAATGCCCCGCGTGCCGGTGGATATCGGCATCATGGAGCCCGCCTCCAACCGCGCCGTGATCCCCGTGAGCATTGGCTGGAACGACGTTGGTTCCTGGAAAGCGCTGGCGGACATCTCCCCGGCGGATGGCGAACAGAACCACTTTCCCGCAGGAGGCCTGGCCCTGTCCTCGCGGGACAACTACATCTACAGCGGTAAATACGTGGCTCTCATCGGCGTGGAGGGGCTTTGCGTGGTGGAGACCGCGGACGCCATCCTGGTCTGTTCCAAAGAGCGCAGCGAGGACGTTAAGAAGGTCGTGGAGCATCTGCAAGAACAAAAGAAGGAAGAACTGCTTTGAAAAAACTGATTACTATGACCCTGCTGGCTCTGCTGGCCTGCCTGGCCTGGGCTGAATTCGCCCCCGATACGGAACTTTCCAGCTACCGCGGCGTGATCGAACTGCGCGGCAGCCAGACCTGGCTGCTGGATGATTCCGGTGACAGCCTGCGCCTGCTGCTTGCCCCGCGCAGCCTGCTGGACAGCCTGGGACTGCATCTGGCTGAAGGTGACACTGTCGCGGTGGAAGGCTGGCGCGACAATGAGCTCTTTTTGGTGGGCAGGCTGTGGCGCGGCGCGGACGATTCCAACCCCTGGCTGCTCAGAAACCTGGACGAAGCTTCGCTGGAAACAGGTGGCGTGTCTGACTACCGCGTGAACGGCGGAAAGTGCATCGGCTGCAAGCTTTGCGTTTCCCGCTGCCCGACCGGCGCCATCACGGTGGTCAACCGCAAGGCGCAGATAGATCCCGAACTCTGCACGGAGTGCGGCATCTGCATTGAAGGCTACGGCAAGTTCAGAGGCTGCCCGGTGGGAGCCATTGAAAAAGAATAAGGCCTGGAGACGCCTGAAGCCATGAAACAGTGGACGATTTACCTGCGGGCGGTGCTGGCCATGCTCTTTTGGGCGGTCACCTTCGTCTGGATCAAGGTGGCGTTGGTCACCTACCGTCCTTACGAGATCGTCTTTTTGCGCCTGCTGCTGGCCTCCGCGCTGCTGTTTGTGGTCACACGCCTTTTTCGCCAGAGTGAAAAAGTATCAGGCAAAGACCTCCGCTATCTGATGCTGGTGGCTTTCTGCGAGCCTTTCATGTATTTCATCGGCGAAGCCAACGGGATGCAATATGTGTCCCCGACCCTGGGCTCGCTGATCATCTCCACCATCCCGCTGGTGAGTGCGCTGGGCGCCTGGATATTCCTCAAGGAAAGGATTTACCCCCTGCTGATCGTGGGGCTGCTGGTCTCTTTTTCCGGCGTGGCGCTGCTCAGTTTTGCCGAGCCCGACCTCCACGGAACCCTCAAAGGCGTGCTGCTGCTCATGGTGGCGGTCTTTTCCGGGATGTTCTACGGCATCACGGTGCGGCGCATGACCCTCAAATACCGCTCCCTCACCATCGTGACCTGGCAAAACTTCTTTGGCATGCTCTACATGCTGCCCCTTTTCCTCTACTACGACCTGGGGCATTTCCTCACCGTGCGCCATTCCGCAGTCGGCCTGCTCACCATCGCCGCCATGAGCGTCTTCGCCAGCGTGGGCGCCTTCTTGCTCTACACCGGAGTTATCCGCGAGCTTGGCCTGATCCGCTCCAACGTCTTTACCAACCTCATCCCGGTCTTCACCGTGTTCCTGGCCTTTTTCATCCTGGGCGAACGCCTCAGCCTCCGGGGCGCGGCGGGAGTTACGCTCACCGTGCTGGGACTGCTGATCTCTCAATCCCACGATCTGCGGCAGTTGCGGCGCAAGAGCTTGAGCAAAAATCTTTCCCAAAGTGGAATGTAACATGCATGTATAATTTCTGGATAAAAATTAAAGTTGACGAGGTTTAGATGAGTTCAACTGTCAAACATACTTTGCTTTGCGCCTTGCTGCTCCTGGTTTTTGCGACCGCAGCCGGGCAGACCCTGCGCTTTTCGGTGAGCCCCTCCGAGCTCAAGCCGGGAGACAAGGGAGTGTTGCGCGCCACGGTCTCCTTCCCGGACTCCATGAAGCAATCCTACGACCCCTCCGAGGGAGAATCGCCCTATTTCTTCCTCAGCGGAGACAGCCCCGCACTCAGTTTTGGCAAGCTGAGCTACCCCAAGCCGACCAAGGTATCCTCCGATGGCTTCTGGGTTTACTACAAAAGCGTGACCCTCAGCCTGCCCTTCACCGTGAAGGCCAATGCCAAGCCGGGCAAAGTGGCTGTCAATGCGACCTTTGGCTACAACCTCTGCCACAAGACCACCGGCTTCTGCGGAATGCCTTCCGAGGAAAGCCGCCAGCTCAGCCTGCAGATTCTGCCCGGTGACCCCGGCAGCCCCGCCGCCACTGTGGACGAGGCCAGCCCGGAAGAACAGCCCGGGGAGGAGGAACCCGCCGCGCAGACGGAGCCTGCCGCCGAGCCTGAGAACGCCGCGGAAAGCAAGACCAGCGCCGGCAGCATCCTCTTTTACATGCTGATGGCGATACTGGGCGGGATAGTGCTGAACTTCACCCCCTGCGTGCTGCCGATCCTCCCCATCCGCGCCATGAGCATGGTCAACCAGGCGCAGAAGGACGTCACCAAAGTGCTGCTGCACACCCTGGTTTACACCCTTGGCGTGCTGATCTCCTTCGGCTCCATCGCCGCCGTGTTCATCATTGCCCGCCTTTCCGGCGTGAACCTCACCTACGGGTTTTTGAGCCAGAGCCTCACCTACAACATCATCATGCTCAGCATCCTCTTCCTCTTCGGGCTTTCCCTGCTGGGAGTCTGGCAGATGACCCTGCCGGGGATGAACGCCGCCGCCAAGACCTCCTCCAAAAAGGGCTACGCGGGCTCATTCTTTGGCGGCATCTTTGCTTTCCTGATGGGCTTCAGTTGCATGGGCCCCTTCATGGGCCCGGCGCTGGAAGTGGCCGTGCGCCTGTCCTCTCCGCTGCTGATGATCTTCTTTTTGCTCATCGGCCTTGGCTTTGCCCTGCCCTTCATCCTGATCAGCCTCTTCCCCAAAGCGCTCAAGCTGATTCCCAAACCCGGCGAATGGATGAACATCTTCAAGGAAGTGATGGGCTTTCTATTACTGCTGCTGACCTGGAAATACTTCAGCAACATCTGGGGCCTAACCAAGAGCGGAGCCTACCTGCTGGACACCGCCCACTTCGTGGTCTTCCTTGGCTTCGCGGCCTGGCTCTACGGTCGTTTTGTGCGCATGGAAAACAGCAAGGCCGTGCAATATATCTTCACCCTGCTGACCCTGGCGGTGATCGTGTTTGCCGCCTGGAACTACCTGCCCTGGAAGGAAAAGCACGTCCCGCCGCAGAGCGCCGCCGCCCTGGTGGACGGGATGCAGCCTGCCGACCACGAGGGCTGGTATGTCTTTACCCCCGAACTCTTTGACAGGCTCCAGGCGGAAGACAAGACCGTGTTTCTGGACATCGGCGCCGCCTGGTGCACCAACTGCAAGACCAACGAGAAAAAAGTCCTGCATCAGGAAGATATCGCCGCGGAGTTCAAAAAGCTCGGCGTGGTAACCCTCAAGGGCGATTTCACCAACGGCGACCCGGTGCTCAAGGACTGGATCCAAAAGGGCGGCAGCATCGGCGTTCCCTTCAACGTGCTCTACATCCCCGGCCAGGAGCCGGTCAAGATGCCGGAGCTTTTCAGTAAAAAAGACCTGCTGGACGCCCTGTCCCGCGTGCCAGCCAGGGAGGGTAAATGAGACTAAAAATAATCCTTATCCTGCTGTCCATCACGGCTTTGCTGCTGTTGGGCTGTGACCGTTTTGAACGCGAGCTGGTGCAACCCTTCCAGCCCGCCGACTTCTCCGCCGAGCTTTTCACCCCCCTGGGAGAATCTTTGCAATCGGCAACCGCCGACAACCTCGATCCGGTGCTGAACTTCTTTTCTCCCTATTACCTGCACTCCGGCAGCACCCAAGCGGAACTCAGAACCTGGCTGGGCGGCATCTACCTGCTGGAAGCCGAGCCGGTTTTCGAGGTCAGCTTCAGCCGCGTGCGCCAAGTGTCTGCATCGAGCGCCGTGGCGGATTGGCGCCTCAAGGCCAGGCGTCCGGACTGGGGCGAGGTGCTGGTGGACACCACCTTTGTGGATGACGAACTAATCCGCCTCAGCGACGGCTGGAAGTTTCTGGGCAACGGCCTCTCATCCACGGGGCAAGTCTCCAAACAGCACGTGATCGTGGAATACTTCACCTTCCTGGGCTGCCCCAACTGCCCGCCCGTGGAAGCCAAGCTGCGCAGCCTGGCAGCCCTCTATCCCGGACGCTTCACCTTCATGGAATACCACACCAGCCCGCCGCTGCAGGCAGAACCTAACACCACTTACAACTATTACACCGCCGGACTGCCCAACGCTTCCGTCCCGCTTTCGGTGCTGCAGGGGCAGACCCTCCTGCAGGGCAACCAGGAAGCAGTCCTGAATTCCTATGTGACCGCCACCCAGGGCTTTGCCGCCCAGGAAAGCGGCATCTCCTATGGGCAGCCCAGCTTCGCGGTCAACGGCCGCGACATCAGCGGAAACATCGTGCTGAACTGCAATCAGCCGGATCTAAACACCGCCGGCATGGTGCTGAACGTAGTCCTCATCGAGGAGGAAGTCACCGCCCAGGGACAGACCCGCCACAACGTGGTGCGCGGCAAGGCCAGAATCCCTCTCACCGCCGCCAGCCTCGGGCAGCCAGTCTCTTTCCTACTGCGTTCCGCGACGGAAATCGCCGAAGATTGCGCCCTGGTGATCTTCGCCCAGACCATGCCCTCCACCTTCGATGGCCATGCCACCATCCACGGCGGCATCAAGACCAACCTTTTCGGAGACAACATCAAGTGACCAAATCTCTTGCAATCCACTGCCGTCCCCGGGATACCGCCCCCATTTCCAACCCTGGCTCTGCCTGGGGTCAACCTGGGGTCAACCTTATAATTTATAAGGATGACCTAAGGATGATCACGCCAGGAATTCTGGTGTCAAATGAGGGCGATATGAGGGGAAAAAAGGCAGTGAAACTTGTCCAAACCAACAACTTACATTATATTAAGAATATAGGAGCAATACAATGAAACTGTGGCTTTGCGTAATCATCCTCGCGCTGTTGGCGGGTGCGGCTTTTGCCGATCCGCTGCCGGAATTCAGGCTGCCGGACGAGACCGGCAAGAACGTGGCTCTCTCAGATCTCGTGGGCAAAGGCCCCCTGATCGTGGATTTTTGGGCGGATTACTGCCAGCCCTGCAAGCTGGCGATGCCCCATCTGGATGCCCTGGCGCGCAAATATGACAGCCTTACCGTGGTGCTGGTCTCCCTGGACGCCCCCAAGGCGCAGGCCAAGGCGCGCGCTTTTTTGAAGAGCAAGGGTTACAAGTTCGTCACCCTCTTCGATCCCGACAAAACCCTGGCCAAAAAGCTGAACGTGGTCAATCCTCCCCACACCTTCATCGTGGACAAAGAGGGCGAGATCGTGTGGTCGCACCTGGGATTTGAAGCGGGCGCGGAAAAGGAATATGAGGCGCAGGTTCGCCAGGTCATGGGCCTGGAGGAGGAAAAGGCAGGCGAGGAAAAGGATTGCGACTGCCCGCCTGATTGCCCCGGACGCACTTCCAAAGAGGCTTGCGGATGCGAAGATTAGTATTTGCCCTGCTTTTAGTGGCGCTGTGCGCCGGACTGGCAGCCCAGAAATCGCCCATTGTCAACGGCCTCAACGAGGCGCGCTTCATCTGGCGCGCCGCGGAGGACTCCCTCAACACCTATTTTGAGGACAGCTTTTCCTTCAGCCTGGCATACAATTACTTCACCTTCGGGCTCAAGTTCAACGCCGGGCTGCCCAGATACAGCACCGACCAGAACCAGCTTCTGGACGAGCTGCGTCCCGACGCCCTGGGCTGGGACTGGGAAGACCTCTATGCCAGCTATGCCCGCGACGCCTGGCTCATCCACGCCGGAAAGATGGAGGAGACCTTTGGCAGCGGGATGGTCTTCCGCAGCTATGAGAACGTGGAACTGGACGAGGATTACCGCGTTACCGGCTTCAAGTTCGGCTATGACCGCGGCCTCCGCCTCAAGGCGCTGTATTCCGGTTACTCCGGTGGCTGCGGAGGGGACAAACTGGACCTGGCTTACGGAATGGATGCCGAATATCCCGTGCTGCAACCCCTCACCCTGGGCGCAACCGCCTTTTCCGCGCAGAGCTATGTGGGAACAAAGTATCTGCAGGACAACGTATTGGGCGGACGCGCCAAGCTTCGCAAAGGCCCCCTGGAAGCCGGAGTGGAATACGCCAGCCGCGACAAGGTGGACAACCCGGACAACGGCAACGCGGTCTATGCCGATGCCTCCCTCTCCCTGAGCCTGCTGCAATTCGGCGCGGCTTACAAGTATTACGACAATTTCAACTATTACAACAATTTCCAGGATCTGCCCCTCGCCAACCACCACAGCGAAACGCTCTCCGATGGACAGGCCTCCGGCTCCGATGAGCAGGGATTCCAAGTCTGGACTATCTTCAGCCTGCCCCGCGACCTCACCCTAAATCTGGACTATGCCGAGGCCTGGGACAGCTCAAAGAAGCTGCGGATGAACGACTTCTACGCCGGATTGGACTGGATGAGGGGAAATCTGAACGGCACCCTCTCCTTCAGCTATCTGGAAAAACTGGATGAAAGCGACACGGAACTGCTGGACGGCAACAAAAACCGCTGGCAGAAAGAATACTATCCCGGCTTTGTGCTCAGTTTCCCCGCCTGGGGCTACCAGCCCACCCTGACGGGCGAATTCAAGGCCGTCGCCAAGGAATCCGTGATGCAAAGCGAACAGAACGGCGTCAGCTACGACCAGCTTTACGAGAGCAGCCACTATGAGCCAAAGCTGCAACTGGATGTGGCTTTGGGCAAGCTTTCGCTGGCGCTGGGAGCCCAAGCCTGGTGGGAGGATTTCTCTTCCATCGGGGACGGCACCTACTGGCCCAACCTGGAAGCCAAATATCCCATCCTCGGCGGCACCGACCTGGTGGTGTTCGTGGGCCGCGAGGCCGGAGGAAAGGTCTGCCGCAACGGCGTTTGCCGCTATATGGCACCCTTTTCCGGTCTGAGGGTGGATCTGAATACAAGATTTTAACTGAGGAGTTCCCATGAGAAACGCTCTTTTGATGCTTTTGGCGCTGGCTTTGCTGCCCCTGGCGGCAAATCCGCAATACTATCCGCTTACCGCGCTGGCGGAGGGTTTTGGCGCCTCCAACGACCCCTACAGCGATTTTGCCTTCCAAAACCTGAACGCGATCTGGAACCAGACCAACCCGGAGGAGTTCGTCTCCTGCCACTTCTACCACGCTTCAGGCAATCTGACCACGCCCAGCGTTGAAAACTGGATCAGCACCCAGGGCGTGACGGCTTACCCCACCGTCGGCATCAACGGCAACCCGGTGATAATCGGCAACGTCCCGGCAGGTTACTATTGGAACGCGGTTTCCCAGTCCCTCTACAAGTCTTCGCCGCTCAGGATGGAGCTGGTTTCCTTCAATTCCTCCACGGGCAGCGCGGTGGTCACCGTCACCAGCCTCGATCCCGACCTGGCGCCTGGGAACTACACCCTGGTCTGGTATCTGCTGGAAAACGGCGTGCAAGGAAAGGACAATGTGGCGCGCCTGGCGGAAACGCAGTCCATCACCCTGCCTCCGACAGGTCAGCAGAGCAGTTTCAACCACAGCTTCAGCCTCGATCCCGCCTGGAACCAGTCCAACCTGTGGATGGCAGCCTCGGTGCGCACCACGGCTCAATCGGCCATCCTGCAAAACGTTTCCTCCCTGCCCAATCCCTCGCACCGCCTGCGTGCCGCCATGGATTGGGATCCCGCGGCGCTGGTGGCTCCTCCCAACGACACCTTCAACTCGCCCACGCTCTGGATCTTCAACACCGGAGAGTCGGGCAACATGACCATGCAAATAGTGGTGGATGAAGAAGATGTGGCTGCCGATCCGCTGGATTGGTATTTTAACTATTGCGACGAGGAAGGCGGCTGCTATCCCGGCGGCATGGCTCTGCCCCTGGTGCTCGGAGCGGGAGAAGCCAAAGCCTTCCACCTCAACCTGTGGGTGGGCAGCACCGGACGGGTGAAGTTCCATTTTGAGATCAACTCGCAGCAGTTGGGCACCTTCCGCATCCCCTTCGTGGTGCGCACCACGGATTATGTGGGCGTATCAGACGAGCTGCAGGCGCCTTCCGCCCTGCGCGTGACCGGCAACCATCCCAATCCCTTCCGCGCTTCCACGGTCTTTACTGTGCAGGCGCCGAAAGCAACCGGACAGGCGGTGGTGGAAATCTACAACTCACGCGGGCAAAAGGTGGATCAGGTGCTCACCGGAAACCTGCGTCCCGGCGTCAACGAAGTCCTCTGGCAGGCTCCCGCGGGGCTGGCCAGCGGAGTATATTTCTACCGCCTGCAAGGAGATGCTTCCCCCGCCCGGAAGATGCTGCTAATCAAATGACACGGATTGTAAAGAAACTGCTGCCCCTCCTGCTGCTGGCCTGCCTCGGCACCTTGGCCGCATCGCCGCTTTCAGAGGAGTTTGAACAGCGGGTGCGCGCCACCCAGAGCGCGGAAGAGGGCCTGGTGGTGATCAACGAATACGCGCAGAAAATGACCGAACTGGAAGACCTGCGCGTCCTGCAAAACTATTGGATGCGGGCGGATAAAGGCGCCAGCCAGCAGCACTTTGCCGACCTGCACGACCGCCAGCCGGATTCCCCCGTCTATTATTACCTGTGGCTGCGCGGTTCCGAAAGCCAGTTGCAGCAACTGCGCGGGGGACGCCAGCTCACCAGCCGCTTTCCCGATTTCTATTGGGGATACCGCCTCTTCAGCTCCACCTATTCACAGGCCTGGCTGGACAAGGACGCTCCCGCGGATCTGCAACAGGACATACGGGACAATCTGGACAAGGATTTGAAGCTGCTGAAAAAAGGCCTGAAGAGCTTTGGCGATGATTCCTACCTCCTGCTTGCCCTCTATCACCTCCACAACGCCAAAGAGGATTACAACGAGGCGGAAGGGGCGCTGCTCCGTCTGCGTGACCCCCAGGCTATCGAAATGAACTTCCAGATCGTGCTGGATTTCATCACCAAGACCAAGCGCAGCCGCGCCTTCGAGGCCCTCTATCCCCAGTTGCTTTCCCTCGCCATCTCCGAAGGCAAGGTAAAGAGCGCGGACAGCCTCTACATTTACCAGCAGAACTACCTCTACGCGCTGTCGCTCACCGAAGAGTGGGGACGCATGCACGCCTATCTGGACAGGTGGCCCCAGCTCAAAGAGGATGACGACACCCTGCCCCTGCGCGTGGATATGTATCTGGGCTTGGGACAGCGGGATACCGCCCTCAACCTGCTGGAGGGGGCCATGGCCAAGGACGTGCTGGACGCGAAGGAAGTGGAAAAGGATCCCAAGTATGAAGTTTTGAAAAGCCAGCCCCGCTATCAGGAGGTGATGGACAACGCCCTCCGCAACTGGGAACAAGACCGGGAAAAGCGCCGCCAGATGGCCCTGAAGTCGAAGATCAGCAGGCCTGCCCCGCTTTGGGAACTGCCCCAGGCGGACAGCACCCTGGTGCGCCTGGAAAACCAGCGCGGCAAGGTTGTGGTGCTGGATTTTTGGGCTACCTGGTGCAAGCCCTGCCTCAAGACCATGCCCCTGCTGGATGCCTGGCTCAAGGAAAACGCCGCGCCTGACCTCGCCGTCTTCTCCATCAACACCTGGCAAAGCCCCTCCGATCTGCCCCAGGTGTTGGAATACATACACGACTCCGGCTATTCCATGACCCTGCTGCTTGGCAACAGCGAACTGCCCAAGGCCTACGGCTTCACCGGAATCCCCTATATCTGCGTGATCGACAAACAGGGCAACATCGCTTACGAGCAAAGCGGCTACCGCCCCGACCTGCCGGAGCTGCTGGACTTTTGGCTGGAGGATCTCCGCCGCTGAGGGATTGAGGTGATCAAGCGCCACCACCCCTTCCTGGCGCGCCGGGAACAGCTTGCCCTGCTGCTCATTGCTGTCCTCGCGGTTCTGGGCTTGAGCCTCAACCTGGCAAGCGGAGAGGCCCGGGCAGCGGAGGAAAGCCCGGTATCAAAACTGGTTCCGGCGGATTCCGCCGCCCTCGCCAAAACCCTGCTGATCGACATCCGCACCGCCAGCAAGGAAGACCTGATGCTCCTCGATGGCATCGGCGGGAAAAAGGCTCAGGACATCCTCGACCACCGCGCCGCCCATCCCTTCACCAGCGTGACCCAACTGCTGGACGTGAGGGGCATCGGCCCCAAGACCTTTGCCCGCCTGCTGCCCTCCCTGGTTAGCTTTGGGGACAGCGCCCTGGTGAACCGGATTACCGCGCAAAACCTTATTGACCTGAACTCCACCGGTTCAGGAGCGGTGGCCGCCAACCTCACGCCGGGCAAGACCAAGCGTGCTCCGGCTGCCAAAGCCATTCCCAAAGGGGAACTCACCAACATAGTCAACCTCAACAGCGCCGGACTGGAAGAACTCTGCACCCTGCCTGGCATCGGCGAGGTGAAAGCCGCCGCCATCATCGCCTGGCGCAAACAGAACGGCGCCTTTCAATCCGTGGACGACCTGCTGAAGGTTTCGGGCATCGGGCCCAAAACCCTTGCCAAAATCCGCCACCGCCTGAGCGTCTGAAGCCCTGCTACCTGAACTTGCAGACGGAGCGGCGGGAAGGCTCCGCTCCGCCCTGTTAAAACATGATACTTGCCTTCACAAAGGGCATCAGCAGGATATCGCCATGATCCCCATCGCCCACAAAGCGCATACCACCCAAGTCCACACTTAACATTTTCCCTTTGATACGGACACCGGCGATAAACACCCCGTAATTGTCACTTTCATCGTCGTATTCCGAATCTGTATCGTCGGAACGGTCCTTGACTCTCAGGGGCGGAAAGATCATGTCCACCATACCGTTGACGCGGTTTGAGATACGCACTATCCCGCCCGTGCCCAGTACAGCCCAAAGGTAGTCTGGTTTATCCATATCGCCATACAGCATACCCGCCAGATGAAGGCTGCCGCCTCCGTTGCCACTGTTGTTGCCAAAGCTCACCACGTTGCCCAGGGTATAGACCTCCTCTATGGGCGTGAAAGTTCCCCAGGCCGCGCTTTCCATGCTTGGGGCCTGGAAGTAGTTGAACTTCGCACCCGCGGTGATAGTCTTTGCCATTTCCACATTATAGGGGAAACCCATGCCCGCGCTCAGATGCAGCCTGTTGCTGGGCGCGAAGGAAAACTGCAAAATCACCAATTCGTAATCGGTAAACGAGGATGAGCCTTTGGGCATCATGTAGGCTGTGGGAATGACGAAAACGGATTGATTGGCGGCGTAGAACTCCCCGTCAGCCGCGCCCAGAAAGGACAGCGCGCAGAGCAGGGCACAAAGGGAAGCAAGCTTTTTCATAGACTCATCTCCTTGTCGGAATATACCTTGCAGGACAATATAAACCATTTTTCGCGCGAGGCAAGCCCGATCGTTTAAATAATCCCCTTCCGGGTGGGAAAAATCCCGCGAATATCCCCGCCTGCCCTGGCTTAAAGGTTTTGATTGACACAAAAGAGTGCATCCAGAAACTGACGTCCGATGCAATGCATTAGGGAGTTATGATGAAGACAAACGGAAGGACATGGGCACCAACCCTCACCCTGGCCAAGCTCTTTGAGGAGCAAAACCAGTTTTTTGACGCTCTGGCAGCCTATGAGCTGATCAGCCAGACGGACGACTCACCCGCGGTGCGCGAACGCATTGAAGACCTGCACATCCGCATCCTGAACGATCCGGCAAACCGCTATGATCCCCGCATCGAGCAACTCTTCACTCCCGAGGAGCTCGCCTATCTAAAGATATTGAGCCACAATGGCTTTGAGAACCTCGCCCAGGCCCGCGCCAAGCTCGCCGAGGGCAGCTTCGTCCAGGAAATCGTGATCGATGACGACGAAGAAGAGGAAGCCCTCCCCGAACCCAGCGACGGCGACGCCATGCTGAGCGTGTTGCGCGAGATCGAGGAGCAGTCCCGGGAACACAAACCCGATCCCGCCAAAACCCCGGAAGAGCTGAGCCTGGCGGATTTTCTGCTTGCCCTGCTCTCGCGTTACAGCAAGGACACCCCCCTCAGCGAGCTGAGGTTCACGGATTTCCTCTCCATCTTCCTGGAGCTGCAAACGCGCAAGTAACCCCGCCGATGTCCCGCAAGACCCCCAAAAAGTTCAACAAGCTTTGCCAACGCTGCTGCAAGAAATGCAAGCAGGCGGACACCGTGCTCATCGTCTCCTGTCCAAGCTTCGAGGCCAGCCCGGTGCAGCTCACCATCCCCCTCAAGTTTCCCCCCGGCAGGCCACGCAAAGCCCGCAACTGAGGCAGCCCTTGCGCATCATCACCGGCAAATTCAAGGGACGCAAACTATTCGCCGTGGAGGGGCTTACCACCCGCCCCACCACAGCTTACAACCGCGCCCTGATCTTCAACGTCCACAACCACTTCGAGGGCGCGAGGGTGCTGGATCTCTTTGCCGGAACCGGCTCCTACGGGCTGGAAGCCCTGTCCCGCGGAGCCTCCTGGGTGGATTTCGTGGAGTTTTCCTCGGCGGCCATCTCCGTGCTGCTCAAGAACATAAACTTGGTGGGAGTGCAGGACGGCTGCCATGTCTGGCGCAAACGCGCCGAAACTTTTTTGAAAAAAGCGGAACCCGCCTGGGACATCATCTTCCTGGATCCGCCCTACGATAAAAACCTGGTCAACCCCTGCCTGGAACTCATCTTCGAGCGTGGGCTGCTGGCTCCGGGTGGCGTCGCCATCGCCGAGCACAGTTCCCGGGAAGGAATAGCGGAATCCCTTGCACCCAAAATACTTAAACACAAAGCGGGCAAGACCGGCAGCTTCACCTTGCTGGGCTCCGCCCCCGGGGATTGAGTAAATGCCGCCCTCATTTGACGTTACAGGGTTTGGGACCATCATCCTTAGGTCAACCCTCTGGAAGTTAAGGTTGACTAAGGGAAGACCCCAGGTCGGTGCCAGCTTGCAAAGGGGAGCCGGAAAGGGGATTGCCAGCGGCGAAATAAGGCTTATCTTATTTAATACAAAGGAAATCGGATCGCAGAACGCGGTCCGGAATAGAATATGAAACATAAACCGTCACTGTCTCCAGCTCCGCTCATCCGCCGCGTTGGGCGGGGATTGATGCTGGCTGCCTTGTGCCTGCCGGCGCTGAGTCTGTCCGCACAGGCGAGTCAGGATGAGTACAGGCTGCTCAAGAGCTACGAAACGCCCAAAAACGCCGTTTCCTTCGATGAACTGACCGAGGTCGAGGGAAGATGGCTGCGCGGGGAAACACCCTTCACGGGCGTGGCTTTCAAGCGTTTTGAGAGCGGACGCCTGCAACAGGTTTTCACCCTTCACAAGGGCCTGCAGGACGGCCCCACCTATCTGTGGTATCCGGACGGCGCGCCGCTGATGAGCGCGAATTACCGCGCCGGAGCGCTGCAGGGCAGGTTTTTGGGCTGGTACGCCCACGGCGGCGTGATCTACGACATGGTGCTCAACCAGGGCGTTTACGGCGGCGACAACATCGAAGACGACCGGGAACAGTCCGTGCAAGAGGACGGCGAACGGGAAGGTGACGCGGGATTTAGCGATGAAGAATAGCAATCAACAGAATTTACACGCCTTCCGCAAGATGAAGGCGGAGGGAACCAAGATTTGCATGGTGACGGCCTATGACGCCTCGATGGCGCGCTGCGTGGCCGCCAGTGAGATGGACATCATCCTGGTGGGCGACAGCCTGGGGATGGTGGTGCTGGGCTATGAAAACACCCTGCAGGTGACGATGGGGGACATGATCACCCACAGCGCGGCCGTGCGCCGGGGAGCCCCGCAGAGTTTTGTGATCGCGGATATGCCCTATCTGAGCTACCATCTCTCTTTGGACGAGGCCAAGGCCAACGCCGCGGCACTGATAACCGCCGGAAAAGCGGACGCGGTGAAGCTGGAAGGCGGCACTGCCTCCCGCCAGGAAGCGATCCGCCAGATCGTGGATTGCGAGATTCCGGTCTGCGGACACATCGGGCTGACCCCGCAGAGCGTTTACCGCTTCGGCGGCTTCCGCGTGCAGGGCAAGACCCCGGAGGCTCACGAGCAGCTATTGCGCCAGGCCGTGGCCCTGGAAAAGGCAGGCATCTTCATGCTGGTGCTGGAAGGCATCCCCGAGGAACTGGCGCGGGAAATCACCGCCGCGGTGAAGATTCCCACCATCGGCATCGGCGCGGGACGCTATGTGGACGGCCAGGTGCTGGTCTATCACGACCTGCTGGGACACAGCACCCTGATGCCCAAGTTTGTGAAACAATACGCCAGTCTGGATCAGACGATCACCTCCGCCCTGAACGGCTATTGCGCCGAAGTGCGCTCCGGAGCCTTCCCCGCGGCGGAACACACCTACTATCCCATCACAGAACAAGAATAAGGAAACATTTTTATGCAAAGCAATTACGCGCGCACCGAAAACATGAACCCGGACGAGAAATTCAGGGCCGTCGCCAACCTCAAGCAAAATCTGGAGGATAACTTCATCAGCCTGGGGCAGTTGCTGTCCGAGATCAAACGCAGCAAACTCTACCGCATGAAGGGCTATGAGGCGTTCCGTGACTTTGTGGAGGAGGAGTATCAGCTCAGCAGCTCGCTGGCCAGCAAGCTGGTGCAGGTTTTCGACACCTTCATCGAGGAGATGGACGTGGACGAAGGCACCATCAAGGACATCGGCTTCGACCGCCTGCAGATGATCCGCCCGCTGGTCGCCAAGGCAGACTGGCAGGTGCGTGACGAATGGGTGGAATTGGCGGGCGAGATGCCCACCAAAGACCTGCGCGAACACATAAAGGAGATCCGCAAAAAGGAAAAGGAAGAGAACCTTGATCTGAAGAAAGTATTCACCGACCAGTATCTGGAAAGGATGACTGCCATCCTCAACTGCTCTCGCACGGAGCTAAACTTCAAGCTGGCGCTCTATTTTCAGGATGCCGATCCGGAAGCCGTGAAACAGGTTGTCCGCGAACGGCAGCGCCGCTTTGAAAGCGAAACAGCCAAGGAGGATAACAATTGAAACACGCCAAGCAAATGAAAATACTGTGGGTGGACGACGAGATCGATCTGCTCAAACCCTTCGTGCTCTTCCTGGAAGAGCGCAACTACCGTGTGGATACCTGCAACAACGGCACCGACGCCATCGAAAAGGTGCTGGAAAACAAATATGACCTGGTGATCCTGGACGAGATGATGCCCGGGCTGGACGGCCTGGCAACCCTGCAGGAGATCAAACGCTTCAACGCCTCCCTCCCCATCGTGATGGTGACCAAAAGCGAAGAGGAAGGCCTGATGGACAAGGCCATCGCCTCCCAAATCTCCGACTACCTGATCAAGCCCATCAACCCCAGCCAGATCATCATGGCCATCAAGAAGATATTCCAGGCGGACGAAATCCGCGCCAACCAGATCGGCGAGCAGTACACGCGCTATGTGGCAAGCCTCAACCAGCGGCTCTTTGACAACCCCGGCTGGGAGGAATGGGCCGACATCTACCGCGAAATGGCATATTGGGAGCTGCAAATCGATGAGGTGAACGATGACAACCTGCGCCAGACACACTTTCTGGAAAAACGCAACTGCAACACCGAGTTCACCAACTATGTGGAACGCAACTACCGCGACTGGCTGCGCAGCGATGACCGCCCCAACCTGTCCTTCGACATGATCTCGCAATACGTCGCGCCCCACTTTGAAGAGCGGGTGCCGGTCTATTTCATCATCATCGACTGCATGCGCCTGGACCAGTATCTGTCCATCCAGCCCTATATCAAGGAGCTGTTCGATGAGGAACTGGAGCTTTACTACTCGATCCTGCCCACCGCCACCCCCTACAGCCGCAACTCCATCTTCAGCGGGCTGCTGCCCCAGGATATCGCCAAGCGCTTCCCGAACTACTGGGTCTCCTCGAACGACCTGGACAACTCCCGCAACCGCAACGAACACCAACTGCTGGACGAGCATATTGCGGAACTGGGCTACAACCTGGAACCCGCCTCCAAATATGTGAAAATCTTCAATATCGAGGAAGGCAACTTTGTGCTGCGCAAGATCGATACCTGGAACAAGGAAAAGCTGATCGTGCTGGTCTATAACTTCCTCGATCTGCTGGCTCACCACCGCTCGCGCGACCAGATCCTGCAGGAAACCATTCCCCACGAAGAAGGCCTGCGCGCCTTCACCAAGCACTGGTTCCTGCACTCCGCCCTTTATGACGCGCTCAAGCTGATCGCCAAACAGAACGCCATCGTGGTGATCAGCACCGACCACGGCTCCATCAAGGTCAACCGCGCCACGCAAGTCGTGGGCGACCGCGACACCAGCATCACGGTGCGCTATAAAGAGGGCAAAAACCTCGGCGCCAACGAACGGCACGCCGTCTTTGCCAAAAAGCCCTCGGAGTATGGCCTGCCCGTCAAGAGCATCGTGGATAACTATATCTTCGCCAAGGACGACTACTATTTCGTCTATCCCAATTCCTACCATCAATACCAGCGCCAATACAGCGGCACCTTCCAGCACGGCGGCATCTCCATGGAGGAGATGATCCTGCCCGTTGCCACCTGCCGCAGCAAACGCCTGAAATAGTGGTTGACGGATTGGGGCATCCGGCATAGATTGTCGTCAGGACTGTAATGAAAGACAGGGTCCCAAGAGATGCCGGGGATTTCTGGATTGAACTCTCTGCCAGCTTTTGGGACTTTTTATCTTGGGGCGGGGCGCGAGCCCTTGCCCGGCAACGAGGTGAAAGTGGCGACCACGCGGTATTATGAACTGCAAAGCGAGCAGGATACGATCGACCTGGCGGAACGGCTGGCGCCGCTGCTGAGGCCGGGAGACCTGATCTGCCTGCTGGGCGACCTGGGAGCGGGGAAGACCTTCTTTGCCCAGGCCCTGGGCAGGTTTTTGGGCGCGGAAGAGGAACTGGACAGCCCCTCCTTCATGCTGCTCAAAGAATACGCCTGCCGCGACTTTCCCCTCTACCATATCGATCTCTACCGGTTGCAACACCCCGGGGAACTGCTGGACCTGGGCATCCATGAACTCATCGAGACGGGCGTCACCCTCATCGAATGGCCCCAGCGCGCCGGAAACCTCATCCCCGAACATGACCTGGAACTGCGCTTCTCCTTCGACGGACTCCGCCGGGGAGTGGAAATAACCGCCGGCGGTCGCTTCGCCGCGCATTTTAGCTGACATATCAATCCAAAGGAAGGATAGAAATGAACCTCATCCCGTTTGCAATAATCATCGCCATTATCGGCCTGGTAGTCTGGGAAATCTTTGGCGAGGAAAAAAAGCTGCGTCCCTGGCTGGTCGCCGGGCTTGCCTTCATCATCGGCATGACGGTGTTTGGCAACTACTTTCTCCTCAGCCGCAAGGTGGACAACAAGCTGCGCGTGGTCGGCTACGCCAGCAAAAACTTTGAAAGCGACCTGGTGAAGTGGACCCTCACCGTGCAGAAAAACACCGATGTCAACGGCCTGATGGGGGCTTACACCTCCATGACCGCGGACATGAACTCCTTCAAAGACCTGCTCCTCGCTGCCGGAATTACGGAAAAGGACATCAACATCCAGCCGCCCACCAGTAACCCTCTCTTCGCGGATTACGGGCAAATAACCGGATATTCGGTGAATCAGACCATCTATATCCTCAGCTCGGATATTAAGAAGGTGGAGGGACTGGCGCTGAACCCGGAATTCTTCGCCAAACGCGGCCTGGTGCTGCAACAGTCGTCCCTGGCATACCTCTATTCCAAGCTGCCGGAGCTCAAGAAACAGCTCCTGGGAGAAGCCACGGCCGACGCCCTCGCCCGCGCGAAGGAGATTACCTCCTCCGCCAAAGCCCGCCTGGGCAAGATCAAATCCGCCCGCGCCGGGGTGTTCCAGATCACGGAACCCTATTCCACCGATGTGTCCGACTATGGCTTTTACAACACCAATACCCGCTCCAAATCCATCTCCGTGACCGTAACCACGGAATTTGACATGTAGGCAGCCTGTGTTGTGCCGGCGCTTGCTTTTAGCGCCGCAAAGGGAAGGCTGGCGTGGGTTTGGAGTTCAAGCCGGCAAGATAGATTGCTTTGATTTCCTCAATCCCAAAGCCGGCTTGGACTCCAAACATTCCTTTGGTGCTTGTTACTAAAAGACTGGATCCCGGGTCAAGCAAGCTTGCCCGGGATGACACAGATAGAGCCTGTTGGGGCTTGTTTCGGGGTCTTGTGTGGTTTTTCTAAAAGACTGGATCCCGGGTCGCAGCCCGGGATGACACAGTATATAGCCTGGTGAACTTGTTTCGGGGGAACCTTTTCACCATTTCACCTTTCCACCTTTCCACCTCAAAAACACCTTTCCACGGCCTGATCGTAGCACCTATATATTATGGGAGGGGATGGTTCTCATTTGAGAACCCCTCTCCGGTGTGGGTCTTCCTGGGGTCAACCTTATAATTTATAAGGATGACCTAAGGATGATGGCATAACCGCTTGTGGCAGCGAAGGAGGGCGGTATGGCGGATATTGCGGAATGTGTCGGTAAATTTATGTGGTTGCCAGGGAATTGATTCCGGTTGTTTATTGGCTGGATGCTTGTTTGGGGTCTTTACATCATCCCCTGGCTGACACAAGCAAAGAGGAAAACTAAAAGAGGGGAGCAGGTAAAACCGCTCCCCTGTAGTCTGTGCTTATTTATTAGTGTTTGGCAGGCAGGGTGTTGGAAGCTTTCACGCTATGGGTGTCGCTGTCCTTATATCTCCAGCTTTTGCCGTCGAAATGCAGGGTCGTGACCGTCCACAGGTCGCCGGAGTCGCTCAGATGGCCATAGTAGCTGTTGCTGGTCTCGTTGGCGGCTCCCTCGTTCATGCGGATCACCACCACCGGCGATGTGGCGATGGCGTTGTAATAGTCATGATCGCTATAATAATGCACCTGAACCAGATAGTCACCGGGGATTATAGTTGTGGTGGTGATATTCTCCGGACCGTAGCCGTTGGTATCGTCAAAGTCCAGATGCAGCCCGCTGGCGGTGGTTCTGTTGGCGTAGTAACACTTTTCTCCGTTGGGATCGGTGCACCAGAGGTCAACGTCGGTGTCGGCGGTATCCCAGGTGAGCGTGATACGCAGGGCCGTGGGCGGCACATGTGAGGTGAACTCTGCGCTCGCGCTGGCAGTGACCGGCCCGGAAGTGGCATTCACTATCACCGAGTGGTTCACCGGTTCGCTGGAGCCGGTGATCGCTATCTTCTGGGAGAAGCTGCCGTTGTTGAGGTTGAGTTGGAAAGCCTGTTCCGGATCGCCGTCCAGGATCATCACCGCGCTGGTGAGGCTGGGGTTGGCCACTTTGCCTCTGATGGTGAGCACGCGATCGGTAACCGGCGAGGTGATGGGATTTATCTCCACATAGAAATCGACCGGAATCTCCACAATGTTGCTGATGGTGACGGGATTATTGTTCTCGTCCTCGGTATCGAAAAGCACCTTCAGCTTGGCGGTGGAAGAGGTGTATGGGGTGGGAACCTGCACATTGGCCAGCCAGAACACGGATTCACCCGCTCCCACGCTTGCGTTGGTGGCATAGAATCCCACGCCTGTTCCTTCCAGGCCCTGGATACGCACGATTCCCTCGAGGTCCTCGGTGCCTTCGTTCTTGAATTCCAGTTCCAAAGCGGCTATTTCGCCGGGGTTGAACAAATCGTCATTGAACTCTTCCTGGTAGATGCTGTAGCCTTGGAAGACCAGCCTGGAGTGCAGGCAGGATATTTCCGTGGTGGCGGTGCGGGAGTTGTTTAGCCCATCCGTCACGGTCACGGACACGGTGTAGATTCCCTCTTCGGTGGGTCTGAAAGTGAGGTTATTTCTATTGGGTCTGAAATTGGCGTAGGCGCCGCCGGTCACGCTCCATTCAAAGCTGAGGTTTTGGCCGATGGTGCTGGCACAGACCAGGGTCACCTGCGCCGTTCCGCCCTGGTTTACCACCTCGGGAGTGGCTGTGATGCTTTCCACGATAATGGCGTTATCCATCAGGTCAAGCAGCCTGGCAACCTGGGTTTGCAGCTCGTCGCGCGCGACGCTCACCCCTTTCATGAAGGTGCGGATGTGGCCTTCGGCGATCACGATGAAGTCATACACGCCGGAGGGAAGGTCAAGATCCATCTCTTGCGGAGCGTTTTCAATCACTGTGATGCGCGAATCGTTTGCCGGAGCGTTGGACTTGTTGATGATGATAGTCTTTTCTTCCTCGATGGGAGGTTGTCCGGTGGATTCTTTCACCACGGTCAGTTTGACGGTGCCTTTGTCATTGGGATCCTGGTCGGGGCTGAGGTGTTGGTACAGTATTTCGTTGGTTATTTCGCCCACGTTTCCGCCATAGGCATCGGCCACAATCCTCACGCCGGTCTCGCCCAGATCCCTGGCGGTCTCGGCGGTGCGGATGCGTTGCTCCTCATCCCACCACATTACGTCGCGCCTGATGCTCATCTTTAAGGGGTCTTCCTCATCCAGGTTCAGATAGTAGTTCACCTTTTCCTGGGGCGTGTTCCCCTGCAGCCGGTCAAGAGGGATATAGCCTTCCTGGTCGTTGTTTTCCATGATGGATTGGCGGATGCAGGCGTCGCGTTCGGAGTTGTGGCGGGCGACCTTTTCCGCAAAATGCGAAACGACGGGGATGCCCGATTCCGGGTCGCGGAGCACCTGGCGCAGGCTGTGGCTGCCACTCAGCACCCTCCAGCCGCTACGCACCATGCGCCCGCCGGAGACCACGGTGTCCTTGGCCTTGTTGTAAATCCCTTTGCAGACACTGGTAAACAGTCCTTTGTTGCCCACGTCGCCATAGGGGACGATGTTGTTTTCCAGCAGGATCATTTGCTCGAAAGTTTCCCCGGCGGCGTTGCTTTGGTTCACATAGTTTTCCACAAGGGCGTTGATCTCAGCAATTTCGTTGCGTCCGCGCCTGTTGCCCAGGTTTTCGATCTTTTCCACGATCAAGTCCATGGTGCCTGCCCTGGTCTCGAGGGCGGCGGTCATGTCTGCCTGGTCTTCCCAATAGTTGGTGAGGGCCATGGCAATGTCGGGATTATTGGGTGGTTTGTTGCCGTTGTCCTTGTCGCAGGAAAAAGCGATAAAGGCTATTAAAAGCAACAGAATGATGTTCAGAAGCGTTTTGCGCATTTTACCTCCTTAACCATGCTTCGCTTGTTGATTATAGTAAAAGTAGTTTGTCCAACAGATACTGGAGCCCCAAGAGCTGGCGTGGAATCCAACCCAGTTGTATCTCCATTTGTTTGAGAGCATTTGAATTTCTTCATTACTCATAATCTGTATCATTCCAAGTGTCGTTCCCCAATGAATAAATCTCGTTGGTTCATGTCAAGCCCTTTTTGCGAGGGCGAATCCGCCGGGTAGGGGCTTGAGCCGGGATCCAGCCTTTTAAGGCTTCAGTCAACTCCATCTGCCGCCGTAGCTTGGCGGATTCATCTCAGCTTGAGCAGCCAGGTGGTGAAGATGTAGCATCCCACCATGAGCGCGGCGGATAGCCCGAAAGCAAGGTAGAAATTAACGTTGCGCCTCAGCAGCAGGGGAAAGAGCACAAAGAACAGCAGGGACGGCAACACCAGCCAGAATATGTCCGTGGACAGCGCAGCGATCTGTTTCACGTCCCTGGTCTCCAGATACATCCACAGGATGGCCAGGAAGGAAACCAGGGGCACGGAGGCAAGGATCGCCCCCGCCAGGCTGCTGCGCTTGGAGATTTCGCTCACCAGCACGATCAATCCCGCCGAAATGAGTACCTTTAGCAGATAGTAAAGCATGTTAATCCCCTTTCCTCATAATGGAAAAGCCCTTGTCCTTAGACCGGACAGGGCATGATAGCACAATACGCGGAATGGCCTGCCCTGTCAAGCTGTTTCGTGGTCTAAAGCGGCGTAGGTAACAGATAAGTTCACTCCCAAACCAACGTTATGAACTTACAATCCTCATTTTGACATCCTGTCCAGCAGAGGTCAGAGCGTCTTTTCCCATGATTTGCTTCCGTGTGGGTTTAAAATCGTATCTATAAGCGTTTTTAACTTGTAAGGAATAGATATCATCTTGATAATAAGCATGATAGTTAGGTATATTGTAGCAGAATCAATAAATTTGGACTTGACAGCAAACGAGTTTATTTAATGATTGAAAGACCAAGTTCGCTATGATGCTTAGTATATTGAATCCGAAGGAGGACCCGTGGATCAAGCATCCAAACTAATCAATGTGAAAGACGCAAGTCTTTGGGCCAGTGAGCACTTAGGAAAGCATGTTTCAATGTCTAACATTAGCTATCTTATCCAATATGGCCGCATAAAGAAATACTCTGAAAATGGCAGCACATTGGTTTCCAAACAAGAACTTGAGGACTATTACAAGTCTTACAATGGCAGTCGGGAGATATCGTGGCGCAACCAATTGGGAGACGATCTCAACTGGGCTTTGTCATTTGATAACTACAAAGAAGCTGAAACCACAAAGCACGTCCACAGGCTTCATCCCTATAAAGGAAAGTTTATACCTCAATTAGTTGAGTATTTCCTTGATTCTCACACTGACAACTTCAAGCATGAGGTTTTTTTCAAACCCGGCGACCTTGTATTGGATCCTTTTTGCGGAAGTGGGACAACTCTTGTGCAAGCGAACGAACTGGGCATACATGCAATAGGGGTGGATGTATCTGCTTTTAACTCGTTGATATCCACATGTAAAATTAATAAATATAATTTAAACGACGTGCAAAATGAGGTCAAGAGAATAACCAAAGTTCTTGAATCATATTTGACTAACTCTCATACCCTGGAATTTGAAAACGAGCTCTTGGAAGAGCTTTATAAGTTCAACAACCAATTCTTTCCTGTCCCGGAATACAAGTTCAGGGTACGTAATAGATTGATTGACGAGAAATCTTACTCTGTTGAGAAAGCCCAAGAGTTTCTGCTTACATATAACAAGCTGCTCGAAAGATATGACATAGAACTGCTAAAGAATGATCCCAAAAACTTTTTGGAAAAATGGTTCATCCAGCCTGTGCTAAAGGAGATTGACGTTGTTTTCCAAGAGATTAAAAAGATCAGCAATCAAAACACCAAAAAGATTATCGCAGTTATTTTGAGCAGAACTATCAGAAGCTGCCGGGCAACCACGCACTCCGATCTTGCCACTTTGCTTGAGCCCGTGATAACAACCTATTACTGCACAAAACATGGTAAGATTTGCAAGCCGATATTCTCAATTCTGAAATGGTGGAACACCTACACAAAAGATACAATCAAAAGGCTTCGGCAATTTGACGCTCTTAGGACAAACACATACCAAGTCTGTGTTACAGGAGATAGCAGGAACATTGATTTATTGTCAAGAATGCAGACTGTAAACCCAGAACTTTATGCTCTGCTAAATTCCAGGGGTATTGACGGCATTTTCTCATCTCCACCATACGTTGGTTTGATAGATTATCATGAGCAACATGCTTATGCCTACGATCTCTTTGGTTTTGAACGCAACGACGAGTTGGAAATTGGACCCTTATATCGAGGACAAGGCAGAGATGCAAAAAACAGTTACGTCCAGGGTGTCAGTGACGTCCTCCTCAATTCCAAAAAGTACCTTGCTAAAGACTACAATGTTTTCCTTGTTGCCAACGACAAGTACAACCTGTATCCGACAATTGCCGAAAAATCAGGAATGATAATAGTTAACCAGTATAAACGTCCAGTTCTCAACAGGACAGAGAAAGATAAAGGCGCTTATTCCGAAACAATTTTCCATCTGAAGGAGAGGTAAGCTATGCCATTACAAGATAATGTGAAAGAGAAGATATCAATCGAGATAATCAGGACTCTTGTGGGTAGGTTTGGTACATTCCCAGACGATGTTAGTACGAATAGAAATGCACCGTTCCATGAAGCTTTTTTAAAAGCATTTTCCAACAAACTGGGCAAAGATAACATTAATCCACAGATACTTATCAGCCTCAGTAGTTGGTTGCACGGATTGAACACCACTCTTGGTCAACAGTTTTTTGAAAAAGTAGCTCATATTCTATCGGGAGGAGCAAAAAGAGCTTTTACAAACGAAAAAATATCGCGCAAACAGAAAAGTGCAATTTCGGATATCATAACGAACTTAAAGAACTCTGACAATGATGTAGTACCAAACATGATAGAAGAGGATGAATTGATTGAATCCTGTGCGGAACCTGCTGATGATATAGAGGCTACAAACTTCTCGGCTGATGTATTTATTCAAGATGATGACAGTATTGTTGCGATTGAACTGAAGACGGTCAAACCAAATTCTGGAGTGCTTAAAGAGGAGAAACAAAAAATCCTCGAAGCAAAAGCTGTTTTACGGAGACTCTATCCAGACAAGAAAGTCTCATATTACATCGGATTTCCTTTTGACCCAACCGTGGTTGAGGGTGAAGATGAATGCAGCTTCGACAAAAAGAAGTTTTGGACAAACATCGTTGAAGGCGACAAATACTTTCATGACGATGAAGTATTGATAGCCTCCGGATTATGGGATCTGCTTTCAGGTGAAAAGAATACGATGCAGCAACTCCTTGAATTGATAAATCGTATATCCACCGTTGAGTTTATCGATATATTCGAGAAAATCAGAAATCCTAAAGATGATGTTAAAGACGATGATTATGCAAAGCTGTTAGAAAATTGGAATCTGTTTTCGGAGCTATCTCTTCACTCTAACAAAGAAAAGATTCTTAGTGCTATTAAAGGCAATAAAAGGCTGATCAGATCGTATTACAATCCATGCATGAAAGAAGATGGCTCATATAACGAAAAACGGTATAATGACCTGAAGAGTTTTATCTGAGATAGTCCAGGATTATCTGACTATCCTATAGCCTTTTTGTTCCCAATTATCTCCTTTCAAGGCGCCAGGGAAGGCAATACCATCAGAGGCTCCTGCGGAGACTCTGCAAATTAATCCTGTGATTCAGTGTATTACTACAATTCTTCGGGTGAGAGCAGCCGGTAGATCAGGCCGCCGCCGATACCGCCGATGATGGGGAAGACCCAAAACATCCAGAGCTGTCTGACGAAGGCGCCGCCAGCGAAGAAAGCGACGGCGGTGCTGCGTGCCGGGTTGACGGAGGTGTTGGTGACCGGGATGCTGACCAGGTGGATGAGGGTGAGGGCCAGTCCGATGGCGATGGGGGCGAATCCGGCCGGGGCCTTCTTGTCTGTCGCGCCCATGATCACCAGCAGGAACATGCCCGTCATCACAACTTCGCAGATCAGTCCGGGCAGAACGCGGTATTTTTCTGGCGAGGCGCTGCCCACGCCATTGGCGGCAAAATTGCCGATGGGGTTGAAGCCGGCTTTGCCGGTGGCGATGAGGTAGATGACCCCGCCTGCCACCAATCCGCCCAGCACCTGGGCAACGATGTAGGGGATCAGGTCGCGGGCAGGAAAGCGTTTACCAGCCCAAAGCCCCAGCGAGACCGCGGGATTGAGGTGCGCTCCGGAGATGTGCCCGACGGCATAGGCCATGGTGAGCACGGTGAGTCCGAAAGCGAGCGAGACACCCGTTCTGCCGATCCATTGGCCGGCCAGGATGGCGGAACCGCAGCCGCCCATTACGAGCCAGAAAGTTCCGAAGAATTCCGCGCCCATGCGTTTTACGATACTTGGCATGACTACTCCTTTTTTGGTGTTGAGAGTGTCGGCGCCGGATGCTGAAAAGCTACGCGACGCCCACCAAAATATACTTTGCTGATAGTATATGGACAAGCAATTACCTGTCAAGCAGTTTTTCGTGAGGGATGTTGAGGGGGGTGTTTCAAAAAGACTGGATCACGGCTCAACCACCCCACCACGATATAAAGAGTCACCGAAAATTGCAAATCGGGTCACTGAAAATTGCAAATCGAGGGAAAGTGGTTTTTTTGAGCTCTCTGTTCTGTCCATTTAGGTCACCGAAAATTGCAAATCGATCACCGAAAATTGCAAATCGATCACTGAAAATTGCAAATGGATCACCGATAATTACAAATAAAGAGTCACCGAAAATTGCAAATCGATCACTGAAAACTGCAAATTGGATTTTGGGTAGGGCTTGGACTGATATCATACCAGCATAAAAAAATATCGTGGGGAGCACCGGGCGGTGTCCCCACGACTCGGAGGGCATTCTATGTAGGGTCTGTAGGCTGTTATCAATTTGAGATTTCGCTGGATTTCTGTCAATGAAGATTCTTACACATTCTTTATCATATTGAGCGGAAAGGACTTGAACACGGTTGCGAGGGGTGTACAGTAGACCCATAAATTAACAGTCGGGTAACCGAGAAGGAGATCAAGATGAACAGACTAAACAAGAATCGCAAAGAGCAGGCAGTTGAAGAGATTATCGAGTCCCAGTCCGGATTATGCGAATATCCCTTCGATAAAGGCTTCCACTATGATAACTGGTGGAATCAGTTCCGAGGCCCCTGGCTCAAGTCGGAAACAATGACCGATGAGCAGATAAGGATAAAAGCAGACGATGCTTGGGAATGCGGAGACTACAAAGAGATGATCAACCTGATGGCTGAGCTGATCTGCAGACTCCAGAAGTAGTACCCTATACCTTATATAGAGCCCGGTTAGTTACCGGGTTTCTCTTTCGGGCAGTTTATGGTTTATCGGTGGCGATGGCAAGGATCTGGTACTTGGCTACTTCACCCTCGCCGGGCATAGCTATTCCCAAGGTTACTGTCACCATATTCTTATCCAGTTTCAGATTATCAATGAAGAGATGGCTGTCGCACATATTGCTAATCTGAACAAAGGGCATCTCATCATACTCTTGATAAAGCTTGTGAAAAATGAATTTATCCTCTTTGGTCCGGGCAGGTGACTGTTGAGTTTTATCTCCTGTACCGCGGTACTCGTTCTGTATCTCGTGCTGCAGTTTAGATAGCTTGAAGGTGCTGTTATCAAGGTGAATAGCTGAGATCGATTCTTTTGCAATCTTGGTTGCTGTTACGGCTCCATCCTCAATATGGTTTGAGTATATACAGCGATCTTGCAAGCCTCTGGCATCGAGCTTACCGATGGTGCAGTACTTGCCGCTGAAGCTACCGTTGGGGTCGTTGCGGTTGTCCCAGATCTCATAGAATCCACAGTCCTTCTCTTCTTTTATGAGACACTCATAATAGCCTGATTTCCCGGTCTCAATAAGTGGGATTCCGGTCTGCCAGTCCGCTCCCGGTCTGAGCAGGCGAACATCAAGTCCCGATTGAGGCTTCCTGCCATCTTCTTCTGCTGTGTAATAGCTAATACCGTATCTATACATCATTTACTCCTTTCTCATTTACTCTTTTCCGGAATTTTTCTGTTCTGGATTTGTTATGTATGGCTGTCATCGCTAACCATCTCGTCATCGTCTTGAACTATGATGATGCTGAAGTCCACATAGCCGGGTGATCCCATATATCTTGATTCGAGGCTGAACTTGATCTTTTCGGGATACTCATGCAGATCATCAGGACACTTGGGAAGCTGGCTGATTGTCACGGGGAACTGACTTTTAAGACTGCCATGGGCAGTGAACTCAATATAGAATCTCCCTGTATTAGTTAGAAAACTCAAGAGCTCGTAATACTCATGCGGATATATGCTTACCTGCAGATCAAAGCCATCCTCTCTGTATTCATCTCGGCGGTGGACAATGCTGGGATTAAATGCATTCTTCTTCTCAATACGATACTTGGTGCGGGGTATGTATTCCACTTCGCCGGTCGGCCAGTTACGGATAAACACCCCCTCGGAGCTCCATCTGATGAGTCTGAAGCCTTTTATAGCAGCCATGCTTTCACCTTGTACTCGTCTTGGATATAGTCCTCCTCAATCTCGGTAATCGCATAGACCTTGTCCCGGATGCGTATCTTGCTGAAGAGATTGAGCTCATATTTTGAAATCTGATCAACACTCGCCTCAAGACACCATTTACCACCATAGAAGTCTAAGAGATAGTTCTTGATAATGCCTTGTAAATGTGTGCTGTCTCCTGCCAATACATCGATGGTCGTGGTGTCAGGCTGCTCTTGATTGCCTCGCTTGACTATGAATGATACCACATCATTATCTTCAATATCTATTACCGGGGTAGAGAAGGCATCTTTGTTCTTGAGCACAATGCGGCCTTGGGTATCAGTAAAGATGGTCGCATTATACAGCATCAACATGGCTTGCAGTACCTTCAGATTGTCGGTCTGCTCGTCGCTGTAATTCTCATATGCCTTACCCGGCTGTAGCCTCTCCGGAAAAACATTCCCGTGACAATTTGCCTCTACCCAGTAGCCGGAGTAGTGACTGCGCCCATAACTCAAACCTCCAATCGCACCGGCACTGATCAGATTAAATAAACTATCCTGTGAAATGCCGTTATCAGTAAAGAAAGACATCAGCTCATTATAAGCATTATCAATAGAAGAGAGGTCGTCCACCCACCCGGTCTTATCTTCATATTCTTCAATTACCGGACAAATGCCATTAAAGAAACGGTATATCCTGCCCCTGAATCTACCCTGATATTTGGTAGTGGCAGGATCAGGATAAGCAGCTGTTATCACCTTCTTGTGAGCAAAGACGAAGCTCGCCCGATTTGCTATACTGCTAAAGATGTATCCAGAGATCGGAGATGGCCAGCTTGTAGCATGATTACCGTATTCCCAGCCACCGGGAGGCTCAGGATATTTGTTCATGTCGTCATAGTCTATGTGAGCCAATGTCAGCATAGACCCGGTAGGAATATTCAACACCGGCTGCACAAACTGATTTGAGTAGGGAATGCTGATAGGTATAGTCTGCTCAATGTCCTGCAGGAAGTACCCGAGTATCCAGATCGGCAGATAACCTGCTGTAAGCCCATAGTAGTGAGTTAGATCGGAGAAAACCGAAAGCAGCTTAATCTTATCGTAGCAGGTTACCTTGAAAATGCCTGTACTGATATCAAAAGACAACCGGGAAGTATCGATGATGCCGGTAAAGAACAGAACTGTATCCCGATATACCTTAACCTCGAAGTGCGAGATGTAACGCTCATGCTCATTGTTACCACTCAGGATATTATCCTCTATCCAGGTATCGGGGAAACACTCAAACACCAGCCGCTTAGGCTCTCTGCTGTAGTTGGATACGGACTGTAGCTTATCCGCAGAGACACTCAGGCTGATGATGACCCGATCACTGGCAGTATCTTCCAGACTGTGCTTCACTTGTCCATAGTCAGCAGCATCGGTCTTGCCTTGAATGAAGTCGATCTTGAAGAGGTTAGGCATTAGATCTCACTCCTGATCATCTTGCCGGTATCGGCTATCTCCGAGACCTTAACCGGATCATTGGAAAGGGGATCAACATTGACTTCGATGATGGGCTTGGAGTCCATGACTGTTTGCTTGAGGGAGACGATTTCATCTTTCAGGGTGGTAATCAGATCGATGAGGGTATTCATACCGCCTCCGGAAGAGATAGCGCCACCAGCGGCATAATATGAGCCCAGGTTACTGGGAATCGGCACTGAGGGAACAGGCATACTGGCGAAAGCAAGCTTCACCTGATTCAGAGGAGCGAAGTTGAGGAAGTCAAAGAGGTTCCTGCCTAGGGCTTTGACCCTATCCTTGGCGGTGATGTATTCATCACCTTCGGCTTCGATCAGGATACCTCCCTGATTATGGGAAGGTCCTGTCAATAGTCCTCCAGTGGCTTTCTTCTCAAACTTGGTGGCATTGATCCTGGCGATGTTGGCGATACCGGCAGCCATCGCAGCTGCAGCCGCCGCCACTGCCAGCCCGGGTCCCACTACCGGGATACCCACCATAGACTTATAGGCACCGATAGCGGCAGAAAAGGTATCCACATAGCCTTGAGCCATAGCTGAGGCTTTCCAGAGTTTGAAACCACGCTCGGTGTCCTTGTCCTGAGCTGCTGCTAGGTCCCCGAAGATCTTGGAGATGCCACTGGAAACCTGAAGCTGGTGATTGGTTCTGAGGGTGTTCAAAGTCTCCTGCTTCTGTCTTTCGATCTCAATCTCGGTCATCCCTGCGGCAAGAAGCTTCTCCTTCATCTTCTCATAGTATCTATCCACTTCCAGAAGCTGCTTGCTGTAGCTGTCACCTATATTATCGAGGTCACGAGAATAGAACTCGTCCCGGATATCCTGCAGTTCCTGCAGCTTGGCCTTCTCTTCATCTTGACGTTCCTGGAGCAGTTTGACGTGCCGGGCATCTATCTCGGTTATTTGAGCTTGGATAAGCTGCTGCTCTTGCTGAGGCAGGTTCTGCAGAGCCCAGGCATAATACTCTTCCATGCTGGCCCTGAGAGCGGCATAAGAATCGACTCCCAGGTTCTCCAGATTGGAGAAATAATCGATCTCAACCTTGTATCTGGCTTGGACAGCATCCTTCTCTTTAGTTGCAAGCTCATTATCCTGTTGGGTCTTCCAGGCATCAAGGTTCTCGATAGCATTATGTTCCGCTTCACTGCCATCTTGGGTAAACTCTCTGATCAGGGCAAGTCGTCTCTGGTATTCGGCTTCAATCCGAGCAGTCTCAGTTTGTCTCATCCTGGCTAAATCTTCCATCAAGCGTAACGCTTCCTTGCGTCTGGCTTCAGCATCGGCAGCGGTTTGATTGGGTGTGGTGCTGCCACTTCCACCGCCTGAACCACCTGAAGGTTGAAAGCTCAGATCGGGAGCATCCAACATCGCTTGGCGATAAGCTTGACCTATCTGCTGCAGATCATTCTTGGCAGCCTGCAGTTGTCCGGTTAATGCCCCAAAAGAGTTGAGCCGTCTTTCTAACTTGAGCCACTCGCCATCATTACCAAAATAGGTGGCAGGATTGAAGCCCATAGCGTTTTGATCACTGGTAAGGAACTCCCAATCCACCGAGTTCATGAGCTGTTGTCTGCGGGCTCGGACCCTATCTACCTCAGCCTGTTGCGAGTCGATCTCGATCTGGAGTTCAGCTATCTTCCTGATCTGGGCATTGTACTTCTCTCCATAAACTTCGGCTATCTTCTTTTGAACTAATGCTTCAGAAGCGGCTCGCAAGGCAGTAGCCAGGTTATTATATGCTACCGTCTCCAGATTGATGTTGCCCAGATACTCGGAGTAGTTGTCATTCAAGGACTTGATGACATTCTTCATCTCCTTCTTATCTGCGGCTGTAAGGGAGGTAGCAGAACGCAGTTCCAATAATCTGGAAGCCAGTAAACTGAACTTCTCAGCTTCCACTGATACCTGCCGCTGGGCATCCTTGATCTCGTCGTTCATACTTCTCTGTGCAACACTAACCTCATAAGTCTTAGTGGAGGCCGCAGCCAGTCCAAAGCCCAAGGCAGACAATGCACCCACAGCTATGCCGATGATGCCAGCAACCGGGTTCATGGCTACCTGTAGAGCATGATAAGCCGCTGTCAGAGCGGTAACCGCAGTGGTGACAGTGCCGATAACCGGTATAGCAATAACGATCCCAGCTACGAAACCCTTCATCACCGGAGACAGGCTGTTATAGGCATCCATGAGCAGTTTCAATCCATTAAGGAGGGGATTGATCAGAGTGGTAAGCATATCACCCACTGTCTCCTGGATATCTCCCCAGGCATTGGTATTCTGCAATCTGAGATCAGCCAGAGCCGTAGATGTGCCGCCATAGTCCTCACCAAGCTTCTCGACCAGATAAGAGACACCCTCTGTCTTCAGACGGGTATCATCGAGTTCGATGCCATATCTGCCCAACATCTCGGTATGTCCATTCAGAGCCCGACCCATGAGATCGAAGGCAGATTCCACAGACATTCCGGTGGCTTTGTTGGCTTCGGTGAAGTCCAGCAGTACCGGCACAAGCTGTTGTATCTCATCCTTGTTGAGTTTGAAGGTCTGGTGTAATGTGTCAGTGAAAACTTCAAATTGGATCACCGAAAACTTCAAATGTCCAAGTCCGATGGTTTCCAAGCCTAAAACACCAAGTGTTACTGACTTTCTATCTTATTTCATTATATATGGTTACGCCCAGAAACTTGGAACTTGCTTTGTTCCAGTAAATGTCCACGTAAATCAGTATAGTGACCGGATTTGAAGTTTTTGATGATAGAAAAGTCCATATCCAATAGGAATGTCCAAGCCCAACACAGAACTGATTCACCTCCCATATCCCATTTATAGACAATGCGGTAGCGTCACTTGTCCAAGTGATAAGAATTTGAAGTTTTCACTGACACATTACACCTACTACAATAAACGGCGCTTCAGCGAGCGCCGGTACATTCGGTACATTTATGAGAAACTCATTGACAAGAATTTCATTCTATAATTTGTTGCGAAAGTGAGAATTATGGTAGATATGATGTTTCTTTACCGCTTATGGAGACTAATGGTTATGGCAATCATCGTGCCGGAGTTTTAAGTAGTGTCTCACATGATAAGCAATAAAACCACAAAGATAACGCACTTTACAGCGACATACCTGTCGCAGGGAGGATAAATTGAAAAAGCTGATTTTTATCATGTTGATGGGGGTTTGCAGTGTGACGCTATTTGCCCAGACATACGAATGGATGTGGGCAAAAAGAGCCGGAGGAACAAATGCCGATAATGGCGAGTTCATATCCACATACAGCACAACTTATAACTACTACCCAAATTCTCGAATCAGTTTTGAGGAGTTTCGGAGTGCTGTAGACATCTATCCAAACATGAGCTTGGGTTCAGGTGGTACGAGCGGGGCGTTCAATCTAGCATTTGGCCTATCACTAGCTTCTAAACTGAAGCATCGTAACATTCTGTTATCATTTGGGCTTTCCAGCATATTCAATGGGGATGATGTACCGTCCAACGTTCATGAATACCCTTGCCCGCATAGTAGTTATACTGTGCTTGGGAAAAAACAAAAGGGGAACGAGATTGGTTTCTTATTAAGATACGGTACTTGTATCAAGGAAAACAGAAACCGGGTATTTGTTTATGGCGTTGGTGAGTTTTCAGTTTCTGAAGATATTTTATTATCTAAGTCTAATGTAACTGGATGGTATTATGAGGAATCGTCTAAATCTATGGGATACGGTTCATTAGGGCTTGGTGTAGGTTACAATCCAGGCTCAGGGAAAAGCAATTTGTTTATGGAATACAACTATCGTAGAGGTATTGGATTTGGCATTGGTTTCAAGATATAGGGACAATTGCACCCTAGTCATTTACGGTCCTGACGCACATCCATATCCGCGTTAGAGGGATCGCAAGGACTTCAAAAGCAGGCAGGTAATTATGCACGGCTTTGAACTCCAATGCCTCAATGGGGTTAAGCAGAGGGGCATTGTTTCATTCTAATCTCGTTTTCCTGCACCCACACCCAGACCACCATACATGAATTAGATTACATATAGAATAGATAAAAAATTATATATCATATACATATCTATATCTATTGTCTATCTGGTGTACCTCCTTCGGCTCTCGTATAGACCAAATAATGGTGATTTTATGAAAACGATGCCCAATAAGTAAAAGGCGTGATTTGCTCCCGCCTCAATCTATATTTGGCTTATGCCGGTCTTGATCTGTCCTTGGGCTTCCCCCATGTAATGTGTCAGTGAAAACTTCAAATTGGATCACCGAAAACTTCAAATGTCCAAGTCCGATGGTTTCCAAGCCTAAAACACCAAGTGTTACTGACTTTCTATCTTATTTCATTATATATGGTTACGCCCAGAAACTTGGAACTTGCTTTGTTCCAGTAAATGTCCACGTAAATCAGTATAGTGACCGGATTTGAAGTTTTTGATGATAGAAAAGTCCATATCCAATAGGAATGTCCAAGCCCAACACAGAACTGATTCACCTCCCATATCCCATTTATAGACAATGCGGTAGCGTCACTTGTCCAAGTGATAAGAATTTGAAGTTTTCACTGACACATTACAGACTTCTGCAAGCTTAATACTGGCATCATTAGTGACGAGGATGAGCTTAAAAGTTAGGTCGGGCATTTTGGTATTGACAATTTTTTCATATTAGAAATCATGTTGCAAACAAAGAACAAGGAGATTAATATGGCTATGGTCAAACCTCTGCCTGCAACTTGCTGCAAATGCGGCAAGGAAGGAGTACTGTGTTGTTCACATTGCGGATTATGTGCAAAATGCTCTGAGCATGACGGTTGCGAACAATATTCTAATGTTGTCATGGATAATCCTCAACCTGCTACATGCATTAATTGTGGGAAACAAGGTGTTCTGTGCTGTTCCAAATGTGGATCATGTGGTTGTTGTTCAAACCATGATGAATGCAGAAAACAACCTACTCGTGTTTACAAGACGTAGAACAACCGATTGGGTAGTTCCTAATTAGCAGCTCAACTTCAGTCTGGAACGCTCCGGACACCGAGTACTGCGTTTCGACTTCTTCAATGACACATCCATCGTATAGCTGCTTGATGTAAGGATCGTTGTTGTAGGATAGCAGGAACTTGCCCTTGATCTGTTTCAAGGCTTCTGCCAACTCATCATGCTGGTTGAAAGCGTCTGCGTCCTCACGTTCGTAGATGTGCTCCTTGGTATAGTAGGGAGGGTCCAGATAGAAGAACGTGTGGGGCTGGTCAAAACGGGCTATGATCTTCTCCCAAGGCTGTTTTTCGATGATCACATGGCGCAATCGTTCCGATGCTTCCTTTACTTTATCCAGATTCCTCAGGGGCATATACTTGTAGCCCTGATTGACGCAAAAGTTTTTACTGCGTGAGCCATAACTGCAGGCGAGGTTATAGTAGAACTTGATCGCTCTTTCCAACTCGGTTTTGGGTTCATGCTTCATAAAGTTATCGAACATCTCCCTCGATACTAAGTACTGGTTCAACTCAGTCACAAACGCTTCAGGATGCTGTTTTATGTATCTCCAGAAGTTCACCAGATCGCCATTGATATCATTATAGACCTCAGTATAGCGACTCTTTTTGGAAAGCTGCCAGTCTTCCTTGTTGGCACTCTTCCCGAACAGTATCCAGGCCGCACCGCCAAAGACTTCACAGTAGATGTCATGCTTGGGGATAAGCGGTAGTATTTTCTTACGGAGAATACGCTTGCCACCTACCCAGGAGATGATGCTGTTCATTGATCCTCCAGTGGGAAGTTGGCGATGATCACTTCATTGAACTCGCTCTTGCCTACCTTACGATTGATGCCCTTGGTTCTGGTGACGTGCTTGATATCAAAACCCTTGTATAGCTTGAGCACTTCTGGATTATCATCATAGCTGAGGATGAATCTGCCCTTGATCTTCTTGAGCTTGGCACACAGGTCTTCATGGCTAAACTGCTTGGAGTTCTCATAGGTGTAACCCAGCATATAGGGTGGATCGCAGTAGAAGAAGTTGCTCTTGGTGTCATACTTCTCTATGACCTTCTCATACGAGAGGTTCTCGATGATCACCATATCCAGGCGTCTGTGGAGTTCTTTGATGCGTTCCAGTCGGTTATACATACTGGAGGTGCCACGCTTCTGAGAGGTGCCGAAGCTGTCACCCTTGCTGCCGAATGATCTGGTGATCAGAAACATGAACCTGGCAGCACGCTGTATCTCGGTTAATCCTTCCTGTTTTAGGATATCACCAAAGAGCTTGCGGCTGGCTACTAACCAGTCCAGTTCTTTGATCAGCTCATCAGGATGATACTTCACCTGCAGGAAGAGATTGACCAAGCGGTTATCGAGATCGTTATAGACTTCCAGATCACCCCACTTCTCTTTGTAGAGGAGCATCCAGGCAGCACCACCGAAGGGTTCGATATACCCGGTGATGTCCTTGGGGACAAAGGGAGCGATTACTTTCCGAAGCAGGCGTTTACCGCCTATCCAGCCAATTATGGCATCCATTATGCGTCTCCACTGTAGGCTTTTGGGTCGGTGATACAGAGCCGGAGGTATAGCTCTGGCAGAGTCATCTTGTTGAAATCATCATTGGTGAAGCCCAGTTTACGCAGGATCATTTCGAACCTCTCGAAGGGGTATTTGGAGACGCCGTTACCGCCAATCCGAAACTCCCGAGCCAACTTGCGAACCTCTCTTTGTTGGCTCTGATATAGACGAAAAAAGCGGAGATATGCTCCAGGGCTTCGAGGGCATCCATTTCGTCAGGTTCTCTTCCTGAGATGATTTTGATCAGCTCTTTATCGGCTTCCGATTGGCTGATCAGTTCCAGCAATTCCACCTCACTCACCTTGGCTGCCTGGCCGGAGAGGAAGTCCTCCAGCTTGGCTTTCAGGGTCGCATTGGAGATAGTGAGGCAGAGTATTTGCCGCAGTTGGCTATAGCTGAGTTTGGGTTCTCGCTTCATAGAATAGTCCTTTTTCAGTTGCCGAAGAACATCTTGAGGGCAATGCCCAACAGCAGGAAGAACTGGGAGGTGGAGACGCTCAGAAGTATCTTCATGTTTGTCTCCACTCTCGCCATTCTGGTTACCAGTGACTTGCTGCTGTCACCATTGCCGTAGATCTCCTCGTGCACTGAATCGATTTTCTCTTTGATTTCAGGTTTACACAGGCAATCCATCTTGGTTCCTTGTTTATTCAGAGTGTAGTTGCGAAGTGCTGTTAGATCAGACACCCGCAGGGATATCCTTGAGCAGGTAGATCTTGTTGGAGGTTACTCCGGAGAACTCGGTGGAGATGACTACATTGAAGAGGCCGTCAGCCTCTCCCGACCAGTCAACTGTCCAGCGGAGTCCGGTGAAGATCACAGCTCTGTCATACTCTTTGGAGACCACCACGATGGTGGTATCCTTGCTCATGAACAGAGTGCTCTCCAGGAAGTTCTTCTGCTTGGTGGATAAGCCGGAGATGTTAAGTTCGACCGTGCTGGTTCTCTTGCCCGGGATGGTATAGTTGCGGGTCTTGAGCTTGGTGATTTTGGAGTCTGCCTTACCCGGCTTCTCGGCAAGCTCACCCAAGAGGCTAAAGTTGGTGGTTAACTCAGCTTTAACATCCGGTTGGGTGGCATATAGCGTGTTAACCCCTTCCGCGTCATAGCTGCCTACTCCGAAATAGACGTTATCGGCAACCAATACGTCCATGAGATTGGCGAACTTCAGATCATCCGGGGACATATCTGCTGGGTAGGTCGGTTGAGAGACGTAATGCGGCATCAGAATACTCCTTTGATGGCTTTGCCGATACTGAAGAGCCACTTACGGTTGTGGAATACGTACTCAATAGCGCCACCGATGGTTCCAAATACTTTGAGCACGAGGTTAGTCTGCTTAGCCGGAAGAGCTTTAGTAGCTCGTTCGACTGCCAACTGCTTCTTGGCATAGTCATCGAGTTCTCTGGTAGCAGGATTGATCTTGATATCCTGCACGATATCCAAGATGATTGCCAGAGCCGAATTGACCTTAGTCTTATCGATCAGCTTACCTGTTGAGCGGGAAACGATCCAGACGATAATAGCCGAGATTAGGCCGAGGAGAAACTCCTGATTAGCGAATATAAAATCCATTGATACTCCTTATCTTGCTTAGGTGGTTAACTTGAACACTTTAACGAAGCCATCGAGATAGGTGATGCCGGGACGGATACGGATGTACCAGTGGTACTTCCAGTCCGCGCCGTGATGCTCGACCTTGAGTTCTGCGTCGGTTCTGTAACCGATGATGATGAACTTGGGCAGACCGCCGATGATGTAATCGGCATCCATGAGACGGGGCTTGACGGGGACACCCGCAAAGGAGACGTTGCCGCCTTCAAGCAGCAGGCGGTCTCCGGCTCCGGTCTCACGCTTGGCGAGTTCGGCCCGGATGCGGATCAGGTCTTTATGACTGACGTAGAACTTGAAGTTCTCCTGCTCTTCCAACATCTCATCTGAGAAAGCCAGCAGAGCGGCTTCGAAGCGCTTCGCCCAGTCGGTATAGGTGGTTTTGGAGAGGTTGGTAATGTCGGTGGCTGTAGTTGCCAGTTTAATCACTCCATCCAGAGCCTTGATCTTGGCAGTGGCTGAGGCTCGATCACCCTTGAAGAGCAGCATGCGGATGGCTTTCTCGGTCTTCTTGGCGATGTGATTCTCTACATAGGCACCGAAGGCATCTTCACCGTACTTGTCCTTGTAGAACTCGACCACATCTCTCCCTAAGGTGAACTCGGCATTGAGTATCCCGGTGGGAACGGAAAGATCAGCAGTTGATACATTCTGAGCCGTCAGTGCGCCATCTAGGGAGTTCTTGAATACCAGATCATCGATCAGGCCGACGTCGATCTTCTCGTCTTTCAGCAGTGGCAGTACCGAGATATCCGAGAGAGTATCTCCCGGCTGGCTGCCAATCACCTCATCGATAAACAGAGAAGTTGTATTGGCACTCAGGATGTTCATGGCCTTGCCGGAGTCCACGTCGGAGATACCCTTGTAGATCTCACGGTGGCTGGCCTTGACCATGATCTTATTGCCATCGATGCTAACTTCACGATCGGTAGCCTGCAGGTTGCTGTCCGGTTCTCCAGGGATGCTCTTGGAGATAGCTCTGCTCATGGTGACCGATAGGTCTTTCAGACTCTTCTCGATGCTGTGGATGGCATCACCAAGCTGGAGGCTGGGGTTGCCCTTCTCCAGTTCACTGATCTTCTCAGTGATGGCGGTGATGCCCTTCTGCAGCTCGGAGTTGTTGTTGTGCTCCGCGACCTTACGCAGACTGTTGAGCTCGTTCTTGATCTCAGATAAGCTGGCTTCGGTACCGCTGTAGTCATCGGCTCGTCCGTAGATGGAGACACCATTGAACTCGCCTTTCTCTACCTTCTGCCAGAGCTCACTGCCCAGATCTTCACACTTCAGAACCTGGACCCAGGCTCCCACCTTGGTATCGGGGAAGTGTTCACGGTCAGAGGTCTTGAGGATGTAGTTCTCGACTACGGTGAACTCAGGTACCGGCTGCATGTTGTGATTGACGTCACACTTGCTGACTAAGCCGTGTTTGGCGAAGTGATCGCAGGCCTTCTGAATCTCTTCCCGGGTGTAATAGTCACCCTGGGAATCGTGGATGTTGGGCTCCATCAGAGTGACATAAAGCCGTCCTTGAGTGCCACTCGTTTCACTTTTGAACTTGGTGGAGTTGATCTTGTGTTCGAAGCTTCTGCCATTGGCGTTCTTGACCACAAAGCCTTTCTGATTGGCGGGAGTCATCTCATCGAAGAGAAGCGAGACCAGCTCGACTTCCACGTTGCGGAGTTCTCCCTTGAGAATGGTGCGTTTACGATTCACGCTACCTCCTTTGGTATTGTTGTTTAGTTGATTGTCAGTTGAATAGTTATACATAGTTATTGCGCTCCAAAGCCTACAGGTTGCGATTCTGCATAAAGAGCTGCTCATCAGCAGTCTGCAGCACCTCGGTCAGGTTTCCGAAGTTGAAGTCCTCCGGCTTGACCTTCCAGCCGAAGTCGAAATTGAACTCGTTTGCCAAAGCTAAAGCCAGGCGGTTCTGCAGCGGTCTGACCACGAACTGGTAGAACATCCGCATATCGCTGCTGTTATCGCCACCAAGCTGCCCGGGAATGAGTTGTGAGACGATTCTGGCAGGTACTCGGTGATAGGCGAGAATGCCTTCCCTGAGGTCTTTCTTTAGGCTGAGGAAGCCGCCCTCTCTGTCTTGCTGTCTCAGTGGTTCGAGACGTATCTTCACATCCCGGCTTTCACTCTCGATCAGTACGGTTGAGTGGCTTTTGGCGTTTCCTTTCACTTCTGTGAGTGCTTTCTCGATCTCGGTATAGGCATCGGTCAGGACTTCATTGCCCTGCTCGTCAGTTACCGTTCCATCTCTGAGCGTACCGCCCTCAACGATCACGAAATAGTCGATCATTAGACCGTTCTTGAAGTTGTTGTAGTCGAAGGTCTTTATCTCGCCCAAGATCTCGATGTTGATGGCGATGGGCAGACAGGCAAGGCCCCAGGCGTTTGATCTGTGAGTGGACTTCTTGATGTGCACTATATCCGCATAAGCGAAGTCCTTCTTCTGGTTGTTCTTCACTTGGATATAGTCCGGTCTGAAGAAACCGAACTTGTCATAGTTCTCCACGATCTGAACTTCACTGGGCAGCATACGTTCCAGACCCATCCAATCACCTTGAGGGTTGCGCATCTTGATCAGAAAGCCATTACCGCAAGCGAGATAGAACTTGATCATCTCGGCAAGGATGGTGGTCTGGTCTTCACAGGCAGGAAACTCGGCTGCTTCCATCCAGGCTGCAACCTGCTTGTTCTTGCATTCAAACTGCATGACGGTTGCCATTGAGAGCGCATCGATACAGCCGGAGTGGTACTCGTCCATATCGAGGAGATTGAGCAGCTTGCTCATGGAGTAGGGTGCCATCACTGTCTTCTTGCTCTCGGCTGCCTTGGAGATAAGCTGTTTGCCCAGTCTCTGGCACTTGGATAAGTCGATAGCTTCCGGCTTGTACTTGTTCTCGATCAGATCAGACACAGAGCTGATAGCCAGGTTATTGCCACTCAGACGCATTACTCTCACGAAGAGGCTCCGTTGCCGACCTTCAGCAGGTCGATCTTGGCGATCCGAACCAGGCGAGAGCCATCCACCCTGGAAGTGTAATACTCCACACTGGGCAGGTCTCGGTTCATCAGCTTTTGGTAGAAAGAGCGGAACTTCTCTTTGAGTTTGTACAGATCCGAATCGGGATCATCCACGTTATGGGCATTGACGATTAAGAAGACAGTCCAAGCAATATCTGTACTAACAAACTGACGAGAAGTGCCGTTCTTACCTGTTTCGGAATCCAGGATCACGATAGCGCAAGGCAACTGCTTGGGAATCGCATCCTTGTTGAACTGGATGGTGGGGATATCGGAAAACTTCAAAGCATCCACTAACCGGTTCCGATCTGCGATAAACTTCTCAAAAGCACTCATAGACTTACCTCGATAGAATTGAGTTGTTGATATATCCACTGCTCCCGGTTGGCGATAACGGAGGCAAATACGTTACGGGCAGCTATGCCTTCCCGCTTGATCTTGGCTTGGATCATGTGAGCGATCTGCTCCACAGTGAGCAGCTTTCCACTTTTCTTATCAGTCCACGAGAGCCCCTTTCGCTCCACCCATGACTTTAATGGGGCGATGGGAGTCCAGGAAGGCACTTTACCCCCCAAAACAAAAGGCTCGTGTTTCACGTTGGAACCCACTCTCAGAGTCATACCGGAGTCATTGGTTTCCACTATGTAACCAGTATTCCCGTAGAAATCGCCTTTGTCGTAGATCTGCTGAGTGAGAATCTCCTTGCGGGAGTCGGCATCGATTACACTCCCGATCAAATGCAGTCTACTCTCAAGAGCACTGTAGATAGCCCGGTAAACTTCAATCATGATCGCATCAATGGTATTGGAGTTCTGCTCAGGCATGGCAACTCCGATTGAAAATCCTTGAGATACAAAAATCTGCGTCAATCCGTTCGATCTGCGTCATCTGCGTGCTATTCATTTCAGATCACCCCGGCTCTCAGCACTTTAGGGAGTCTCGGTTTCAACTCTGTCAGTCGCTCCATACCACCTTGATTGAGATAGTTCCGAAGCAGAGTGAGAGCCCTAAGCTCAAGCTTGGCTTTAAATGCGTCTATTTCGCTTCCTGTGAGTAGTTCAGTCGCAGACTGGTCTAATCCCACTGTCTTGACTATTCCTTCGCCCAGAGTCTTCAAATTGAGGAACTCGCAAGTACTCTGCAGCATCAGGAAGCAGTACCCAAAACGAAAAGAGATCAAAAAGGGATCGTCTTCGGGGTAGTCGACACGAGTAGCGTCCTGGTAAAAATTATCCAAAACAAGACTTCTGATGGTCTCCAAAACCAGCCCTCTATGCTCTTTAAAGATGACGTTATCAGCCATCTCCTTGGGTAGGTTAAGCACTGCCAGCACTTCGATAGTCTCGACCGGGATCGGTATCACTTGCCTTTCCTCATCAGTTCGGATAGCTCAATCGCTCTGCGTCCGACCTGTTTTGCCCAACGGGACACAAGCATGTTATTGGCAGCCCGTTCCCAGTCCCCGGCTTTGATAAACTCCAGAGTGTTCTTGAAGCCAAGCAAACCGGAAACACCGAGATTGAAGCACATGTTCAGCAGCACCGACTTCCGCACTTCATCAAGACCATTGTATATATCGGGAATCTTCGATTGAAGCTGCTTCTCGCAGTTCATGATGTCATTGATCAGCATGATGTAGGCTTCGGATAGGGAAATCCCACAATCATCGAGATTGCGACCTACACCGATTGTCAGTTTACCTGCAGTGCAGCGGTAGGGCTTCAGCCGCAGACCTTCATGTCTGACAAGCTGCTCTTTGATTCTATCCATCAGTT